>ENA-OXQR01000024-OXQR01000024.1-human-gut-metagenome-genome-assembly--contig:-NODE-24-length-98834-cov-19.0488_pt1 | contig 98834 bp, 108 predicted proteins | sample MGYA00249587_ERZ652573 | MGnify/ENA primary metagenome ERZ652573 (study PRJEB26925, sample SAMN05826651) | human gut metagenome | biome: ENVO:2100002; feature: ENVO:00000062; material: ENVO:00002003...
GAGATCTGCGCATGTCTCGTGGGCTCGGAGATGTGTATAAGAGACAGCCATGTGCTTGCACAAAGTGTAAACCATGTTACTCTTGACATGGGGATGATCCCTATAGGCGAAATCTATGGCTACTTGCATAAAACTTGTCCCCATACGCGTGGGGATGATCCAATAGTTAGTTCCCCCTAACCCCACCGACACCTCTTGTCCCCATACGCGTGGGGATGATTCTTTGCTTTTGCCTGTGCTTGAGCCGTCATACCTCTTGTCCCCATACGCGTGGGGATGATCCTTGAATGTGTGCTGTGGGCGAGTAATTAAAACTCTTGTCCCCATACGCGTGGGGATGATCTCTGAGCGAGAGCGATAAAACCGACGTTACCACTCTTGTCCCCATACGCGTGGGGATGATCCCGAATATATAGGGGGGGACATTGGCACAGCAAACTTGTCCCCATACGCGTGGGGATGATCCTCTCACTGACGCCAACGGCGGTACTGTGGTAACCTTGTCCCCATACGCGTGGGGATGATCCCAAACTTTGCACCGTCGGGGCTGACTTGGACAACTTGTCCCCATACGCGTGGGGATGATCCCTGCCCTTGCTGCCTGAGCCACACCCCCAGCAGCTTGTCCCCATACGCGTGGGGATGATCCCCCTTGACACGGCACGATGTGTTACGCTCAAGACTTGTCCCCATACGCGTGGGGATGATCCTAAGTTCAACAAGTTTGCACACTGTGCTTAACACTTGTCCCCATACGCGTGGGGATGATCCTTGACCGGCACCCTGCTCAAAAATCCCGACAGGCTTGTCCCCATACGCGTGGGGATGATCCTATAAAATTGTATACAAAAGCAACTTTTTTTGACTTGTCCCCATACGCGTGGGGATGATTTTTGTCCTCCTGCCCGTTGGGCTGTCATTGGGGACTTGTCCCCATACGCGTGGGGATGATCCTCAGTATAGTACCTTAGATTGTATAGTATTATACTTGTCCCCATACGCGTGGGGATGATCCCGATAGGTGGTGAAAGTTGAACGATGGGTGTTACTTGTCCCCATACGCGTGGGGATGATCCGCCAAGAGGACACAGCTACACCGTCCGCACGGACTTGTCCCCATACGCGTGGGGATGATCCCAGCCTGTATCCGTCGATGATGCACTCGCAATCCTTGTCCCCATACGCGTGGGGATGATCCCGTGCTTGGTGCAGTCAGCACAGCAGGTGACTTCTTGTCCCCATACGCGTGGGGATGATCCTCGTCAATGGTGTCGGAGATGTTTTCGACGAGGCTTGTCCCCATACGCGTGGGGATGATTGGCGATTTTAGCACAGGGCTTAAAAGTGCGGGGGCTTGTCCCCATACGCGTGGGGATGATCCCAGACTATAACCTTGTTGGTGTAAATAACTTTACTTGTCCCCATACGCGTGGGGATGATCCCACGGACTTACAAGAAAAGGTGAAAACAATGCGCTTGTCCCCATACGCGTGGGGATGATCCCCACGATAACAGCATTGTTACTATGTTGTATGCCTTGTCCCCATACGCGTGGGGATGATCCTATGCTCCGAGACACAGCATATAAGGATTCTTGCTTGTCCCCATACGCGTGGGGATGATCCCAAAAGCAACGAAAGCCCGTGGGATATGGATTTCTTGTCCCCATACGCGTGGGGATGATCCAAAAGAAGCATTGAGTGCTGTTCCATTGGACTGCTTGTCCCCATACGCGTGGGGATGATCCCGGATTATGTCTACGTTCAAACTACGGTGACAACTTGTCCCCATACGCGTGGGGATGATCCGTCACTATGCTTTAGCCCGTGGGGGATTTTCGTCTTGTCCCCATACGCGTGGGGATGATCCTATAACAGCACGTCAAAAGGGTTTTCGCAGAAGCTTGTCCCCATACGCGTGGGGATGATCCCTGGCAAAGTCGGCGAACAGTACGAACATCGCAACTTGTCCCCATACGCGTGGGGATGATCCTCACACCGTATAGCATAACACCTTATCAGACAGCTTGTCCCCATACGCGTGGGGATGATCCTTTCTTCATAACCTCAATCGGGCTAGTTCTATCCTTGTCCCCATACGCGTGGGGATGATCCTAACAGTTAATGCAAAAGTGTAATTATTTTCAGCTTGTCCCCACACGCGTGGGGATGATCCCTTTAAGTTGTGGAAATAAATGGTAATTCGGTCTTGTCCCCACACGCGTGGGGATGATCCGCACGGTCATAGATATGCTTCCTGCGCTTATCGCTTGTCCCCACACGCGTGGGGATGATCCTCGACCCTCTCGCTCCAGTTCCTCGCAAACCTCCTTGTCCCCACACGCGTGGGGATGATCCTGATGTTTTTATCAACCCTGGACGTAAATGTCTCTTGTCCCCACACGCGTGGGGATGATCCTGGCACGCATCTCGGTAAGCTTGTCGTAAATCTCTTGTCCCCACACGCGTGGGGATGATCCTTTACCACACAAAAAGCCAACGACAGAAAACCTCTTGTCCCCACACGCGTGGGGATGATCCCAATCGACATCGAAATCAAGCTGTCGTTAGAAGCTTGTCCCCACACGCGTGGGGATGATCCTGCAGTAAACATACACACTCGTATACGTTAAAACTTGTCCCCACACGCGTGGGGATGATCCTTGTGCTATCGTCATCAACACATTTAACACTCTCTTGTCCCCACACGCGTGGGGATGATCCCAGTTTGTACTTGCATTTTTCACGATTTGCCCTCTTGTCCCCACACGCGTGGGGATGATCCTCGTAGATGGGCAGACATACAATGACGTAAACTCTTGTCCCCACACGCGTGGGGATGATTATTCCACCGTGGCGATATGCTGAGCATATCGCCTCTTGTCCCCACACGCGTGGGGATGATCCCCAACCGCCGCGGGTGGCGAGGGCGCGAGCGCGCTTGTCCCCACACGCGTGGGGATGATCCTAAACGAAGGTGAATTTATTGAAAATGAAACGTCTTGTCCCCACACGCGTGGGGATGATCCTGAAGAAGAATGCAGATGATCTTAAGGTGAAATCTTGTCCCCACACGCGTGGGGATGATCCCCTGTACAACCGCTGAAAGCACAATCATCTATACTTGTCCCCACACGCGTGGGGATGATCCTATCTTCTTGCCGTTCTTGTCTGTCAGCCCCGTCTTGTCCCCACACGCGTGGGGATGATCCCCAGCAGTCTTTGAGAGATTTGCTGGATAGTGTCTTGTCCCCACACGCGTGGGGATGATTACTATCAAACAGTTTTCATAAAGGCGCAGTATAACTTGTCCCCACACGCGTGGGGATGATTAGGGGATAGCATCACACCTGAGTCAGCGACGGGTCTTGTCCCCACACGCGTGGGGATGATTCCGATATTACAAGCACTAAGCGGAGCAAGTCAGTCTTGTCCCCACACGCGTGGGGATGATCCCCCATCGAGCAATCGCAATTTCAGGATACGTCTCTTGTCCCCACACGCGTGGGGATGATCCTCTGACAACAAAGGTAGCAGGTGTGTCTATCGACTTGTCCCCACACGCGTGGGGATGATCTTCTTTGCTTGAGGGCTTCGGCTCTCGCCCTTCGCTTGTCCCCACACGCGTGGGGATGATCCTTTTATTCCATGAAGCGTTTAAGACTTGTGCTACTTGTCCCCACACGCGTGGGGATGATCCTGCAGATGAGGGGTAGCTTCATCTTGATGAATGCTTGTCCCCACACGCGTGGGGATGATCCTCAAGCTGTATACGATTTTGAGAAATAAATCACTTGTCCCCACACGCGTGGGGATGATCCCTGTTTTGTCGGAATTATAAATTCCGTTGTAAACTTGTCCCCACACGCGTGGGGATGATCCCGTCAAAGCTCAAAAAACGCCCGTCCTCATAAACTTGTCCCCACACGCGTGGGGATGATCCTGCAATTTGCGAGACCGCTAAATATTGTGTCAACTTGTCCCCACATGCGTGGGGATGATCCTGTGTTCGGCACTGTCGACCTCGGCACCGATGACTTGTCCCCACACGCGTGGGGATGATATGCGGTTTTAAAATCATTGGCAATTGCAGGAAGACTTGTCCCCACACGCGTGGGGATGATCCTATAGTACAGATGAAAACCAGTTCCGCTATTAACTTGTCCCCACACGCGTGGGGATGATCCCGGATTACTTCGATGCCTGAGCAAAGAATTTCTCTTGTCCCCACACGCGTGGGGATGATCTTTGTCGAGACATACCAAACATTACCATATGACTCTTGTCCCCACACGCGTGGGGATGATCCTGCTTACAAGCCTGTTTTCAATGTTGTTAACTGCTTGTCCCCACACGCGTGGGGATGATCCTTTTGGTTTTCAGCTTACGCACTTTGATTTCCTCTTGTCCCCATACGCGTGTGGATGATCCCCGCAAGGTCGTCTATATCCCGATAGGCTCGGCCTTGTCCCCATACGCGTGTGGATGATCCTACTATACAGTGCATAGTAAATTATCAATCACTCTTGTCCCCATACGCGTGGGGATGATCCCAACCTTAACAACAAAGGTAGCAGGAGTGACTACTTGTCCCCATACGCGTGGGGATGATCCTCTCAGCGTATTGCAGACCTTGAGCAGTATGTGCTTGTCCCCACACGCGTGGGGATGATTTGAGGGAAAATTTACAATCGTTCTGAAAACGGTGCTTGTCCCCACACGCGTGGGGATGATCCTCTGATTGACACTATGACAAAGCTTGGAGATCTCTTGTCCCCACACGCGTGGGGATGATCCCACCGTTTTTTATATCTTCTAATCCTATTGTAGCTTGTCCCCACACGCGTGGGGATGATCCCGTTTGACAGCTTTAAACTGACAAGCGAAAACGCTTGTCCCCACACGCGTGGGGATGATTCAATTGTTGACGGTCAGACATCGGGCAATTCACGCTTGTCCCCACACGCGTGGGGATGATCCTTTATACTCGGCAAGAAGCGTATCATTATTCCTCTTGTCCCCACACGCGTGGGGATGATCCTAAATATATGCTTAACGATGGCGAAAAATGGCACTTGTCCCCACACGTGTGGGGATGATCCTGGGATAAAGAACCGGATATAGATTACGGAGAACTTGTCCCCACACGCGTGGGGATGATCCCGCACACATATCACGGTGAAAGCACCGCAATAACTTGTCCCCACACGCGTGGGGATGATCCTCCTGAGACGATTGCATATTGGCGGGAACAGATCTTGTCCCCACACGCGTGGGGATGATCCTAACGCTGTCTGATAAAACATCAGAGTAATAACTCTTGACATCATCTAGAAAATCTGCTATACTAATTTTAGAATCAGTAGAGGCACTATCGGTTTCAACACCAAGTCCTCGGCGTTTAGTCGCAGCTGGTTCTATTTCTTTTGCATTAAGCGCCTTGTCCCCACACGCGTGGGATGATTTTTACCTCTTTGTTTTGTGTTTGTAAGCACACTACTAAGCATACTGTCATCTATCGCTACGGAAAACGCTACCGACTTGATTGATTTTCCGGCAAGTACCTTTGCCACCAATTCGTAGCGTTCTTCGGCACTCCATTCTTTGTGTCTATTTTTTTGTTTTAACACCTCCGAACTGCAAGCATATTCGAGCCGAACCCATTTCCTTATCATCTGGCGGAAATTTGTCTCATTTGCTCTTTCCGGTGTTTTCATCCATTCTCCTTTTCTGTATTTTTCAACAGCTTTTCTTTTGTACGCATAATCGTATTTCACAAAATTACCCTCCTTACCGGATGTCCGGTAAGGAGGGTAAATATCGCTATAACAACGGGGTTAACGTATTTTTTGAGTATATTACTTTATATCTGCGTGGTGTGCCTGAATTGACTTTACGCCGAAGTGCTTGTTCGCTTTAAGTGACTTTATACCCTCGATGCTTGCCTTAGCGGCCGCCATTGTTGTGATATAAGGCACCTTATGTCTGATTGCTGACTTGCGGATGTAGCTGTCATCGTTTGCACTCGTCTTACCTGCGGGTGTGTTGATGATAAGCTGAATATCGCCGTTTGCTATTGCATCGGTGATGTTGGGTCTGCCCTCGTACATTTTGTTGATACGTTCAGCGGTGATGCCTGCATCCTTTATCATATCATAGCTCTTGCCTGTTGCAAGGATACGGAAACCAAGCTCGCTGAATGATTTTGCAATTTCAAGCAACTCGGGCTTATCTCTGTCGCATACGCTGAGGAGAACAGTTCCACCAAGAGGAAGCTTTACCTGTGTTGCCTCCTGAGCCTTGTAGTACGCTTCTCCAAATGTGGGAGCGATTCCGAGAACCTCGCCTGTTGAACGCATTTCGGGACCGAGAACGGGGTCAACCTCCTGGAACATATTGAAGGGGAATACCGCTTCCTTAACACCGTAGTGATTGATAACCTTGTCGTGAAGCTCGGGTACGGGGGAGGGCTTGCCTGTAAGTGATGATGTGATTATCTGAGTAGCAAGCTGTACCATGTTTATATTGCAAACCTTTGATACCAGCGGAACTGTACGGGACGCTCTGGGGTTAGCTTCAAGAACATAGACAGTATCGTCTTCAATAGCGTACTGCATATTCATAAGACCGCATACATTCATTTCAACGGCAATCTTCTTTGTGTAATCCTTGATCGTTGCTACCTGCTTTTCCGTAAGGTTCATAGAGGGCAGGATACAAGCGGAGTCACCGGAGTGAACACCTGCAAGCTCAATATGCTCCATAACAGCGGGAACAAAGCAGTTCTTGCCGTCCGAGATAGCGTCAGCCTCGCACTCTGTTGCGTGGTGGAGGAAACGGTCTATCAGTATAGGTCTGTCGGGGGTAACGCCTACTGCCGCAGACATATAGACCTTCATCATTTCGTCATCGTGAACAATCTCCATACCTCTGCCGCCGAGAACGTATGAAGGACGCACCATTACGGGATAACCGATGCGGTTTGCGATTTCAAGCGCTTCGTCAACGTTTACAGCCATTCCGGATTCGGGCATCGGGATTCCGAGTTTGTCCATCATAGCACGGAAGTGATCTCTGTCTTCCGCAAGGTCGATAGTTTCGGGAGTTGTGCCGAGAATGTTTACGCCGTATTTCTTAAGGTCGCTTGCAAGGTTGAGCGGTGTCTGACCGCCGAACTGAGCGATAACGCCGAGCGGCTTTTCCTTATCGTGAATCGAAAGAACGTCTTCAAGGGTGAGCGGCTCAAAGTAGAGCTTATCCGATGTATCGTAGTCGGTTGAAACTGTTTCGGGGTTGCAGTTTACAATGATAGATTCAAAGCCGAGCTTTTTGAGTGCAAGTGCCGCATGAACGCAGCAGTAGTCAAATTCGATACCCTGACCTATTCTGTTGGGACCGCCGCCGAGAATCATTATCTTGGGCTTGTCGCTGACAGGGCTTTTATCCTCGTCAAGATGATAGGTGGAGTAGTAGTAAGCCGCATTATCAGTACCGCTTACATGAACGCCTTCCCACGCTTCCTTTATGCCGAAGCCGATACGGGCATTTCTGATCTCTTCCTCTGTAACCTCAAGAAGTGAGCTTAAATAACGGTCGGAGAAACCGTCCAGCTTTGCCTGCTTCAGTACAGCCTTTTCGGGAACAGAACCCTTGATCTTGAGCAGTGCTTCTTCTTCGTCAACAAGCTCCTTCATCTGCTGTAAGAACCAGTCCTTAATCTTTGTAAGGGCATGGATTTCTTCAATAGTAGCACCCTTGCGAAGTGCTTCATATATAACAAACTGTCTTTCGCTTGTGGGGTATCTCAGCTGTGCTAAAAGCTCTTCCTTTGTCATATCGTGGAAGTTCTTTGCAAAGCCAAGACCGTATCTGTCCTTTTCGAGTGAACGTATAGCTTTCTGGAAAGCCTCTTTATAGGTCTTGCCGATGCTCATTACTTCACCGACAGCTCTCATCTGTGTTCCGAGTTTATCCTCTGCGCCCTTGAACTTTTCGAATGCCCAACGTGCGAACTTGATTACAATATAATCTCCGTCAGGGTAATACTTGTCGAGTGTGCCGTACTTACCGCAGGGAATATCCCCCAGCGTCAGACCGCAGGCAAGGAGGGCGGAAACGAAGGCAATAGGGAAGCCTGTAGCCTTTGAAGCAAGAGCGGAAGAACGTGATGTTCTGGGGTTTATTTCGATTACAACAATACGTCCTGTTTCGGGATTACGGGCAAACTGACAGTTGCAGCCGCCGATAACCTCGATGGATTCGATAATGCGGTAAGACATTTTCTGAAGCTCTTTCTGAACATCTTCGGGAATAGTCAGCATAGGAGCAGAGCAGAACGAGTCGCCCGTATGCACGCCGATGGGGTCGATGTTTTCGATAAAGCAAACGGTAATCTTATTGTTGTCGGCATCACGGACAACTTCAAGCTCAAGCTCTTCCCAGCCGAAGATACATTCCTCGACAAGAACCTGACCTACAAGAGATGCCTGCAAGCCTCTTTCACATACGACCTTAAGTTCGTCTACATTATAAACCATTCCGCCGCCGGCACCGCCCATTGTATAGGCAGGACGAAGAACAACAGGGTACTTGAGTTCCTCGGCTATCTTGACAGCTTCATCAATCGTGTAAGCAACTTCACTTCTCGGCATACCGATACCGAGATCCTTCATCGCATTCTTGAACTCGATACGGTCTTCACCACGTTCGATAGCGTCGACCTGAACGCCGATTACCTGTACGTTGAACTTTTTCAGTACACCTGCCTTGTCAAGCTCAGAGCAGAGATTAAGTCCTGACTGACCGCCGAGGTTGGGCAGAAGCGCATCGGGACGTTCCTGCTCGATAATCTGAGTAAGTCTGTCGAGGTTGAGCGGTTCAATGTAGGTGATGTCCGCTACATCGGGGTCGGTCATAATAGTTGCGGGGTTTGAGTTTACAAGAACTATCTCGTAACCGAGCTTCTTGAGCGCTTTACAAGCCTGTGTGCCTGAATAGTCAAACTCACAAGCCTGACCTATGATGATAGGGCCGGAGCCTATTATCATAATTTTGTTAATGTCCTGTCTTTTTGGCATATTTCTCATCCTTACCGCACTTTTGCAGTGCGAAATTTTTATTTGCCGTATTGTTGGCATATTTTATTAGGATAATAATATCACAAAATCCGACAGAATGCAATAGAAAACTTCCGGATAGGGCAGATTTGTCATAAAAGTAACATTTTCAGGCGGATGTTCGGTTTGGGGTACAAAAAAGCCGACCTGGCGGAAAAGGTCGGCTGATGATATTCAATCATATTTTTTCAAATATAAGGATTTTCTGAGTTACTTTCTTGATTAAAGGGAGGTTTCTGAACGGTTTCAATATCGGCATGATTTCTGTCATACCACGGATGATATTATCGTTTTTGATACATCTGAAGCCGTCTGCCGCTTTACCTAAATCATCAAAGGTATCAGCACCAAACACGAATTTTGCACCGGTGTCCTGAATTGATTTTTCGGTATGCTCCTTGTTTACCCATTTTTTAGCAAGGCACTCCATAAGCACTGTCGCATTATCGAATTTATCTCTGATAATCGACAGCATCTGAGCGTTTTCATCAGAGGTAAGATACATTGAAAGACCTTCGATTATAAATAGCATTTTTCCTCTTTTTGCTACTTTGTCAGCCCAAGCGGGATCGGTTGCGGAAATGCCTATTGTAGACACCCTGCCTGATTCGTGATATATTGCGTCACGAACCTCTATAGTTTCGGGCAGATCGACATTGTACCACGTTATTCTGCCGTTATCCATACGGTAAAATCTTGTATCAAGTCCGCAGGCAATGTTTACAACTGTGCAGTCGGGATTTTTGTTTATAAAGTCTTTGACCAATTCGTCAAATACGATGGTTCGTGCGATTACTCCGTTGCTCATCGTAGAATCCTTTTCCGCTTTTGAAAAGTCGTAATCGATTTTTCCGACAAGCTCTATTGCCTTTGCGTCATAAAATTTAGCATTCTTTTTTCTTGAATATTTGGCTCTTGCGTAAAAACTCTGTAGCATAGTTTCTGCTGAGCCCGTAAGCAGTGGATTGATTTTTTTGTCTTCCATAATATCTCCGTTAATACACAAATACATTTTGGTTAATCCTAACTAACCAAAATCATTTTACTACAAAAATGCGCCTCTGTCAATAAGAATCCAAGAGTATTGCGGCTGACGAGCGGATTTAAACAGGTTATAATCGGTTATAAATCAAAATTTCATAATATCGAAATAAAATGTAAAAAAAGACTTGACAAAGGAGTCAGGATTTGTTATAATAAATCACGTTGTGAAAACAACCCAAAAGTTTATAGCTTTTGAGCCACTAGCTCAGGCGGCAGAGCACCTGCCTTTTAAGCAGGGTGTCCCGGGTTCGATTCCCGGGTGGCTCACCAAAGTCCTTCGATTAAATTCGGGGACTTTTTTTATTTGTGTTTTGATAAGTACCGAATCGCACTGACTGAAGCTGTTTTTGCGGTATCGGAAAAAATTTTGCGACAAAACTTGACATCGGGGCAGATATAGTATAATATATAATTATAATTATCAGAAAAGAGAACTGTATGACCAAAAAGGAAAGAGCAGGGCTTGTTATAGACGGGCTTGCCGAGTGCTATCCGGATGTGAAATGCGCTCTTGTTTATAAAAAGCCGCATGAGCTTCTGATAGCGACAAGGCTTTCGGCACAGTGTACCGATAAGCGAGTAAATATGGTTACTCCCGCACTTTTCGAAAAATTTCCCGATATTGACAGCTTTGCGGCGGCAGAGCCTGACGAGGTTGCGGAATATATACATTCGTGCGGACTATATAAGACAAAAGCTGTTGATATTGTTATGATGTGCAGAATGCTCCGTGATGATTTCGGCGGTGAAATTCCCGATACAATTGAACAGCTTGTAAAGTTGCCCGGGGTCGGAAGAAAGACAGCTAATCTTATAGTAGGCGACCTCTACGGTAAGCCTGCTCTTGTATGCGACACACACGTTATAAGAGTGAGCGGAAGGCTGGGCCTTACCGACGGAACAAAGGATGCGCTGAAGGTTGAAAAACAGCTTGCCGCAATAATAAAGCCGGACGACAGATTGATGATGTGTCACAGGCTTGTGTGGCACGGTCGGCTTGTGTGCAGTGCGGCAAAACCGAATTGCAGCGAATGCAGGCTGAGCGGTTTTTGCAAGTTTTTTTCGGGGACAAAATAAAATAACGGCTTGGAGTGAGTATTATGAAAGGGAAGGTACGCAACGCAATAATAATTGCCGCAGGCGTGCTTATCCTTACCGTAATGCTCACTGTTGTTTTATATTACTATAACGACAAAGTAATGCGTGATAACGCATGGGTGTTCTCTGTGAATGAAACCTCATACGATGAAAGCTCGTATTCGTATGAGCAAAAACCGGATCTTAATTCAGCAGATCTTGAAACGCTGATGCAGATAAAAGGCGTCGGACGGAAAACGGCACACGATATTATAAACTATCGTGAAAAGCACGGGAAATTTACATCTATGTCACAGCTTAAAGAGATAAACTCGGTAGATGATGAAGTATATATGATACTGTGCAGTCGGTTTACCGTTGCCTCGTCGGGATATTACACTAAAAACGAGTCTTACGGCATTCGCAAGGTAAACCTCAATAAAGCTACCGTAGACGAGCTGATGAGCGTTGAGGGAATAACGGAGGAAATCGCAAAGAATATTATATTGCGCCGTAAAGACCACGGAGATTATACCTCTGTAAGAGAACTTCTTGATACCGAGGGCATAACGATAACTCTTTACAGCAAAATTTCCGATAAACTGACAGTTTGATTTTATATTATTTTAGTGAGAAATTGCCAAAAAACTATTGATTTTATTGCAGTGATTTGGTATACTTAATTAATAAAGCATAACGCTTTATATATTTACAGGAAATACAAGGCGTTACGGAGGTCATTATGGATTATAACATCAAAGACGTATCCGGCAGACTGAAAAGCACAAGAGAGTACCTTGATATATCTGTCGGCGAAATGGCAAACAAAACAAACGTCACCACAGACGAATATATTTCACTTGAAAACGGAGAAAAGGATTTTTCGCTTTCATTCCTGAATCAGGCGGCGGACGCACTCGGCATTGAGCTTATAGAGCTTCTTACAGGTGTTACGCCTAAGCTCAATACATATTCGATAGTCCGTAAGGATCAAGGCTTACCGATCGAGCGTCGGGAAAGATTTGCCTATCAGCACCTTGCCTATCTTTTTAAAAACAAGAAAATAGAGCCGTTGCTGGTAACAGCTCCTTATGATGAGGAGGAGCAGAAAAAGCCTATACACCTGTCTGTACACGACGGTCAGGAAATGGACTATATAATATCGGGAACGTTGAAGTTCCAGATAGGCAGTCATATTGAAACGGTAAGTGAAGGCGACTGCATTTATTACGACAGCATGAATCCGCACGGAATGATAGCCGTTGACGGCAAGGACTGCAAGTTCTTGGCAATACTGATCTGATAAACAAAGGAACGGAAAGAAAAGTATATGGAACAGGTTAAAAATTACTACAAGAGATTTGTAAAAGAAGGCTTTGATGAGAACGGGATACTGAATAAGTTCGAGATAGATTGCCCCGATAACTATAACTTCGGTTACGATATTATAGATAAGTTCGGAGAAATCGACCCCGACAGGAGAGCACTTATCCACATCGACCTTCAGGAAAACCGTCACGATTTTTCCTATTCACAGCTTTCGAAGCTGTCAACGCAGGCGGCAAATCTTTTCAAGTCATACGGTATAAAAAAAGGCGACAAGGTAATGCTGGTACTGAAAAGAAACTACCAGTTCTGGATTGCGATAATCGCTCTTATCAAGCTCGGTGCGGTTGCTATACCCGCAACGCATCTGCTGACAACACACGACTTTACCTATCGCTTTGAACGTGCAAGCGTAAAAGCTATAGTCTGTACCGGCTATAATCCCGATATAGCCAAGTATGTCGATGAGGCGCAGGAAGAAATCCACGCTGACGGTCTTGTTAAATTTATAGCAAACGGTCACAGGGACGGCTGGATCCCGTTCGATGATGAAATTGCCGGAATGCCCGAAACTATGGAGCGTGTGCAGACGGATACAAGGGAGCATATGCTGTTATATTTCACATCGGGTACTACGGGCTATCCCAAGATGGTTGTCCATAATCACAGATATGCACTCGCACATATTCAGACGGCGGCACACTGGCAGAATGTCGATTCTGACGGTGTTCATCTTACAATATCCGATACAGGCTGGGGAAAAGCCGCCTGGGGCAAGCTGTTCGGTCAGATGTCGCTCGGTGCGTGCGTGTTCGTGTATGATTTTGACAAGTTCATACCGACCGATATGCTGAGGATAATGCAGAACTATAAGATAACCTCATTCTGTGCGCCTCCCACCATGTTCCGTTTCTTTATAAAGGAAGGTCTTGAAAACTACGATCTTTCGAGTCTTAAATATTCCGCTATTGCAGGCGAGGCACTCAACCCTGAGGTGTATAACAAGTGGCTTGAGTTTACCGGCCTTAAGCTGATGGAGGCATTCGGTCAGACCGAATCGACAGCACTGCTTGCAAATCTTGTAGGCATGACGCCTAAGCCCGGCTCAATGGGCAAGCCTACACCGCTGTATGATGTCGACATTGTCGATGATGGCGGAAATCCGGTGCCTGTCGGAGAAGTCGGTGAAATAGTAGTCCGTGCCGAGCGTGGCAAGGACGGCCTTTTTGACGGCTATTACCGTGATGATGAGCTTACCGCTCAGGCATGGCACGACGGGCTGTATCATACAGGCGATACCGCTTGGAAGGATGAGGACGGCTACTTCTGGTATGTCGGAAGAAATGATGATGTTATCAAGGCGAGCGGTTACCGTATAGGACCTTTCGAGATCGAAAGCGTTCTGATAGCACACCCGTCTGTGCTTGAGTGTGCCGTTACGGGTGCACCCGACCCTATAAGAGGTCAGGTGGTAAAGGCAACAATCGTTCTTGCAAGAGGCTATGAACCGTCTGAAGAGCTTAAAAAAGAGCTTCAGACTTACGTTAAGAAGAACACTGCGCCTTATAAATATCCGAGAATAGTGGAGTTCGTTGACGAGCTTCCCAAAACTATCAGCGGCAAGATAAGAAGGGTACAGATTCGTAACGAGGATAACAAGAAAAACAGTTAATGACAGAATTCGCCGCAGGTAATACTTGCGGCGATAGTTTTAGAGGGCTTTATGGAGTATTACATCTATCTGTTGCAGATATTCGGCGGCGGTAACCCAAAAATTCACGAGGTGATAAAGGCATACGGTAATGCAAGACTTGCGTATGAGCATATCAGCAGTGGCGATATGTCGCATATACCTTCTAACCGTCACGAGTATGTCCGCAGAGCGTCGCTCGAACGCTCGAAGGTGATAATGGATTATTGCGCCGGGAATAATATCGGCATTGTCACAATTGACGACAGAAATTATCCCGAACAGCTTAAGAATATATATAATCCGCCCGTTCTGCTGTTTACTGCGGGAGATATAAACTGCCTGCAGGGTAAGCTGGCGGTGTCGATAGTAGGACCCAGAAAGCCGTTTGGCAATGCGATAAGGCTTGCGGAAAACATCTGCTACAATCTTGCGAGAAGCGACATTGTTCTTGTAAGCGGCTTTGCACTGGGCATAGACAGGATAGCGCACAATAACAGTATCCGTCACCATAAGCCGACTGTGGCTGTGCTTGCCTGCGGAATAACTATTGATTATCCGAATAATTCATTCGGGCTGAGAAAGAACATAATCGACAACGGCGGACTTATTCTGTCGGAGCTGCTCCCGGATACACCGTGTAATTCTGATTATTTCAAATTCAGAAACCGTATTATTTCAGGGCTTTCAAAGGGTACTGTCGTGATAGGCGGCTACAACGGAAGCGGAAGCCTTATCACTGCAAACCATGCGTTTGAGCAGGACAGAGAGGTATTCTTTACTATACCTGACGATACGCTGGATAAGAAATACAGCCGTGTTATCAGATTTTTGCGTGACGGGGCGCATTCTGTTTATGATTTCTATGATATTATCAATGAGTTTTATCCGACTTACCGTGACAGAATCGATGATACATATCTTGATAAGGAACAGCTGACAAGCTTTGTGATGCACGAGGATGTCAGGGAAACTCCGCCTGCTGAGGATTTGCCGACGGTTTGCGAAGTAAAGGAACCTGAGTCTGCGAAAAAAGATGAGAAGAAGCCTCTGCCTAAGGTGAAGGCGGCAGATGCACCACGCTTTAAAATTACAGGTGTCAAGGATAAGGAAAAGGAAATAGATTATTTCCGAGTAACTCCCGAAAATGTGCTGAAAAAGCGGAAAAAAGCGGGAAAGCCTGCTACACTGAATGATACGGCAGTAAAAGAAAGAATTCCGCTAATAGCACCGATTGCCGAAGCCGATAACACGGATGTGAGTGAGGCAGAGCCGGTAACGGATAAGGAAGAAAAGCAGAGCGGACAAATTGCGGAAGCCGCAGAAAACGCATCGGGAGCCGCAGAAATTCTCGGTATCATCGCAAACAGTGACGGAGTAACGCTTGATACATTGCTTTCTGCCTGCAGCTTATCATTCGGGGAACTCAGCGAGATACTCGCCGACCTTGAAATAAGCGGTGCTGTATCCTGCGGTGCAGGCGGAATATACACAGTAAAGAAGGAGCGGTAATGAATCGTTCACAGCTTGACAAATACATAACCGACTATTACGGCGTCAGAGCCGAAAGATTGTTTGAAAAGAATCCCGGTTTTCAGGCGTATCGTCATAATGATACGAAAAAGTGGTTCGCTATGATAATGGATCTGCCTGAAAGCAGGCTCGGGCTTGACGGGCAGAAAATTATAGATGTCGTCAATCTCAAGTGCGACCCTATCCTCATCGGATCGCTGAGGCTGGAGCAGGGCTTTTATCCTGCGTATCATATGAATAAGGAAAACTGGATAACGCTCGCCCTTGATGAAAGAGTACCCGATGAAAAACTCAGGATGCTTGTCGATATGAGTTATGAGCTGACAAGGAAAAAGCTCAGAAGAAAAAATAAGTAAAGAATACCGCCTGTGAATGCAGTGAGCAAACACGGGCGGTAAATGTTTTATTTACTTTCTCATAAGTCTTAATGAATTGAAGATAGCGATTATCGAAACGCCAACATCTGCGAAAACAGCCGCCCACATATTAGCAAGACCTAAAACGCCGAGTACCTGAATTATCAGCTTTACACCGAGTGCAAATATGATATTCTGGAGAACTATGCGGTTTGTTTTTTTGCTGATTGCAAATGCGTCGGCAAGCTGCATTGGGTCGTCCTTCATAAGAACGCAGTCTGCGGTTTCTATGGCACTGTCTGCGCCCGAGCCGCCCATTGCAACGCCTATGTCGGCAGATGCGATAACCGGAGCGTCATTTATGCCGTCGCCTACAAACATTACCTTTTCATTGTCAGGAAGCTCCGATTTCATCTTAAGCGTAATTTCGCTCTTGTTTTCGGGGAGAAGCTCTGCGTAGTAATCTGTGATACCGAGCTTTTCAGCCGCCGCAGCCGCCGCAGATTTATTGTCGCCTGTGAGCATTACGACCTTCACACCGTGATTTTTAAGCATCTTTACGGCTTCAGCCGAGTGTTCCTTAGGCATATCTGCGATTTCGATAAGACCTGCATATTTATTGTCGACAGCCACATAAAGCACTGTGCCGTTTGCTTCGGGGCAGTTTATGCTGTAGTCAGCCATAAGTCTGCTGTTACCGCAGAGAACTGTCGCACCGGAAATCACAGCCTTGATACCCTTGCCGGCTATCTCACTGCACTGAGTAATCTGCGACTGGTCAATATCCGCACCGTATGCCTTTCTTACCGAAACGGCTATAGGGTGGTTGGAGTTGCTCTCGGCATAAGCCGCATATCGTAACAGCTCATCCTTGCTCATTCCTGCAGGCTCTGTTCTTGTAACCTCAAACTGACCTTTTGTAAGCGTGCCTGTCTTATCAAACAGTACGACCTTAGCCTTTGAGATTGCTTCAAGGTAGTTACTGCCTTTAACCAGTATACCTTTTGACGAAGCCTTGCCGATTCCTGCAAAGTATCCGAGCGGAACAGAAATGACAAGTGCGCACGGGCAGGAGATTACGAGGAAGATAAGACCTCTTTGTACCCACGTTATGAAATCAAAGCCGGTGAACAGGGGAGGGATAAGCGATATTATCACCGCCGCAAGTACGACTATGGGGGTGTAGTATTTTGCAAATACCGAGATGAAGTTCTCCGTCTTTGTCTTTTTCTCAACGGCAGACTCGACCATCTGAAGCATTTTGTATACCGTGCTGTCGGTGAACCGGCGTGTTGTTCTAAGCGTGATAACGCCTGAAATGTTGATAGCACCTGCCGGAACTTCATCACCTACCGTAATATCTCTCGGTAAACTCTCGCCTGTGAGGGCTGATGTATCTATTGATGTGTTACCGCTTTCGACAATGCCGTCAAGCGGTATTTTTTCACCGGGCTTTACTCTTATTATACTGTCGGTTTCAACGTTTTCGGGATCGACTGTTATATATTCGCCGTCAATAAGAACATCGGCTGTTTCGGGCTTTGTCTTGATAAGAGAAGATATGCTTCTTCTTGACTTGTTCACGGCTATCGACTGGAAGAATTCTCCGACAGTGTAGAACAGCATAACGGCGACCGCTTCTTCGTATTCTCCGAGTACGATAGCACCGATGCTTGCGATAAGCATAAGCGTGTTTTCGTTGAAGAAATTCTTCTTTGCTATTGCTTTTATTGAAGTGATTGCTACCTCAAGTCCGCAGATAACGTAAGCCGCAAGATACATCGAAAGTATCGCTATCTGCGGCACAAGCTGCTCTGTACCGATAGTTTTTTCAAGGATAAAAGCGACTATGAACAGAATGCCTGCGCTTATCATCTTGACTATATCTTTAGTATAGCTTACCTTTTTCTCAACATGGTTTTCCTTTTCGCTGACCGTTATATCGGGTTCAACGGCAGTTACCGTTGCGGTCACCAGCTTTAACAACTCCTTGTCGGAAATTATCCTTGATGGTGTTACGGTAAGTTCCTTTTTGATGAAATTCATCTTTGCGCCGTTCGCATAGTCGGATTTTTCGACAGCTTCTCTTACTTCTTCCGCACACTGTGCGCAGTCAAGACCGTCTATAATATATTTCTTTTCTTTAAAAGTCTGTCTTTCTTTTACGGTTACATCGGGTTCGTGCTTTGCGACAACTTTGGTGACCGTTGTCATAAGCTCATCGGGCGAACACGAATTTTCCGCTTCAACGGTAAGTTCCTGCTTCATAAAGTTCATTCCCGCCGATTTTACACGTTCGTCCTTTTCGACTTCCGCACGGATCTCCTCTGCACAGTGAGCGCAGTCAAGACCTTCTAAAATATAGATTCTTTTCATAAGCTACCACCTTTGATATGGTTGAAGTTTTGAACAATTGAGTAACTGTTCAAATGTATTGCCCGAAAAAACAGGAGATGCCATCTCCTTTGATTTTTCCCGTTTTACTCCATAATATGTTCAAGCGCATTGCTGAACACCGTGTTTACATGGTTGTCGCTGAGCATATAGTAAACGACCTTGCCTTGCTTTTCACTGCGAACAAGCTCTGCCTGCCGTAATACTCTCAGCTGGTGAGAGATTGCCGATGCTGTCATTCCGAGCAGGGCGGCGAGGTCGCACACGCACATTTTTGAGCGTGACAGCGAGTAGAGGATTTTTATCCTTGTTTCATCGCTTATAGCTTTGAAGAACATTGACAGCTTTTCAAACTGCATCTGTTCAAGCATTCTCTCACGCACATAGTTTACTACGTCCTCGTGTATCACATTGCAGTTACAGAATTCATTTTCGTCTTTTGCAGTGATATTTTCCGATTTTTCTGATTTGCTGACCGCCATTTTAACCTCATTTCATTTGAACGGTTGTTCAACTGTTTGTATTATAACACCGTCATACTGCATTGTCAATAGTTTCTTTATGATTTTTTGCTTTTCCTGCAAAATATTTTTCTGCGATACAGGAAAAGAATGTTGTCTTATCGTTTTCGGTGAAATCCTCATCGTCAAGCATAGCCGATACTTCGTTCAGAAGCACATCGGCCTTTTCTCTTGTTTCTATCGGAGAAGTTCCGTTGAAATACAGCTTTTCATCGCCTGACAGTATCAGATCCACAGTGTCGTCTGTCAGCAACTCCTCGCTGACGCCGAGCAGTACCGCCATATCCGACAGCGTTTTTGCTCTCGGGGTCCTTGCACCGCTTATGTAGTTCGCAAGCGCTCTGTAGGTTATGGATACGGCAGACGCAAAGTCCGTCTTTTTATAGCCGTTTCTTTTAATAAGTATTTCCAGCTTGTCCTTAAGTTTCATAATTCCTCCGACTGAATTTCCTTTTACTATTATTATATCCTTACATTTACGGCTTGTCAATCAAAAAAATACATAAAAATTCGCTAAAATTCAACAATTATTCACTATATGCAGTATATTATGCAGTTTTGTGCATAAAAATACTTGACTTTGATGTGAAAAGGTGTATAATATTCAATGTAAGTTAAATCAGAAAGCAGAACGCCCGAAAGCGTCTGTGAGATAGAAAGGAAATAATAAAATGGCTAAAGAAATCAAAAAGATCGTACTTGCTTATTCAGGCGGACTTGATACGTCCATCATCATTCCGTGGTTACACGAGAATTATCCCGGCTGTGAAGTAATCTGCGTAGCAGGTAACGTAGGACAGGACTCTGAAATAGTAGGTCTTGAAGAAAGAGCTAAGAAGACAGGCGCATCAAAGCTCTACATAGAAGATATACAGGACGAATTCGTAAACGACTTCATATTCCCCACACTCAAGGCAGGCGCAAAGTACGAGGGCTATCTGCTCGGTACTTCGTTCGCTCGTCCTCCTATAGCTAAAAGACTTGTTGAGATAGCTAAGAAGGAAGGCGCTGACGCTATCTGCCACGGCTGCACAGGTAAGGGTAACGACCAGGTACGTTTTGAGCTTACTATCAAGGCTCTCGCACCCGAGCTTGAGATTATCGCTCCCTGGAGAATATGGGATATCAAGTCAAGAGATCAGGAAATCGAGTATGCAGAGGCACACAATGTTCCGATAAAGATTACACGTGAAACCAACTACTCAAAGGATATGAACCTCTGGCACTTATCACACGAAGGCCTTGACCTTGAAGACCCCGCAAACGAGCCTCAGTACAATAAGAAAGGCTTCCTTGAACTTGGCGTTTCACCAGAGCAGGCTCCCGACAAGCCCACATATGTTACAATACACTTTGAAAAAGGTATCCCCACTTCGCTTAACGGCGAAAAGATGGACGGCGTAAAGCTTATCAAGACTCTTAACAAGCTCGGCGGCGAGAATGGCATCGGTCTGTTCGACGTTGTTGAAAACAGACTTGTAGGTATGAAGTCGAGAGGCGTTTACGAAACTCCCGGCGGAACAATCCTTTATCACGCTCACGAAGTTCTCGAAACTATCTGTCTTGATAAGGAAACACAGCACTACAAGTACGGTCTTGCACAGAAGTATGCAGACATCGTATATAACGGTCAGTGGTACACACCTTTAAGAGAGGCTATGGACGCTTTCGTTGACAAGACACAGGAAACTGTTACAGGCGACGTTAAGCTCAAGCTCTACAAGGGTAACATCATCAACGCAGGCGTTACATCACCCTACACACTGTACAGCGAAGACTTCGCTTCATTCGGTGAGGACGATGTTTACGATCAGACAGATTCAAAGGGCTTTATCAACCTGTTCGGTCTGCCGATAAAGGTCAAGGCTCTGCTTGACGCTGAGAGAAACAATAAGTAAGCTTTAAAAGCGTTACGGTAAATCCCGCAAGGTGTAAAACTATGCCTTGCGGCTTTTACGGTTTTTAAGATGCGATTTAAAACACGGTCGTTTCGGCTGTGTTTTAAAAAGCGTTTTAATTACTTTTATATTTATAACGGAAAAAACAAAACGCTTTTTGCGTTATGAACATAAATCTGAAAGGAAATAACAGTATGTCTAAAATGATGTGGGCGGGAAGATTTTCAAAGGAGGTTGACTCAAAGGTCAACGATTTCAATTCTTCCATCTCATTTGATGCAAGAATGTACAAGCATGATATAAAAGGTTCTATAGCACACGCAACCATGCTCGGTGAGTGTGGCATTATCGACCCTGCGGACAGCAAGGTGATAATAGAAGGTCTTAACGGAATTTTAAGTGATATTGAAAACGGAACACTGCATTTCGATCCCAATGCGGAAGATATTCATATGTTCGTTGAGGCTGAACTTACCGCACGAATAGGCGATGCGGGAAAGCGTCTGCACACCGCAAGGAGCAGAAACGATCAGGTGGCTCTGGATATAAAACTTTATCTCAAGGATGAAGTCGATGAGATTGCAAAGCTTGTCCGTGAACTTATAAACACTGTTATAGATATTGCAAAGCAGCATACAGAAACGGTAATGCCGGGCTACACCCATTTACAGCGTGCACAGCCTGTTACATTCGCACATCATCTTATGGCATATGCACAGATGCTGACAAGAGATCTGACAAGACTTGCAGACTGTAAGGAAAGAATGGATGTAATGCCGCTCGGTTCGTGTGCGCTTGCAGGCACTACATATCCTCTCAACAGAAAGAGAACCGCCGAACTTCTCGGCTTCAGGGATATTACGATGAACAGCCTTGACGGCGTATCCGACAGGGATTTCTGCGTTGAGTTATGCTCCGATATTTCAATGCTCATGATGCACCTTTCGAGATTTTCGGAAGAGATAATCATGTGGTGCTCGTGGGAATTCAAGTTTATTGAGCTTGACGATGCGTATTCTACAGGCAGTTCGATAATGCCCCAGAAGAAGAACCCCGATGTTACGGAGCTTATAAGAGGCAAGACGGCAAGGGTATACGGCGATCTGCAGACGCTTCTAACAATGATGAAGGGACTTCCGCTTGCATACAACAAGGATATGCAGGAGGACAAGGAGGCAATATTTGACGCAGTAGACACAGTAAAGCTGTGTATCTCGACATTTACTCCTATGCTTGCGACTATGACGGTACTTAAAGACAATATGCGTACTGCCGCCGCAAAGGGCTTTATCAACGCTACAGACTGTGCTGATTATCTCGTAAAGAAGGGACTTCCTTTCAGAACGGCATATAAGATAACCGGTACACTCGTTGCACTTTGCATAGAGAAGAATACAACGCTTGAACAGCTACCGATAGAAGAATACAAGAAGCTGTGCGAAACGTTTGATAATGACGTATATGACGCTATCAGCCTTGATACCTGCGTTATGCAAAGAGGCGTTGACGGCGGACCTGCTCCCGATGCGGTAAAGCGTCAGATAGCTGAGCTTGAAGACAGACTGGGCGGTATCAACATCTGATGATAACTTATGAATACAGATTGCCGCACGATATAAATTCGTTCAGACGAAGCGTAGGCTGGTATGAGCTTTCGCCAAGACAGCTTAACTGTGCGCTTAAAAGCTCGGTGTTTGCGATAACAGCGCTTGACGGAGAAAAGGAAGTCGGCTCGGCAAGGGTAGTCGGCGACGGAGGCTATCAGTTCTTTATCAGCGATGTTATTGTACGTCCCGAATATCAGGGACAGGGAATAGGCAGAGAGATGCTTTCAAGGCTTATGGATAAAGCGTTGTCGGTAGCTGACGAGGGCGAAACGATAATGATAAATCTTATGGCGGCAAAGGATAAAGAGCCGTTCTATGAAAAGCTCGGATTTATGCGCAGACCTAACGATGAACGTGGCTGCGGAATGACAAGATTTCTTAAAAAATAAGAGGTGCTTATATGAGCGTAAAGGTGTATATTGACGGTCAGGAAGGAACGACCGGACTTAAAATTCTCGAACGTTTCAAGGACAGAAACGATATTGAAATAATGAAGATAGATGAGGACAAGAGAAAGGATAACGATGAGCGTAAGAAGTTTATATGCTCGTCCGATTTCACGTTCCTTTGTCTGCCCGATGCCGCCGCAAGAGAGGCGGTAGAGCTTGCAAAGGGCAGTAACGTCCGAATTATAGATGCTTCTACGGCACATCGGACAAATCCCGACTGGGCATACGGTTTTCCCGAACTTTCAAAGCAGCACAGAGAAAAGATAGCGGCTTCATCGAGAGTGGCTGTCCCCGGCTGCTATGCAAGCGGTTTTATTTCGCTTGTATATCCTCTTGTAAAGGCAGGCATAATGCCGAGCGATTATCCTGTTGTCGCTCATGCGGTATCCGGTTACAGCGGAGCTGGAAAGAAGGCTATCGCAGTGTACGAAAGCGACGAAAAGCCCGAAGAATTTTACAGCCCAAGACAGTATGCGCTTCCTCAGGAGCATAAGCATTTGCCTGAAATGATGAAGATAAGCGGACTTGATTACAAGCCTGTGTTCAATCCTCTGATATGCGATTATTTCAGCGGTATGGTCGTAACTGTTCCGGTACTCACAAGACTTCTGCCGAAGAAATATACGCTTGCCGATATTCACAAGGCTTTCACTGAGCATTATGCAGACGCAAATCTTGTAAAGGTAATGCCTGTTATGGGCGAGGGCGTGCTTGAAAACGGTTTCCTTGCCGCAAACACATTATCGGGTAAGAACAATATGGAGATATTCGTTTGCGGAAACGATGACCGTATAGTGCTTTGCTCAAGACTTGATAACTTAGGCAAGGGCGCAAGCGGTGCGGCTGTTCAGTGCCTTAACATAATGATGGGCATTGACGAAACGACCGGACTTGTATAATAAGTGAGGTAATAACAATGGTTGAATTTGATAATTATAAATTAGTGGATAAGGGTGTATGCGCCGCAAAAGGCTTTAAGGCGGGCGGTATCAATGTCGGAATAAAGCCCGGCTCGAAAAAGCGTGACCTTGCTGTGATAAGCTGTGACACAAAGTGCACTGCGGCGGCAATCTACACACAGAACAAGGTGAAGGGTGCGCCGATAATCGTTACAAAGGAGCACCTCAAGAACGGTATCGCTCAGGCGGTTATCGTAAACAGCGGCAACGCAAACACCTGTAACTCAAACGGTATTGAGATTGCAGAGCAGATGTGCGAGCTTTGCGCAAACGAACTCGGTATTGATAAGAACGATATGATAGTAGGCTCTACAGGCGTTATCGGACAGAAGCTGTCAATCGACCCTGTGAAGAACAATATCAAGACGCTTGTAGACAGCATAAGCGAGGACGGAAGCTCGCTTGCGTGCGAGGCGATAATGACGACCGATACACGCAAAAAGGAGCTTGCAGTAGAGTTTACGCTTGACGGCAAGACCTGTCACATCGGCGGTATCAGCAAGGGCAGCGGTATGATAAACCCCAATATGGCTACAATGCTTGCTTTCATTACAACCGATGTAAAGATAAATGCGGAGCTTCTTCATAAGGCACTGAAAAGGACAGCCGACATTACTTACAATATGGTAAGCGTGGACGGTGATACATCCACAAACGATACGCTGTGCATAATGGCGTCGGGACTTGCAGGAAACAAGGAAATAACGGCAGAGGACAAGGATTATGAAGTGTTCATAAACGGTCTTTACGCTGTAATGATGAACCTTGCAAGAGAAACCGCCCGTGACGGCGAGGGTGCAACGAAGCTGATGGAATGCGTTGTTGACCACGCACCTACAGAAGCTGTTGCAAAGAGCGTTGCACTGTCTGTTATAAACAGCAGTCTTTTAAAGGCGGCTATATTTGCGGCGGACGCCAACTGGGGACGTATTCTCTGTGCGATAGGATATGCCGAGGGCGATTTTGATATTTCGAAGGTCGAGGTCGTTCTGTCATCCTCAAAGGGTAGTGTAAAGGTCTGCGAGAACGGCGCAGGTGTTGACTTCTCGGAGGACGAAGCATTCAAGATACTTTCAGAAGATGAAATTGTTATCAGGATTGATATGCACGACGGTGCCGATAAATCGGTAGCGTGGGGTTGCGATCTGACTTATGAATATGTAAAGATAAACGCAGAATACAGAAGCTGACACCGAAAGGACAAAAGAAGATGGAACTTGAAAACGAAAAGAGAGCAAGTATACTCAGCGACGCACTTCCTTATATACAGCAGTATTCAAACAAGGTAGTAGTAGTCAAGTACGGCGGTAACGCAATGACAAACGATAAGCTGAAGCAGGCGGTAATGTCTGACCTTGTTCTGCTGTCGCTCTGCGGTATCAAGATAGTGCTTGTGCACGGCGGCGGACCCGAAATAAACGCAATGCTGAAAAAAGTCGGCAAGGAGAGCAAGTTTGTAAACGGCCTTCGTTACACCGATGAAGAAACGATAAACATCGTTCAGATGGTGCTTTGCGGTAAGGTAAACAAGGATCTTGTCGATCTGCTTTACAGCCACAAGGGCAGAGCGGTAGGTCTTTGCGGTCTTGACGACCATATGATAGAGGCAGAACAGCTTGACCCGGATTTAGGTCTTGTAGGCGAGATTACTCAGGTAAACGTAAGCATTATAAACGATGTTCTCGAAAAGGGCTATATCCCTGTAATTTCGACTGTTGCGGCAGGCAAGGACGGAACCGTATACAATATCAATGCTGATACGGCGGCGGCAAGAATTGCGGCTGAGATGAAATCCGAAAACCTTATCCTTATGACAGATATAAAGGGACTTCTTGAGGATAAGGACGATGACAGCACGCTTATACATACTGTCGGAGTTTCAGAAGTGCCTTATCTCAAAAAGCAGGGCATAATCTCAGGCGGTATGATACCTAAGATAGATTGCTGTGTCGAGGCTGTCCGCAGAGGCGTAAAGAAAGCAAATATCATTGACGGCAGAATACCTCATTCAATACTTATAGAGTTGCTTACAAACGAGGGCGCAGGTACTATGATTATCTGACGGCAAACGATGCAGGCGGAAAGGACAGATATGAATACTATAGATAAATTCAATTCTCATATAATGGGATCATACGGCAGGCTGAATGTTGTTCTTGACAAGGGCGAGGATGACAAGGCAGTTGACGAAAACGGCAAGACGTATATAGATTTCGGAAGCGGTATCGGCACAAACTCGCTCGGCTACTGCAACAAGGAATGGGCTGACGCTGTGTGTGAACAGGTACGCAGTATCCAGCATACCTCAAATTATTATTACACAAAGGTTCAGGCTGAGTTTGCCGAGAGATTATCGGAAGCGGCAGGAATGAAGAATATGTTCCTTTGCAACAGCGGCGCCGAGGCAAATGAATGTGCTATCAAGATAGCAAGAAAGTACAGCTTCGACAAATACGGCAAGGGCAGACACAATATAATCACTCTTGTAAATTCATTTCACGGCAGAACGCTCTGCACGCTGTCGGCTACGGGACAGGACGTGTTCCACAACTACTTCTTCCCGTTCGTTGACGGATTTATAAACGTTGAAGCGAACAATATAGAGGACCTTAAGGCAAAGCTCGATGATACGGTATGTGCCGTAATGTTCGAATACATACAGGGCGAGGGCGGTGTTGTGCCGCTGGAGCAGAAGTTCGTTGATGCTATATTTGAGCTTTGCGCCGAGCGTGATGTGCTGACGATCTCGGATGAAGTACAGACAGGCGTCGGCAGAACGGGTAAATTCCTTGCAGGCGATAATTTCGGAAAGAAAGCCGATATAATAACGCTTGCAAAGGGCATAGCAGGCGGTATCCCGATGGGTGCGTGCCTCAGCGGTGACAAGTGCGCAGGTGTACTAACTCCCGGAACACACGGTTCGACATTCGGCGGAAATCCTATCGCTTGTGCAGGCGCAATTGAGGTGCTGAAGAAAGCGGCAGATCCGATTTTCTTGTCACAGGTTGCAGATAAGGGAAGATATATAGCCGGAAAGCTGAAAGAGATACCCGAGGTCGAATCGGTTACGGGTATGGGTCTTATGATCGGCATAAAGCTAAAGACAAAGAATGCAAAGGATATACTGAATGCCGCTCTTGAACACGGACTTCTTATCCTTACCGCAAAGGAAAAGTTAAGACTTCTTCCTCCGCTCACTATCTCTTATGAGGATATTGACAGAGGGCTTGAAATACTCGCAGAGCTTTTAAAATAAAATAAAAACTAAAACCGAAAGGAAAAAATTATGAAACATTTACTTAAGATGATGGATCTCAGCACAGAGGAGATCATTGAGATTCTCAATCTCGCAGATCAGCTCAAGTATGAGCTTAAGCACGGCATTCCTCACGATCATTTAAAGGGCAAGACGCTCGGTATGATCTTCCGTAAGGCTTCTACAAGAACCAGAGTTTCCTTTGAAACAGGTATGTATCAGCTCGGCGGCAATCCCCTTTACCTTTCAGCAAGCGATATGCAGATAGGCAGAGGCGAGCCTATACAGGATACCGCAAGAGTTTTATCACGCTACATTGACGGTATCATGATAAGAACATTCGATCAGGCTGAGGTTGAAAATCTTGCGGAATACGGCAATATCCCGATAATCAACGGTCTTACGGACCTTTCTCATCCTTGCCAGGTGCTTGCTGATCTTATGACAATCCGTGAGTACAAGGGTAAGCTTGACGGTCTTAAGATGTGCTACATAGGCGACGGCAACAATATGGCAAACTCGCTCATTGTCGGCGGCTTAAAGACGGGCATGAGTGTATCTGTTGCCTGCCCTGAGAACTACCACCCTGCCGCTACAACACTTGCGTTTGCTAAGAAGTATGACTGCTTTGAACTGACAGACGATCCGATAAAGGCCGCAAAGGACGCAGATGTTATCTTCACAGACGTATGGGCATCTATGGGTCAGGAAGGCGAAGCCGAAATCAGAAAGAAAGCATTCAAGGGCTTCCAGATAAACGATGAGGTTATGGCTGTCGCTAAGCCCGACGCTATGGTACAGCACTGCCTGCCCGCACACAGAGAAGAAGAAATTACAGCCAAGGTATTCGAAGAACACGCAAACGAAATCTTTGACGAGGCTGAAAACAGACTCCACGCACAGAAGGCGGTAATGGTACTGCTTATGGGCAATAAGGATTGATCCGGATAAAACTTAAATATCCGATACGGAGCAACGCATTATGTTGCTCCGTATTCGTGTAATATGGGGGGATAGTCATGACTAATCTGCTTATAAAACTGTTCGTAAAGGACAGCAAAAACACATCCGATCCCGCTGTCAGAAAGCGTTACGGGTATCTCGGAGCATTTACCGGTATTGTACTTAACATACTTTTGTTTCTCGGAAAGCTGATTGCAGGTATATTATCAGGCGGTATCTCCGTAATCGCAGACGCATTCAATAACCTTTCAGACGCAGGCTCATCAATAATGACCTTTGTCGGCTTTAAAATGGCAGGAATGCCTGCAGACAGCGAACACCCCTACGGTCACGGCAGAATGGAATATGTTTCGGGCATAATAATTTCTTTTATCATAATGATGATGGGCTTTGAGCTTGGTAAAAGCTCGGTCGAAAAAATCTTCTCGCCCGAAAAGTCGGAGTTCAGCATACTTGCCGTATCGGTGCTTGGAGCGTCGCTTCTTGTGAAGCTGTGGATGGCACTGTTCAACACGAAGCTCGGTCGCAAAATCGACAGCGCCACAATGAAGGCTGCAGCGGCAGATTCGCTTTCCGACTGCATTTCTACATCGGTAGTAATCATATGTATGTTCATACAGCTGTTCAGCGGTTTTGAACTTGATTCATACGCAGGTATCATTGTTGCGCTTTTTATCCTCTACACAGGCTTCAATACATTCAAGGAAAGCCTCACTCCGCTGCTTGGCACAAAGCCTAAAAAGGAACTGGTGGAGGAAATTGAAAACACTGTAATGAACTATGACGGAATAGTCGGCGTACACGATCTTATGGTGCATGATTACGGCGTAGGCAGAATGGTAATATCGCTCCATGCTGAAATAAGCAGTAAAACAGATATAATGCTTGCACACGAACTTATAGATCTTATAGAGGACGATCTCAGGGAAAAGTACAGATGCAGTGTTACGATACATATGGATCCTGTCGTTGTGGATGACAAGAAAGCAGACGAGGTAAAAAAGGTGGTTCTTGATATAATAAAAAATATCGACAACAGCCTTACTATCCACGATTTCCGCATTACCGACGGTGTTTCAAGGATAAATGTAATTTTCGATCTGGTAACGCCTTTCGGCTTCAGATATAAGGACGGGGAGCTTGCTCTTATGATAAAGAACGCAATTGCGGAAAAGGACGGCAGGCTCAATGCCGTAATCACCGTTGAACGTTCAATGTGCTGAATAATGCTTTTTAACGCACAAAGTCACAAAAGACTTTGTGCGTTTATTTTAAGTTGACTTGACACGGATTTTGTGATAAAATAAAACTATACTATATTATGAGAGAGTGTTTGTATGAACGGCAATAACGGAAAATGCGGAAAACTGTTTGTTATAGAAGGGCTTGACGGATGCGGCAAAAGCACACAGCTTGAGATGCTGAAAGCAAGCGCAGACAGCAATATCCGTTTCATCAGCTTTCCGAATTACAACAGTGCAAGCGGTGAGATAATCAAGGACTATCTCAGCGGTAAATTCTGCGAGGAAAACGGCAGAACGGGCGCATATACGGCCGGCAGTTTCTATGCGATAGACCGTTATATCAGCTACAAGACCGACTGGGAAAAGGATTATAAAGCGGGCAAGACCATAATAGCCGCAAGATACACCTCCTCAAATGCGATATATCAGATGGCAAAGCTGGAAAAATCCCAATGGGATGAGTACCTTGAGTGGCTTGAGGACTACGAATACGATAAATTCGCAATTCCACGTCCCGAAAGGATTATATTTCTGGATATGCCCGTAGAGGTGTCACAAAAGCTCCTTTCCGCACGTTACGGCGGAGATGAGGCGAAGAAGGATATTCACGAAAGCAACGTTGCTTTTCTGAAGGCCTGTCGGGAAACGGCACTATACACAGCCGACAAGAAGGGCTGGTATATACTGCCGTGCTCGGACGGTGAAAATCCTTACACTCCCGAAAAGATAAATAAGGAATTATCGGCGCTGATTTACGGCTGATAACAGGCAAAAGCAAGGTAATATAAAGTGTTGGAATTAAAGAAAATTGAACTCAGCGACAAGCAGTGGATAGATCCGCTTCTGAAGCTGTCTGATTTCAGAGGTTGTGAGTATAACTTCACAAACAACTTTGTGTGGAGCGGTGTTTACAACATTACTGTAGGACGTTTTCAGGATTTTTATGTATCAAAGCACGGAAACTGTTTCGTGTTTCCCGCAGGAAAAGGCGATACGGACGCACTGCTTTCAGAACTTAAAAATTACTGTGACAGTACGGGAATACCGTTTGAATTCTGCAGTATGGATATAAAGGATAAGCAGATGCTCGAACAGCGTTATCCCGGTATGTTCACCTTCGATACAAGCGAAGATCTGTACGACTATGTGTATCAGTCGCAGTCGCTTGCAACGCTCGGCGGAAAGAAGCTGCATTCAAAGCGTAATTATATAAACCGTTTCAAACAGCTTAACTGGAGCTTTGAGGATATTACGCCGGAGAATATTGACGAATGCAAGCAGATGAGCCTTGAATGGTGCATACGTAATGATTGCAATAAAAGCGAGGATAAATCGGAGGAAATGTGTGCTGTCGGAATAGGACTCGAGCATTTCTTCGACTTAGGTCTTGTCGGCGGAATCCTGAGAGTCGACGGCAGGATACAGGCATTTTCGTACGGCGAACAGCAATGCAGTGACACGTTTGTGACCCACGTTGAAAAAGCGTTTACCGATTATGACGGAGCATATCCGATGATTAACTATATGATGGCAAACAGGTTCTGTAAAGGACTTGAATATATAAACAGGGAAGAGGATATGGGAGAGGAGAATCTCCGCAAGGCGAAGAAGTCTTATCACCCGTGTTTTATGGTTGAGAAGTTCAGTGCGGTTTATAATGCCGGGAAAGGACAATCAGAATGATATATGTATTTTTAGCAGACGGATTTGAAGAAACCGAGGCAATTGCCCCGATTGACATTTTAAAGAGATTCGGAAAAGAGGTAGTCACCGTCGGAATAGGCGGCGGTAAAATTACAGGCGCACACGGAATTACAGTTATTGCCGATATTACCGACAGCGATGTTATTATGACAGATAAGGTCGAGATGATAGTTCTTCCCGGCGGTATGCCCGGAACACTCAATCTTGAGAAAAGCCCCGTTGTACAGGCGGCTATAAAATTCTGTGCCGATAATACGAAAGCAATAGGTGCTATCTGTGCCGCTCCGTCTATAATCGGAAAGCTGGGACTTCTGAAAGGCAAAAAGGCAACTTGCTTCCCCGGCTTTGAACAATTCCTTGAGGGTGCAATGTTCACGGGCGACCTTGTAAATATTGATGAAAACATAGTAACCGCAAAGGGCGCAGGTGCGGCTGTAGAATTCGGACTTGCACTCGGAGCATTGCTCTGCGGTGAAGGAAAAGCAGAAAAGACAGCTAAGTCTTTACAGTGCAGATGAGCGTAAACGAGCAGAAAAAACAACTGAGAAAAGCCTTGCTTCAGAAGCGAAAACTGCTTTGCGACAGTGAAACGGCTGTTAAAAATGCCGCTATAACCGAGAATCTTTTAAGCCTTGAAAAAGTGCGGACGGCGGATACTATACTGCCGTTTGTTTCGACAGACGGCGAGGTGGATACGAGAGAATTCATAACGCAGTGCCTGAAAGCAGGAAAGAATGTCGCTGTGCCGAGATGTATAGACGGCAGTAATATGGAGTTTTGCGTGATACATACGTTTGACGATCTTGAAAAAGGTATGTACGGAATTGACGAGCCGAAAAAGAGCTGTGCTGTGATTGATGCCGCCGGTGCAGAAAACAGCGTGCTGATAGTTCCTGCACTCTGCTTTAATGCTAAAGGCTTCAGACTCGGTTACGGCAAAGGCTATTATGACAGATTTATAAACGGTTACAAGGGCTATACTGTCGGAGTATGCTATGAAGAATTTCTGACGGAGGATATACCTGTCGATGATTACGACAGATGCGTTGATATAGTCATTACAGAAAAACGGAAAGGACAAAAATATGGAGAATAATCCTATGGATTTAACTCATAAGGATGAAAATACCGAAAGCACCGAAGAACGCACGATTATGATGGATTCGATAAAAGCGCTTCATACAGGCAAAGTGCGAAACGAAGATTCATCTGATGACAGCGGATACGAAAGCGTTCCGGGCAGTGAAGAATCGCTTTCTGGGGACGGTGAGCCTGCGGAGGACGAGGTAACCGAAGAAGAATATCAGGAATATCTTGCGGCAAAAAAAGAACGCAACAAGAAAATCAAAGCGAAAAACCGCCACAGAAGAACGTTTTCACATATTCTCACAGGCGTTCTGCTGTCAGTTTTTATCATATCAATTTCTGCGTTTCTTGCTACATACATTGTAAAGTCGGCACTTGATTTTACGGGTATCGGAAAAACCTATTGTCAGGCCGAGATACATATAAACGAGGATTCGACAACTGATGAAATCGCTCAGGATCTTGCAAATCTCGGTATTATAAATATGCCGGACGTGTTCAAGCTCTATACCAAAATGTTCGGCAAGGGTGATAAGTTCATAAAGGGTACTTTCACGGTTGACACAACTATGTCGTACAGTGCGCTTATTTCTGAGCTGCAGACAGTGTCTACTGTAAATCAGACGGTTTCAATACAGATAACCGAGGGTATGACTATTGATGAGATCGCTCAGATGATGGAGGATAACCGTGTCTGCCGTGCCGAAGATTTCATGGAGCAGTGCAAGACGCTCGGAGATACTTATAAATTCCAGAAACGTCTTGAGAATAAAAAGCTGAAATATTATCAGATGGAAGGATATATATTCCCCGATACATACGAGTTCTATATTCTTCCTGCCCTTGAGGACAATAAGGAGCTTGATACAAGCGAGTATGCCGCAGATGCTCTTGACATTATATATCAGAACTTCAATAACAAGCTGACGGCACGTTACTATAACCGTATGAGCGAGCTTGGGCTTACGCTTGACGAAACCATAACGCTTGCTTCGATCGCACAGCGTGAGGCAGATACTACGACCAATATGGGCAATGTTGCATCGGTATTCTTCAACCGTATGGCTGATGCGGAAGCATTCCCGCATCTTGAATCGGACGTTACCGTACATTATGTTGATGAGCATATAAAACCGCATCTCACTTCATCGCAGTACGATCAGAAAATGTTTGACGCATATAACACCTATAAGTGTGACGGTATACCGATAGGACCTATCTGCAACCCGGGACTTGACGCTATAAAGGCAGTGCTTTATGCGCCTGAAACAAGCTATTACTACTTCTGTGCTGACCCTGACACAACAGAAATGTATTTTGCAGAAACTATTTCGGAGCATGAGGAGAATCTCCGCAAGTGCGGACTGGATCATGCGATAGCCGAATAATCAAACAATCAATATTCCGCCGCAGAGTTTTCTGCGGCGGAATGTCATAATAAGGTAAAAGAAAGGTTAAGTTTATGTTAGAACTTTTATCGCCTGCGGGTGATCTTGAATGTCTTATGTCAGCCGTTGATTACGGTTGTGACGCTGTATATCTCGGAAGTACAATGTTCGGTATGAGAGCAGGTGCGGCAAAATTCGATCCCGAAACGTTGAGGAATGGCGTTGAATACGCTCACGCAAAGGGTGTAAGAGTATATCTTACCTGCAATACCGTTCCGTCAAACGATGAGATAGAACTGCTCCCCGAATTTATAAAAACCGCATACGACTGCGGAATAGATGCCGCAATAGTAAGCGACATCGGCTGTATTGCTCTGATAAAGCGTACCGTTCCCGATCTTGAGATCCACGTTTCTACACAGGCGGGAGTAGTAAACTATGTAACTGCAAACGAGCTGTACAAGATGGGTGCAAAGAGAGTAGTGCTTGCCCGTGAGGTAGATATTGAAAATATAAAGCGTATAAGGGATAACATACCTGATGATATGGATATTGAAGTGTTCGTTCACGGGGCAATGTGCGTTTCATTTTCAGGAAGATGCCTGCTTTCCGCTTTTATGACAGGCAGAAATGCCAACAAGGGCGAATGCGCTCAGCCTTGTCGCTGGAAATATCACTTAGTTGAAGAAAAACGCCCCGGCGACTACTATGAGCTGTCGGAGGGCGATGGCGGCTCTTATATCCTTAACGCTAAGGATATGTGTATGATAGAGCATCTTAAAGAACTTAAGGATGCAGGCGTTACCAGCTTCAAGATTGAAGGCAGAGCGAAATCCGCATATTATACGGCAACGGTAACGAATGCCTACAGAGCGGCGCTTGATGCAGTGAAAAGCGGTGAACCGATTCCGAAGTGGGCGGTTGATGAAGTTTATAAGGTAAGTCACAGACAGTATTGCACCGGCTTTTATTTCAACAAGGATGACGCAAACCAGTATTACGAGAACAGCGGCTACATCCGTGAGTGCGACTTTGTCGGAGTCGTTGACAGCTGTGAGAACGGCAGGGTAAATATCACGCAGAGAAACTATTTTACCGTTCACGATGACCTTGAAGTGCTGTCGCCCGGAAAAACGCCGGTAAAGCTGGATATTCCTTATCTGATAAATTCAAAGGGCGAACAGACGGAGATAGCAAACCGTGCGACAGAAAAGATGTACTTTGACTATCCCGTTTCTTTCCCTCCTCATTCGATAATAAGAAAACCGTTGAGCAAAAAGTAAACTACGGAGGTAACTATCATGCTGAAAGCTCCGCAAAACCTGTTCGCTACCGCTTATGACGGATCGGTGCGATCCGACTGGCAGACGGTAGAGGGCGCAGACGGCTATATATTGCAGTTCTATAATGCAGATGAACCGGAAAAGTGCATTAAAACACGCTATGCGCAGAATAATTCAAAGCTGATACTTGGGTTTCGCAACGGCAGAAAGTATCTTGTACGGGTAAAAGCGTTCAGCTATCGTGACGGGAAAGAGGTATACGGCGAACTGTCACAGCCGGCAGAATTTACGCCGATGTGCCATCACCTTAAAGCTCAGAATGTAATCACGATGAACAAGGGCGAAACGTCACAGATAGTATGGGAATGCAGAAATAAAGTGCCTGCCGTTACTTTTGAGTGCGATGACAGCAATGTGGCGACCGTAACAAAGGGCGGACAGGTTACCGCCGTTTCGGACGGTACGGCTGAGATAAAGCTGACGGCTGATGACGGTCAGACTTTTACTGTTAAAATAGTTGTCGGCAGGGATATGTCACGCTATCCGGCTACGGCAAGAATCATGCTCTGCGGCGATATAATGTGTTCGCTTGAGCATCAGCGGAAAGCCGCTTTGCGTTCGCTTGATTTTACAGACGCATTCGGAACGCTTAAAGATACGGTCAGCTCAGCCGATTATTCTGTAGCGGTGCTTGAAACGACCTGCTTTGACGGAGCGCCGTTTGAATATGAAAAGATACGCACCGACAGCGGAAGCCCAAATTGCAATTCTCCGTCCACCTTCATAGATGCAGTGAAAAACTGCGGATTCAATGCACTGGTAACCGCTAATAATCATAACTGTGATACAGGGCTTGAAGGGCTTCACGCTACCGTACAACGTATCAGAAACAGCGGTATGGCAAATATCGGTACACTTGACGATGAAACTCATATTGCCGATATAAACGGCATAAAGGTAGGATTTGTCGCAGTAAATTCAATATCAAACGGGCTTGAGAAAAATATACCGCCCGAAATTATCGGGAAATATGAGCCTGAGCATTTCAGACAGCTTGTTGAAACGCTTAAAAATGAAGGCGCAGAGTATATAATCGCATATCAGCACTGGGGTGTTATGAATTCCGTTACGGTTCGAAATTCTCAGATAAAGACGGCTGAATATATGGCACAGTGCGGTGTGGATCTTATTATCGGTTCTCATCCGCACGTTATGCAGAAAGTCGGTAAAATACACACATCCGCCGGCAGAGATGTGACGTGCTTCTATTCTTTAGGCAATCTTTTGTCATCTATGAAAGAGCTTCGTGAAAACCGTGAGAGTGTAATTGTAAATCTGATTCTCACAAGGACCGAAAGCGGAATAAAGTCCGATATATCGTGCATTCCGACACTTTGCAAGGATACCTATGACGGATATACTGTAAGCGTTCTTGACGGGTCGCTGACGCAAACAGAACAGGTTTCCGAAAATCGCATAAGAGATATACTCGGCAAGGAGGGCGTTATCCGAAAATACCCTAAATTCTTGCTGCAAGGCTCAGCCGTGCTGAGAAATATTTTCCGTGACAGCGGTTTTTCTTATGATGATACTGCTCTTATTCTGTCGCCGTTTTCGCTTGTAAGCAAAAAAAGCAATCTTTCGGGAAAATCCGGCAGCCAAAGAAATAAAATTGATATAAATAAAAATTTCAAATCGTTTTTAGACGGCTCAGACAGCAATTATATCGTAATCGACCTTTATACTGCGGCGGCTGTTTCGTGCTACAAGTACGGCGACAGCTTCTATACGGCATCGGGCAGTTTTATTTCTTCCGATTTTTACAATTCCAATAAAGACAGGCTTGAAAAAATTTCTCCGCCTTTTGACGAAAAAACAGTAAAATCAGCACTTAAAGAATATGCGAAAATTGTCTTGTCAAAATATGATAAGGATAAAATCATATTAGTGCGTTTAAAATTCAGCAATATCTGCGTAATAGAAAATCAGCTAAGAAACGGTAAAAGCAGAAATGCGCTGAATAAGCGGTTGAGGCTGTATGAGGATTATCTGATTTCGCTTTTACAGCCGGTGGTTATTGATGTTTCCGGCAATTATTTTATGGAGTCAAAAAGTGACAATATGATGTCCTTTGAGCCGCTTTTCTACGATGATGTAAGAATCAAGCTGAACTCAGCGGTAAAACGTATCCGCAAGGATACATATTTTTCTGCACCGGAAATAAGGCTGCAGCTTATGCGTGTCATAAAGTACTATGATAATATGACAGCAAGAGCCTATCAACCTGAACTGCTTGACAGAAATTATCTATCGGACAGAATGGCAGAGCTTACATCAAAGCGGTTTGTCGCAGAGAATTTCGAGTATTTTGTATATCTGCGTGAAAATGAGATCCGTACCTATGATGATGCAAAAATCCTGCTTTCTGCTAAAGCCGGTGCAGAAAGGCTTATCTCGGCGATAAAAGCGGCTGAGTGTATTGACGGAGATATTTCCGATTGCAGTTACGATGATATAAAGATCGTTTTCGATGAGAACTTCCTTATGAAAAAGCAATTATCCCGTAAACTTTTTGGGGTTTACAAATATACTGTTCCCGATAACTGTGAACATATTTTTCTTATCAGAAACGACCGCAAATTGCTTGAAGACTACGAAGCACGGCACAAACCTGTATTGGTTGACATCTGGGGCAGCTGTATTTCCCGTGAATCCGTTAATCGTAATTCCTCAGGCATATATGTCGATAAGTACATTTTCAAGCAGCCGTTTTTGCTTGCAGATGAGCCTGAAATACCGTTTGACAACGATTTGTCGGCTGATAAATTCTGCGGCAGTAAGTGGCGAAGACGCACTGTCAAAGAGGCATTTTTGCACGAAGGAAAACGCATTCTATCTGACAGTAATGCCGAATGGCTGATTGTTGATATGTACGACCTTATCTGCAATATGCGTAAGTGCGGCGATTCGCTTTTCGAGGTGGATGATTTCATACTTCGCACAGCTTTTTACAAGTCGATTTCCGATAAATGCGAAAGCACATATTTATTTAACGAAAGAAGCCGTGAATATCTCGAAAGAGCGCTTGAAAACTTCTGCAAATTTGTCACAGAGCGCTATGGAAAAAACATTATTTTAATTAAAGCCGATCTTAAAGACCGTTATATTTCGCTTGACAATCGGTTAGAAATGTTATCCGACAGCGATAACACATTCAAAACCAAAAAAGCATTTATAAACGGATTTGAAGAAGAATTCGCACGTCTTACCGATTGCTGTGTAATTGATATTTCTAAAAGGTTTTATGCCGATGACCGCTTTGCACTTGGCGGTGCGCATATCGTCCATTATGAAGATGAGTTCTACAGTCAATGCTGTAAGCATATAACGGCTTTCCTCGCCGGTGTCGATAGCCGCTATACCGATAAGGTCGATGAGGAGTATATCGCTCTGAGAGATATGAAAATTAGATAAAGATTAGCTATCCCCGTACAGTTTAATGCTGTATGGGGATAGTTTTGTATATATGTCCATTTTATCGGACAGGGGATATGGTAAAATTTATAATGGTAAGGTGAATGCACTTCTACACTTCTACACAACGAGAGCCGCACAGACTTTCGACTGTGCGGCTCAGGTTGGTGCCGAACCTATTAATAACACGGAACTAATTTCAATCCACCGATGTTATCACCGGACTTTTATATTATATAGTTTAAGCGAAAAAAATGCAAGATGATATTAACCTAAGCAATGGATTTGTGGTTATGCATAAGAAATATTGTTTGCAATTGTTGATTTTTACGCTTGACATCAGTATTTAATTACACATAACTATAAAGTGATTTCAATAAATTCGACAAAATCTTTCAATGATTGGCAAAGAAATTACTTTTTCTTACAGAAAAGCATTGAAATTTACATTTGCTGATAGTATACTGAATTTAGTAATATAATTCGATGGAGGATTATTATGGATCATATTGCTCATATAAAAAATACAGGCGGCTTAGATAATGAAAGTGTTACCGAAGAAACAGTCAGCGAGCATTGTAAGAAAACTGCTTTGTTGGCTCGTAGTTATTCAGCCCCGTTCAATATGGAAAGTACAGTTTTCGTTTCTGCTTTATTACATGACTCAGGAAAGTTAAATAACGATTTCGACGGATATATAAAGCACGCGAACGGCATTAAAAGAGGTGAAATCGATCACAGCTATGCGGGAGCAAAATTTCTTTTGGAACTGGTTTCAAACGATGATGATAAATATAAAAAAGAAGTCGCAAGGTTAATTGCGAGAATCATCATTTCTCACCACGGACTGAATGACTGGTATACACGGAACAATGATGATTATTTTGATTACAGATGCAGCAAAAATGAACGTTATGACGAAATCAAGAGCAACATAAGCGAGCTTATCTCTGATAGCGAACTTGATGAGTTGCTTAATAAAGCGGCTGATGAATATCGCAGATTTTTTGAAAAGATGAAAGAAATCTGCTGTGCCAAAGACAGAAAACAATATTTCACTACATTAGCTTTTTATCACGGATTGTTGGAAAGACTGACCGAGTCCTGCCTTATTGACGCTGACAGGACGGCGACAGCCGAATTTATGGAAGGTGTTGAAATTACAGAACCGTCTGAAGATGAAATACGGCGTAATTGGCTTGATATGAAACAACGTTTGGATAACAAGCTGAGTAAATTTTCCGGAAGCGACAGTTTAATATCAAAACTCCGAATGAACATTTCGGACAGATGCTGTGCATTTGCCAAAAATGATGTAGGTATAGCTCAGCTCATTGTTCCTACAGGTGGCGGCAAAACGCTCTCGGCATTGCGTTTTGCGATTGAATATGCTGTTGAGCATAAAAAGGAACGCATTTTTTACATTTCTCCGTTTATGTCTATACTTGAGCAGAATGGAGATGTGATCCGTGAGATAGCGGGAGATGATAACTACCTTGAGCATCACTCCGATATGTATAGCAAGATTATCGATAATAAGCATAAGAGTAAAGATGAAGTCGCTGATGAACTTGAGGACTATGAGCTGCGCTGCAGGCATTGGGATAAACAGGTTATTTGCACTACTATGGTGCAGTTCTTTGATACATTATTCTCGTCCAGGACCGAAGCTCTGAGAAGGATGCACAGATTTACTGATTCGGTAATCATAATTGATGAAGTGCAATCAATACCGATAAGGTGCGTATATTTGTTTAATCTTGCTATGAATTTTCTTTCCGAATTTATGGGATGCACGATAGTGTTATGTTCCGCTACACAACCTACATTTGAACAGTGCAAGTATCCTATAATGCTTGACAAAGATAGCTCAATGACAGGGGATTATACAAAGGATTTTGAAGATTTTAAAAGAACTGAAGTTGTATCGTTGCTGAATAATCAGGGAAATACTTATGAAGAAGCTGCGGTAATATGTATGGACAAGTACCGTGAGAACGGGAATCTTCTGTTTGTAGTCAACACCAAAACTGCGGCGGCAGAAATATTCAGGAACGTGACGCAGCTTAATGACGAAGAAGAAATCAAAGCAAAAGTGGTTCACCTCAGCACAAATATGTGTCCGGCGCACAGACGCAAGGCGATTGATGATATACGCCGTATGCTTGATAATAATGAACGTGTGATATGCATAACGACACAGCTTATAGAGGCAGGGGTCGATATCAGCTTTAAATGTGTAATACGTTCAAGTGCAGGTCTTGATAACATAGCTCAGGCGGCAGGAAGATGTAACAGAAACGGTGAAGATGATTGCAGGAATGTATACATAATCAAACTGAAAGATGAATATATCGAAAAGCTCGGAAAACTTAAAGAGGCACAGCGCCAATGCGGTTTGATAGTACGAAAATACGGATGTGAGCAACTGTTGTCGGTTGATATTATGAAAAGATATTTTCGTGATTACTATGAAGATTGTGCTTGTGACAGTAAAGGTGATATGCTTGAATATCAGATTAGGAATTCAAATTACAGCCTTCTTGATCTGCTGTCTTGCAATATAGTTTTCAGTAATGATAAAGGAAATTGGAAGTCAAGACAGGCGTTCAAAACAGCTGGCGATAACTTCAGAATGATAGATAATAACTCTATTGATATAATAGTGCCGTATAATGAAGAGGCGAGCAGAATAATCGAAGCTCTTAACGGAGAAACAACTATATCGCAGGCTCTTGAGCTTCAGCGTAAAGCACAGCAGTACATTGTAAATGTATACGATTATACATTTAAAAAGCTTGCTGAAAACGATGCTTTAAACGAGATTAAGGTAGGCGGGATGAAAAAGTGTATATCTATGCGCTGAAAAAAGAGTTTTACAATAACGCTACAGGGCTAAGTACAGAGGGCAAACCTCAGGAAGCAATGTTCGTCTGAGTTTGCCTCAAATATCGGATATATACAACACGATATGTGACCTGTCTGTTAGAACAGGCTGACATAAATATCAAAATGCAAAATACGGGTAAAAGCGAAAGCACAAGCCCGAAAATAAAGGAGGTAAGAATTTTGAGCAAAACCAAACACGATAATATTGTCGAGTTCAAGGTGAGCGGAGATTTCGCACTGTTTGCAGACGTGCTGACACGTCCGGGCGGAGAAAAATTCAGTTATCCCATACCGACTTATGAGGCATTGAAAGGCATACTCATGAGCATATACTGGAAGCCGACTATCATATGGGTGATAGACGAGTGCAGGGTGATGAATAAGATCTCTATGGAACGTAAGGGCATCCGTCCGATAAAATACGGCGGAGGCAACGACCTTTCGTATTACACCTATCTTAAAGATGTGGAGTACAGGGTAAGAGCTCACTTTGAATGGAATGACAACCGTCCCGAGCTTGAAAAAGACCGGAACGAAAACAAGCATCATAACATTGCAAAACGCATGATACAGCGTGGCGGAAGGCGTGATATTTTCCTCGGTACAAGAGAATGTATGGGGTATGTCGAGCCTTGCAGCTATGATGAAGGTGTAAGCTATTATCAGGGTACAGAAATTCCGTATGGCTTTATGTATCATGGCATTACTTATGCAGACGAAGCTGAGAGGGAAGAAGACAAGGGCAAACTTACCGTCAGATTCTGGCGGCCTGTTATGAAAGATGGGGTTATAAAGTTTGATCATTCGAATGATATTCCCAAATCTCAGAAAAGGCATATCCGTGATATGAAAATAAAGCCGTTTGATAAAGAACTTGATAATTTCAGCGGACTTGAAGAATTCGACTTTATAGGCAGGGGTGATGATATTGAGTTGGACTGATGAATTGATGAGAGCATATGACATTCTGAATTCAACGAATGACCGGAATTTACTTCCGCTTTGTCATTCGACACAGAATGCACAAATTACAATAGATATCAATTCAGATGGCAATATACCGTCAATAGGATTCGCAGAAAAAGTCGAAAAAGAAGATGCTGTTACAATAATTCCCGTAACAGAGGATTCATCGTCCAGAGGAGCAGGTATCAATCCCCATCCGCTTGCAGATAAACTGATATATATTGCAGGCGATTATCCTAAGTATGCAGATGTCAAAAAAAGCGACAACAGCGATTATTATAATGCGTATATCGAAAATCTGAAAAAATGGTGCGAGTCAGGCTCTGCACCGCAGGAAGTAAAGGCTGTATACACTTATCTTTCCAAAGGCACTATAATTGCCGATCTGATTGACGCAGGGATATTCACTTTGAATGAAAAAGGCAAATTATCAGATGAAAAGATAGCCAATACCGATCCCACAGATTGCTTTGTGAGATTCAGCGTTGACGGAAAAAAGCTATGGAAAGACGAGAGCTTGTATCAGGCATATATAGCGTATGCCTGCGGCGATTGTGCAACTTCTGATATTTGCTATGCTACAGGCGAACATGGCGGTATAACATATAAGCATCCGTCTAAAATACGAAATACCGGCGATAAGGCAAAGCTGTTTTCCACAAACGATGAAAGCGGTTTTTCATATAGAGGAAGATTTGCGGATAAAACTCAGGCTACCGCAATCAGCTTTGACTACTCGCAGAAGTTACACAATGCGCTTAAATGCCTGATAAAAAAACAAGGCTATATTGTAGACGGTCTGTGCATTCTGGTATGGGAAAATAATCTTGAAGAAATTCAAAAGCCTTTTGAGGGATGCAGCTTTGATGACGATGAAGATGGCTATATTCCTGAAAGCAACACCGGCGAAATAAACAAAACGCTTACGATAGCTTCTATTACGGGTACCAAAAACAAATACAAAAGCGATTCTAAAACTCTTTTGATTATGTTCGACAGTGCTACAACGGGAAGACTTTCAATGACGGAATATGCTGAGGTTGCAACCTCGGATTATCTTTCTAACCTTGAAAAATGGCATAGAGATACCTCGTGGATATGCTATGGTAAACGCCGTTCTTTTTCTGTATATGAAATTGCCGCCTGTGCTTATGGCAATGAAGAAGGAAGTGTGCTTAAACCGGGCGAAAAAACAAAAAAAGATGTTTATCAGCGACTTATTCCGTATATCGTATGCGGCGGAAGAATACCGCAGGATATAGTAAACCAACTGTTCATCAGAGCTTGCAGATACAATGCCTTTGATAATAAAAGCAACAACTGGCAAAGAGTTGTTAACTGTGCCTGCGGCATGATACGAAAAAGAATTATCGAAACAAAAGGAGAGTGTACAATGTCACTTGAAAAAGAATGCTGCGACAGAGATTATCTGTACGGCAGACTGCTTGCAGTAGCAGATTATGCGGAAGGTTCAACGTATGACGATAACGAAAACCGACCGACTAACGCAAAGCGCTTGATGGAGGCATTTTCAAATCACCCGTGCGAAACATGGAAGGTGCTTTGTCTGAGTCTCAGACCGTATCTCAACAGAATGAATATCGGTAAGAGAAGTTATTTTGAGCGTATGATAAATCAGATCACAGCGATGTTCCCGTTGGATTCCTACAACGATAATTCACCGTTGTCTTCGGAATTTCTGCATGCATACAGCTGTCAGATGAATGATTTTTTCACAAAGAAAACAGACGATAACAAGGAGGAAGAATAATTATGAGCACATTAGCAAACAAGGTAGATTTTGAGGTTATTATCTCAGCAACGGACGCAAATCCCAACGGCGATCCTTTAAGCGGTAACCGTCCCAGAATAAATTCAAAGGGTCTGGGTGAGATTTCAGATGTCTGCATCAAGCGTAAGATACGCAACAGACTTCAGGATATGGGCGAAAGAATATTCGTACAGAGTGATGACAAGTGTGATGACGGATGCGACAGCTTAAGAGCAAGAGCGGATTCTTGCGATGAACTCAAAAAAGCATCTTCAGGCAAGAATACTAACAAGGATGAATACGCAAGGATCGCTTGTGAACAGTGGATAGATGTCCGCAGCTTTGGTCAGGTGTTCGCTTATAAAGATGGCGTTTCAGTAGGTGTAAGGGGTCCGGTATCAATCAGCATTGCAAAGAGCGTATCTCCTATTGAAATAATCAGTATGCAGATAACAAAGAGCGTAAACGGAGAGAGCGGTAAGAACGGTAAAGCTTCTGATACTATGGGTACAAAAAACCGTGTTGGTTTTGGTCTGTATGTATTCAAGGGCAGTATCAACTGCCAGCTTGCTGAGAAAACAGGCTTCAGCGACGAAGATGCGGAAAAGATAAAAAAGGCACTTGTAACGCTGTTCGAAAACGATTGTTCTTCAGCGCGTCCTGAAGGAAGCATGCAGGTGTGCAGAGTTTACTGGTGGAAGCATGACGGTAAAACACCTAAGGTATCTTCTGCAAAGATACATAATGCTGTTCAGATAAAGGAAAAGGCTGAGCTTAACGGAAAGGAACCTAATTCTGTAGCCGATTATGATATTATACTCAACAATCCCGAGGGTGCAGTACAACCTGAGATAATTGACAATATTTAATGAGCTACAGCGAAGATGAATATCTAATGATTTTATTGATGGAAAATGTCCGAAATGTGATATTTAGCTTCAAAATAAAGATAATCATTGTATAAATTTGCTGTCGCCCTCTTCACGAGGGCGTGGATTGAAATAGAGTGCAATCGCATCCTACGGTGAGCGGACACAGTCGCCCTCTTCACGAGGGCGTGGATTGAAATTTCATCAGCAGGAAGAACGTAACCCTTTGTGGCGTCGCCCTCTTCACGAGGGCGTGGATTGAAATGTGCTATGGTGCGATATATGGCACACATAGACAATGTCGCCCTCTTCACGAGGGCGTGGATTGAAATGGTTATCAGAAAAGGTAAAAGACAATCTTTTACAAGTCGCCCTCTTCACGAGGGCGTGGATTGAAATCTGATGAGTGCATGAACTCGTGAGGAGCTTCGATGTCGCCCTCTTCACGAGGGCGTGGATTGAAATAAAAAGGCTTCGGAGGCATACAAGACCGAAGCAGAGTCGCCCTCTTCACGAGGGCGTGGATTGAAATATAAGAAGAATCAGTAGAAATCAGATCATCAGAAAAGTCGCCCTCTTCACGAGGGCGTGGATTGAAATAGAACAAAGTGCTATCGGCAAGGATAAGGGGGCAGTCGCCCTCTTCACGAGGGCGTGGATTGAAATTGATAATGGATTGTTTGCATTTAATAGCGCTTGAGTCGCCCTCTTCACGAGGGCGTGGATTGAAATGATACTTGAAAGCAAAGACAAAACAGCTACTCTGCGTCGCCCTCTTAACGAGGGCGTGGATTGAAATATTTTTTAGCTCAACCTCACTTATCTATATAATAAGTCGCCCTCTTCACGAGGGCGTGGATTGAAATGGTCACGGCTGACAGCTACTACAACAAAGAGAAAGTCGGGCTCTTAATCCACATGATGCTTGCTCACCACGGTACACAGGAATGGGGTACAGTATCTTGTCTGGCGATTCCCGAAGCATTTCTTTGCGCTACATTGACAATCTCGATGCGAAAATGTATATGTGTGAAGAGAATTACGAGAAGTTAGAGCTAAGGAAAATCACGGAAAAGAAGCCTTTTGGCCTTGATAACCGTATTTATAAGCCCAATTACGAAAATAACCTTGAACCCATTGGATTCAAGGTTAAAGCGGAAGTTCTGATTTGAACTTCCGCTTTTGGTTTTATATTAAGTTAATCTCTGTCAGTCGGTCATACGATAACGCTTCCCAATGTGCGAGCGTATTTCTCGCGTCACGCATTTTTTTCAGCATTTCAAACTCCGGTAAGTCGATGATTTTTTGTGAACGGCAGATAAAGTACAGTTGTCCAATCTCCAAGTCAGTAGCCTTGTCAACAACATCATTGTTTGAACTTTTGATTGGAAGAAAGCGTGAGATCTTGCTTTCATACTTCCTGATGAGGTCAGCTCGGAAATTTTCAATCTTTGGAAATACAAGTTTTATCTGAGCTTCCCATACAGCCATTCTCACTCGTTCTTTAAGATTAGTGACCTTTACCTCGTTTTCTTCAAAGACCTTTGCTGAAACATTGTAAGGATTCTGTATCAGGTTTGTTCTTCTCGATGCGAGCATTGCTGCAAGCTCCACGTTGTTGTGTGCTATGTTGCTTGCGACTTCACATAAGTACATCTTTTCAGCTCTGCTGCATTTAAGGTCAGAAACCAATGTAAGACAAAGCATCATGCAGTCGTAGTCAGTTACATAATCGTTATACCTGAAAGTTGTCAGATGTTTTGAGCCCGGTACGTTCATACCATCTAAGATAATAATGAACACACCATGTTCATGTACATCTTCACAGTTTTCAAGGTACTCGACAACAGAAGATGCCCATTTGGAAGCATCGTCCGGCTTTATGTCCGTAAGACAAACATAACGTTTGTTCAGCGGAGTTACCTTGTTCTGCGCAAGAAACTTTTCAGGACTGCCGTGTGTTGTTGGCCAATACTTCTTTTGCTCCTCTTTACTACAATAGCGTTTCATAAGATAAGACCCGGGATCATCTGCCTTTGAAACATCAAGTACATCAAATGTCCTGTTGTCATTGGCATCTGCGAGCTTTTGCTCAAGAGTTTCCGTCATAATATCCAGCCACGGAATATCTGTATCAAATAGGAGCAGTACGGACTTGTCATCAGCCAGCGTGTCTTTCAGATCATCAAGAAATCTTGCGGAGTTGACAAGCCTGCGCCACCAGAGTTCACCTGTCATACTGTTACAGCCTCCTCAAAGTATTCGCTGATGCTCTTTTCTACCTGTTCCTGATTGCCGAGATACTTGCGGAAACCGTCCGTTGCAAAGCGGTAATTTCCTTCCATAACCGTGATAACATTCAGATCATACATTTCATTAAGTATTTCAGACAGCTGTTCAGGTTTCAGAATAGTTACACGGTTTATGCGGTATTCTTCAGCAATTCTCAGCAGATCGGCTTCGGTGTAGCCTTTATCGTTCGGCTCTGCATAGTACAGATATGCTATGATAAGTGCTATGATATGGTAGTTGCTGTGTCCTTCTTCCTCTGTGAATAACGTAGCTTCAAATTTCTGATCTACAAGCTCGGTGAAAGCCTTGTCTGAAAGAACCTTCTTGTAGTGGCTCTCCGTTACTTCATATGTCGGAGTGGAGGATTCGTTATATCCTGCGTAATCTTCGTTCTTCATAGCTTCCAGGAGCTTCTGGCAATAGAACTGTATCAGACCGGGATAATTGTATGTAGAAGCAAGAATGCTGTCAATGATCTTCTGATTGAATTTGAAACCGAGATAAGCAAGTATGCTGGTCAGGAGCTTTGTGGCTTCTTCACGGCGGAACTGCTTTATAGTGATCGGTGTCAGGTGTATCAGATTTGAATTCATGTGCATTGACTTTCTGTTATAACGGCTGAGATTATGCAGACCTGCCATAACCAGCTTGAATCTGTCGGAAGGCAGATTTTTCAGTGCTGTGATCGGCTGATCTTCTGTTTCACCGCTTGTTGCGATAAAGGTGTCGGCTTCGTCCAACATAAGGAGCAGGTAGTTGATACGCTTTTTAGGATCATCGCTCATCAAGCGTCTTTGGATATGTCCTGCAAGTTCGTTCCAGGTTTCACACTTGCAGTCTGCGTCAAGAATATCTTCAAGTATCAGTTTATCGCAGACCACTTTGAGAGCATCTGCCGCTGTCATATCCTTGATCTCGATCCAAACGGCTCTGTCTCCGTTAGCGTTTCTGTCAATGTTCTTTCTTGCCATTTTCAGCAGAGCGCTCTTTCCGAGCTGTCTGCCGCCGTATACGAGGTTTGCACCATCGGGAGATTCGATAGAGGTGAGTTCGGTCTCTCTGCCAGTGAACAGCTCAGGCGGCATATCCTGTCTTGATGCTTCTACAAACGGCTGATAGTAAGCAAACGGCAGTGTGACAGCCAGAAGCCTTCTCAGAACAGTATTCTCGGCATAATGCTTTGCCAGATAGAAAAGAATAACACGGTCAATAACAATGAATGTTTTGGAGAACGACTTTTCTTCTTTTATCTTTCTTGCAAGCCTTCTGCGTTCCTCGATGTTCAGTGCGAAGTCCAACAGAACAAGAGTGTGCTTAGCCGTTGAATTTGCCGATCTGAACTTGTCCATAAGTGCATCGCAGTTGTATGTTCCATAAAGGCAAAGCACACGGAAGCCCTCAGTTTCGCTCTTTGAGCCAAAGGCAGGAATGTGATGGACATAGTTTACCTTGCCGATCTGCTTTCGGCAGAATACATGATATGCTTCAAAATCTATGCTTTCATCGGGATCAATAGAAACGGGCTTGAATCCCAGCTTAGTCAGGAGGTTTGACAGCAGTTCCGTATTTGCCGGGCCTCCTCTCGGGATCCAGTTTTTGAGCAGATTTGCACCGCCCTTAGTCTCTTTACGGGCGTTGTTTGTCAGAACTTGCAGAGCCTTTTCAAGATCCTTTTTGCCCGAATACTCATAAATAGTATCAGCTATGTCACGGCCTGCACCGCGCACAGCACGGGAGTTGGTGGCATATTCGTCTATAAATTCCTTAAAATAGCCGAAAGGCTCGTCTGAGTAGTCAGATATAGCGTTTACATCACCACGAAGGATACAGCCCATGATGAATTCAGCCGATGAGAAATTCTGATCGTTTATCTTCGCTTCTATCATTTCCTTGCTGAATACACCAAAGTTGTAGTTAGGATTGCTTGCAATATCATCAAGCTGGCGCATAAGCTGTTCGCCCTTCTTTTCGGCCTTGACGGATATATCATGCCTTAGCACTTCAAGAAGTCTGACATAGAAGCCGTAATCTCCTGTTATCTTGCTGATACGGTACCAGTCATCGGCTATTGACCAAATCTTATCCTTTTCACCGTTGATATTGGAGATTGTACCATAGCTTTCACAAAGTTCAAGCTCAGCATAGAAGTCCTGGCTCTTGGTCTCAAAGCGTTGTCTTGCCTGCTTGAGACAATCGTTGTACTGTGCCAGATCCTTATGCTCGGTGATCTCCTTAATGTCCATATCATCTCCGTAAGCTTTGATAAGACGTGCAGTACGGAAATTATGCTTGGATTCATCGTTGCTGAGTATTTCTGTGAAACGCTCATGGAGTTCAGGGTGAGACTTTGAAGCGTGTCTTTCAATTCGTGAAAGTATGTTGAATCCGGGGACACCGCAGAATGTAGACTGCATTTCCGGGAGATAGCTGTCATTCAGCAGTACGTCTTCACCTTTGAGGAAGTCGATGAAGAAATAGCGCCTTGACTTATTGTTGTATGTACCGTTCATCTTAGCCAGTATTTCCTCAGCGGCTCTGCGTATGCTTTCTGTACCCCAATCAAAACCGTTATTCAATATAGAATTGCAGGAAGCGATTATGTCATTCAGCTCGCTGATCACTTTTGGTGCAAGTTTATCATAGTGAGAAGAAACATAATTATTATCATTACTGCTCGAATGTTCAGCAACAGAAAGCCAGTCACAGATACATGACAGTATGCGGCGTATTGTGATAACAACGTTGTTGCGCTTGCTACCCTTGATCTTGTCATGAGGCCTTGAAATGTGTCTGCCTTCATCAAGGATAACGTCCCTTGCCTTATCCCAATATCCGTCGATGAATTTATCCATTTTTTTAATGTCAATGTTATCAATCAATGCTGTTTTTCCTGAACGGATAAACAAATCAGTGATCGCTTTTTTTGCATACTGATACTTATTAATATCATTTTCGGCAACGATATTCAGGCAGGTTCTGAGTTCACTGTCATCGTTAGAGAACATAAATTCACGAAGTCTGCGGACTTGTCCCTGACTTTCAAATACATCGTTGCGCATATCTACGGATTCACAGCAAGCCTGTGCTTCTGCAATAATAGATTCAAGTACATGAGCGCTGGTTTTATAGCCAGCAAATGAATCCATACCATAGCCGGTGTTTTCACGAAAAGATACAAGATCATTTATCAGCGGAAGCAGTGCAGGATACTGTTCCAGACCATAGTCCTCTATAACAACTGCAAAGTCACCGATGCTATAGTCGGGAATAGACGGTGTGTTGAAAAGCGCATACAGAGCAGAAGCTGCAAACATGGAATGTGCCGTATACGGTAAATACTTCTGCACTTCTTCATAAACAGCTAGTATCTCTGTGCTGAGATACTCCGTATCCATGAGTGGACTGTTAAAAGCGTAAGCAGCTGCTGTATCTATCGCCTTGATTGTCTGTCCGACATAGACAGTCTCACCGTTTTCATCTGTTCTTGTTTTCTTAGATGATGCAGAAACTTCCGATGCACCGTTAAGATAAGCGAGGAGACAGTAAAGGTGGTCTGCGTCAAAGCTGAAAGCCGTTGAGATAACTGTCGTATCGTCCAGATCGAGTACATCGAAACCGTCAGCATCTTTATATTCCTCATAAGCTGTCTGGAGCGATTCCTCCGGCTCAGAAACAGCTTCGTTTATCATATCATCTTCATCGTCAAAGCTGTCTTCGTCGGTTTCATCGTTGTTTTCGGCAGCAGATTCAGCTTTCTTGGCTTCAAGTTTCTTCACCAAAGCCTGTCTGCGTTCACTTTCGGCACACAGACCGGCATATTTTTCTGCATTTTCATAATCTTCTGCTTCAAAATACAGTTCGGCAAGTTCGGTATATGCAAGAGTGTCTCTCTGAGCATAACGCTCTTTAATTTTATTGCGTTTTACAATATCAAGCCAGTCAAGCATTTCGCTGATAGCTGAACGGTAGTTTTTCATAAGCCTGTAGCAGCGTTCTTTTCCTATGGTATAATGAAGTATACGTCCCAATTCACTCGGAGCGCATAACTCCATAAGTTCATTCAGAACACGGAGAGCATTTTCGTAATCCTGGATCTTAGAGTAGAACTGCTGCAGGGCTTCAAGAGTTTTGGGATTCTTTGAAGTACGGTTTGAATATTTTTCAACAAACGCACGAAGCTCCTCTAAGTAGCCGAGTTCCTCGTTCTCGTTGCTGAGAGCAAGGTAGCACATAATGACCTGAGCAAAGGCGACTTCCCACTCTTCATCATCCATGTGCTGTTTATAGATCTCCATAGCGCCTGTGAAGTCTTTGTTTGTAAACAAATAATTAGCAGAAGCTATTGTGATTCCGTTTAAGTTTATGGGTTTAGAAACAACAGGCTCGGACTTTGGCTTAGAAGGTTCTATGCCTCGCCTCATAACGGAAACAACATATTTATTTGCCATTTTAGAAAGTGTAAATTTTACGTTGATAGGCTCAAACTGTTTTGAGAATATTTTCTTGACCTGATTTTGAAGCGATGCATCTTTGATGTCCTTAACCGCAAAAGGATATTCTCTGCCGTCATCGTCTTTGACTGTACCTTTCCATTCAAAATAGTTATAAGTAACTATCTTTCCTTTATGTTCTTTAGTAATGTCAGGCTCAGTGTCAGACACAGAGGACTTAATTTCAGCTGATTCTTCCTTTTCATCAACAGGAACTTTTGAAAGAAAATCAGTTATTTTATTTTCAATCTCATCAGAAGGATAAAACTGTCGGAGTCTTTCAGAAAGTATCTTGGCATCAGACAGCTCTGTATTGTACTTCACATAGTCCTTACCCAATACTTTAAGGACTTCTAAAAGATTTTCTTTTATTTCTTCTGATGATGTGTGTTTCAGAACATAATCTATTCCTGAAATATCCTTTGAAATAACTGATGCTTTCCTCAGCACTTCTGATGCTTCAGCAATTTCTTCCGGCGATCCTGATAACAGATAAACTGCAGAGAAGGCCGCTGCCAGCTGATACAATCCGTTGTACTTTTCAGAGCCCTGATAAGCGGCACAGTATGCGTAACGGTAGTTTCCTGCATAGAAGAATGACTCCGAAGCCGCACTGTATTCATTATGGGAAAGCTGAATGTGTGCGAGCATAAAGTTTACTCTGGAATTGAAATCCCACTCGTTATCCTCAATAATATCCCATATAAGATTTATTGCTTCATCGTACTTTGTTTCATCGTGGCTCTGCAAATAGCTTTGAAATTTATTATAAGGCTGTTCAAAGGCCTTCTTTTCATGTGGTTCCATTGCTTTGTAAGCCCGTGAAACTGATTCTTTATCACCCTTCAGCTGTTTTATTTCTATGGTCAAAGGCTTTACTTCTGTTGTTAAAGGTTTTGGCTCAGCTGCAGGCTCGGTTGCTTTTGCTGGGGCAGAGACAGAAACAGCAACTGTGTTATCTGCAAGAGATGGCTCTTGCATAACGATTGTATGCTGGCCGTACTCGTCAACCATTCCGATTTGATCATACCTGATCGTTGCCATTGACGTAACCTGAACAGAGAGCGATTCTTTCCCATCATTCTCAGCAATTATTCCTTCAATGACCTGTCCTGACAGGTTAGTGAAGCGAACGCGACTTCCCGGCAAAAGCGCAGAAAGCTTTTTGTCTAACAAACTCATAATAAACCTCCTAATAAAAATAGTTTTATACAATTGGTCGGCTGTATAAGATTATTATACTATATTTTTGGCTAAAGTTCAATAATATTTTATGAAATATGACAATATTTCATTGTAGGATTTCAATAGAAGGGTGACAAAAAGAAAAAAGATTGGCAGAAACGCTTGACATAATCTATTGGAAAGGCACTGCAATTTTGCTTTACCGGAACAATGAAAAAATAAATTTTTCTTGACTGAGGTATAAAAAATGATATAATTATATTTAGCTGAAATTCTGAGTATTTATGGGGACTATAAACAAATGTATTTTATTGTATGTGATGATAATAAGGATTTTGCGGATTATTTCGGTAAACAATTGTCTGAAACCGAACCTGACAGTATTGTAAAAGTATTTCATTCAGCCAAAAGATTGCTTTTCAATTTACCTGAGTTATCCGGATATGTTGATGCGATTTTCCTGGATATAAACCTTGAAAACATGAACGGTATCGATGTGGCTGTCGATATTCAGCATCGTTATCCGAATATCAGCATTGTGTATATCACCGGTTACCCTGACGACTATTCGCAGGCGATATTCAATTGTCCGCCGGATGTTGTGCCTGCTGCATTTCTTGTAAAGCCTGTGAAAACCGAATATCTGAAAAATGCCATCGAGCGTATTAAAGGGATAAATCGGAATTCGGAAAACGATAAACGTTTTATATGCGTCAAAACCCAGCAGGAGAAATATATTATCCGTACCGATAAAATCACGCATATTTCCGTTCAGGGCAGAAAGCTGACTATTTATACGCCTTGCGAGGAAACAAAAGAGATTACCGTCAACAGTACGCTTTCTCAGTTTATGAATATGTTGCCGAAAAATTTTGTGCAGTGCCACAAAAGCTACTGTGTCAATCTTGAGTATGTCAGGAATTTTAACGGATGGAAAACAGTCACTCTGACCGACAATACCGAGATCGATATAGGTCGTAGTTTTGTAAATGATTTCAAGCGTATCGTTACGGAAATGTATTCTGTGTTACAGCACTGACGGAGGGCATATGGATGAACAATTAATAATCGATATTCTTTATTTTATTTTTCATGACGTGTTCCAGTGGCTGTCGTATTTTACGATTCTTACACTGATGCTGACTCCCAGATTCAACAGGGCGTTCATCATCCTTGTTCCGTTTGCTGTCGCATTCAGTCCACCTGTTTATCCGCTTCTTGACGACAAATATTTCTCACAGTATTTTCTTGTTGCAATGATGGTGATAACCGTTCTTGTCTGCTTCAAAGAGAAGAAGCGCATCTGCATTGCGGCGCTTGCCTTATCACAGCTTTCACTTACGTTGATAGCACTTGTGTCAACTTCTGTTGTTTACAATGTACTTGGCTATTACCCGACAGAGGTGCGACCATATACCAAAGACGCAATCATATATACTGTTGTACTTGATATAATACTGTGGATCAATTTCCTGATATTGCTCAGAATATGGAATAAGCTGCTCAAGCGTAAAAATACAAATAGTCTGGGGTATTTCTGGCTGTTCCCGTTTGGACAGGGACTGTTCTTTACTGCGTGCCTGTTCAGAGCGTGGGAAGAGATGGACAAATATCTTCTTACCAATCCTTATCTGATAGTAGCCGTAGTAGTTGCTTTGCTGTCCGATTTCCTTATGTATCATGCGCTTAAGGAAAACAGCCATGTTCAGGAAATGAAACAGACTATAGCGTTGCTTGAAAACGAGATGCAGCTACAGCTTAAATATTATGACGACCTTGCGGAGCAGTATACGCAAATCAGGGAATACAGGCACGATATTCTCAATCTGCTTGCGGCGGCAAGGACACTGACCTATACCGGCGATGATATAAGCATGCAGGAACGTGATTCACTTCTCAGCGAAATGGAAACCAAGGCTGAGAAAATGTCGGTGCCGATTTATTGCGGTGACGCTCTGGTAAATGCTGTTCTCTGGCAGAAAAGCAACGAAGCCAAAAAGAAGAATATCGGATTTACCGTAAACATGGATAAATCTGAAAAGCTTAATCTTGAAAGGATAGATACCTGCTCGCTGCTCGTTAATCTTATTGACAATGCAATGGAAGAGGCGGCAAAACACGAGGATAATTCTTTCGTAACTGTCACTATCCGGAGAAAAGCCGGTTTGCTCTTTATCGAAACGACAAACAATACCGATATGACTATTGACACAGAGGATAAGCCGAAAACAAAGAAAACGGGAGATCACGGACACGGAACGGATATAATTAACCGGATAGTAGAGAAGTACAATGGCGCTTATGTACTCAATGCCGACGGCAATACGGCACGATCGGTAGTTTCACTCACTGAAATCGGCTGATTGCATTTCATTGCAGAAAATGTGCATATTATGACAAAATACCGCCGTCAGCGTTTTTTGTTGCTATAATACTTATGTAATCACATTTATACGGCATTTTCCGCCGTAAGATGTCTTCCTTATTCCCATATCCAACGATAGCAGAAGTTGCTTTATCAGCTTCTGCTATCGTTATTTTTTTTGACAAAAAACGAGTTGTAACTGCAATTGATGACATAAAAAGTGCATTTTGTGTATGAAAACCACCTTTTTGATTTTTTAAAGCTATAATAGGAGATAGCAAAATAAACAGAGGTGAAAATCTATGCTTGATACGCAAAAGTGCAGATTCTGCAGGAATGCAGAAGTCAGACACGGTATTATCGGAACGTCATATTTATGTGCCGTACATAATAGCGCTAAGGTGAAAAAGAATTTCTGCTGCGAGAAATTTGTTCAGGATGATGACATGGTACTGGAATACGCTCTTTTCAAAGCACGCGATCCGCATAAAAAGTACGAATGCGGCAATTGTGTCTACAGAGAGGGAATATTAGAAGGTCATGTGCTGTATCACAAATGCCGGTATCTGAACATAACATTCTGCAAGGAATTCTCGCCGCATACAGCCGTTTGCCTGTATCATGAAAGTGGCGGAAAAGAAGCAACGATGAATTTAATGTGCGATTTGGTTAAGCAAGCTCACAGTTACGATAACGGCAATACAGATGGTAATAATGACAAATAAACTTGACAAAGGGTGAAGCATATGTTCAATGAAAAGTGCTGCCTGATGTGTATATTCTATGCAACCAAAAAGAATTGTATCGGCATCAGGAAAAATTTCTGTGTAAGGCACCAGATGAGAGCCGTACCGGGTAATATCTGCGAATATTATATACGGGATTACAAGAAAGTGATGTATTACAATAATTTCTGATATACTCGCGATAACGAATCGAAACACACTTGCGAATACTGCGCAAATCGTGCAGGCAAGCCGGGAAAGACAAAAGAACGCATACATTGGTGCAAAGCAATGAATATTGATTTTCCCGACGACTTCAATCCTGTGTGGCATACCTGTGACAGCTTTGTTGACGGAGGAGATGACGCATTTATAGATTGTCTGTGCGATGAATATTATGAAGCACTGGAAGAAATGAGAGGAGGAAAAAAGTAATGCCAAGATGGAAAAAAGAGCAGTATATGGATGCATCCGGAGCGTGGAGAACGCCAGATGAGGATTATATTGATTACTCAGGATCATGGAGATCGCCGGACGAGGACTACGTTGATGCGTCCGGCGCATGGCGCTCGGTGAACGATGATTATGTTGATGAAGACGGCAGCTGGAGAAGCCCCGGAGAGCAGTATAAGGATCGTTCGGGTGGATGGCGCTATTGATTTAAATCTAAAGGAGAATTGACAAAATGGATTTTTCGCTTAGTACGATATTGATTATAGTATTTGTTTTCTGCTATTTTGCATTCGGACTTATCGGTGCGGCAAGGTTTGCAGACAACAAGCTCGGCAGGTTTTTCAGCGATCCCAAGAAAACATGGATGAAGGTCGTGTTTATAATTCTCGGTGCATTTGTGTTTGCGTACATAGAATTTGCACGTATCATTATTACGGGAATAATCAAGCTGGTTCAGCTTTTGATCAAAGGCTGGTAACTGTATGAAGATAACAGACGGTGTATGTAGACGTATTCTGAATGCAATGCCGGTGAAACCGCCTGAAATAGGAGGCATTCTCGGAAGCTCAGACGGCATAATAAGCAGGTATCAGCTTGATGATGGGCGTAACAGCGGTTGTGGATGCTTCTATTCACCGGATGTCACCAGGCTGAACACGACAATAAAGGCATGGCAAAGGGAAGAAATTGCATTCAGAGGGATATTCCATACGCACTTTTTCGGTGTCTGTACATTGTCCGATGGTGATATACGCTATATCAATACCATTATGGAATGTATGCCGTCAAGCATCGAACACTTATACTTTCCGTTGGTCGTGCTTCCGGAAAAGCAGATAGTTCCGTTCATTGCGGTACGAAACGGAAGAACAATTGAAATTACGAAAGATGAACTTGTTATTGTATAAAAGGAGGTGATAGCATGAAAGAAGTAACAGAAATCAGATTACCTGAGGGTACATTCTTCGGTAACTGCCGTGATTGTCGCTATGCCGACTGGAACGATAAGGACCAGTATGGCAGAGTACACTGCGATGGTGGATACGGCGGATATAACAATCCGTCAGACAGAAACGGATGTTTTTACTGGAAGGAAGACTAAGTAGTACGTATCCCAAATATCCAGAATGCAAACGCCCGGAATAAAACCGGGCGTTTCAGTTTGTAGAAAAAGTCTGAAACACCCTCGAAAGGGTGTTTTTAAATTAAATCTTTTTTGCGAGATTTAGCACATAATTCTCAAATTCTGTTGGCAATCTGAGATTATATTTGTCAACATGATACGCAAGGTCACTCCACCATGAGTATTTCCCATCGGAGAAAAGCTCAAGACCGAACAATCCGCTTATTCGTTCATTGGTAAGCCTATCTTTTGCAATTTTTGCTTGAACCATTATACACTTACCTTCATTCTTTAAGTACGAAACAATCTTTTGCTTTTCAGGATAAGATTGTTGACAAGCAGAGTCTTTTATCGACACTCCATTGTTGCAACCATATTCTGTAAAATTACAAAGACTTATCATATTATCACCTCTTTTTTAGCTTAAAGAAAACATATGTGCTGATATCTGCCTTTAGTGATAATTCAAATGTTGTTCCTGTACAACTTGAAGTCAAAAATTTTGAAAATCAACCAAATGGGTTATATTTAAATGTTGTATTAAGCAAAATAAAAGAATCAGCCGTCATGACGGAGAGTCTTCTCGGTTCAACGACCGACTCTACTCCGCTGGTAGCTGATTCTGCTATTAGTTTATCACAACTTTTTGCGAATGTCAACCCCAGTGACAAAAGGTTTTTAAAATATGTGCCGGATAACTTCTTATCGACAGAGCAAATTGAAGCAAAGCGTGAAGCTCAGAAGAGTGATTATAAAAATTACAACAGATATGTTGAGGTATTTGAAAATGACAAAAACGGTAGCGACAACAAATTCTCCCTCTCCGAACCCGTTGAAGAAAAAGGCAATCTCATAGCTGTACATAATATCTATACAGATAAACTCGCCAAGTCACTGAAGCTCGGTGGTTTCCCGATGCCGTCTATAGCGGTTATAAAATCTGATATGGGACACGGAAATTACGGCGAATGCTCCTTTGTTTTTGACAAATCAACGATTGATCCGAAAGTTGATAAAAGAAACAAGGCTTATGGTGGTGATGCGTGGACACTTACTTATCATAGTATAGACAACTTTAAAAATCTCTTACTTGACATATTCGATTTAGTTTGATATAAGATTTACATATTAACGTTTAAACAGCACTTTCACGGTGCTGTTTTTATATTACCCGTTTTGCAAAAATGAAAATCGTTATGGATGAAAAAAACGCAACGTTGACGCCTTGCAAACGCCGAAATAGGCGTTGATACAGAGCATCTGGGCGATATAATTCAGAGTGCGTATATGCAGACGGTTTTCGATGTGACGAAGGGTGCGGATTACCGTGCGGCTTTTGATTTAATTCCCGAAAGCCGTGTTAAAGCTATCCTGTCTACTAACTGGAGCGGTCAGATGTTCTCCCGGCGTGTCTGGGATAACACAAACGCACTTGCAGACGGGCTGAAGCACGATATGCTTGTGGGCATTATGGCAGGAAAGTCCGAGCAGCATATGGCGGACGATATAATGAACCGCTGCGGTGTCGGCGCTTTCGAGGCACGCAGGCTTGTCCGGACGGAAACTACCTGCGTTGCGAATATGGCGGAGCTGTATGGCTACAAGGAGCTTGACATTGACGAATACGAGTTTTCCGCCTGCCTTGACAGCCGTACAAGCGATCTATGCCGTGAGCTTGATGGTAAGGTGTTCAAGCGTAACAGCGCACAGGCAGGTGTAAATCTTCCGCCTATGCACCCGTTCTGCCGTTCTACAACGCTCCCTGTTCTGCCGAGCGAGGAGGATCTTGATAAAGAACTTGCCGGGCTTTACGACCCTAAGACCAGGCAGATATACACACCGAATACCGACAGCCACGCTAAAATTGATGATGCGGGCTTGCAAAGCGGCGATGAGGGTGATATAATAACAGAAAAGCGTCAAAAGTCCGGTAAAGGCAGAGGCGGAAATCCATATCACGCCGCAAACGGTAAGTTTACAAATGCGCCAGGCGGGAAAACAAGAGAGAAAATCAAGGAAATCAAGGTTAATGATGATGGCACGGTAACAACCGTTTCGGAGGTATTGCCTAAAACAAAATATGCGCCGTCACCGGAGAGAAATCACAAAGGCATACAAGTGAGCCAAAACAGATACGGTAAATTGTGTTCAGCATTTAAGGAACGCTATCCTAACGCTACCAAAGGCTCAAAAGGCGTAATTTACGACGATAAGTATGCGTATAAAGCTGAAGCGGATGATAAAGGCGGAATCATTATAACTCATAAACGAATATTGAAGTAGGTGACAGGCAGATGAATAAAAGTAAATTTGAAAAATATAACACTCCTTTTCAGCGATTGTTACGAAATATGTTTGCTGATAGTATAAAAGACGAATGGAAAACGAATGAAGAAAGAGACTTATTTGATAAATTTTTCTTTTTGCTCGGTGCGGCGGAACAGTACGAGGTTGAAGAAGAAATGACTGAGTATATTAAGGTTCATCCTGATGTAACTATTGACGAACTGGACAATTATTTTGAAGAAATTGTTCCTCCGGGCTTACCTCCCTGCGCTTCTGAATGGGAAGATGACGAGGACGAAGAATGAAACTGAATTATGATTGCGTTCGCAGTGTACTGCTTACTGTTGAGAAAAGCAAGACAATTGACGAGGAGCTTAATTTAAATCCGCTGACGGTTGAAACGATATTTGAACAGCTCCCGAAGTATGAAGATAATGAAATTCTTTATACGATAGAGAAGCTGAAAGAAGCCGGATATATAAATGCCGCTCTTCAATTTGCGGCGGGACATTTTATAGACGGCGCTGTAAGCAGTACCACATACAGCGGGCATGAGTATCTTGACAATATCCGTGAGCCTGATGTGTGGAGAAAGGTAAAGGCGATGCTGAAAAATGCAGGTGCAACCACACTGCCGCTTATTTCGCAGGCGGCGCAAATGCTAATCGGCAGTCAGCTTACTGTAAATTAAATATGACGACCGCTCTTAACAAGGGCGGTTTTCTTATACCCGTGTGCAATCGATTGCGCCAAACTTAATAATTTTACCGCCCCTTTTGGAGCGGTATTTTTATACCCAAAATCAAAGAAAGTGAGGTAAAGCAATGGAACCCGAAAAGAAAACTCCCGAAGAGGAGAAGAAGCCCGACGTTCCCGCAGCGGAGCAGAAGGACGAGCCAAAGCCCGAAGAGAAGCCCGCCGAAAACAAGCAGACGGACGATAACGGCATGGCAGAGAAGACATCGGTAATAAACAAACAAACCGCATAAAAATGCGGTTTGAAAGAAATATGGTCGAGGTGACAAGATTTGAACTTGCGACCTCTGCGTCCCGAACGCACAAGCAAAATGCTTACAAACGGCTTTACTATGCGAAATACAAATTTTCTGACACCCCCATTTGACACCCCCACTTATTAACTTATACTCTCAAGGTACTCGTCCAGCTTTGATATACTCTTACGCTTGTACTTCTCGTCCAGGTGCGTATATATAGACATAGTAGTCGATATATCAGCATGCCCGGCTTGCTCTTTTGCTGTGAGCACATCCACACCCGCCATATATAGCATGGTGATAAAAGTGTGCCTAAGCCAGTGCGGAGTGATACGAGGTATCAAAAACGGCTTTTCTACAGGTGCGTGCTTCGCCGGGCGTTTCCCGCCTGTCTGCATACAACCGGACCAGTCGCCGTATTTTATGTTTAGATCTGCGAGATAACTATCCCACAGTCTGCGCCACGCTGTATCGGTCATCGGTGTGCCTTTTACTGTCGGGCATACCAGACCGAGAGGATCGTGCGGTGTGCTCTGCAGGTAGCTGATCAGCTTGCGAGGGATATACACGGTCCTTGTGGCCGCATCTGTTTTACCGCCCTGCTTTATGTGTGGCAAGCCTTTTATTAACTCCACAGACTTTGTGACCGATATAGTACCTTCTTCAAGATTGATGTCCTGCCAAGTCAGAGCAAGCAGCTCACCTCTGCGCAGGCCAGCATACATCATGATCATGGCGGCCGTCTGAGCTCTGTGGGGAGTATCGGTTATCCAGGACTGTTCTTCTTCCGTCAGAGCTCGGCGGGTAGACGATTCCGCAGATTTCGGTATCTTGACCGCTTCGGCGCAGTCATAGTCGAGTACACGGTTTTGTATTGCAAGCTTTATGATCTGACTTGCCGTGTTGCGTATCTCGATAAGTGTTTTCTTTGCATACGGTTTTCCGGTACGCTCTGACGGCTCTGTGGCGCAGTCGATTATAATGTCCTGGATGTCTGTAGCTTTGATTTTCGAGATGTTCATCGAGTACAGCGGTTCAAGGTTTTTGTACCGAGCGCAGTAAGTGACATATCTTCCTGCCGATACTTCTATTTTTTTTAGCTTTAGCCATTTCTCGCCCCAGTAGCCGAAAGTATCACGGTCGGCCGTGAGGTCAAGACCTTTATTCAGTTTTGTTTTCAGCTCCTGTACTTTCAGCTCAAGCTCTTTTGCGTTTGTAGCGTACACATACTTATACTTTTTCTTGCCGTTCTTGGTGCCGATGTACACCTTAGACTGCAAACGCCCGTCATCACGGGCTTTGTTTTTTATCCGTGCCATTTTGACCTCCTATGTACCCGCCTTTAGTGACGGGTATTTTCCTTTATAAATGGCTTAAATTGTTCGTAGACTTTTCTTTCAAGCGGAGATTTCAAAAAGTTGTTCTTCTGGTACAGCTTCTTCATTCTTTCCGCTCTGTAGCTTGCCGCTTGTACTGACATATTGCACAGCCCCGCTATCTCGTCTGCAGTATGCAGATCAAGCGCCCAAAGGACACACGCAGGAGCAAGAAGACGAGCGGCAAAAGTGTCCGCTTCTATCTCCTCGTCCGACTTTATGCTTTGGCGTCTGCGGTTTAACTGCGAAACATCTGTGCCAAGATGCCCAAGCAGATAGTGTCCGAGCTCGTGAGCTATCGTGTATCTCCTGCGCTGTATAGGGTGTCTGTCGTTGACGATTATGCGTATCGTATTGCTGACGCACACAATCCTTCCGCTTTCGTCCTCACGGAGAAGCTTTACGTCGCTGTCGTTGACTATACCTATGCCGTAGTGCGTACATATTTCACCGAGTGGTGTAGGCAGAGTACGAACATTGCATTCTATCAGGCACTTCCAGCAGGTGTCCCTGACAATGTTGTATTGTTTAATTTCCATAGATTTATCACCTCATGTCTATTATGCGACATGAGGTGATTTTTAATCAATGGCTTTAGTAATCGTTGTTTTTTGTTTCCGCATTTAACAACTGAGTTACTTTTTTGTTTGGCAATTCTACTGTTCCCGGGGCATCTCCGTCACGAGCCGCCGTATATGCCGTTGTAGTGTCTAACTTCTGACGTTTCTTTGCCGCTTCTGCAAGCTCTTTGATAGCATCGAGAATTATCGCTCTTACATCGTCAGGGAAGCTTGCAAATCGTTCCATAACGCTTTTCTGATCTTCGGGCAATGGTAGCATATCAAAAGGGTCAGTCGCAGGCTCACGGCCGAGCAAGTAATCTGTAGTTACATGGTAAAAGTCGGCGATTTTTATAAGTGCTGGCACACCAACACCTCTTTCGCCCGATTCGTATTTTTTGTATACGCCGAGCGAAATTTCACAGCTGTCGGCTACTTGCTGAGCAGTTAGATTTCGTTGCTTGCGTAAAGATTTAAGTTTGTCTTTTAATTCCACGTTATCTCACCTCCTATCTGCCTTATTTATTGTACCACAATTGTTACCTAAAATCAAGTGCAAATTAACCTATAGATAACATTTGTTGCATTTGTACAAAACTATAAGCCTACATTTGTTAACTCTTACAAAAGTGCACAAAGGTGGCACAACTGTGTTGACAAAGGGCATCAAAAGTGGTATTATTGTCTTGCAAGGAAACCACAAATGTGGTCGAAAGCAGAAAGCGAGGTGAACAAAATGAAGCCGCTGACGATAAACGTTGACACAAGCGCCCTTGACGAGGCAGAAGAAAAAATTATCCGCTTACTCTCTTTACTTAAAGAAGTAAAGGAGATCATCGGCTCGCTTAAGGTAGAAGATTAAATCATAAGCTGTCGCTCACAGTACAGTTCGCAACCTTTATCAAGCATTTCTTGGAAAGTAGAAAACTTTGTGTGGCTTGCAACTTTTGCATTGATTTCATCATCAGGTATTGCTTCAAACTCTTCCTGAGAGAAATCCGCATAGCCGAAATTGTCAAGCATTTCGTCAAGCGTTGCGAAATCAGTATACTGTGACATAAACTCGGAAGTAAACATTTCAGAAAATTTGATTGATGTTTTTTCCGAAAGCTTATCAAGACGTTCTTCAAATTTGGCGATTTCCTTTTGAAACTCGTCGATACCGGTTATCTCAAACATATAATCACCTCCCTTCAAGGTGATTATACCACAGCAAGAAAATAATGTAAAGGAGGTATAAATATGCCTAAAAACGAGGACGTAAAAATCGCAACAGAGCTTTACGAGAAGCTCCCGGAGCACGAGAAAAAACTCGCCGCCGCACTGATAAATGCGACAGCGGCACAGCTGCTTGCCATATCAATGGCATACGGCGATAAGGTAAAGGATAAGACAGCGTAAGACGCAAGAAAAAAAGAGGTACACAATGGCAAGCATTAAGACGCAAGTACGCAACTGGGACTTCTTGCCCGTGATGCTGTCGCAGGAGTATCTTGCAGGGCTTATGGGTATCACGATACCCGAAGTCACAAGGTACTGCAGACTGGGCAAGATACCCGGTGCAAAGAAGGTAGGAAAGTACTGGTTTGTCGATAAATCGGTGCTAAGGAATTACATGGAGGGTTAAACCAATGGCAAAGAAAATCTACAGCGTAGAAATAGACACCAGCGCCTACGCCTACGAAATATTCCATGCAGACACACTCGCTGAGTGTGAAGAATTCATCAAATGTCGGGGTCTTCTTGAAGATGAAGATGTCGGCGATGTCAGAGTAGCGCTGCTATCTATGCAGGACGATGGAGAAATGAAATGCTTAAAAGAGTACAAGTGTGAAAAAGCATACAAGGTTGATGAAAAGCAGAGAGCTGTACCAATCATCGTATATAGCGAGGTGACCGCATGATGAAGAAACAAGTTATCCTGTACATACTTGCAAGGGCAGTACAGGTAATTGTAACGGCTCTTGCATGCAACATAACGGCTCTGCTGTTTATGGATGCAGCATACCAAGAGCGTGGATACCTTGCTGTCGGCGGCGAAATGCTCCCCGTTGCAATAGTCGCTGTTGCGGTGTGGTGTCTGATGGGACTGCTCCTCAAAGAGTGGTATAAGGGCGCACTGGCAATGTTACGGCTCAGGAAGGAGCACAACGATGGCAAATAAACTGTTACCGTGCATCTGCGGTGGCATCGGTATTACAATTGAAGCAAAACCGCTTGAGGAAGAGCTTGAACGATGGGAAAGACACGGTTTAAGACCGAGGACACGTTATGCAGTTCGCTGTGACAAATGCGGAAAACAGACAAAGCCGTACACCCTAAAAACACCTGCGTGGAAAGAGTGGAACAGACTTAACCGTGAAAAGTGCAAGTTCAAGCTGTTTAACAGCAAGCAAAAAGCTATGGTAATGCGGCGCATAACAGCGATGCTAAAAGACGCTCGTGATGAATGTCCAAACGATGAAACGATAAAGGGATATGCCGAAGATTTATACAACGACATCCTTGTCGCCGCCGAGAAAGGAGCAAGCGATGCCCGAAAAGCTGATAAAAAGTAAGCAACGTGTAAAAGACTTTGCGGAAGTTTTTACGCCAAAGCATATAGTCAAGGACATGTGCAATCTTGTCCCCGAAGAAATGTGGATAAGCGTTGATACAACGTTCCTTGAACCCGCCTGCGGTACGGGAAATTTTCTCGCCGAAATTCTTGAGCGAAAATTCAAGCTCTGTCAGAGTTGGGAAGACGGCCTGCGAGCCTTGAAAAGCGTTTACGGTATGGATATACAGCAGGACAATGTCGAGGAAACGAAGCAGCGGCTGTTTGACATGTATATCAAGCAGTACCCAAAGTCGCCGGCTGTATCGGGGCTGATAGCAGCGCAGATACTTGAAAACAACATCGTATGCGGTGATTTTATCAAGGAGTGGAAAGATGAGCGATCTGGAAGAAGTCGTAGCAGAAGCAAGAAAACACGGAATGTCGTACGGTAAGTACGTTGATAAGCTAAAGCAGGAGGGACAAATGACACAGGAACTTAAAGAGCAGATCATAGCAGACTACGAAAGCGGTCTGAGTGCTAATGAGATAGCGAAGAAGCACAAGATCAATCCGACAACAACCCAAAACAACATATCAAACTGGAGGGAAAAAGGCTTGATCAAGTCTGTTCCGGTAGCAGAACCGAAGAAGCCGGCAGAAAACCACGAGCATATCCCTGCACCTGTTGGTAACATTGATATGTCGGCAATAGCAAGGCTTGAAAAGTTACAGCGCCTTGTCAGAGTATTTGGCGATGCAAAGATTGACGGTGTTTTTGCAGACAATGTCGAGAACACATGTGATGTAAGGCTTACGTTAAGCGGCAAGCGATACATAGTGCAGATGAAAGAGGTGCGATATGAAGTATAAGGTAACAGCTACGTTTGATGCAATAAACGAGGCAATGGCGCTTGTCAATGCTCTTGTCGGTGTTGTCGATGAGGTCGAGATGATTGACGAGGAGAACGAAGACGATGATCAAATATGAGAAGCCTATCATCAAGACTGCCGCAGAGATGAAACCGGGCGACATCTTCCGTACCGAGTATGGCGATTACGGCAACTGGCGCGAGCTTGTGTTTGAAAGCTGTAATGCATACCTTTTCGATATGACAGAAATACACTTTCATAGAAAAGGACATACGCAAAGCGAAACGTGCTACAGTATGACAGACATAAATCGTGTTACATATACGGTTGTCGGCAGAGAATAAAAAAAAAGAGCTCCCCGAAGGGAGCAAAACAAAAATCTACACAAGACCAGTATAACACTGGCAGGAGAAAAAGTCAATATGAGTATCAAAGAAAAACTTACAGCTGAGCTGACAGACGCAAAGCTCGGCAAGTATGAAACAGCAGTAAAGAATGCTGTGATGAAAACTATCTGCAAATTCTGCGAGCAGAATGCAGAGTTTAAACAGGCCATAGAGCAGTCAGGCAAGTCTTTTGCCGACTGCCTCAAGGCAACGGTCAAAGGTGCAGGCGCAAGTCTCGAAGATCTCGAAGTATACAAGCGTGCTGTAGCGTTTTACTTTCCCGGTGCGGATATAAAATGCACTATGACGCTTGATCTCGGTGACGGCGGATTCAGCAGCAAAACGTCCACAGAAGCAGACAGCGGCAAGCTACAGCTTGACCTTGACAGCCTGCTCGACTTCTGAGGTAAAGGCTATGAAAAAAGAGCGAAAAGAAGGACTGCTGGGCTGCTTCCCGCCTGCCACGTCTGCACAGATAGAGAAGATGAAAGGCAAAGGTGCGGCAAACTACATAGTGTTCCTTACAAGAGGGGCGGAGCTGTTTGCACGAGGATATCATCGGTACTCAAACGGTCAGCTAGTGGAGCGTCAGCGGTATGTGTTTGCAAAGGACGGCGCCGTGAGATACGGCAGCGAAAATGGCAAGCAGTGGAGCGTACGTTCAGAGTTTCGGGAGCCTGTATTCTGCTTGACTTCGTACGGGTATACATTTGACAATTCATATAAAATTCTCGGTGAAGAAGCAATCCGTCAATCAGATATGCGATACAGCCAGTATGACAAGTACATGGGAAATTTACTGATGTGCTATTTGAATAAATACTGTCAGCACCCGAATATCGAGTATCTGATGAAGCAAGGCTTTGATCCGACGATAGAGCATTGCACGGGATATTGGGGTGGAAGATACGTTTTAGAGCTATCAAAAACGATAAATTGGAAGAGCAACAACTTACTGCAAATGCTCGGCATTACGAAATCAGAACTGAAGGTGCTTAGAGGCAACGAGCATTTATATGAAACGTACATTTCGTGGCGGAACGAGTTTCCAAAAGTAAGTCCGGGCGACTTGATCAACTTTGCAAAGGTATTCGGAGACGCACACGGTACGATGGCAACGTTCGTTGAGCAGACCGGTGCAACGCCGCAAAGAATAACAAGGTATATCGAAGAAAACGGCATATTTACAAGAGATTATCACGATTACCTTAGACAGTGCAAGCGGCTGAAATACAACACTAAAGATACTGCAATATGCTTTCCGCATAATTTCGAGGCAATGCACGAAAGACTGTCAGCAACTATCGAGTATCAGCACAATAAAGCGGTAAGAGCGGAGTTTACAAAGCATATTGAGGAACGTAAACAGCTTGAGTTTTCTGACGGAAATCTGATGATAGTACAACCGAAGCAGCTGTCGGATATAGCTTACGAAGGTAAAGCTTTAAGCCATTGCGTCGGCGGATATGCCGAAAGGCACGCAAAAGGCGCTCTGAGTATAATGTTCATCCGTAAAAAATCCGAGCCGGACAAGCCGTACTATACAATGGAAGTCTCAGCGGACGGAAAAATCGTACAGGTCAGAGGAAAAAGAAACATAGCACCTAATAAGGAAGTAGAAGATCTAATCAAAGGCTACAAGGCATATCTTGAAAAGATTTTCAGCGATAAAAGGAGGAAAACAGCATGATAATTCCCGGACTTCGCACACCGCCTGCGGATACAGAAAAGGCGGTAACAGACGATTATGTCAAGGCAGTAAATCTTAACTACCATATTAAAGCGGCGGCACAGGTAGCACAACAGAGCTTGTACGAGATGTGCAAGGGCTTTAAAGAGATGAGGGACAGCAAGCTCTATAAGGAGCTTGGGTATAACACATTCGAGGATTACTGCGAAAAGGAAACAGGAATCAAACGCAGACAGGTTTATCGTTATATAGAAGTAATAGAGAAATTGCCGTCTGATTTTGTGTCCCCGGGGACACAAATCGGAGTGAAAAAGCTCTATCTTTTATCTTCTCTTTCTGAAGAAGAACGTACAGAAATAACTGAGAACACCGACCTTGAAAACACCTCAGTCCGTGAGCTTGAACAGCAGATACGACAGATCAGAGCGGAAAAGGATAAGGCGGTAGCCGATAAGTCCGCCGCAGAAGCCGAAGCATCCGCCGCCGCTCAGCAGGCGAAATCACTCGAAAAAGCTAAAAACGCATTGTCACAGCAGATAGCGGCGCTCGAAGCCGAGATAAAGGAGCTTGAAAACCGTCCTGTTGAAGTTGCGGTCGAGCCGGCTAAGGACGGCGTTATGGACAAGACAGCGTTTGATAATATCTGCAAGACTTATGAACAGCAGCTTGACAAGGTGCAGGAGGACGCATTACAGGACACTATCCGCTTAAATCGTGAGCATACAGAGCAGATGAATAACCTGAAAGCCGAGAACGAGAAAAAGCTCGAAGAGCTCCGCAGTCAGCTCGAAGCCGCTAAGCGTGAGCAGTCTGAGCTTACGGTGACAGTACCCGACAGCAAGGAAACGTTTAAAGCGTACCTTGCAACAGCTATTGATGCGGCAAAACGGTTATGCGAGTTTATCGGCAATAATTCCGCAGACAGTAATTACGATCTGTTCGTAGCAAAAGCAAAGCAGTTTTTTACGAAAATGACGGAGGAGATATAATGTCATCACTTTACGACATCGACACCCGCCTGTACTCGCTCTTAGACGAGGAAACGGGCGAAATCACGGACATCGAAGCGTTTGAGAAGATACAGCTTGAGCGTGAGGATAAAATTGAGAATATCGCCTTATGGGTGAAAAATCTCAAGGCGGACGTAATGGCACTAAAAGCCGAAAAACAGGTTTTTGCCGACAGACAAAAGGCGGCGGAGAAGAAGATAGAATCCCTGCGCAAGCTGATCTCTGACGCCCTGGGCGGTCAGCCGCTTGAAACATCTCGTGTCAAGCTGTCGTTCCGCAAAAGTACAGAAGTGCAGATAGACGATATAGACGAGCTACCCGATGAGTATTTGCGCTACAAAGAGCCTGAGCCAAATAAGACGGCTATCAAAGAAGCAATAAAAAGCGGAAAGGAGATAGCAGGCGCACACCTTGAAAACACGGTCAGTCTGCAGATAAAGTAATGGGAATACCGGTTTTAATTGTAGGGCGGAGCGGTAGCGGCAAAAGTACATCGCTTAGGCACTGCCAGGACTTCGCCGTGTTTAACGTAATCGGCAAGCCGTTGCCGTTCAAGAACCCGCCAAAGACCTTATGCACAGACAACTACAACACGATAGTCAAAGGACTTGCTAAGTGTAAAGCGAAGTCTATCGTGATAGACGATGCAGGCTATCTGATGACAAATCAGTTTATGAGAGGGCACTCGTCAACCGGCACAGGCAATCAGATATACAGCTTTTACAACAGCGTTGCAGATCAGTTCTGGAGTTTGCTTGAGAATATTAAGGCACTGCCACCGGACAAGATCGTCTATGTGATGATGCACACAGATTCGGACGATAGCGGAAACATGAAGCCGAAGACTATCGGCAAGTTGCTTGACGAAAAAGTCTGCATAGAAGGAATGTGCACTGTGGTCCTCAGAAGCGTTTACGAAGACGGTAGATACGTCTTCTTGACGAACAAACAGGATGATAAGTGCCTTGAAAAATCGCCTATAGATATGTTCGCAGATACAGCTATAGACAACGACTTAAAGATGGTAGACAACACCATTAGAGAATATTTCAACATAACGGAGGATAAAGAAAATGATTGAACCTAAAGGTTACAAAGATGTACAGGAATTCGGCGAGTACGAGAGACTCGCTGTAGGCGGCCATGTCATGAAGATTCTTAAGGTCGAGGAAACGACCTCAAGAAACGGCGATGATATGATAAAAATCTATCTCGATACCGACAATAGCGACAAACAGCCGGGCTACTTCAAGAGGCGTTTCGACAACGATACAAGAAAAGATAAGAAGTGGGGCTGTATCGTTAATCAGCTTGTTCTCGACACCAAGACGGGACTTGCAAGCAGAGGCTTAAAAACGTTCCACACTTGCGTCGAGAAATCGAACAGCAGTAGCTTCAAGCTCGTGTGGGGTGATAAGTACGCTGACAACTTCAAGGGTAAGCTCGTCGGCGGATTATTCCGCAACGAGGAATATCAGAAGCAGGACGGCACTACCGGTTGGGCTGTAAAGCTCATGGCGTTCCACTCGGTCGGTGCTGTGCTTGAGGGCTTAAAAGCACCTGACGATAAGCCACTTGATCAGGGCAACGCTATGGGTAACTTCGGCAGTGTGATAGCGCCACCGCCTGAAGCACCCACACTTACAGACGAAGATTATCCGTTTTAAAACACAAGAGAGGTAAAAGCCAATGGCGATAGACGACATTGAAAAGTTAAAGCCGGTCGAGGAATTTACGAAAGAAGATTTTCTCACCGGACTTGAGCCATATCAATACTGCTGTGCTTTTATTGACGATCCTTTCGAATTCGAGCGTGCAAAGGCAAGAGTGACCGAGCGGGCGGCAGAGCTTAAAATAAGAAACTTTATGACCCTGCTCGGCAACTATTGCCGAAAATACGAGAAAAATCTTTCGGAAACCTTTACAGTTACAAACTTTCCGCTCCAGCCGGTACAGCTTATCTGCGGTAATTACATCTGCGACTATACCGGAGTGTCACTTGACGGCGAAACTGTCTGCCCGCATCCGATTATGCCGATAATGCGACTTTGCAATATCGATACAGGCGTTGAAAAGATAAAAATAGCTTATTCGAGGGGCGGCAGAGCGTTCCGCTATCTCATTGTTGACCGGAAGACAATATCATCTGCGAACAAGATCGTTGACTTGTCAGACAGCGGTATAGCAGTGACAAGCGAAAGTGCAAAAGCACTTGTAAAATACTTTGCAAAAATTGAACAGCTTAACCCTGAACTACTCCCCGAAACCGAATGCGTTACTCGCATGGGCTGGATTACGCAAGCAGACGAACAGCTTGATTTTGCGCCGTATATCGACAGCATAGCGTTTGACGGCGAAGCAGAGTATAAGAAGCACTATGACAGCGTAAAAGCGGTAGGAGATGTTCGCAAGTGGTATGAGGTGATATATCGTAATATCCGCTTGAAGTCGGTAGCGGCCAGAATGGTCTTTGCTTCCTCGCTTGCATCTGTACTTGTAAAGCCTCTTGGCTGTAACTGCTTCTGGGTACACTTATGGGGCGAAACAGAAAGCGCAAAGACGGTCCTTGCGATGACAGCGGCAAGTATATGGGGCAATCCCGAAATAGGCGATTACATCATGACTTTTAACGCTACAACCGTCGGAATGGAAAAGACAGCGGCATTTTATAACAATCTGCCGTACATACTGGACGAACTGCAGATTATCAATGACAAGCGGGACCTGGACAATCTGATATATATGCTGACCGAAGGCTCAGGTAGAAGCAGAGGCAACAAGCTCGGCGGACTTGACGCAGTGCCAAAATGGAAAAACGCAGTAATAACAACAGGCGAGCGCCCAATTACGACAGCACGCTCCGGTGGTGGTTCTGTAAACAGAGTTATCGAAATCGAGTGCAAGGAAAAGTTTTTTGATGATCCAAGACACGTTGCAAACACGGTAAAAGCAAACTACGGAGCGTTTGGCAAAATGTTTGTGCAAAAGCTGATAAAAGACGGCTTCGGGCACGCTGAGAAGCTGTTTGACAATTATCAAAAGAAGCTGATAGCTGATTATGACATAATGCAGAAACAGGCACAGAGTGCCGCTCTGATACTCACAGCGGACACGCTGATGTGCGAAATGTTGAACATACAGGAAACGGCGCTGAAAACGGAAGAAGTAGCCGAATTTTTGAAGACTAAGGCTTCCGTAAGCGTCAATCCAAGAGCGTATGAGCATATATGCAGTTTTGTCGCTTTAAATTCAACACGCTTTATATACAATCCGGACAAATCCGTTGATCAATGGGGTGTCCTTTCGGGTGATAGGCGAGAGGTATATATTGCCGCATCTGTGTTCCGCAAAGCGTGCGAGGACGAGGGCTACAATTCACAGGCGCTGCTATCATACCTGCGTGATAACCGCCTTATCGAGATAGATAAAGCGGGCAAAAACACTGTAAACAGGCGGATTAACGGCCTGTGTACACGATGCGTGCATCTGACATTACCGTCGGAAGACGATGCAAAATATGACGATATAGATTTTTAAGCGTTACACCTGGTACACCAAAGTTACACATCATGTGTAACAGCTAAACTGGCTCTACAAGCGGTTTTGAGAGCAATGTTACACATGTTACACCTTTTTCGGGTATAACGTTATATTCTGTATAAACAATTTTAACGTTGTATTTATATAGATTTTTCCTATAGGAAAATGCGTTTTTAGGTGTAACGGTGTAACAAGGTATCTTAATTGCAGTCATAGAGCGGTTTCGCAGTGTTACACCTATGATGTAACTGTTGTGTAACAGGTGTAACCGAGAAAGGAGGACAACACGCAGATATATGCAACTATATGACTATCAAAACACTCTGATAGATAATCTCTCACGTTCTTGGCGTGAGGGTTATAAACGACCGTGTATCGTCCTTCCGTGCGGAGGCGGTAAGTCGGTCATAGCGTCAGAGATAGCAAAGCGTACAACAGATAATCATAATCGTGTCCTGTTTATGGTACACAGACAGGAATTGTGCGACCAGATATACAGCACGTTTAACGGATACGGTGTTGATATGGATTTATGCTCTGTCAATATGGTGCAGACTATATCACGACACCTGCAGGATACTAAGCGCCCTACACTGATAATAACGGATGAGAATCATCACTGTGTTGCAAGTACATATCGCAAGGTGTACGAAGCGTTTCCGAAAGCGTACTGCGTGGGGCTGACGGCGACACCGGTACGACTTAACGGCGGTGGGCTGGGAGAGATAAACGACAAGCTCATAGAAGGTCCTACAGCAAAGTGGCTGATAGAAAATCATAGACTTGCACCATATCGGTATTATGCTCCTGCTCTTGCGGACTGCTCACGATTGACATCACGGTGTGGTGATTACTCGGCGGAAGATGTTGAATTACTGATGGACAAACCTAAGATATACGGTGATGTCATAAAGTTTTACAAGCAGTTATCAGACGGCGGTAAGGCAGTATGCTACTGTGCAACGATAAGGCACAGTACAGCAATGGCACAGCAGTTTTGCGACGCTGGTATACCGGCACGGCACATTGACGGTAGTACGCCTAAAGCAGAGCGTGCACAGGTAATATCAAACTTCAGGACAGGCAAGATCAAGATACTCTGTAACGTTGATCTTATATCTGAGGGCTTTGATGTTCCAGACTGCTCGGTGTCTATACTTCTCAGACCTACGAAGTCATTAACTCTGTATATACAGCAGTCTATGCGCTGTATGCGGTATCAGCCGGGTAAGACAGCTATCATCATAGACCATGTCGGAAACGTACACAGACACGGACTACCGGACGCAGAACGCAAGTGGACGCTTGAACCAAAAGCGCCGACGAAGAAACAAGCACAAGCAGAGATCAAGATAAAGCAGTGTCCTGAGTGCTATTTTACTCACGAGCCTGCAGATGTCTGCCCAAATTGCGGACATGTCTATGAAAAAACACAGCGTGAAATCAAGGAGCAGCAGGAAGCAAAGCTGATTATGATTACGAGTGAGTATCAGGACGTTACTCAGTGCAGGAGTATACAAGAGTTATATGCATATGCAAAACTCAAAGGCTATAAGCCCGGATATGCGTATGTGAAAGCTAAAGAATGGGGTTGGTTCAGATAAAAGAAATTGATATACAGAACAGTATACGCCTTGCGTTAAGTGAAAAGTGCGTTATATTCCGTGCAAATGTCGGTGTGTTTAGCACAGCGGACGGAAGAACAGTATCAACAGGACTTCCTAAAGGTTTTTCGGACCTGTTTGGATATCGAAAGTCTGATTGCAAGGCGGTATTTATCGAAGTAAAAACGGCAACAGGCAAGGTAAGACCTCAGCAGGAGCAGTTTCTGAACGCTATGAAAGGCTACGGAGCTATCGCAGGGGTATGCAGATCAGCGGAGGAGGCACTTAAACTGATAGATGACGGCTGATGAGATAATCGAGCTTGCAAAACACAATACACCGCTCCCGGACGAAGCAACGCTTGCGGAAGGTTTGCTGTATAAATCAATGCGTCTGACGTATGCGGCATTTCGTGAGGGCGAGATAACAAAGGAACAGGGTGCACAAGAGCGCAAGCAGGCGGTAAAGCAGTTTGACAAGTACCAGCTGTACGAAAAAGCGTACAGGAACAACGCTAAGCGTGGAAAAGCAATAGGCAAATTGCTTTGCGAGGTAAACAAGCACGGCTGTGAGCTGTGCAAGAGAATGGCTAAAATATATGACGGAAGAGAGGCTCTAAAGGATGATAGGTGACGAGAATAAGTTTGACGGAGAAAAGATAAGGCTTGACTTGGTAGAGCCAAGTCTTATTGAAGCAATAGGTAAGATAAGGACTTACGGTGTCAAGAAGTATACCGATGAGCAGTCATGGAAGAAAGTCGAGAAGCAGCGCTATATAGCGGCGGCTATGCGGCATTTCGAAGCGTATCGCAAGGGCAAAATCAATGATACCGAAAGCGGTATGCCACATTTATGGCACTGCGCTTGTAATCTGATGTTCCTTATCGAACTTGACAGCCCGGCAGAAAAGCAGACGTTCAGCGATGGCTTCGAACTCGACAACGAGGTAAAGTGCGGATATTGCAAGTATCACAGCACAAAAACACAGCATTGCATACGCAAGGCAGAAGTCACGGATGATAAGTATTCGTGCGGAATGAGGGTACTAAGGAAATGAAATCACATATTGCAGGAAGCAGTCTGACAAGCAAAGCAAGTATCGAAGACGCAATCAAGCACGGCGAAATGCAAGAGTTATTTGCATTGTATCGTATCTGCATTGCCATTGCCGCTAACGAAGCGTTCGGCTTCGGCAATGGTCGTCTGAAGAAGCTGTTTGATACAACAGATGAGGCTATGCAGGTATTTGATGATTATGCAGGCTGTATAGGCGTAAGCAAAGCAAGAGGGTATCTTGATATGGATACAGGCATTACAAAGCTGTTACAGATAGCAAAAAGCAGAAATATAGACCTTGCGTACATCGCAGGTATACGGATTATGGAGGTATAGAAGATGGAAAAGTTTGATAAGTTGAACATCGAAACGCTTGGTAAAATTATTGATCAGGTTTTGACCGAAAACGAAGTAAATATGCTGATAACGCTTCCGAAAGGATCTTTAGATGCGCAGATACAAGAAAATATAAAACTTGGAAGCGTAGTACGGTTTTATATTTTTCTGAACTGCATAAAGCCGATAGTTAATGAATTTGCAAAAGAAGCAGGAATCGACAAGACGTCTGCGGAATGGGAAGGAATCGTTGATAAATATCTTGCTATGATCAAGAAAGAAATAATTGAAGGAGGAAAAATATGAGTGAATGGATAAGCGTGGAAGATAGACTTCCTGAAAAACAGTCGTGGAATCACATCGCCATCCTTGACACAAAAACAGGCAGAATCAGTGTAGAGCAAGACTTATATGCTATTGAAACGGCCGAAAAATTTAAGCAGAAAAAAGGGTTTTGCAAAGATGGAAGATTTAACGGTCGTGAAGTTGTCATTGCTTGGATGCCGTTTCCTAAACCGCCGATAAGTAAGCAGGTAACGAGTAGTAAACGCAAACCCGCAACGGAAACCTGCCTGTTCTGTGGGCAGGTAATACCTGACAAGAACAGCAAAGGCACAAGTGAGCAGAGAGATTTAGTAGCGGTTGTTCGATGCAAAGACTGCAAATACTGGGATGCTGTAAAAAATCCAAAGCACAAAGGAGCTGGTATTTGTACTCCGCCAAGCGTCGCATTGGGCGGTTACTGCGTTTATCGGGGTGCCACAAGCAGTAATGATTATTGCAGCCGAGGCAAACTCGGCGGTCAAGATGATATGGAGGAGGTACAATGACCGCTAAAGAATACCTATCACGCTATCACCTTATCAACATACGCATAAATCAAAAGATAGACCAGCAACGACAGCTTCGGGAACTCGCTACCAACATATCGCCGTCATCGGGCGGAGGACACAGCAGCGGGGTATCAGACAAGGTAGGTACGGCTGTTGCAAAAATTGCAACACTGGAGCAGGAGATAAATGCAGAGATAGATGAGCTTATCCGTGTAAAAGCTGAGATAGAGCACACTGTTTCTGCGGTATCTGATGAGCGGTTAAGGCTGATACTGATAGCACGGTACATAAACTGTAACCGGTGGGAACAGATAGCTGTTATGCAGAACATAGAGCTTAGATGGCTGTATAGATTACACGGGCGGGCACTCTCGGAAGTAAGTAAAATAATTGACCATTGAAATACACCTAAAGCGTGTGGTATGATTACGATAGAAAAGAAGCGAAAGCGTAGTGACCGAGGAGCGGCTAATAAGCCGCCAGGTCACCTTTTCTGTCATTATGCGTACAAGAGTATCCATTGGACCTCCTTTTTCTTAGTCGAGCCGTCCGCTCTTCTGATTCTTTCGTGCGGACGGTGAGAATATTTCAAGCACTCTGCAAAGGGTGCTTTTCTTATATCTTAAATTTATGTTAAAAGCATGTTCTAGATGTGGCAAGATCCACAAGCCCGGAGAATGCACAGCCGGGATAAAATACACACAGAAGATACGGGACAGCGAAGCCGACAGGTTTCGCAACCGCAAGATATGGCGCAGAAAAGCCGATGAAATACTTGAGCGTGACGGTCATTGCTGCAGGGTGTGCCTGTCGGCAGGCGTTATCAACAGCACAGACCTGTCTGTGCATCATATTGTACCGCTAAAGGTCGATTATGACCGCAGGCTTGATAACGACAACCTTATAACGCTTTGCCGCTATCATCACGAGGCGGCGGAACGTGGGCGTATCAGCAGACAGGAACTGGCAACTATGACTTGTACCGTCGATTTTTCACACCACAATATATAGTGGTACGATACTATACACCACAACATATAGTGTACCCCCCTACCCTTGCGATTTTTGAGGGGTCCCGGTCTGACATCTGACCGCCACCTCTTTACACAATATATTCCCGATATGACTTTGAGAGGAGTGAGTATATGCCCAGAGGAGCAAAAACAATAGAAAACTGTGCGGGACACAGGACAAAGAAAGAAAAAGAAGTCCGTGAGGAAGCCGAAGCGGCTATGCTCACAGGGCAGAAGTGCTTTGAGCGTGACTGTGTAAAGGCTGATCTGGTAGCGCACAAGGAGTACCTGCGGCTGACAAAACTGCTCAGCAAGATACAGAAGAACGATGCACTGTACGGAGCAAGTATCAACCGATATTGCGAGTTGTACAGCGAAGTAAACACTGTCAAAGCAGACGCAGTAACACAGAGAGCGGTGCTGTCGAAGATTGAGATAGCTTTTAATAATTTATCAGACGAGGAAATAACGGGCGATGAGCTGATGAAGTTGGCAAAGTTGATATCCGGAGCTCTTGCGAAGATAGCTGACCTTGACAAAATTATAATGCAGAAGCGAAAAATGATGAGTGACATTGAAAAGGAAAACGGCTGGACGGTGCTTTCCGCTATCAGAGCAATACCGAAGCAGGCGGAAAAATCCGAAGATGACGCTTTAGTGAAGATATTACATGGAGGCGCAAATAATGGGGCTGTTTGATAAGATATTCAGACGTGATATTGAAGGCACAGATATTGAAGTGGCTTTCGGGCTAAAGCAGATAAGCAACATAACACGGGAACAGGCGCTTGAGATCCCTGCGGTTTCAGCGGCTGTTAATTTTATAGCCGGCACAATAGCAAGCCTGCCAATAAGGCTGTACAACAGCAACGATGAAGTTCAGACAGCGGCGGAAATTACTGAGGATAACCGCCTGTATCTGCTGAACGAAGAATCGGGCGATACTCTGAACCCGACAGAAATAAAGTGTGCGGTTATCCGTGATATGCTCCTTGACGGAACGGGATATATGCACATAGAGCGGAGCGGAAACGAGGTTTCGGCTCTCCGATACGTCCGTGACAGTGCTGTAAGCGTGGAAAAGAACTCTGACGCTATTTATAAGACGCTCCGTATGCTCGTTGACGGCAGAGTGTACAATCCGTGGGATTTTGTCATTCTCAGCCGTAACAGCGTTGACGGCGGAAAGGGAGTAAGCATACTTACCGAGAACCCCACGCTCTTGACATCAAGCTATATGATGTTACAGCTTGAAAAGGCGATGAGCCGCAGAGGCGGTAACAAGAAGGGCTTTCTGCGCACAGAGCACAGAGTAGACGAGTCAGCAATGCAGACTATACGTGAAGCATGGAGAAAGCTTTATAGCAACAACGGCGACGGTATGATGATACTGCAGAACGGACTTGATTTCAAGGAAAGCAGTTCCACCGCCGTTGAGATGCAGTTAAATCAGAACAAGGTGACAAACGCTGAGCAGATAGCAATGCTGTTTGGCTTATCTCCCGATGTGCTGTCGGGCAGAGCCGATGACAGAACGTATATCAACAGCATAAGGACAGCCGTATTACCTGTCGTTTCAGCGTTTGAAATGGCGCTTAACAGGGCGTTATTGCTTGAGAAAGAAAAGCATAGTAAGTATTTTGTCATAGATACTTCCGAGCTTCTGAAAGCGGATATTCTGACACGCTATCAGGCGTATCAGATAGGTCTTGCAGCAAACTTCTTACAGCCGGACGAAATACGCTTCAAGGAAAACCTTGCGCCGCTCGGACTTGACTTTATCAAGCTCGGACTTAACGATGTGCTGTACGACCCTAAGACAAAGCAGATATACACGCCGAATACCGATAGCCATACGAAGATGGGAGGTGTTGGAGATGTATCCGTATAGATACAAGTACGAGAACATTGAGCGTTTTGCACCGGTAATGATAGGGCTTAACGATATACCACAGATAGCACCGAATAACGATGTGTTTGATGATTTTATCGGCTTTAATTACGCAAAAACCGAAAAAAATAAAGCCGAAAAGGCTGTGCATTTTTTTCTTGACGATTATCAGTTTACTCGACTGTGGACGCATCCGGACGCATATATAGCACTGTTAAAGCAGTTTAAGTACGTTTTGTCACCGGATTTTTCGCTTTATGCGGATTTTCCGAGAGCTATGCAGATTTACAACCACTATCGCAAGCACTGGCTTGCGGCGTATTGGCAGTATAACGGAATAAGCGTAATACCAACAATTTGTTGGAGTGATCAAAACTCGTTTGAGTGGTGCTTTGATGGCGAGCCTGTCGGCGGCACAGTGGCAGTATCGTCAATTGGCACACAAAAAAGCAGGCAGACAAAGAAAGCGTTTTTAGATGGCTATAACGCAATGCTTGAAAGATTAAACCCTGAAACGATTATTTTCTACGGCAAGGTTCCATCAGAATGCAAGGGAAATATCATAGAAATTAAGTCGTTTCAAGAAAAATTCAGGAAGGAGTGCGAGTAAGTGGGTGGACGTGGTGGTAATAGCGGAGTAAACGCAAAGTCAGCGGAATTTAAAAATGCCTATAATACAGAGATGAAAAATGCGACGGACTTTGAAGGATACTATGCGTTAGAAAAGGATACGACTAAAGAGGCACTTGGGTATCAGATGTATGTTCATAAAGACGTAACTGGGCGCAGTCTTATTGCAGACACGCAAGCAGAAATAGGAGAATTACAGCGTGCACATCGTTATGCTAATAGAGACGGCGCTTCTTACGGAATGACACAGCCAGCTATTGATGGAATGAAAGCGGCAATTAAAGAAAAAATACAGCTTCGTCAAAAAGCCGTAACAGCTATGATGTCGGCAAGATTAGAGTACGAAAAGTACAGTAAAGAAACTGCTATCGGCAATGCAAAAGCAAAGAGGCGAAAAGGACGATGGATGTAAAGACAATATCAAACGAGTGAAAACGTTTCAAGAAAGATTGACAAAGATACGGTAAGATGATACAATGAATGATAAAGGTACATATAAAACAAACCTCAATAATCGATAAAGGAGTGATTATAAATGGGTGGTAGAGGCGGAAGTAGCGGAATAGTTGCAGGCGGCGGTGTTAGTTATGCTTCAAAAGACCATACGCTGATAAATGAAGAAGCACGTGAAGTTATGTGAATAGCTGGTACAAATCACGGAGATATCGTGCAAGCGGAGACTGATGAGCATGGCAACTTAATGCTAAGCAATATGCCAGCAAAAGAATATTATCCGTGGAGTAAACGAAAAACGTATGCAATAACAACTTTAAAGCACGGAATAACTAATATGAATGAAAAAGAAAAATACATTGGATCGCAAAGCGTTGGAATAAACTGGGATAAAGTGAAATCTGTATCAGGAAGAACATATACACATAAGGAGTTTATAAAAAGCAAAGGCTTCTCGTGGAATAAAGAAAACAAGAGATGGGAAAGAAATAATTAACTTGCACAGATTATGTTGCTGATATAACAAACGGCTTAACAAAGCCAAATGCTAACTTGCAAAAAAAAATAATTTTACCGTTCCGAAAGGAGCGGTATTTTTATACCCACAACACAGAAAGGAGTGATAAAAATGAAAATCGAAATCCGTTCCGCTGATCTTATGCACATCAGCGGATATGTAAACGCTGTCGAGCGTGACAGTAAACAGCTGCCTGCGTCAATGGCACCCGGTATGACAACGCCGTTTGTTGAGCGTATCGTAAGCGGTACATTTGCGAAAAGCCTTAAAGATCATCCAAAGGTCGAGTTGAGGTTCAATCACAGCAAGGTGCTTGACACTACAGACGGAACGCTTAAACTGCGTGAGGACAGCATAGGACTTCACGCAGAAGCCGACATCACCGACAGAGAGGTAATTGCAGAAGCGAGAGCAGGACATCTGACAGGGTGGAGCTTCGGCTTTTCGGGGGCACAGGCGCACGTTGAGCCATGTGACGAGGGAGTTCAGCGCAGAATGATTACGGGATTGACACTGCACGAGGTATCAATTCTCAACCGCAATCCCGCATATATCGCCACGTCAATAGAAACGAGAGGCGAAGAAACGACCGTGACGGAACAGCGCAGTGCCGGAAATGATACGGTCGAAGTAACAGACGAAATCCGGGAGTTTATCCCCGATTACAGCAAGGAAATAGAAATCTTACAGCTTATGTCGGATTACTCCGACGGAAAGGAAACAGTATGAATTTAAAAGCACTCATTGAAAAGAGAAATGCTCTTATCGCCGATATGAAGTCACTCTGCGATAAGGCTACAGCAGAAACAAGAGCAATGACAACAGAGGAGCAGACAGACTATGACGCTAAGAAGTCGGAAGTCGAGGCACTGAACAAGACAATCCGCTCAATCGAGGAGCAGAACGCTCTTAATCTGAACTCTGCAAAGTCAGGCGGCACAGCAACTGACAAGGAGCAGGCAGAGACAAGAGCTTTCGAAAACTATCTGCGTACAGGCCAGATAGTCGAAACAAGAGAAGATGTCAATCTGACAAAGGGCGATAACGGCGCAGTCATCCCTGCAACTATCGCAAACAAGATAATCCGTAAGGTTATCGACATCTGCCCTATCTATCAGATGGCAACGAGATACACGCTTGCAGGTACTCTCTCGATTCCCTACTACGACGAAGGAACGCAGGCTATCTCAATGGCGTATGCCACAGAGTTTACGGACCTTGCAAGCACATCGGGTAAGTTCCTCAGCATCGAGCTCAAGGGCTATCTTGCAGGTGCGCTCTCTAAGGTTTCAAGAAGCCTTATCAACAACTCGAAGTTTGACATCGTTTCTTACGTTATAAACGAGGTTTCAATTGCAGCGGCAAAGTGGATCGAAAACCAGCTTATCAACGGCACAGCAAGCAAGATAGACGGTCTTGCCGCAGGCGTTACACAGGTGGTAACGGCCGCATCGGCGACAGCTATCACGGCAGATGAGCTTATCGACCTGCAGGAAACGATCCCCGACGTATATCAGGATAACGCCTGCTGGATCATGAACAAGGCTACAAGAACCGCTATAAGAAAGCTCAAGGACAACGAGGGTAGATATATCCTTAATCCCGATGCAACGGCAAAGTGGGGCTATACGCTTTTCGGCAAGCCCGTATACACAACCGACAGCGTATCGGCTATTGCTTCCGAAAAGACAGCTATCTACTACGGCGATATGAGCGGTCTTGCCGTAAAGACCTCCGAAGATGTGTCTATCCAGATACTCAACGAAAAGTACGCAACACAGCACGCTGTCGGCGTTATTGCCTGGGTGGAGATTGACGCAAAGGTCGAGAATGCCCAGAAGATTGCCGCTCTTAAGATGAAGAAAGCAGGAGGCTAATAATGATAGTAAAGGCAACGACCAACTTTTCGGGCACCGTCAGTATGGCAAAGGGCGAGGAGCGTGAGCTCCCTGCCGGTCCTGTGCTGAACGACCTGCTCTCCTGCGGGTACATAGTGCCTGTAGACAAGGAGGAGAAAAGTGAAGCTAAGCGAGGTAACAAGCGCAAAGATTAAAGCATTCTGCGGTGTCAGCGATGACGAGGACGGAATGCTTGAAATTTGTGCCGGAGCGGCGAAATCCTATATCAAGGGTTATACGGGGCTTGATGATACTCAGATAGACGAATACGAAGACATCACGGTGGCTTACTTAGTGCTTATAAACGATATGTATTCCTCCCGTGACTTCTCGTCCGACAGAGCGTCACAGAACCCCGTGACCGCTCAGATACTTGCCCTGCACAGCATAAATCTGCTGAACGGAGTGAATGAGAATGACATTTAACAGAAAAATCACGCTCATATCCTCCGAGCAGAAAAACGGCTCGCAGGGCAAAACAGACAGGGCGGTAAAGACCGTATACGCAAAGGTTTCCGAGCCTGGCGTAACGGCAAAATATGCCGCCGAAACAGCAGGGTACAAGTCGGAACTTACGGTGTATATGTGGAGACGTGAATACAGCGGTCAGTCTGTCGTACAGATTGACGGCAGGCGGTATCACGTCGAAACAACCGGAGCGGCCGACAGCGACCTGCATATAAAGCTGATACTGGCGAGAGGAGGCTGACAATGATAACAGAAAAGATTGATTCGGCACTCTCGGCGGTATTTGAGCATTTTTACAGCTATATGCCTGAGTTTGAGGACGGCGAAGAGCCGGAGAAGTATGCGGTGTACAATTTATCGTACAGAGATACGTTCTACAGCTCCGGCAGGGCAAATATACGGCAGTATGCGTTGTCTGTGAGCGTTTTCTCTCCACAAGCAGACATTGAGCTGTATGACAAAACGCAGACGGCGATAGAGAATGCAGGCGGTATATTTACCGGCACTACCGATCTGTCGCAGTTTGATGTTTATCCCAACAGAAAAATTTTAGTCATGGAGTTTACGCTCTATGAGGAAAGGACATAACTATGGCAAAAGTAATACAGGGTACAGATCGTAAGTCTGCTGTATGCACTAAGCGTTTTGCGTATGCACCGCTGACAACGGATAACGCCGATACACTGGCATACGGTGATGTGACCGAGATCAAGGACATACTTATCACAACAAAGTACACGCCTAAAATGAACAGCGCATCGCAGTATGCAAGCGGCGTTGAGGTTGACAGCTATGTAGCTAAGGCAGGCGGTACGCTTGATGTAACAATTGTGAACACAAACTCCGCTGACGAGGTAGCACTTTTCGGTGCAAAGGTGAACACGGCAACGGGAGTGCTTGAAAGCGGTAAGGATGATGTTGTACCCGATGTAATGTGCATCTACAGCACTATGACATCAGACGGCAAGATAAACCTGTATAAGTTCCCCAAGTGCAAGTTCACTTCGCAGGGCGAGAACGTACAGACAACCGATGAGAACGGCGTAACATTCAATAGCCTTGCACTGCAGGCAAATTACAAGGCGCTTATCAACACAGGCGTTGATATGTACTGTGTAAAGGGTCTTGATCCCGTTACAGACAAGGCAAGCATTGACGCATGGTTTGCGACCGCTTCAGGCGTTATTGTTGCTGAAGTGTAAAAAAGTACAGATATGACGGGGCGGGAAACTGCCCCGAAAATTATCTACAGGTGAAAAATGGAGCTGATATTAAGATACATAGAACTGCTTGAATTATGCCGCAGCAACAGTTACGACCCGTTTCTTGTCGATATGGAGCTGAGGTGCCTTGAAGCGGTAGGGATACTGCTAAGGCATAATAAAAACCACGACCCTGTAACAGGTCGTTTTACATTCGGAAAGCAGTATATTGATGTTACAGAGGAATATAAAAATAGAGCCACTCCGGGAGAGGGCTCGCTGACATACGATGTTGGGTATAATCTTCGGACACATAAGGAAGAAATTGATTTCGCACAGTGGTTACATAATGAATTTGGCGGAGATATTCATTTGTTAAGCGAATCAAAAGAAGACGGCGTTAAAATGCCTGATTATATCTGGAACGAAAAAATGTGGGACTTGAAAATTATTTCAAGTGAAAAGGCTGCTAATACGGCAATTAAGAGAGGTCAAACTCAAATAAAGAAAAATCCGGGAGGAATTATACTTGATTTAAAAGAGAAAGAATTTTCGCAGGATTTACTAATAGAAATAATAAACAACAGGATGAAATGGTATTCCGAAAATGTCGGCGATATAATGATAATAAGCAACAGAAAAGTGTTCAAAGTACTTAGATATAAAAAATAACAGGGAGCACCGCCCGCCGTAATAGCGAACGACTCTCCCTGAAGGTTTCCCTTATTTAAATTATATCATTAACAGCTAACTTTGTCAAGAAAAAATTAAAGGAGCAACAATGTTCACAGAACTTTTAAACAAGAAAATTTACATCACAGATACTTTATATCTGCGATATGACATAAAAGCATTTATAGAAGCGGAAGAAAAGGGCATCAGCCCGTTTGAACTGACTTTCCCTCTGCCGCTCGACTACATCAGAGCAGGGCTCAGGTGTTGCTTTGATGGGCTGGGAGCAGACCCTGTAAAGCGTTCCGAGATAGTGGCATATATGATAAAAGAACTGTCGCAAGAATACCTGCAGGACAGGGTGCTTGCCGCTACGACCGCCGCACTTCCTGCGCCGATAGTGGGAAGTAAGCCGACAGAAGAAAAGCCCGACTTCAAGAAGCTCCGCAGTCTGTTTATAGATATTATGGGACGGACGGAGGAAGAATTCACATATTCTACGCTGTACGAAATAACGGACAGATGGAACGACTACGCAACGTTTATGGGGTACAAAGCCCCAACAGAGAGGTTTGTGCAGTATGACGATTAAAGACAGCCGTGCGTACAAATACGCCGTGTGGGCATCGCAGGACAGCTCCGGTAAGGTCGGAAGATACGTCAGAAAACAGTGCGCCGAATGGCTTAAAGCTGTCGATGACGGTTATGTAGATGTTCAGGAATGGAACAAGATAACCGCATTGCTCAAAGCCATACAGCACCCGGACTTAGGCCGAGATATGTACTCATCGCTTGAAGATTACAGCCTGCTTTTTATATATGCGGTGCTTTGCACGAAAATAGACGGAAAGCTGTATTACAGCACGGGACTGCTCGAAATCGCCCGAAAGAACTACAAGACGTTCACAGCGGCGATAATATTCATCATCGGTATGCTGACACTGCCACGCTTTTCCCGACTGTTCTCTGTAGCTCCCGACCTGAAGCTGTCAAGCGAACTTAAGGTTGCTATCAAGAAAATCATAAAATCCTCTCCGCTGCTTGAAAAGCATTTCAAGATTATGCGGTCCGAGATCAGATGCTTGATGTGTGATACGGAATATACTCCGCTTGCATACAGTAAGGATAAGCTGGACGGTAAGCTGGCGCATCTGTTCCTTGCGGATGAAGTCGGGGCTATGGACGGCTATCCGGTTGAAGCGATGCGTTCCTCGCAGATTACGCTTAAGAGCAAGCTTGGAATACTTATTTCCACACAGTACCCGAATGATGATAACGGCTTGAAGGACGAAATAGATATAGCTAAGAAACAGCTTGACGGGGTGTACAGCTCCGGCAAGAAATATTTTGCACTGCTGTATGAGCCGGATATTGAGCTTGTACCCGACTGGAAGACGAACGACAGTGTGCTGTATCAGTCAAACCCTGTAGCTGTTGATAATGCGGACTTGTTCTCCGAACTGAAAGACAACCGCCAGCTTGCCGTGCTGTACGAAAACAAGCGTGAGAACTTCCTCTGCAAGCACTGTAATATTCAGTATAAGGGTGTCGGCAGTGAAGGCTATGTTGACCTTATATCCGTGCAAAACTGCTCTGAGGATGTGCCTGATGAATTCTGGCGGGGTAAGATAGTCTATCTCGGACTTGACCTCTCACAGACAGAGGATAACACGGCGCTCGCTATGATATGCTATCACGAGGGTAGGATATATGTTAAATCGGTAGCATTTGTTCCTGCCGAAAAGGTTGAGGAAAAATCGGTAAAGGAACACGTTAATTACAAGACGCATATTGCAAACGGTGATTGCTTTGCGTGCGGCGATTATATCATAGATTACGGCTTTGTCGAGCATTACATACTGACGCTGAAAGAAAAGTACGGCGTTATAATAGCTCAGCTTGGCTTCGACCGTTGGAATGCGCTCTCCACAGTGCAGAAGCTTGAAAGCGCAGATGATCCGATAGAGTGCGTAGAGATACGACAGCATTCAAGCGTGCTTCACGCTCCGACAAAGTGGCTCAAGGAGCAGATACTCACGGGAAATATAGTGTTTGCAAAGAATGAGTTGCTCGAGATAAATTTCAGCAATGCAAGGTGTACAGAGGACACAAATTTAAATAAATACGTTAATAAAAAGCGCTCTGCCGGCAAGGTCGATATGGTGGTATCGCTGATAAATGCGGTGTATCTGCTTCAGCAGGAGATACTCAATGGCGATTGCGGTGTGTTCGTGCAGTATTGACAATGTTCTCCGCTTGCTGTATAATGTAGGCAGAAAAGGAGGAAATACTTATGTATTTGAAATTGTTAACTATGAGTGGACAGGCAGCGACAGCGTCCAGTGCATCATTATCCCCGATTTTTTCGGCTGTGCTTATAGGAATAGCGTTAGGTGCCTTCATTTTTTATGGCATTTGCAAAATTGGAATACCTAAGAATGCAGATAGAAACGAGAAATACTATTTGCAGGGAATTTACAGATTTTTAGCGGTAATATGCTTGATTATCGTGATTTCTGCATGTGTAGGTTTGACAATGGCAATTTCGATGTTTATATAATATTGAAATAACGGTATGGATAAAACTTTAAGATTAAGCCCAAAACTGAATAAATCATCCACTCCGAAAGGGGTGGATTTTTTATACCCAAATTTCTGAAAGGAGCGGTTAAATGTCCGATGATTTATTCACTCTTGACTTGTCCGGAATGGACCTTGAAGATCTCATTCAAGTAGTAAACGAAATGGATAGCAAGCTGAACAACAAAATCATCCCTGAAATCCTTGAAGAAGTCGGCGATGAACTGATAGACGAAGAACGGCGAATGCTGCAGGGCAGGTCGAATAAAGACGGCTCTCCGACAAAGCTTAGCGGATTGCTGACGAAACAGATAACGAAAACAGGCAAGCTGTATAAGGTGAAAGCCGGGTATGACACAGCTACAATTAAAGCACATCCTGAAAGCGTAATTATCGAGTTTGGCAGACCGGGCAAGAAAAGCCGCAAGAAAGGTGGCAAGGATAAGCTCGGCAGAAAAATAGGCGCTGTGCAGGCATACTCACACATCAGAGCGGCGCTTATATCGAAGAAGAAAGCAATCACGGAGCTTGCGGAAAACCGCTTCCGTGATGAAATAGAAGAACTGTGGGAAAAGGGAGGTAAAAAATAATGGCACAGGAACTTACTGCGAATTTTGGAGCAAACAGCACGAAATTTTCTAAGGGCGTGCAGGAGATAAAAGCTCAACTTACTGAGCTTAACAAAGCCCTTGAAACGAACAAGAAAGAGCTTGCTGACACAAACAAAAAAACAAAGGAATACGAAAAAGAACTCGATCAACTGAAAACAGCCGAGAAAGAAAATGGCACGGTTACAAAAGAACAGAAAGCCCGTATGGCGGAGCTTGAAAAAGAGATTGACAAGGCTCGCACCAGAGCCGCACAGCTTAAAACCGAGCAGATTGACTTAAAAAACGGGCTTAAAAATACCACAAACGAACTAAAAAAACAAAAAGCAGGCGTTTCCGGTGTTTCCGATGAGATGAAAAAGATGAAAACGCTGATAACCGGCTTTATTGCGGCTTACGGCGGTAAAAAACTGTGGGATCTGCTGATAGGCTCAAATGCCGAAATGGAACAGCACACGACATCTCTTGAGGTTATGCTCGGTTCTGCGTCAAAAGCGTCGGCAATGATAGAGAAAATGCGGGACTTTGCCGCAAAGACACCGCTTACGCTTGAAAACGTAATCTCCGGCGGTTCGCTTCTGATGAGCTATGGTGTGGATGAAAGCAATCTGATTGACACTATGACAAAGCTCGGTGACCTTGCGAGTGGAAACGCCGAGAAAATGGACAGAATAACGCTTGCATACGGTCAGATGCTTGCAAAGGGCAAGGTCACCGGCGAAGAACTTATGCAGATGACGGAGGCAGGTGTACCGCTTCAGACAGCACTTGCCGAAAGCATAGGCGTGACCGGTGAAGAGTTCTCAAAAATGGTATCAAAGGGCGAGGTCGGCATAGACGCACTGAACAAGGCTATAACTGGGCTTACAACAGGTAACGGAAAGTTTGCGGGAATGATGGAAAAGCAGTCGCAGACTATGCAGGGTATGCTCAGTACCTTGCAGGATAATCTGTCCGAATTTATGCGTAAAATGGGCGAGGGCGCTTTCGGAGAAGTAAAGTCGGCATTACAGGAAGCGTCCGATCTCTTAGCAGAGTGGGAGGAGGACGGAACGCTCGATAGGTGGGCGCAGGGAGTAGGCGTACTGCTGAAAAACCTTATCGCTTTTCTGAAGCAGGCTATCTCTGTAGGGCTTGACTTCAAGGAAGCAATAATAGCGGGGGCTGTGGCTCTCGGTACATTTAAAATTGCCATCGGAATGGGTAATGTCATAAGTGCGGCGGTTTCAGCGATAAGGAGCTTTACAACTGCGACAAAGGAGGCAACCACAGCGCAGGCGGCTTTTAATGCTGTCGGCGCGGCAAACAAGTATGTGTTTATTGCATCGGTTGTACTGACAGCGATTGCAGGAATAGCGACATTCGCAGCCACAACACACAACGCTACACAATCTGTTGAGGAACTTACGCAGGCGGCTTCCAAATTGTCTGACGAGGCACAGAAATCTGCTGAAAAGCTAGAAACTTTAAAAGATATCACATCAAAATATGAGGAAAGTTCGCATAAAATACAAACTGCTGCCGAGAAAACACAAACATTAAAAGACTTGCAGGAACAGTTGAACAGCGTCTACGGCGGAACTAGTCAGGCGATAGATCTTGTCAATGGCAGTTATGAAGAAAACATAAAAAAACTTGAAGAAGCAACACAAGCTGAAATAAAACTTGCAAGAGCAAAGGCGCAAGGCACGATTAGCACACTCCAAAAGTTACAGAAAGAAGATTATCAGACAGTTGCAGAGGTAATGCCAGACGAAATAAATCTTAATGGCACGTTTCGTGAAAAAGCAAACTGGTTTGAAGAATACGTTGATTTTCTGAACAAGACAAATTACAGTGAAAACAACAGTGAGCATTACAACGAAATTGTAAAGCAGTGGGAGTTTTACGTTGAAAAAGCGGATGAATTAGACAATGCTCAAAAAGTGCTTTCGGAAACAACGGAGAATAATACACAAAAGACAAACGAGAACAACGCCTCTAAGTATAGCAATGCAAAAACCACCGAAGAACTTGCCGACAGCACATCGACACTCGTCAAGAATCTTAACGAGCTGGCTTCTGCCTACGCAGAGCAGGGGAAGAACGGCAATATATCCTATGACACTATGCTGAAGCTTATAGACGCAGGGTATACGCAGTGCATAAGCCTTGACAACGAAACGGGCAAGATAAAGCTGAATACGCAGGCGTACAAGGAGCTTGCAAAGGCAAAGCTTGCTTCACAGATAGCGGAGTATGATGCGACTATCGGCACTCCGAACATCAACTCATACTACGATCAGCAGGAATGGGAAGCAAAAAAGGATCTAAGGCTCAAGCGTGATGCGCTGAAGGCAATGTATGACAACTTCGATACCTATATGGAAGCTGGCAGTTTCAGCGGTACCGGAAATTCGTCCGAAAAGAGCAGTACAAGCAGTGCAGACAACGAATATAAAAAGGCTTCTGAGGCATACAAAACCGAAGCGGACAAGAAGATAGCGCTGATAAAGCGTGAGCTTGAAGCAAAGAAAGAACTGCGTGACGCTACGATAAAAGCAATTGACGATGAAATCGAAGCCCGCAAGCGTCTGAATGAGGACAACGATCTTGAAAAGCAGATAAACGAAGTTAAAGCACAGCTTAAATACAGTCAGCTTGACGAATTCTCCCGTGAGCAGATGGAGAAAAAATTGCAAGGATTGTATGACGATAAAGCGGAAAAGAACTGGCAGAGAAACGCACAGGCTCGTAAGAATGCTGCAAACGCAAAGTATGAAAGCGAGCAGAAAAGCTACAACAATCAGATCAGCGCAATCAATGAGAGCCTGAAAACCGTACAGCAGATAATGTCGGCTATGGCCGATGGCTCAAAATCTGTTGAAAGCATAGTCAATAACAACAATACACGAAATAACACGGCAAACGTTAACCTTATCGGTACGGCTCTGACAATGGCTCAGATAACAAAAGCGGTAAAAGACGCACTGATGGACGATATTGTAATCAGATAGGAGAAAAAGTATGGAGAAAATCACATTTTCAACCGTTCTCGGCACGGCGGTGACTATCGACGATGTCAACACATCATCCGATGCAGACGGATACATACCGCTTCACCTGCTTAGCTTCGAGGGAAATGCGCTCGGATATAAGCACGACAGCTCCGAGCGTGTAGGCTTTGACGGTGCGGGATTTTACGGCGCAAAAGCCAATATCCGTACAATTACCGCAGAAATCGCTCTGCTTCCTCGCAGCGGAAAGCCGGCTACGATGTACGAGCTTCGCAGAAAACTCCTGCGGTACTTTCCCGCCGGAGTCGAAGGTACGCTGAAATACACGAACAGCGCAGGTAAGACGTATCAGATCGAGGGTGTTGTCAGTGAGCTTCCTGCGGTAGAACGGCAGGCAGGTGTGCTGTGCACATCAAAAATAACGATTTTGTCATACGTTCCGTTCTGGCGTGTAAAAGCGGCAGATGTGGAATTGTCGGCAGTCGCAGGAAAAACGCAGTCGGTAAATTTCACAGCGCAGACGGAGGACAAAGTGCCGGCTATGCTCAGCATAACAGCAACAGCTGCCATGACGGGTACCGATACGCATTCGGCAATAATTACGCTTTCGGGGCGTGAAATGCCTGTATCGTACAACAGTATGAGCGTCTACGGAAAAGAGCCACAGCGGAGTAGCAAAACGATAACCGGAGAGCTTCAGCTGACAAAATACCTGAGCACAAGTGATGTAATAAACATCGACTGGGGACTTCTCGGCAAGGTATATATACCGTACTCACAGCGTTCCGGTATCGACCTGATAAAGTCAACATCGCAGTATATCTATCCCGGCAATAACACTTTATCGGTAAAGAACATTGCAACAGCGGGTACGATAAAAGTAAAGCTGGTGCGTTTTGATTATGTAAGGAGTATCTGATGATAGTTAGAGTATACGATTTTTTATCGGCTGAGAAGCCGAAATTCTCGCAGAATCTTGTTGGGATCGTATCTGATGTTGAAAGTTTCAAGTATACACGCAGAGCATATGACATCGGCAGTTTCGAGATGACAATACCTACACATGCAGATGAAGCCGGATGTATACAGCCGGACCGTATGCTGATAGTCGGGGAAAAGCTCGGTCAGACATATATAGCAAGCGACCCGACAAAGCGTATAGTAAGAGGAACGTTTCTTTATGTTACGGACATTGAGAAGAAGGATGATAAGATAACCGTCACCGGATATGATCTGAAGTATCTGTTTGCACTTCGTGTCACGCTTTTTCCAAAAGAAGAGCAGGACAAGGGAACATACGGCTATTACGTCACAAGCGGCACGACATTTTCGTGTATCTCAAACATCATCAACTACAATATCGTTAACGCTACAGACAGCGACAGACAGATATACGGTATGTTTGGTATAACGATGCCCGTTAACCAGATTAACGCAGACCCGCCGCTTACAGGCATACAGGATGACCGATACATGACACGCCTTGAGCCTGTCAGCACAGCAATTTTTAATCTGCTAAAAAACTGCAAGACGCATTTTTACGATATGCGGCTGATTATAGATGACAATGCGGAAGACAGTGACAACTACAATCCGCACATGGAATCGAGCGAGGATAAGCCTGTTATCATCATAGACGAGAGCAGGTATAACATAAAAAGTTATACACGCAGGGACGGAACATCGGCATACAAAAACGCTATATATGCCGTAGTCGGTAGCGGTGATGATGTCACGATAAAATGTGTGAAACGTCCCAATGATACCGCAAGCGGAGTAAAGCGTAAAGAGGTTGTGCTTGATGTCGATACCGACAGCGTAGCCGAGATAGACAGATACGCACTTAAGGCAGCGGAAGAATATGTGGTATCTGATGACTTTGAGATAGAACCGCTGTTTATGGATGACGAAGCCGAACCTGAGCTTGCACAGAAGGTATCTATTCGCATTGACGGGGTAGAATATAAAACTGTCATAACCGAGATTACAGACGAGTATGCAAACGGCAAGCACACGCAAAGCTATGTCTGCGGTGATAAAAAGCTGAAGGTGCTTAATGTACTGAACAAGGCAACGGCAGGAAATACGCAGAAAATCATAAACAACAAAATTACTACCGGTAATGCCGGCGGTGTCGGAAAATTCACCAACACCGCCAAAAACTGCGAGGTTTTCAACGACTATGAAAATAATATTGCATCAGCGTACTATTCGCACGCAGAAGGGTATAAGACTACGGCGAGCGCTCCGTACAGTCACGCGGAAGGCAAGGAAACCACAGCAAGCAATGAATATACTCATGCCGAAGGACGTGAAAGCAAGGCGAGCGGTACATATTCGCACGCCGAGGGCGGATATACTCAGGCTATAGGCACGGGCAGTCATGCCGAAGGGTATTACACTGTAGCGGGCGGAGAATTTTCTCACGCTTCGGGCGTCGGCACGCAGGCGGGAAGTGGCGTATTCGCCATAGGCAGATGGAATAAAACGGCGAGCGACGTACTGTTTGTTGTCGGCAACGGTTGGAACACCGCCCCCGGTGACGAAAGCACGGCGTACAGATCGGACGCTATGGTGCTTGATATAAGCGGCAACCTGCATATTGCAGGAAAGCTTACGGCGGACGGGGGTGTGGAGTATGTTCTTCCCACAGCTACCGCCTATACTCTTGGCGGCGTGAAGATCGGTGATAACATATCGGTAACGGCTGACGGGGTTATCTCGGTGAATCTGTCGGAGTATTTGAAATCAGCCGAAATATCGGACTGGGCGAAGGCAGAAAATAAGCCTGCTTATACGGCAAGCGAGGTCGGACTTGGCAATGTAGACAACACCGCAGATATAGACAAGCCTATATCGACAGCGACACAGATGGCACTTGATAGCAAGGATTATCTCAAGGCTACAGAAATAACCGGGCAGACTATCGATTTAAACAATATTGCGCTGAACACGGCATCAGACAAGGGCAAAAGCAGACGGTATTTTTGCACATCGGCATCCGCACAGAATATATCAAACCGCCCCGTGTCTGCAAATGAGCCTTTTGAGCTTACTGTTGACAATATCCGCTATGTGAATGCCGACGCATTTAACAGCGTCCAAAGGTACACGTCCGTTACCAGAAAGCGGTCGTACACACGCTGGTGTGACGATAATATATGGCGAGCATGGATGTGTGATACGGATATAGTTATATATGGCACTGTAACGTCAGAATTACCCAAAAGTTTTGACTATGCCACATACGGCGAAGGCTACAATCAGGTAGAGATTGAGCCGTACTATGACAACAACGCAAGCCCTATCAGAAACCGTATTGTTTTGACGTTGACAAGTGCCACATTCTACGACAGAGATGTGCTGACAGTCGGCGATTCTGTCGAGCATCTGAAAATCGAGAACGGCACCGTTACGATGTCATTGACAGGAACAAAAACCCTGTCATTTATGATAAAATACACTAACAAGAGAGCGTAGGTGATGAAAATGCAGATATTTCCGGACGGAACGTTTGTCCTCGGTGGCATCGAAACTGAGGACGCAGTAATGGAGGGCGCAAGAATTATCCCGGATGACAGCGAGGAAGCGCTCGCAATACTCGCAAAGCAGGGAAAAGAAGAAGCAAACAGCGCCGAATAGGCAGAAAGGAAAAGTTATGGAAAAGTTAAGTAGTGTTTTTGGAGCGATAGTTGCGACTATCGGCGGCATAATAGGCTGGATATGGGGCGATTTTACGCCCTTGCTTGCCGCTCTGATCGTGTGCATGGTGCTTGATTACATATCCGGTGTTGCGTGTGCAATTGTCAGAAAAGATGTGTCAAGCGAGGTCGGCTTCAAAGGCATAGTCAAGAAGATACTGATTTTAATGCTTGTAGGTGTTGCACACGTCCTTGATGCGTATGTACTGAACAGCACTCCTGTGTTACAGTCAGCGGTGACAATGTTTTTTATCGCAAACGAGGGCATATCGCTCGTGGAAAATGCGGCAGGGCTTGGCATACCGATACCAAAGAAAATGCTTGAGGTGTTAAAACAGTTGAAGCTTAAGGGCGACAGCACCGAGAAAAACGAAAGCGAGGAAAAATAGTATGAGCGGAAAGTATAATTTTAAGTGTCATGTGCTGGAAAGCAAGTCGGAGTATTGCACAGCCGATTATGGCACAAGAGAGGCGTCTTACAGCACACATCACGGTATGGATTTTATCAATGACGCAGGCCACGCTTGCAATGCAATTACGGTAGCAGACGGTGAGGTTGTAGCTGTGCAAGATTTTGTTGACGGCTTTAGCGATACATATACAGCAGGCAACTACGTCCGCATTAAGCATGAGAGCGGAGTATACAGCCGTTATCTGCATCTGGTCAAAGGCAGTGTAAAAGTCAAGGTTGGCCAGAAGGTTAAAGCCGGCACGGCGTTAGGCAAGGAAGGCAACACAGGCTACTCTTACGGAACGCACCTGCACTTTGATGTGTTTGACGGTACGCAGTATGTAGATCCTCTGCCGTACTTGATGGGGGAAAAGTCTTTTTATAAGACGAAGAAGCCCACAAGTATAGCTATTACGGTCGGAAGCAAGGTCAGAGTAAAGGCAGGAGCGACATTTTCAGACGGTACAAAGCCGTTTACAGAAGTCTACAACACTGTTTATGACGTACAGCTGCTGTCACGCAACGGCAAGGAAGCCCGTATCGGTATCGGTGAACAGTGGACAGGCTGGATGTACATATCAGATCTTTATCCTGCCGATCAGCCGTCACCGTCAGCAGATGATGCTAAGGCAGTAAAGGTTGGCGGTAAAGTTAAGGTCAATGCCGGTGCTACTTTTTCCGATGGTACAGAGCCGTATCCGTTTGTTTATACGACCGTCTTTGATGTTATCACGATGTCAAAGGACGGTAAGGAAGCACTGATAGGTATCGGTACCGATGTTACCGGCTGGATGTACGTTAAGAATTTAAAGGCTGAATAATACAGTTATCCCCCGGCGGAGCAAAAAGGCTCTGTCGGGGGATTTTTTTATTTTACTTTGTGTTCTGTAGCTATGATATCATTGCCTGACCCGCCTATAAACATTGGCGCAACCCATTTTAAAATAATTTTCCGACTATTGTCCCTATCGCTACCAATCCAGTAATGATGATAGTGACCTCGTCGTGTGTGTGGACGCTTTGAAGCGTGACTTCCGATGCGCTCAGCATGTGGTGTATCTTCTTTATGCTCTGACTTGTATTTTCTAATCGTGTTTCCTACTCGGAATCCAACATCCCACTTGCGAAGTTCTCTAAAAGCATCTTTTGGTACTTGCGACGGCTTATAAATCGCTTTTTGCTCGGCGTTTTCTTGCTCATCTTTGTTTTCTGCACAGATATAAAGTATAAGTTGCATGTACTTTGACACTTTCTTACTCTGTACGGAAGCTATCGTGCTTTTCAACACAGAAAATTCCTTGCTCTTAAGTTCTTTTTCGCTTACGTCAAGGGATGCGTTTATGCCGTCAAGGATCGTACCTCCGCTGATAAGGTGTATCGGTATGTTGTCTATCACTCCACTTTCGTCCACTTCAAGTATGCGTAACTCAAGCTCGGAAGTGTTCATATCGTGCTCTATCCACACAAAAAAGCCTTCGCTTTTCTCGTACTGTATCCATAAGCAAGGATAAGGTAGAGTGAGTAGTATATCTATCGGTATTTCAAGGTCTTTATCAGCTTGCTCTATAAGCATATCAGCAAGATCTCTGTCGAAAGTGTACATCTCCTTATGCTTTCGCCAAGCATACAAGCAAGCGGCAGTAGCAGGAAAGTCAGGATCTACCGGAAATATTGCCGAAGCAATGCTTGCGGTTGCCGCTATAGGAAGTTCGCAAGCGCTGTTCCAGTCAGGAAGATCTTGACCTTTAGAAGCACAGCACTCATCAAGCGGCTTCCATATCCAAGCGTACTTTTCAGAAAACTTTTTAAGAAAAGCCAGCGGCAGTGGCTCTTTTGGGTGCTTTTTCTTCATGACTGCACCCCTAAGAGTTCGTCTATAACGGCTTTCAACGTTTTTCCGCTTTGACTTTGAATTTGTTGAAGTTTTCGCATAGCACCTGCTGACACTGTGAGAGTAGCGTCAGCGCCGATGTCTGCGTCTCCGAAAATATCCTCATACTCGTCACCGTCCAGATGCTCTTCCGCCCAGGCTTGCGCCTGCTCATAAGTCATCGGTATGATTTTTTCCCCGTGCGTCCAGCCGTCCGGCTCACGCTTACGATATGGAGAAGCACCGTGACCTTCTCCGTGCAGAAAATAATTTCCCGCTTTAGTACGATAGAGAGTTTCCTCATAGTACTTAAAGTCGCTGACCGCACACGGTGCGCTCCACGAAGCTAAATATTTTGCTGTTTCTGTGTTATATCTTGCGCCTTTTATCACTTTATACATAAAAACAACCTCGCCCTTTCTCCCTCTGCCCTGTTGCAGAGGGATGTGATTTTATACCTTAGTTTTCCTGTTCGTTTAATTTTTCAATCGTGTACTCAGATGGTGCAAAGTACAAATAACCGTTTTCGCCGTTTTTGTACTCGACACGGATTATCGTGTCTTCGTTTGGATTTTCGTTTTCGTCCCACAATGTGATCATCTCAATATAGTTTTCTTGTTCGTCTTTGGGAAGATCTTTTAAGCGGACTATCCTTTTGGAAAATCCCTTTTCCGTGAGGTATTTTTCATCTTCGGCATTATCCTTGCGGCTTTCTTCGTCCAACCAGCCCTTATATCTTTTCATTCCTGTGATTTTGAGTGCCATCGCTTCCCACATCTCGTGTGATCTCTGAAGAGCATTTTTGCGTTCTTCGGGGCGTGTCCAGTGGGGCGGGCAAATGTAAGTTGGCAGCTCATAAATGTTATCCTTGCCGATTTCATCCAGCTCGTATTCGGTGACAGTATAGACGTGTTTGTCCATTTCGCCGGAAGTTATCCACTTGTAGTATTCTACGGCTTCCTGAGGGTTGTGCGCAAGAACCGTGTTCCAGAAACGGTAGCCGTCGCTACCAAAGTTAAGCTCATAAACTTTGTATCCGCTGTAATCCCACTCTGTGTAGTGCGGGGCTGAGAGCTTAGGATTGAGATAAGTATCATCCGAAAACGTACCTGCAAAATCATCGTATTTGTGTGCGAAGTAGTTGCTTTCTTCGTAATATGTCTTTGCCATGATTTTATCCTCAACTTTCTCCGAGAGGAATACCGCTCTCGGTCGGTGTTTTTTACTTAATTCTTTGCCAAAGCGTTGTAACAGCCTGGGGTATGGAAGTCTTCAACTGCGCCGTCTTCATACTGTATGAGCGTAAAT
>ENA-OXQR01000062-OXQR01000062.1-human-gut-metagenome-genome-assembly--contig:-NODE-62-length-57389-cov-11.1742_pt1 | contig 57389 bp, 36 predicted proteins | sample MGYA00249587_ERZ652573 | MGnify/ENA primary metagenome ERZ652573 (study PRJEB26925, sample SAMN05826651) | human gut metagenome | biome: ENVO:2100002; feature: ENVO:00000062; material: ENVO:00002003...
CATGTCTCGTGGGCTCGGAGATGTGTATAAGAGACAGCGCATAGGCGTTCAGGTCCGTACCTTCCGGCATCGACAGCGTTGGCGCTTGTTCCTGCATCATCAGGGCAAAGGCCGCTTTGCGATAATCCGGGTTAGTCATGGTGTCGGCAATAGTTTCATAGCCGCCGAGGTAACCGAGGTACGCCAGGAAAGAGTGGCTACCGTTCAGCATACGCAGCTTCATCATTTCGAACGGCACAACGTCTGCAACGAACTGTGCGCCCACTTTATCCCAGTCCGGGCGACCATTAACGAAATTATCTTCAATCACCCACTGACGGAACGGTTCGCAGGCAATGGCGCACGGGTCGTAAACGCCCAGCTGGTCAGCAATTTCCTGTAAGGTTTCTGGCGTCGCCGCCGGAACGATGCGGTCAACCATGGTGCACGGGAAGGTGACGTTCTCTTCAATCCATGCCGCTAGCTGCGGGTCACGCGCCTGAGCCAGCCCCAGTACCGCGACCTTCGCCACATGACCGTTTTCACGCACGTTATCGCAGGACATCACCGTAAATGCTTTCAGCCCTTTTTCACGACGCAGACGCAAGGCTTCGACGATGTAACCAATCGCGGACTTCGGCGCAGTCGGGTTTTCCAGATCGTGCTTGATCAGCGGGTTATTGAGATCCAGTTGACCGCTTGCCGCATCAGCGCAGTAGCCTTTTTCCGTGACCGTCAGAGAGACAATCGCCGTTTGCGGACGCGCCATCGCGTTGAGAATACCTTCGCAGCCGTCGATTTCCGGGTGCAGCGCTTCTTTCATCGAACCGATAATTTTCAGCTCGGTGCTTTCCGCGCCTTTTTCCGCCACGGTGTACAGCAGTTGCTGTTTTTTCAGGTTTTCGATCAGCACGCGGTCGTTGCCTGGCATCAGGTTAACTTCGCAGATACCCCAGTCGCTGTCGGTGCTTTCCAGCAGATGATGGGTGTACAGCGCCTGGTGCGCACGGTGAAACGCCCCGCAACCGAGATGCACAATGCGTGATTCCAGACGAGAATGATCCCATGACGGGCGGGCAACCGGCAGATTGCTGTCAACAATAGTAGTCATCGTAAACTCCAGAATCCGTCTTCAGAGAGTGACGGCAAGGAAGAAGGAACCGGCACGGCGCGCAGCCATGCCGGTGGATATTAACGGCTAAAGAAAGCGCGCTGGATCGCCAGTTCGACACCGCGAACTTCGGCCAGGCCTTTCAGACGACCAATTGCGGAGTAACCTGGGTTGGTTTTCTTCTTCAGGTCGTCCAGCATCTGATGACCGTGGTCCGGACGCATCGGGATCAGGTCTTCTTTGCCTTCCGCTTTACGACGGTGTTCTTCTTCAACAATCGCTTTCACCACTTCGTACATATCAACGTCACCGTTCAGGTGCGCCGCTTCGTGGAAGGTTTTCGGGTTATCTTCACGCATGGTGGAGCGCAGATGGGTGAAGTAAATACGCGGACCGAACTGCTTGATCATATCAACCAGATCGTTGTCAGCACGCACGCCGTAGGAACCGGTGCACATGGTGAAACCGTTCGCCATGCTATTTACGGTATCAACCATCCACTGCATATCTTCAATGGTAGAAACAATGCGCGGCAGGCCGAGGATTGGGCGCGGCGGATCGTCCGGGTGAACAGCCATACGCACGCCAACTTCTTCGGCAACCGGAATAATCGCCTTCAGGAAGACGGCAAAGTTTTCGCGCAGTTTGGCTTTGTCGATATCTTTGTACAGCTCCAGGTGCTTACGGAACTGGTCGAGGGTGTACCCTTCTTCCGCGCCCGGCAGACCGGCAATGATGTTACGGGTCAGACGCGCTTTGTCTTCGTCGCTCATAGTGGCGAAGCGTTCAGCTGCCTGAGCAATTTCTTCTTCGGTGTAATCCGCTTCCGCACCAGGGCGTTTCAGGATATGCATTTCGAATGCAGCGAATTCGATCTGGTCGAAGCGCAGAGCTTTGGAGCCGTCTGGCAGCACGTATTCGAGGTCAGTACGGGTCCAGTCGAGCACCGGCATGAAGTTGTAGCACACGGTGCGAATACCGCACTGCGCCAGGTTGCGCAGAGTCTGCTGATAGTTAGCGATCCACTGCTCATAGTTGCCAGTGTGGGTTTTGATATCTTCGTGAATTGGCACGCTTTCTACGACAGACCACACCAGGCCTGCATCTTCAACGATAGCCTTGCGTTTGAGGATCTCTTCTACGGACCATACTTCACCGTTCGGGATATGGTGCAAAGCGGTAACCACGCCAGTCGCGCCCGCCTGACGGACATCAGCTAAAGAAACCGGATCGTTTGGGCCGTACCAGCGCCAGGTCTGTTCCATGATTTTTCCTCTTTCACATAGTGGGTTCCACAGCAAAGAGACGCGGAACCCTGGAGTTGTTTAGGTATCCGGATGAACAACCAGACCGCAGCCGTGGCGTTGCATCGGATGAGATGGCGTATAAGTTCTACCTTTTGGTAAGACATGTCAACCCGAATTCTGAAATTGGTTAACCACATCACAAGAATTTCACTCTCCTGGTTGTTGCTGCAAATTGCAGCAAAAGGTAATCGATGGTTATTGATCAGAGGATGTGACATTCATCGCAACAATGGTTGACCAATTTACATAACATGTCGCCCAAAATAACAACGGTTCAACCAGGTAAGGTAAAACGTTATGCATGTGCTTAACATTCTCTGGGTGGTATTCGGCATTGGTCTGATGCTGGTACTGAATTTGAAGTTCAAAATCAATTCAATGGTGGCCTTGTTGGTGGCGGCGCTGTCCGTCGGGATGCTGGCGGGCATGGATTTGATGTCGCTGCTGCACACCATGAAAGCGGGCTTCGGCAACACGCTGGGGGAACTGGCTATCATCGTGGTGTTCGGTGCGGTCATCGGTAAATTGATGGTCGACTCCGGCGCGGCTCACCAGATAGCGCATACGCTGCTGGCACGTCTCGGTCTGCGTTATGTACAGCTGTCGGTGATTATCATCGGCCTGATTTTCGGTCTGGCGATGTTCTATGAAGTGGCCTTTATCATGTTAGCACCGCTGGTTATTGTTATTGCCGCCGAAGCTAAAATTCCGTTCCTGAAACTGGCGATCCCGGCAGTAGCAGCTGCCACTACCGCACATTCACTGTTCCCACCGCAGCCGGGTCCGGTGGCGCTGGTGAATGCTTATGGCGCGGATATGGGGATGGTTTATATCTATGGCGTACTGGTGACGATCCCAAGTGTCATCTGCGCAGGTCTGATCCTGCCGAAGTTCCTCGGCAATCTTGAGCGCCCAACGCCATCATTCCTGAAAGCAGATCAACCGGTAGATATGAATAATCTGCCCTCTTTCGGCGTTTCGATTCTGGTGCCGTTGATCCCGGCGATCATTATGATCTCTACCACCATCGCCAATATCTGGCTGGTAAAAGATACCCCTGCGTGGGAAGTGGTTAACTTTATCGGTTCCTCGCCGATTGCAATGTTTATTGCGATGGTGGTTGCATTCGTACTCTTTGGCACCGCGCGCGGGCACGATATGCAGTGGGTAATGAACGCTTTTGAAAGCGCGGTGAAAAGCATTGCAATGGTGATTCTGATCATCGGTGCAGGTGGCGTGCTGAAGCAGACCATCATCGACACCGGCATCGGCGACACCATCGGCATGCTGATGTCCCACGGCAATATCTCGCCCTACATCATGGCATGGCTGATCACCGTACTGATTCGTCTGGCGACGGGTCAGGGTGTGGTTTCAGCGATGACCGCCGCCGGGATTATCAGTGCAGCAATCCTTGATCCAGCAACTGGTCAGCTGGTTGGCGTGAATCCGGCGCTGCTGGTACTGGCGACGGCTGCGGGTTCCAACACCCTCACCCACATTAACGATGCCTCATTCTGGTTGTTCAAAGGTTACTTTGACCTGTCAGTAAAAGACACGTTGAAAACCTGGGGTCTGCTGGAGCTGGTCAACTCCGTGGTTGGGCTGATTATTGTGCTGATTATTAGCATGGTAGCGTAAAAGAGCACCTGAGCCTGCCATTGGCAGGCTCTGTTCGGATTGTCGGTAAAGTGCGCTTTGTTTATGCCAGATGCGACGCTGACGCGTCTTATCTGGCCTACAAAGGGCTAACGTGCAGGTTTTAGCTTCAGGTAATATTGCGTACCTGCATTAGCAATGCCCTGTGATTTCTTTATTGATAAACAAAAGTCACGGCAATAATCGATTGCACATTCCCTGCAGTCACCTGCCCTCCGGTACGTGCGTAATTTGCCGTTAATCCCAGACTTACCGCCGAAGTCCCTACTGCTCCTAACGATACCGTGTTATTCGCTGGAATAATCGTACCGTTGCGCGTCAACTGTACGCCGACGCCCTGTGCAGGTGAAAACGACGCGGTATTGGTGAAAATCGAGTTGCCCGCATCTGCGGTTGTGCCGGAGAGGTAATACCCCAGGTTTTGGCTTTTCGCACAATAAACGGTAAGAGGAATCGGCACTGAACCAGGGTAGTCCGGCAGAGTAACGGTGACATCACGAGCAGAAACATCGCAGCCGCCAGTGGGCACCACCACATCATTATTGGCGTAAATATTCCACACAAACTGGAAATCATCGCTGTTATAGTTGTTGGTCTGTCGCAAAATAAGCACGGCAATTAATGAGCCAGCTTTAATCACCACCCCGCCCTCACTGCTCACAGGCGTCAAATAAAGCGCCACCGGCCACGGCTTATCCGTTCTCGAATTATAAACAACCCGCGGCGTTTCACTGGTGGTCGGAAATGGATAGCTACTGCCACTATATTTTACGGTCCCGGAAAAATTAGATAACACGCCGCCATAAGCCGAGCCTCGTTGCAGTGTGACATAATCTGTAATGGTTTCCGGGTAATCGTTATGGCAAAAGATTTGCGTCGAAAGATCCACGACCAGGTTTTGCCCCACATTCACGGCGGGCGCAAGGTTTACATAAACATTGGCGCTGCCACCGCCAATAGGGATAGCGGTGCCATTGGCGGTTTTACAGGCGAATGACCAGGCATTTACCGACCAGCCCATCAGCAGTACAGCAAACAGGTTAATAACTCGTTTCATTACAATCATCTCTTCGGCTTCAGCTGTAGGTATAGGTGATGCTAATCACTGCCTGAATGGTTCCCTGAGTGGCTCCGCCATTTACCGTCAATGCTCTGACCTGTAACGGGAAGTGCGCTGATTGTGAGGAATCATCCACCTGAACTGTTTTGGTTGCGCCACTATTCAATGTGTTGCCACTGTCATCCTGTAGCTCTAACTGGATGTTTTGCGCGGTCCCCTGGTTTTTATAATATCCGGTACTGTCGGCTGCCCCGCTGAAGCTGGCAGTGACCCTCGACGTTCCCACCGGACAATTAGTCAACTCAAGCGCAACATCATGCCAGGCCGATGCCGCCCCGGCAGACATCAGACTGAAAGAATAAAGATCGCCGAGATCTACCGTGGCATTGGTGGTGGAAACCGTGCACGGTTTGGCGACGACCTTACCGTTCACCGTGATGGTGACATCGGCTGCCTGTATCGTCGCACTTGCGAGCGCCAATATTGCCGCCAATACATACCCACGTTTGCACCATTTCATGAGCATCTCCAGTTACTGATATTCAAGAGTGAAGGTAGCCGTGGCATTGATATGCCCCGCAGTGACAGGCACCTGTGTCGCCATTAGCCGGGCGTAAAAATTCAGCGTATTTGGTTTACCCGGCGTCAGGGTCGTCCACGAAATCGCGGACGATGGGGCATTAATGGGTATCTGATTTTGTTGCTCATTCAGAAGCTGTATTCCCAGTCCCGCAGCCGCTGACACCGTATTTTCAAGTGCAAGCAGGTTGGCATTGTGGCTATCTGCAACACCGGTAAACCCAACTTTTACGGCAGAAACGGCATTACCACAGGGTGACAGCAAAATACGAAATGGAACGACAGGAGTCGTCGCGCCAATGTTGTTAAATTGCTTCGCCGCGTTTTCCATCAGATCAACAGTAAAATTGGTTGATTCAGCGGCCACACTACAGCCGTTATCTCTGACATAGCCGCGGATAGTAATCGTGCTATCCGCAGCCAAAGCGTGACTTACCGCCAGCCACAAAAAAGCGCACAGAAGATAAAAAGGTTTGTTTCTCATCACGCCCCCTTAACGACATTCAGCTGATAGCTGGGTTAATAACTGCTGCTGACTCTCTGGTGGCAGTTGATAATTGGCGACACAGTGAGCATTTTCCTCTTCTCCCCATTTCACCTGAACTTTTCCCGCTAAAGGCATTCCGCTGAGGTAAACCTGACCATTATCCGCAACAATGCCGCTACTCTGGCTACTCTCTGATGTCACCATCGCCCCAAACGGCAGCGGCTTATTATTGTGGGTTAGCGTCATGAGCAGTTTTATCCCAACGCGCGCTTTAAACTCTGCTCGCACGATCGCCCCACGGGTGGGAACAACGTTAGCGACCGCGTTATCTAAATCGACGTTATCAGCCAGGGTATTGGTATCCAGCGCTACTCTGTTCTCCCGATATTCAGTGGCATAAGGCAGCACGGCATAACCGCGCCAGTCGGTACGCACCCCCGTCTGGTTTTCGACTTTTACATCTTTTGCGCCAGGCGCTTTAACAAGCACCACCGTATCGTTTAACGGCTGCCCCAGCGTTACGCCATTGGCATGAGCCAGTACCCCACCGCTGACTCCGTAATAGAGCTGCTTAATATCATCGCTATGGCTGTAACCGATGTTGGCATTGCCGTAACCACCGCGATAATTCAGCGTGGCGTAGCCTGTACTTCCGCTATTACCATCACCTCCCCCGGCGTAACCGGTTTGCACGCTATAGCTGAGGTTGTTGTCTTCCAGCAACGTACCGTATACACCGACCAGATTGGTCATCCGACCGTTGAGATCGTGTGACATGCTGTAACTGGCACTGGCATGTCGCCACTGAGATTTACTGTCAGAACGCAGCCAGTGGCTGAAAGGAATATTGACGTTAAGCGCTAACATCTGATCCCGTCCTTTTTGCCAGGCGTTTTTCGTCAGGCTATAGCTGAGCGTCCAGTTGATATCTTCGAATGCAGTATTTAAACCAGCCTGGAATTGCTCATCGACATTACTCGTTCCCCAATAAGTTTGATGGCTACCACTCAAATACAGTGTTGATGTGCGCCCGAGTTGCTGAGTAACGGTGAGTTGTAATTTCCCGCGTTTGTTATAAGCGAGATTGTAATAGTCGGTGAATTTCGGCTTAACCTGAATAACACCATCCTGTGTTTCGATGTTGTAGCCATTCATTCGACTGTATGTTGTATCAGCGAAATTAAAATATCCGCTGGTCGAATAACGGTAACCCACTAACTGAATATTCGTGCCTGATTCATTGAGCGATTTGTTATAGAGAAAACGCACCGATTGTCCGTCATGCTGACTGTCATCGGGAAGTGTGGAATTAGCCTGCGTCATATCCACAGACAGAGCGCCCAGTGCCCCCATGTTTTTCCCGATACCGAAATTAAACGCACGATAACGATCCGCCAGTTGCGTTCCACCATATATTGTCCAGCCAGCCGGAAGGCCGTGGAGTAATGTACTCTGGAAAAAGCGGGGTTTTTCCTGCTGCGCATTTCCACTACGGTATTCTCCTGCCGTAATGGAATAACGAGTATGCCCTTCACGTTGCAAAAGCGGGACTGACGAATAGGGTACGGTAAAGATCTGCGTGCTGCCGTCAGCCTCTTTAATCGTTACCTGCAAGTCACCACTATTACCTGCGGCATAGATATCGTTGATGGTAAAAGGCCCCGGCGGCACCGTACTATTATAAATGTCATACCCATTTTGTTTAATAGTGACCTGTGCAGTACCACGAGCAATACCGTGGATCACCGGGGCAAATCCTCTTTGGCTATCGGGTAACATATTGTCATCTGAGGCCACTTGTGCGCCGCGAAAGTTAATACCATCGAAAATATCGCCCTGGGTATAACCATCACCCAGCGTCAGCCGGGAACGTAACGGAATTATGTCTCGCTCAAGCCAGGTATTGATATGCTGCCATTTATTTTTGCTACCTGATGAACTGTCGCTACTGTTATAACTCCAGGTGGTATTGTCGCGTAAACACCACGCACCAATATTTAACCCACTCTGTAGGTTTAAATATGCATAATGGCTGTTACCCCCAATCCGATTCTGTACACTATTTCCGCTGAAATTATAATTGAGCAATCCGGCATTAATACCAGGATCCCATAACTCAGGAGGAATATAACCACGCGCGCGATTACTCATAAATGCCTGAGGGATCGTCAGGTTGAGTCGCTGCTGACCAACATCCAGATGCGCAGTAGCGTCATGGATCATTGAGGTTAATGGCACGCAGGCATCATCCGCCAGCAGATTCATACCGGAGACAGAAGCCGTATTCAGCCCCATACTTGCAAGTTGCGCGCGTGTCAGGCAGGGAACAATCCCTTGTTCACTGTCGCCCGTATTAAATGTGACATCACGCGTTGCCATATAACCATTATTCAAATAGATATCGACACGATACGTCCCTGGCGGTAATTCTTGCCCATTTTCAAAACGCGATAAATCGGCCACAGCCTGGGGATCATCCGCTAAAAAGCGCGGATTAAAATAGAGTTCGGCAGATGACAAAGGTGCCTGTGCGGCAAAAGCACAGGCGACAAAGAGCCGGACAAAAAAACCAGCCAAACGATGCTTACGAATATGCAAGCATTGTGTGTTTCGCTGGTAAAGTCTTAAATTCAGATATGACATTATTCCTCCGGTTTAAAATCACCCGGCAGTCAATTCTTTTTATTCAGGCGAAAAATTCCCCCTGCGTTATTCCATTACGCCCGTCATTTTGGGGGTAAGTGCGCCATAATCATTTATTGTTCGGTAAGTAATATTGCTTCCTGCATCAGAAGGCAATTTAACCGTGCTTTCGCCCATTGGAGGCACCAATGCATTTTCAAGAACCCGGGTTCCGGCATTCAACTCTGTTACCGTCAGGTAATAGGGTGTCGGGTTAATCAGAGTCAGAGAATTCGCGCTACGACGAAATCTTAATTTTTCTGCGGCCTGATCGGGTGGCAACGCTAATTTAGCCGGGCGATAGTACAGTTTAATGCGGCTGATAATTGCGAGCTGTAGCGTATTCTCAGTCAATTTTGATTTATCCATTGACGGAATCGCTTTAACGTTCATCCAGAATAAACTTTCCCGATCCTGTGGCAATTGGTTATTTGTTGCATCAAGAATACGTAAGGTATTCTCTTTTTTTCCCTTCATCGCAAACAGAGGTGGCGTCACGATAAAACGACCATCCTTTACACCATCGGCATTTTCCACCCATGATTGAATTAAATAGGTGCTATTTTCATCATTATTTGTCACGGCAAGTTGCACTTGTTTTTGCCCTGCCGGATAAATTACGCGAGTCGCACCTAAGGCCACTCCCGCTTCGGCGCGTCCGGCAACCATCATTGCCATGAACATCAGGATACCTGCCAGCAAGCAGAATGTTATTTCCTGCGATTTCCTTACATTGACGTTTTTATTACTCACTGTCCTGTTCCTGTTATCACATTATCTGCTGAACAATTACTGATAGGTTAAAGAGAACCAGGCCTGGGCATTGGCGATGCCGCCAGTAACCCGACGCCCGGTAGCACGATATTTGGCGATGAAATGTAGCGAAGTAGAGCCTGAGTAAAGCCGTTTCCAGTTTGCTGGAGGACGATTAATCGGTACGAGGTTTCCTTCATCATCAAACAACGCTACGCCAATATTGGTGGCTATCCCTGGCCCCTCTCCCACGGAAAGCACATCCGGATTTTTACCATCCGCGACACCGTGAAACGCCACACCCACACGTTCACTCACCACCGTGCTACATTCCCGTAAATGAATAACAAAAGGCACCGGTGCGCTATCTTCCCCTACCGCATGAAACCGGTTACTGCTGATTTGCCCCATATTGACCGTCATTTGTTTATCACCGGCTTCAATCCGGCAAGTTTCCGCAATAATGACGCCCTGAAATTGCATATTTCCGCCGGGCAGCGTGGTGTTCCATTTATTTCCGGCCAGAGCAAACATTGGCAGCAACGACGCTAATAGAAATAATCTCTTCCTTTTCATCGTTATTTTTATCGCACAAGGGTGGGCATCCCTGCCCGTAATGACGTCCCTGAACCTGGGTAGGTTATTGATACTGAACCTTGAAGGTCGCATCCGCATTAGCAGCACCCGGGGTTGCCTCGCCGATTGCATAATAACGCGCCTGGAACGGAATGGTGTTGGTACCGTTATTCAGGGTTGTTTGTGCACTAAATGTCGCACCGTCCAGCGTCAGCTCATTTCCTGTTCTGTCCAGTATCTGCACACCAACATTTGTTGCGCTACCCGCAGCTGAACTCTGCAGAGCCAGTACTTTAGGATGAGCACTGTCAATCGCAGTCCCCAAGAAGGCAACAGCGGCTTTTGTGGCAACACTGGTATCGCAATCATTCAGCTGAATGTTAAAACCGACAGCAGAGCTGGTTGCTCCAGTCTGCTTCAGACTAGCGGTACGAACCTGGCCCAACTGAACGGTTTGATCAACAGAGCCTGCATCAACTGCGCAAGCGGCGTTAACAACTTCCCCTTTAAAGTGAACGGTCCCACCATTTACCGTCGTGGGTGTAGTTTCAGCCAGAGCCGCTGTAGAACTCAGGGACAGAGCCGACAGAACAACAATTGCCAGAGTTTTAATTTTCATACTGCTTTCCTTTCAAAAAACTATTTCTAAATCGACATGGGCAGTCGTTCCGTACACTTTGTTTTGTCAACGAGTTTGACTGCCAACACTGCACAGTTTCCCCCCCAAAAGATGAAACATTTGGGGCCATTTTGACTCATAGAGGAAAGCATCGCGCACAAACTTTTTCAGTTTATTTGTTGGCTTGATATTCTATTGTTATCTTTATTTATAGATTTTTATATTGCATGAGGTGGTTTTTGGAGAGAAGAATGAGGAAGTTGCTTCGAGACACAGAAACGTTAGCTTTACATTTAGCGGAGGTGATGTGAAATTAATTCACAAGAGAAATGATTTACATATCAAACAGTTAGATGCTTTTTGTCGTTTTATAATATTTTTATGCTTGAGAAAAATACGTAACTTATTTATGATATGGACAGTTTTGGCCCCAATTGTCTTGTATTTATTTGTTTTTTACCTTTACTATCAATAAGTTAAATTAAACCTCTTCTCTTTTTAATTTTTCGTTTATGAGATTATTTCTTTCCCATAATCCGGCAAAACGAGCAGCATTACTGGCGGTATAACGCACAGTATGGCGAATATTTCGATGCCCGAGATAATCCTGAATTAAACGGGTATCTGCACCACGCTCCGCCAGTTCATAACCGCAAGCATGCCTTAACATATGAGGATGAGTCTGCGTTACGGTTCCAGCTTCAATACCGGCATCGCGAATAATGCGATAGGCCTGCTGGCGAGAAAGCCGACTCCCGCGGCGAGAAATAAATATAGCGTCGGTCCGGTCAGCGCCTTTCCAGTTAGCACGTTCCTGGGTCCAGCGTTCCACGGCTTCACGCTCATCAAAACGTAACGGGTGAACGGTAGAAAATCCGTTCTTCAGTCGGCGAATATTTATTCGAACTTCATTAAGGTCAAGGTCCTGATAATGCAGATCAAGCAGTTCACTAATACGCATCCCATGCCGATATGCCAACAGAATAAGACAATAATCTCTGGCTCCCGTTGCCCCGTAACACACCGCCTGCATCATGGCCTGAACTTCTTTACCGGTAAGATAACGACGTTTACTCACAATAGTAGTACTCCTGACTGAGATATATTTGAATGAATACCTATAGGAAACCTCAATCGGTCAAAATTAGCCCAATAGATAAAAAGATAACCACACACGAAGTGATGTGGCTATCAGTCAATTACATTAAATATCATACAAAAATAAAATATCACTGATGTGATAACATCTATTTTCATTGATTTGATTCAATATAACAATAGATTGCAGTGGATTAACTTCCAGTTGCTTAAAAAATAAAGAAAAAATGTGAAAACAGATGAATTTAAGTGATGTGTAAATTTATGAATGATTTTGTTTATTTATTTTGAAGAACATAAACCATTGTATTTTGTATGGATATGGTTAACTTAATGTTTATTATGATAATTAAGAATCACACTTACAATAACATCAATTAATAAATGGTTAATCATTTTTGATATATCGTAAGAATAATGTAGTTTTTAACACCATCCCTGGTATCTCAACTATCTCTATAAAACAGCGTGACGCTGTCGTCCTCTGGCTCTATCCCAGATGCCGTAAAAACGCCCTGCATTGCTGGCGGTATACCAGACAGTATGACGAATATTGCGATGCCCAAGATAATCCTGGATAAGTCGCGTATCTATTCCCATATTCGCCAAAGCAAAACCACACGAATGGCGTAACATGTGCGGATGAATCTCCAGTGACAACCCGGCATTACCACCGGAAGTCGAGATAATATGGTAAAACTGTTGCCGAGAAAGCGGATTCCCCTTACGCGATAAAAATACCCACTCGCTCTCAGCATGCGGGTACGAAGTACGGATACTCAACCAGTTTTTTAAAGCCTGAACTTCTTTGTTCAATAGCGGGTGCGTTGTTGAAAAGCCTTTTTTTAATCGATGGATATATATACACTTTGCCTTAAGATCAATATCCGAAATCCTCAATCGACAAATTTCACTCGCCCGGAAACCATGAATAAAACAAAGCAAAGTCAGACAATAATTACGTGCTGCATGAGGCCCGGTATTTGCTGCTTTAAGGAGTGATTCGATTTCACTATGGGTCAGGAAGTTCCTTTTTTTGTTATCAGCCTTATTCTTCATCGTTTTCCCTTATAATTACAGACGCGCACTAGCTGTGCTGGGTTAGCAATAATCCAACATTTTAATCCTGATTATGTTTATAAAAGCGAACGTTTGCTTAATAACTAACGTAAGTGGACCAGTTCTTCTGAGCGAACTTAAATGGAGTAGCGATAGTTACTTATAATAACTTTGCCATACAAACGCCATGCTCTTGCATGCTATGTACCTTTATATATTTATCAATCTGATACGAATCTAATAATAACCCTCATCATTAATGCAACTAATCTTATCTATATATCATGTGATATGTTCTGTAACAAGTAAAATCAACATAAAAAATTCAGCAAAATTTAATATTCGTTCAACTAGCCGTCTCACATATGACATTATTAGTCAACTGCATTTGCCACAAAATGGCTATTTCATGGAACGCAGTAATTTCTTAGTGGCTATTATCAAGCTAATTCTTAGGTCCCTAGCGATTATTCCTGGCTGGTTCGTCAGTTTAGGTCATGAGATTGTTACATTCCTTTTTATCCTGGAGATATGGGGGAACGCAGGCGACGCTTTTTCATCTACATCCGTTGGTAAATATGGCTTTGGTCACTACGACTTAAACCCTCCTCAATCACAGCTACTCGCCGGGCGATACGGCAAACAAACTAATTGAAACATCATCCTGAAAACACCAGCATCAACAAGCCTCTCCAGATCGACATCAGGAGTGACCAGTTACAAGCCACAAACCAGGAAACATATTTCATGATGAGAATTATGCTCAGCCTGATGGCGGGTAAACACTTATTTTCACCAAGCTCACTGAGTTAGCTTGCAAAGCTTTCTTTGTTTAGATTCTAAATAAATTATTTATAAAACAGATAGTTAAAAGAAAATCTTTAGTTTTTGAAGACCACCGCAAGTGTTCGTCTGGCTTCACATAGCATCTGCCTCTTAGAAAAAGATCGACATATTTTGTGACACGAATTGCAAATCTGGTTTTGTTGTATGGATTGCGTGATTTTTGATCTGGTATAACAGGTATAAAGGTGCACCACGATAGTCAATGAGACTGGGCATCTCGTAATCTATGGCAAACATCACTTCAGTTCTTTCACATCGGGTGATGAAAATGCACTTCAGTCTGAAAGGAATATGAAAATGAGATCAACAGACACTCTATTTTATGACTCTGGGTAAAATGGATTGAGTAAGTGATATAGCTTACGAACATTCAAATCAATTAAACATCAGAAGAGATTTTATACTCAGGTATTTAATCTGGTTCTCTGTTTATTTAAATAATGTGGAAAGAGAATTTTCACAGGAGACCTTATACAAAAAATATAAAATAAGCTACCCGTTGCCAAAGACACTATAAGCCTGGCAAAAAATATTACACAACATAAATGCTAATTGTTTATGCGGGCTTTGTATTGCTTTCTGTATCCTACAAATGAGTGAAATTTATGAAAAAGGCTAAAATACTTTCTGGCGTATTATTACTGTGCTTTTCGTCACCATTAATTTCTCAAGCTGCGACACTGGACGTACGTGGTGGATATCGTAGCGGAAGCCATGCCTATGAGACTCGACTCAAAGTCAGTGAGGGATGGCAAAATGGATGGTGGGCAAGCATGGAAAGTAATACCTGGAATACCATTCATGATAATAAAAAGGAAAATGCCGCACTCAATGATGTTCAGGTTGAAGTTAATTACGCGATTAAACTTGATGATCAATGGACGGTGCGCCCGGGAATGTTAACGCATTTTAGCAGCAACGGCACACGCTACGGACCCTACGTAAAACTGTCCTGGGACGCGACAAAAGATCTTAATTTTGGCATTCGCTATCGTTACGACTGGAAAGCTTACCGACAACAAGACTTATCCGGTGATATGTCTCGTGATAACGTTCATCGTTGGGATGGATATGTCACTTACCATATTAATAGTGATTTCACCTTCGCATGGCAAACGACGCTATACAGCAAACAGAACGATTATCGCTATGCAAACCATAAGAAATGGGCGACGGAAAATGCATTTGTTCTACAATACCATATGACGCCCGATATTACGCCATACATAGAATATGACTACCTTGACCGTCAGGGTGTTTACAACGGCAGAGATAATTTATCGGAAAACAGTTATCGCATTGGTGTGTCATTTAAACTGTAGTAGACAGGAGACAGTCACAATGAATAAAACAATAACGGCGCTTGCTATCATGATGGCTTCATTTGCCACAAACGCGTCTGTATTACCGGAAACTCCTGTGCCATTTAAAAGTGGTACCGGAGCAATTGATAACGACACTGTCTACATTGGTTTAGGTAGCGCAGGTACAGCATGGTACAAGCTAGATACACAGGCCAAAGATAAAAAATGGACAGCGTTAGCTGCATTCCCAGGTGGACCGAGAGATCAAGCAACCTCTGCATTTATTGATGGCAATCTGTATGTGTTTGGCGGCATTGGCAAAAACAGCGAGGGCTTGACTCAGGTATTTAATGACGTACACAAATACAACCCCAAAACCAATAGCTGGGTTAAATTGATGTCGCACGCGCCGATGGGCATGGCGGGCCATGTGACTTTTGTACACAACGGCAAAGCTTATGTTACTGGCGGTGTTAACCAGAATATCTTCAATGGCTATTTTGAAGATCTCAACGAGGCAGGAAAAGATTCAACAGCTATAGATAAAATCAACGCCCACTATTTTGACAAAAAAGCAGAAGATTATTTCTTCAATAAGTTTCTGTTGTCTTTTGATCCCTCAACACAGCAATGGAGTTACGCTGGCGAATCTCCCTGGTACGGGACGGCTGGTGCGGCGGTTGTGAGTAAAGGTGATAAAACCTGGCTTATTAATGGCGAAGCCAAACCAGGATTGCGAACGGATGCCGTATTTGAAATTGATTTCACCGGTAATAATTTAAAATGGAATAAGCTTGCTCCCGTCGCATCACCAGATGGCGTCGCTGGCGGTTTTGCAGGCATGAGCAATGACTCACTGATATTTGCCGGAGGGGCCGGATTCAAAGGTTCACGGGAAAATTACCAGAACGGTAAGAACTATGCGCATGAAGGCCTGAAAAAATCATATAGCGCTGATATTCATCTTTGGCATAACGGGAAATGGGATAAATCTGGTGAATTATCGCAAGGTCGGGCCTACGGAGTATCATTGCCCTGGAATAATAGTTTATTAATTATTGGCGGTGAAACTGCAGGCGGCAAAGCGGTGACGGATTCAGTTTTAATTTCTGTGAAGGATAATAAAGTCACAGTACAAAACTAACGCTTCAGGGCCCCGGTAAAGGGGCCCTGCTATCAATTTGTCATTTGTATTACGCGAAAATTATATGAACGCAATAATATCGCCCGATTATTACTATGTTCTTACCGTTGCTGGTCAGTCTAATGCCATGGCGTATGGCGAAGGACTGCCATTACCGGACAGGGAAGATGCGCCTCATCCCAGAATTAAACAATTAGCGAGATTTGCGCATACGCATCCCGGAGGCCCGTCATGTCACTTTAACGACATTATTCCACTGACTCACTGCCCACACGATGTTCAGGATATGCAGGGTTATCACCATCCTCTGGCAACGAATCATCAAACACAGTACGGCACCGTTGGCCAGGCACTGCATATTGCACGGAAATTACTGCCCTTTATTCCTGATAACGCAGGGGTTCTCATCGTTCCGTGTTGCCGTGGCGGATCGGCTTTTACCGCGGGCAGCGAAGGGACATATTCAGAACGGCACGGAGCCAGCCATGATGCTTGTCGTTGGGGATCGGATACTCCGCTATACCAGGATTTAGTCAGCAGAACGCGAGCCGCACTGGCAAAAAATCCGCAGAACAAATTCCTCGGCGTATGCTGGATGCAAGGCGAATTTGACTTAATGACCAGTGACTACGCGTCACACCCTCAACACTTTAATCATATGGTTGAAGCCTTTCGTAGGGATCTAAAACAATACCATTCTCAGCTTAATAATATTACTGACGCACCGTGGTTTTGCGGCGATACCACCTGGTACTGGAAAGAAAATTTCCCTCATGCGTATGAAGCGATTTATGGCAATTATCAAAATAATGTTTTAGCCAATATTATTTTCGTCGACTTCCAGCAACAAGGTGAAAGAGGACTGACGAACGCGCCTGATGAAGATCCGGACGATTTAAGCACGGGATATTACGGTTCAGCGTACCGGTCACCGGAGAACTGGACGACGGCACTGCGAAGCAGTCATTTCAGCGCGGCAGCCCGTCGGGGGATTATTTCTGACAGGTTTGTAGAAGCAATTTTGCGGTTTTGGCGCGAAAGGTGAGCGTTCATTAATTTGATTTATTTGCATCCATTAGCGCTTTTAACTGCTCCGGCGTGCGGCACTATAATGGTTTTCACAACAAGGAGCCATTTTCTTATACCACTTTCAGAGACCATCCGCTTATGCCACCGCCCTCTACGCAACTGTTTGCAGAGCACCTTCCCACCGAGTGGATACAGCACCTCCTGACGCTTTCTGCTCATGCGACCATTTGTCGTCTTAACCTGAGCGCGGATGGCGAAGCGGGGATTAGTCTGCTGGCCCGCAGCGCTGTCACCCAGAAGCGCCAGCGCGTGGGGGCCCCCTGGTGGAATGGCTCTTCCGCCAGACCGCACAGACATGGGGCGCGGAACGTTACCTGAAGGATGACTGGCACGGCCTGCAACTTTTTGCCATTGATGGCGCACAGTTCAGGACACCTATGAACCTGAGTTGCGCGAATATTATGGCTCTGCCAACACATCCACTGAGCGGCAGAGCGCCTACCCGGTCATGCGTCTGGTGGCGTTAATGAATCTGGGAATCACATTCTGCTGAATGCCATGACCGCGGCCTACCGGCGGAGCGATACAGCGTGAGGCAACTAAAGCGGCGTCAGAAATCAGCTTTAAGTTCGCATTCCAGTTTATCGTGACAGAAATGATAGTGCAGGGAAATACGGCGTCACCAGGAACCATCCCGAAACGGCTGGAGCATCTGCGGGGTGCTCTGGAAGCGGTGTTCCCACGACTATCAAGGCCGAGGGCTGTTAAGGTATCAAAAACCCGTTATCCGGTGAAACACAGTGCCGCCCCGCTTAAGTGACGGCATTGTGTTTCTGACTGGCCTTAACTTTCCCTGAATCTCTGACGATCCTCACCATTGATATTTTCTTCATTCCTCACCAGAGAAATAAAAAATCACTATACTCATCAAAATATGAGATTACCTTTATTCAGGCGATCACCTTACTATTTTATACGGAAAATAAATCATGAATATCCGTCAATCATTACATGACCGAATCTATGCAGAATACCCTCAACAGGCTAAAGAAATATTACTGTATTTCCCCACTTATGAAATTATGCCATCGACCATAAAAATGGTTATGATTAATGAGGTGGTAGCTATAACACCGCAAGAAGATTTTTATACACCAGAGTCTGGTTATTTTACGACTGTCGCCCGACAGTTAGCGCTGGCTGGATTATCGGCAAGTAGTGGCGAAGTCTTACTCAACCATGGTATCTACCTGACCTCCGCACTGAAACTACCTAAAACACAGATCACAGCCACACCCGCGGAGATCATTCTCTGGTCACCTATTGTAGAATGGGAGCTCGAACTCTTTGCCAATATAAAAGTTATTTTCGTTGGCGGCGATATCGCGCGAAAATGCCTTAACATCATCGCGAAAAAGCAAACACGTAAACATGCCATCCCTTCAACTCCGACGTACAAACTGATGAATAGCGAATTAGTCTGGAAAGGAATAAGCATACTTCCTGGATATATTCTTACCGGAAAAAACCTGCTCATTGAAAAGTCAAAAATCGAAATGAATGTCGAACAATTAAGAAAAGGAATTGCGATTTATCGCAATAGTAACAGTAACCATACGAATAATTCAGTTCATGAATAAGAGATGAATCATTAATAACAAGAAATCACTGACAAACCACCTGTAAAAGGTCAATCATTTTAGTTCAATTTCCTTTGTCATGATTATATTTTTATCGTCCTGACGATACTATTAACAATTACAATATTTATACCCTCCCCTGAACAAACAGAAAAGAACTCATACATTCGTTTATAATTCTGGTAATCCTGGCATCATACGTTTAAAATTTAAGGTGTTTGTTTTATAATCATGATTCCAAAGACTATTGGTCACCAGAAAATGCCAGCCTTTTCGTGCCAGCTATATTTGTCCAGTGTGTTACCCCATCCAAAAATCATCCACATCCTGATGTTACGTTAGATATAGAGAAAACAGGTTGTACTGTGCAATATGCTAACCGCATAAGCGAATATAATTTCTAAGCTGATATTGTCTGGCTGTTGGGAGCTAAACAATATAAATATCGCCAGTTGCCAGAACGGTTATATAGACCAGGAGCGTTTCGGCTCCTGGTCTGTTTCGGACATATTATCAATCAGCCACTAATAGCGGACTAGGGATACCAGATGATGAAACAAACAGCCCTTTTACGGCACGGGTTGCAGCCACATGCAGTAACGCGCGCTCATTAAATAATGCATCACGCTGTTCAACGGGATCATCGGATGCTAATGCTTTTATTTCCGGCACAACGCCTTCGTTAATCCCCACCAGGAACACATACTGGAACTCAAGCCCTTTAATACGGTGCATCGTTGCAACTCGCACGCCTGGGCGTGCATCGCTGTCACCGCTATCATTGCCTAAATTAAATGTCTCAATTCCGGCGTCATTGAGTGCTGATGCGTAGCGGTCGCAAGCATGTTTAGTACGCGCAGTAATGCAGATATCCTGAGAACGAACCTGATTCGCCAGCAATGCCTGAATTTGCTTGACGAGTGTTGCAGCCTCTTCTTTGAAATCTGCCGCATGCGTAATCATGGGCTTTTCCCCGTGCAGTAATGACAAATAATCATTACTGGTATCCGCTTCGCCATCGAGGTTATCAACCTTCACACCAGTTAACAGCCCAACAGCAAATTGACGCGTCTCTTCTGTGGTCCGATAGTTAATCTTCAATTTTTTACTGCGACGACCACGGACGTTAATACCACACTGACCAAGAACGACCTTATTGCGATAAATACGCTGATGCCCATCCCCGACAATAAACAGATCGTTGGGCGACTCGGGAACCAGGCTGCGAATAAGAGTAAATGCCGGGGCACCGATATCTTGAGCTTCATCGACGACAATACTGCTATAAGGTAGTTGGACCTGCTTTTCTTTAAACAGAACAATAGCCTCATGCATGGCATCGCCCATTTCGCGCAGTTTGGCACGCGCCATTTGTGCTCTGAATTCTTCGAAAACTGGCCAGATTTTCGCCCGTTGAATACGGGATAACGCTGTACCACGTCCAACCCGGCTGACTTTGAGGTATTCCTCCCGGGTGTAAACCGCATTTGGCTGGACAACGCGTTGCCACTCTTCAGCATAGAAATTGTCAGGTAGCCCCAGTTCGGCAGGTGCCTGCTGCAAGGCATAGTTCCAGCATTTACGTCGCCCTTCATCGCTGTCGTATACCACGCGGAAATCATAACCGTGGCGTTTTAGTTGGTCGCTCATCCAGGCATCAATGTTAACGACGTCAATACGCGCCATCTCTTCTCGCGTACACAACCGCTGGAGATTAGCGCGAATATCTGCCGCCAGGTTACGCGTAAAGGTCGTGAAAAGTACCTTCTTACCGGGTTTATCTGCCAGACGCTGAGATAACCACCGCGCACGGTGCATTGCAACAACCGTTTTCCCTGTACCTGCACCGCCCAGTACTCGTACCGGACCATTAGCGGGCGACTCCACCAGTTTTCGCTGGCTCGGATGCAGAAATACACGCCATTTTTCTAAAGGCGCATTAAGCATCTGCAACAGCTCCTGTTCATTTTCAACGACATGGAAGCGACGTTTACTTCGTTCAATCGCCTCCATAAAGTCGTTGGTATCAACAGGCTCGTCACGATGATCGTTAAACTCTTCCAGCACTTCCTGGTAATCCAGCCCTTCTGCCAGCCAATGCAGGGGTTCCCAGGCTTCTGCTGGCATTATGCTTTCAAGTTGATTAAGCCCGGCTTCATCTGTAAGCGCCATCACCTGATCAATAAAGACAGGCGGCACACCCAGGGCCAGAATCTGTTCCGCGCTGTAAGCTGCGAAGAGTTTCGGTTTATCTAGCACCGTTTCCGCCGCCGGTTTGATATAGCTAATATCAATAACCTGAATTGCGCCGGTAACCGGGTGAATTGAACAATCATGCCGCCGCGCCCAGTCGTATGCTTCGTCGTGTTTATCCACCCACATCAGCATATACAGGGCACCCTGTTCAGGTTTCAGAACAATGCCGCGATAAGTTTGATCGATTCGCACCGAATGGACATTTTTACTGCGTGCATCGTGGATCTTTTCATAGTTAAGTCCATTACTGGTCGGGTCCTGACGGAATTTGGAGATGAATTCCTGCACCTTTTTTTGCTGTGCTTTTGGGATCCGCGCGAATGCGCCCAGAAAACCATCAGAAAGTGCCACCTTGGGCGTTTGCACCGTCATTTGTCACCTCCGGACAGATGTTGCAATGTATTTTCGTCAATTGGCCCGAATGCAACGTGCCAACCCCTGGTTGTGAATAATGGAATAAATTCTTGATTATCAATAATCAATGCCCATTTTTGTGATGGCCAGGCGAGATCGGCTTCCGCAATAATTTCACCCTCATCATTTTGCAATTCGTAGCCGAGAGTCGGCGCAGAGAGAGAATGAGACTGAAGCAACGCGATCTCTTCAGCGCTTAATAAGCCAAACTCAATAATCTCAGCCCAACTTTCATCAGTCTCTGGTACTGCCTCTGGCGTTGCCGAAACTTTAGTGTCAACGCTTTCCTGCGATAAATGCACGGCTTTACGGCTGGTAAAGGTTATATCCGGCAGGAACTGTAACAGGTTTACCAGTCGCCAGAAGCCATTGAGTCCCGCTTCATAACCGTCATCCTGCGTATAGCGATCGTCAAAACAGATATGCAAACGCAGCCAGCTGCGCATTTGTGCGACACTGGTCGTCGGTTTAATGGCTTGTTGTGGCAACACCGAAGCCAGCTCAATAAATTGCTGCGATGAGTTACAGCTATCGAGTAAACCACCAAAGACAAACGGTTCGTCTGGCAAAAGCTCTGCTAGCCGCCAGGCTGGCGCGTTTTCCTGCATTTCATAGGCATACTTTTGTTTCGTTCCCGCGTCCTGTGACTTCTTCACATCCAACCACACCCAGGCATGTGCAGCAGCCATTTTCTGCCATAACTGCGTTCTTCCGCCCGGATCGGCGAGATAATCCAGCAGCAGTGCAAAACTGTTGCGTTCCCGGAACGACGCTTCAAGGGCCGCAAAGTTGGTATCGTGAAACAGGTTATAAAACTTAGGCTGTTTCATATCCGGGTTATGCCCAAGCCCCAGGACATCCTGAACATGTTTAAGCCCAGGCTCTTTGAGATCGGCCCACGTGACTGTCCACACCCAGAAATTACCGCTATCCCGAATCGCCTGGCGTTTTTGCACATCCTCTGCGACGCTATTTTTGTGAAACGCAAAGCCATCAAGGAAAATAGCTACCGGTTTAATGGCATCAGGCTGCATAAGCGGATATAGCACGTAATCCGGGCGACAAGGGATCCCCACCGCCTCTTTAGCGCCTAAATCCACCTGAGCTTTAAGATGCCAGCTCATCATCGGTTCGCTGCGGGTGTTAATAATCCACCCAGCGCCCTGATGCGCGTAACTGCGACTGACAATCAGGTTTTTATTTTCTTGCAGGCAGCTAATAAACCGTTTTTCCAGCTCACTGCCCATCATGGCTTCGAGGGAAATGTTTTTGATGGAATCAATTACCCGTATCGAATCTCTTGCCTGCAAAATTTTCGCCAGCAAGAGACGTGCCTGATCGCGGGAGACATACTTCATGCGCCCACGGTCACGGTAAGCGTAAACGCAACGATAACAACCATCTTTATGCGTATCATGGTTGCAACTGCATTCCACTATTGCCTGATAGGCCAGTTCAAGTAATTTCAGCAAATTGTCGGGAGTGCGCATCAGCTCTTTAAGAGAACCAGTTCCCCCCGGGACGGTATCGTAAATCACCAGATACTGCCGCCAGGATTCACCTTCATTTTCAGGCTCGCGGTACACAACGCCTTTCAGGTGATCGACATTCCCCTTGAAGTAATGTTTAAGGCCGAGCTGGATCGCCGCCCCAAGAGAAGCCTCCACGACACGGTCATTACTGTAACTGCTTACCGGGAGCAGAATACGCAACGCTTCTGACTCCAGCTGGCGATAGAGATAGAGATAATCTTCGAACTTCGCCTTTTCCGGTTCCGTGCGATATTTGCAACTCAAATCATGACGAGGTTCATGATCGCGAGGACGCTGCACCATGCCGCACCCGAGGCAAACTTTAAACCCGGTTCGCTTCTTCGCTTCTCCGGCAATCATCAACTCATTGGCATCATCCGCCATTTTGCCGAAGTTGATATCCCGCAGGGTGACTTTGCTTAAAAATTCAAAACCAAACGGAACTTCGCCTTCCTCAATCGCGTATGCCGCCGATACATCCTCTTTTTCGAAACTAACCAATAGCTGACGCTGGAAGAAAGCAGGTTCACGGCTGTCGCTCTCGTCGCTGATCTGGCTATCACGTGCGCTGGCGCGGGCATACACCTGGCGAAGTTTCAGCAGCGTGGTTTTTTGTCCGGCGTCGGCCCACCCCGGTGTGCCACATTTCGGGCAATATTTATGCTGGTCGCCCGTCTGGTCGATATTTTCGCTGTAGTTACAGTGGCTACAGATACGCCAGTTCTCCGGCTCAGAGACCTTCAAGTCTATCTGCTCAATTTCAACTTTATGTCCACCGGCATAGAAATTATTCAGCGGAGCCAGCTCAGCCAGCGCCGTTGATGCTGGGCGTTCATATTCGAAAGTGGTGTTTTGATATTCACGCGCTTCCCCGCCTTCTTTACGCCGCCAGAGCACAGAACGTAACGTAATACCGGCTTCCGGGAAGGCGTAGTTAGGCAGCAGACCTTCATCCGTGAGGAAATTCAGCGTCTGCTTATTGTTGATTTGATTGACCAGCGCCATCAGCGCCTGCCGTTCTGAAGTTAACTCGCGCATATCGCTGTCAAAGTTTTGATCGCGCGGCGCGTTCTCCAGCTTATCGATACTGCGCTTGAGTTTATCGATGCGTGAACGCAGAGATTTACGATCTTCCACCAGCAGTTTTAACGCCTCTTCGATACGCTGCACCAGAGAGCGTTGTCCTGGCGCGCCCTGAAGATAAGACAACAACTGTTGACGAGTTTCTGCGGCAAGATCGGGGAAGATCGCCGTAAATTGTGAAGCAATCTCCGCATGATGCTGTTCGATATATCTCAGTAAGTTATACGGAAAACCCGATTTACGCCCGAACTCCAGCTCATCCAGCATCTGTTTGACGTTTTTACAGATAGCGGATTCTGGTACACCGGTTTTCACCCAGTTATCCATACAAAAAGCTGCCAGCTGGCGTTCGAGAATAGCCGTTGCATTGAGGAAGACGCCGGGAGCCTGCACCTGGCCCTGCATCATCTCCAGTGGTTCTTCAAAGAAAAACTGATCGTGCGGGTTCCCTTCTGCCACGGTAATGTTTAACGCGTTACCATCTTTACGACCGGCGCGACCAATACGTTGCAAGTAGTTGGCCTGAGCAGGTGGGACAGAACAGAGTAAAACGGTGGAAAGATCCCCAACGTCAATACCCATCTCCAGCGTCGGTGTTGCCGACAACAGGTTGATATTCCACGGTTGGTTGCCGCGGTAGAACGATTTTTCGGTGGCTTCGCGATCTTCACGGCTAAGCAGCCCCGTGTGTTCTGCGCCCTGCACGCGCGCGATATCCATGTTCTCCCAACGCCAGGTCGCCGTATTGTCGACTTCCTGGTAACGACCTTCACAACGTAAAGAGAGACAAGGCGCATTACGCCACTGCCAGCCTTGATCGGCCGGAGCCCGGACAACCTCACGGCAACATGAGCAATTAAGCTGAACGACGTCACGGCTCACCACCAGTGCCGAAGGCACCAGTCCCCAGGCTTCACGCCCTTTGGTGTCAAAATCTTTTACTACTCCGGCTATTTTCAACGCCGTAAACAGGCGTCTTAACACTGTTTCCGCAACGCTACTGATAAACAGATTATTGCCGTTACTCAGCGTGCGATTGATCCAATGCTGATACCAACTGGGGTTAGACTTCGCGCCAATCAGGCGATGGAAACCATTAATTTTTTCAAACGACGCATAAGCCGGTTTACGCGTTTTCGGACCGATAGAAGGCATATAGCGCGAGGTACGCTCTTTTTGCGTCATCATAAAGGTCGTGCCATCACGGCGATAACTTTCGAACGCCGGATGCATAACGGCCCCGGCCTGGCGTTGATACCAGATAACCCCCAGCGCCAGGTGTGCGACCTGCTCGACGCTCACACCGGACATCTCATCACCCAGCTCTTCACAAAGCTGTTGATGCAGGGCGGTAATAGCCGGATTGAAGCGATCTTTATCCACTCCGGCAACGGCATAACCGGTGGCTTCCAGCGTACGTCCGATACGCGCGCGCAGGGTAAATTCGCTGTACACCTCCCAGTCGAGGCGCAGGGAAACCAGCTCCGGCAGATCGGAGTTCTCCGCCAGTTTGCCTTCATTTTTCAGCGTCTGATAATCATTCAGCCACTGCATATTTGGTGCGATGAAGTTCGCTGCAAAATGAGCATCGTCCGGTGAACGTTCACGCGTTTGTTGGCAAACACGCGCCGCGAACGCATCCAGCGGTAATGTCTCTTTTTCGCCAAGAACACTGGCGATTTGCCCACGAATCATCAGCGGCCAGGTACGGGCAGTAAAGAAGCTGGCACGATGCGCGGCGTCTTGTACCGAGTCAGAAAACGTAATCAGCTTTTTATGTTCGTTGAACTGGCTGCCATAAAGCTGGTGAATCATCACCGCCGACAGACTGGCAGCCCGTGACCCCAGAATCGAAATCCCCTGTTTGCTGTTGCAGTACGGGCATTCATTAGCAAACTCCAGCTCGTCCTTACGCTCTTTGAGCATATCCGGGATCAGTACCTGCAACAGCTCTGTATGACCGCAATGTCCACACTGGACGCTGGACTGTCGGTTAAGTTTCAGACAGGTAGGACACAGTTTCTGGTGTGCGCCACTGACCGCTTTTTCGTTATTATCCGGGAAAGCGAGGACGATGGAGCGCCCTTTTTCAAAGAACTGGCGATAAATGCCGTCGAGGTCTGTTTCCAGCTGAACACTTTGCCCATGACGCAGGCTGGCCCAGCCGGTTGCGTGGCAGTCACGGCAGTGGATAACCGGCAAATAGTGTTCGCGATCTTCCACCGCCACATCATCGGCAAACACCAGTCTCGGCGTTTTCGCCACGCTGGCGACCAGACGACGCATCTCACGAAGCCACAACTGGGAACGCAGTTGCACAAACGGCAGCACCGGGCGCGCTTTCTTCGCCTGGAGACGTTTTTGCCGATCGTGTTCCGTTTCCGGTACTTCGAGACGTGCCTGCGCGATCAGCGCCAGAATGCTTTGCAGCACGCGTCGGGCATGGTCGGCGCTTTCTGCCAGCATGACCTGGAGATTTTCCAGACACTCTCGTTCAGAGAGGATCCCGCCTTGCAGATCATGGAGTAAGACATGCATCACGCTGTGGCGGCGTAACAGTGACCCCAGCGCAATACGCTTTTCACGCCCGTCGTCGCTCTCCAGATCGTCCGGGAGTTGCAAGTCGCTGTCGGGGAACCACAAAGGGATTTGTCCGTTGAGATACGCCACCGGGGTAGCGTAACCCTGCGGATCCAGGGCCGAAGCGACCTCCGGCCCCGGATACTGACTGTACGCAATGGTGTAATCCTGCAAGTACTCCGCTGCCGTGTAGCGATCTTCGCGAATAACGGCGTCATCGGTAAACGGCTGGTCAAAGATTGTTTTTGCGTAATCGAGCAGTTGCCCCAATTCGTCGCCGACGGTAGCTGATGTCCCGACGCAGGCGAATTGTTGGTTATCCACACCTATGTGATGCTTCAGACGTCGCACCAGACAGGCCAGATCCGACCCTTGCGCGCCATCAAACGTATGCAATTCATCCACGACCAGGTAACGCAATGAGCCGGGCTGGTTGTAACGCCAGAGCGGCTGATCGCCAGGGCGCATCAGCAGGTAGTCGAGCATTTTGTAGTTGGTCAACAGGATGTCCGGCGGGCTTTCGCGCAGCGTGTGCTTACAGGTAATGACCTTTTCTGCAGACATTTTTTTGCTGGGTTCGATTTCGCTGTCGCCGACAAACAGGCCGACGGTCACCTTGCCATGCAGTTGTGGATCGCTGGCGATGGTTTTGGCGAAACGGCTGGCCTGATCGGTTGCCAGGGCGTTCATCGGGTAGATGATAATCGCTTTAACCCCGGCTTGTGACGCGCCCGCGCAGTGGTTGAGCAGCGGGAACATAAAACATTCTGTTTTACCGGAGCCGGTACCGGTAGCGACCAGCGTCGGCTGTGGCGCGTCGCTTCCCAGACGCTGAAATGCCCGGGCCTGATGCGCGTGCGGCGGGAACGGCAGCGTCAGATTAGGGAAAAAATTCAGCGGTAAGTCACTTTTACGAAACGGCAACTGGGCGGAAAGATACGGCCCTTTCAGCAGCGTTTCCGGCTGGGCCAGAAATTGCTCCAGCATCGAGACGTTATTGTTTTCTTCACCATTAAACAGCGGGCTGTTTAGCGGGAACGCCGCCCGTAAAAAGGCGGCAACGCTGTCGGCGACCTGCCGACTGACAACGGACGGCAGCATCAGGCGCTCTCCTTATCTTGTGCAAAGAACGCCCAGGCCACTTTGTAGTCGTCTTCGCGATCTGGCTTGATAAACGGAGCCTGCCAGGTGACGGTACGGCGCTCACCTTCGTCGCTGCGGGTATAGTCATCAAAGGTGACGCTGACGGTACCGGTTTTAAGATGTTTGACATCATCCCAACCGATAGCTTGATCGGTGCAGTCACCGCCGGTCCACTCCGGGCTGTCGACGTTAAAGACAAAGCCGTTTTTCAGGTCAGCTTTACGGGCGGTACGCGGCAGACCGACGCCCACCAGCCCTTTGCTTGGGGTAAAGATAATGCGACCGTTTTGATCGTACCAGGTATCCGCTTCGTACTGGCGCATCACCGGGAACTGTACACGGTAAATGGTAAGCAGCTCTTCGAGGGTTAACCCCAGCGACTGCGCCACCAGTACGTCGATTTCCACCAGCGCCTGACGACGACTATAGTCGGAGCGTAAGGCGCAGTTACGCTGCCACTCTGGGGTCAGTTTGGCGAAGAAATCCTGGGGGAGCTGCGGGAGATCGCGGCTCCAACGCTGGGTGTTGAAGTCTGGGGTGTAGCAGGATTGCCAGAGCTCGGCGTATTCACTTGATAGGGCATTTAATAATAAAGTCCTTATTTTTACACCAAAACTTTCGGTATATACGAACCCACCAAGTTGTGCACCGTACAGATCTGATTTTCCAGTTGATTTCAAAATAAAATCATAAACAATTGAATGCGAAAGGCCCGTAAAATTCACCAGTACATTAGTTGACTCAAAGGCCGTAGCGACGCATGTGTTAATGTTTGCAAATCCCTTGGGAAGAATAGCGGAGATGAAAGATCTCTCAGAAGATCCACCAAACATTCTCCGATTAACAAAACGATAATAATCCGTCACCTTCCTCGGCTCGTCTTCATCCTGCTCTTTCCACGAAACCCGTGGGGTGCGCTTTGCATACTCCTGTGCATCACATGCCGGAATGTAGTTAGTGCGCGGCAGGTAATCGTCAGGCAGAGTTAGCAAGTCCAGGCAGTCATAATCGCTGTTAAGCGTACAGTTTTCGCGCGGAGTCTTGTAGAACGGCGTCCCAACAAAGAAGTGCGGGCCAGACAATACCCATTGTGATGCATCCTCAGGGAACTGCGTCTTACGTTCAATAGTGCCGTCTTTCTGCTGGTTTGTTTCATGCCACATTTCCAGGGATAAATATTGCCCCTGTAAATCGCCTAATCTCTTGGGCTGGTTAGCAAACTTTTCCAGCACAGCAACAAGTTGTTTAGCATGTAAGGCTGGCAAACGTGCCTGCCAGGCTGGCGTTCCTTCGCTGTCATACAGACGAGCAAATAACGTAAGTTCTTTCGGACCAACATTTATAAGTCTAGAATTATGACCATTATTATTCCATAGAACCGATGAGCCTGCCTCAAGAGCACTATCAAACTTAATCCCCGGAACCTGTTCAGAGTAATTTTTGTGCGCAAATGAAGCATCTATAGTTTGAGGGAGAAACACATTAGCCATCGAAACGAAGCTAATACTTTGTTGGTAAGGCCCATAAACATTTATACCAAACCGAGTTTGATCATGTACTTCATTGAATAATAAATAAGCATTCGCAAACTGAAAATGCGCCCTCAGTCTCGGGTACACTGCCGCACGCAACAGCCCGCCTTTCGGGTCATCATAAATCCCTTCCGGGTGCAGGAAACCTGACACGCCTTTCTGCGCCCCTAAGCGCCATGCTTGCGGCAGGAAGCATTTATACAAGTTGGTCTGCACCCCGCGCAGTACCGGGTAGTTCTGCTGCGCATTGAGGAAGTTTTGCATCCCTTCACAGCCTTCATACTCGCTGCGCCAGGCCGCTTCCAGCGCCGGGATCTGGTTAAAGGTATCAATACGCAACGTTGCCAGCTTCGATGCACTCAGCTTACGCAGCACAAATTCCGGCTCGTAATCACCCAGCACGCCCGCTTCCTGCCATTCCACTTTCAGCCACGGCGGGTTTCCGAGCATCAGGTCAAAACCGCCGCGCTCGGCAAACAGGTCGCAGAACTCCAGATCCCAGTGGAAGAAACGGTGCTGCTTTCTCAGGGCATCGACAATCGCCAGACGCGGCAAATGACGGAACAACACCTCAGTTTTCAGACGACCTGCGCCGGAAAACAGCGAAGACTCTTCTCGCAGCAGGCCGTCTTCGGCAAACAGATCGCCAGTGGTGTGCTCCGCAACTTCAGTGACTTTTTCCGTGATTACAATCCCGTCGAGCAGGGTTTCAATCTCAAACAACCAGGTGCCGCGATCCGGTAGCTCATCGGCTTTGTCGATCGGCCAGAACCACAGCGCGCACCAGTAGTCCATCACCCAACGCAGCTTCTGGTAGGCACTGTTATCTTCAAGACGACCACTGAAGGTTTCATCTTTACTGCTCAGCGAAGAACGCGTCTGCTCGGTGTTTTCTGCCGGCCACACCGGGTAGCTGTCGGCGGTTTTCAGTCGTTCTGCTTTAAGTTGCTGGCGATAGGTGTTCCACAGTGCTTCCACCTTTTCGCTGATACGCTGCACATCAGCAATCTCATGCCCGGCAAAGCTTTTAATAAACTCTTTGCGCCAGCTGTCCAGGGCTTTGAAGTCATCCGGATAACGCTGCTTAACAGTTTTATCGCTGTAGTTAGCCATACCGCCGTCGGGCAGCAGGAAGTGGAAAATCTGCGTCTCTTCACGCGGCGTGTTCATCGCCAGCTCGACCGGTTCGCTGTTAAGCCAGCTCGGATCTTTGGCTTTTTTGTAGGTCAGTTCGCTCTTGTTGAACACCTGACGGCGCGCGCCCACCAGCGAGTTACCGCAGTGCAACTGGTAACCAAACCACGGTACAAAGGCATCGCCACTGATGGCGTTCAGCCACAGCGACACTTCCGCCAGCTCCACCGCCACCGGGTTTAAGTCCACGCCGAAAACATTGTTGTCGGCAATGTACATTTTCACCCGCTGTAACTCCTGGGTGTAACGATCCTGCGGAATACGGCGACCTTCCGCCTGCTGCTTGTGGAACAGATACGCTTCCGCCAGCTGGTTGATGGCTTCGTTAAGAAACGCCGCGCTGCCCATCGCTGGTTCGCACACAGTGAGGTTTAAGATGGCATCAGCTTTGGCGTGCGGATCGCTAATGGGATCAATCTGCTCCTTAAACAGTTCTTTCAGGGCATATTTAACCAGTGAACGGGTCAGCACTTCCGGGGTGTAATAGGAGGCAGATTTCTCACGGTCGCGCCCGGCCATACGGTAGATAAAACTGCCTTTGCGGTGAATGCGCAGACTGCCGTCTTTCTCGTAAACCTTCTCGTCTTCGTGGTATTTGCCAATCTCATCCTTACTGACGAAGTAACCCGTCTCCAGCTCGTTAAACTCTTCCCCGGCTTTCTTCACCTCGTAGAGATCTTCGCTGGCGAAGAATCCGCGATAGGAGAGCAGCGCCTCATACACCGCCCCCAACTGGTTGATACCCAACTGGCGATAAGAAATACGTCCGCGGCGGTTAAAGCGCCCTTTGCCCGGGCGGCTTAACGACATCGCCTGGATAATCTGTTGCAGGGTTTCGTTACGGAATACCACGCGGTTAAGAATGCGCGTGTTGTTGGCATCAAACAGATGACTTTCCAGACGCGGGACGCTGAACTGATGACTATGGATGGTGATCCGGTCGCCGCTCTCCAGGTCACTCTGCATTTTCACGCCGCCGTTGTAGCCTTCGCGCACCAGTTTAAACAGCATATTCAGGCTGTCGTGGAAGTAGCGCCCGTTGCGATCTTCTTCGCTGGTCAGCGGGATCATCTCCAGATCACGCAACGTTTCCAGGCTGTAACCTTGCAGATAGGTTTTGGCGGTCATTGGCGCATAACCCAGCTCCGGGCGCGCTTCAATGTAGAACAGGAACAGCAGGCGGTACATGTAACGCAGACATTCGCGGCTCAGTTCATCCGGGTCCACCGCACGGTTACCGGTATAGTTTGCCAGGCCACGGTCGATCAGATAATGCATCGCTTCGTTGCCCAGCAGCTCAATACTTTCGCGCAGGGCATATTTCAGATCTTCCGAAACACCAAACGCATGTTTGTGCGAATTGTCATCCAGCGAGTCAAGATAAGGTGCCCCACTGCCCGGCAGCAGCGAATCTTTATGTAGCAACACTGCCGTCGCTTTCAGCGTATCCGTTTCACGACGACTTAAAATCTCTTCAAAATCAAAACGTAGCAGACGGTTTTGCGCCCACTTAGTACGGTCCAACAACAATAGCTGACGGTTACCGAGCAGCAGCACAAAACGCGGCGGTTCATTTTGAGTGAAGACCGCCGTAGAGAGCAGATCCTGCCAGCTGCGATATTCACCGTTGGCTTTTTTGCGCAGGCTGTCGCGCTTATGTTTGTCGGTATCCGCCGGGAATTGCGCGGTCAGTAAAGAGAGCGCCAGCGGATCCAGCGTTCCTTCTTCCTGATCGTGTGCTTCAACAATCCACAGCCACGGGCTACCGTCAGTGCTGTTGTAACGCGCCAGTACCGGCAGTGGTGTATCGTCATCCAGCATTTGGATCTGCGGCGTAATTTCGTAGCCCAGCGCCTTTAACAATGGCTGCCAGCGATTACGTTGATCGGCCAGACGCTGCGGGATCTGACGCTGTTTTTCGTGCTCGGCAAGTTTGCGGAAAAACTCAGTCGCCAGACTGTTAAACTGGTTCCACGGAGCGCGGTATCCCGGCTCTACGTCTTTGCCCTGTTCACGAGCGGCACGCTCCGCTTCACGCGCTGCATTTTCCTGGGCTATCCAGGGTTCCAGCACATCGCGGATATCACTGGTGAATACCTCACCCAAATAGTGGTTAGAGTAAAATTCGTTTTCGTTATTAATACCGACCAGCGCCATGATTAACCCTCCGCTCCGGTGATAACAGCAATTACCTGAATGTAGGGTTCTTTTTCAGTCGTCATGGTGTCCTCAATCCATTCGATATAGCTGTCAAAATTGTGTTCGATTTCGCGTTGTCTCTGCTCTTTACGGCTCTGCTTAACTGACAATTGCTGTTTGTTATCGGCAAAATCCAGCTCAAGTTGGCTCAACTGCCGCCCACGCAAAACGTCCAGCTTTTGCAGATGCTCATTCAGTTGCTGGTTAATGTGCGTTTCAAACGCATTCCGATCATGGATGAATACCTCCCGGGCATGAGCAATAGCCGCTTCCAGTAAATCCTGCTGGCGCTGGTGATTACGATCTTTACCGCCGCTGTTAGTCAGCTTGTTACTCAACTGCGGATGACGTTGTAAAAACTCAGCGAATGGCTGACTGCCGATTAGCGATTCACGGTTAAAGCTCACCACTATCCACGGGTTCACCATCGGATGTGATTTACGGTTCGGGAATAACCCGGAAAGAATGAAGTGATCTTCATCGGGTTCAAGCAGGTATGGCAGACGGATAACCGGTGCCTGATGACGACCAAAAGCCGAAGAGATTTTATCGTCCAGCCACTGCACTACCGGGTTGATTTGCCAGAGATACTGCACATCGGGCCAGGCATGTTGCTCACCGCGAGCGCGTGCAATCGCGTCGGTGATGACGGTTTTATCCTGACTTAAAAAGAGCTGCCAGTTCTCCGGGGCGATTTCAGGCGGTAGCTGGTTGAAGCGGCGGCGTAACTCCTCCGGTGCCACCAGCGACAAGGTATTATCAGGCAAGGTTTCATACTGGATAGTTTGACCACTGGCTTTCAGGTAACCCAATGCTCTTTCACAGTACGCCTGTTCGCTGGCAAACAAGCTGGTGTCTGTTTCGATGACCATTGAGGCATCGCTGGAAACCGCACTGCATATTTCGCCAAACAGATCGTGTTCGGCGCTTTCCGAGACGTTGCTGTTCAGCAGTTGATCAAACAGGCTGGCACCATCATCCTGCATCATGAACTCTGCAACCTGCTCTTCTTCCTCTTCCTGGGTAAATTTGCCGGTAAACTCCGAACTGTCCCCAATGTTCTTCTGCGCCTGTTCGTCTTTGTTGATCAACACTTCCAGTACGCGCATATCGCCATTGATCTGTGGTTCGCTGGCCTCAGTAAGCAGATAGCGGATTTGAGGCTGATGTTTTTGCCCATAGCGGTCAATACGCCCGTTACGTTGCTGGAATACCATCAACGACCACGGAATATCAAAGTGAATCATTTTGTGGCTAAGGTGATGCAGGTTGATCCCTTCAGATGCCACATCCGAACAAACCAGAAGACGCAACGGCGACTGCGTTTTACCAAAGGCTTCTACGGTTTCCATCAACACCGTATCGCCCTGATCGCCGCGCAGCGTGGCGATCTGATCATCTTTCAATTTCAGATCCGCTCGCAGTTGCTGTTCGAGGAACTCCAGCGTTTTAATACTTTCGGTGAAGATCACCAGGCGATCTTCCGTGTTATTGGCTTTCCAGGCGAGGTCTTTTCGGATGGTGTCGAGCAGCAACTGGTATTTGCTAAACTGGCTGGCATCAATGTTATTCAGCGCCAACAGCAATGACTCCAGTTCGTTGATCTGGCTCTGGCTATTATGATCTTTACGGCTCTCAAGACGCTTCAGACGATTAGCCACTACGCTGGCACACGCCATCGGGCTGGAAAATAGCGCTTTTTCGAGAGTTATCTTGAACAGACGACCTTTGTTAGACTGGGCTTGTTCATCGTCATCATCACGGAACTGACTCTCAACCAGGCGACGGTATGCTTCTTCTTCGGCACCGGATGCCAGGCGAGTCAGTTTAACGATATTGCGCTCGGGGAACTCGCCAGACATCTGATCTTTCACGTCTTTTTTGAAGCGACGGACAACCAGATTTTTATCGGCAAAGTCGGCGTATTCATACTCTTTCGGGTTGGCGATCGCCGTCGGGTCAAGCATGTTCATCAGGCTGGCAAAACTTTCAGCCTTACCATCATGCGGCGTCGCTGAAAGCATAATCAGCGTATCGCTACGCCCGGCGAGCAGCTTTGCCAGTTTACTGCGTAACGAACTGGTTCCACGTTCTGCGACGTTATGGGCCTCATCAATGACAATAATATCCCACCAGGCATTTTCCAGATGGTGACGATATTCAATGTCTTGTTTCAGCGTATCGATGGAGATAATGGTCTTGTCAAAATAGTGAAACGGGTTGTGGTTGGTAGGGATGCGGTTACGCACCTTTTGTAAACCAGCAGAATCCAGGCGGGTCAATGGGATCGCAAAACGGCTCCAGAACTCCTTCTGGAATTGTGTCAGCATCGATTTAACCGCCAGAACCAGAATACGTTTTCCGCGCCCACGACGGATCAGTTCCGAAACCAGAATACCGGCTTCCAGCGTTTTACCCAAACCGACAGCGTCGGCAATGAGTATCCGCTGGCGCGGCTGTGCCAGCGCCATCCGCGTAGGATCGAGCTGAAACGGCATGGAATCCATCGCCGCCAGATGACCAAAATGGACTTTACTGTCTGTCGGTACGCGTTGGCGTAACTGACTTTCGATATACAACTGCGCCGCCTGATAATTGGCGGATTCATCTTCCACCAAATGCGTTTTTGCGGGATCCAGGATCTCTACTTTTTGTTCCAGTTTGGTCAGAAATAACCCTTCTTTACCGCGCACAAGCTCTGAAATACCATCGCAGGTCAGCAAATACCCACCATCACCACTGTCATCCGCCCGGCGAATACGCCATTCGGCATCACGAATAACCACCCGCATACCAGGTGCATAATTTTGCTTATTCATCGGTTTTTCTGTCTATTTGGGGCAGTGGCGGTAACGTCATCCTGAAAAATGTGGCGCGGCACACTGCGATAAAAAAGAGGGCCTTAAAGATATCATGAAGGCCCCCGGCAAAGTGACAAAATGGGAGGGAATGCGCATAAATTGCGCATGATTTTCAAACAAAAATTATTAAAAAGTGAGCTGGGTCAACTCCCCTGGAAGATATCCCCAGGGGAGCAATTATTTATCCAGCGATAACATAACTCCTAAGGTCATTACCCGAGGCAACAGCTCGCGCTCGCGTGTTTGCCAGCCGTTCAACTTGCTGCGGTACTCGCAGAGCAAAATCAAAGAAGGTGTCTTCAATACAGCGCCAGTAGCTAAGCCCCATGTCGAGCAGGACATAATGCTGACTGCCATCGCTGAAGGTGACTGTCAGTTCTCGTCCATGCTCCGTACTCTGGTTATCCCCCGTTAACCAGCTAATTGCTCCCGGCCACGCAGGCCCCAGATATCCTTCTTCAAGTAAAGTGGTCACAACCTGCTGACGATCTTCCTCATTAAGCCACGCGTTATAGAGAGCGTCGTGTTGGCGAGAGTTGTAATCCAATTTTTTGACGCAAACAGTGAGGCTGGCGCGTTCCGCCATTCCCTGTTCAACCAGCTCGGTTAAGATTTCACCTAACAAACGCGCCGTGAATGGGCTATTAAGATAACGATCGCTGTACTCAACATGCGTTATCTCTTTGTGGCGGGTAAATGCCTGCTTCCAGCCAGCGTGCTGTTGCGTGACTAACGACCAGAAACGCGAACCAAAACCTTCCAGCGGCCCGTCCAGTTGTTCACAGAGATTGATGCGCACCGCCCCGGTGGGTAAGGCGGGCAGTAAATCTTCTGCACTTAAGGTCTGACCCGAGAAGGTTTTTCCGGACGTTCCTTTAAGTGTCACTACTGGTGAAGACGCAATTTGTCCCCATAATTCACCAGGTGCAACGGTAGCGCTGTCGTCTGCGGCCCACTGTTGGCTTTGCCCTTCGCGAGTCACCTGCGCAAGCCAGCGCCCCTTTCCTTGCATGAGCTGCGCAGTGGCAATGGATTTCACTTGTAAGCGACCTCCCGGCATCGCCGCCAACGCGGAAAGCTGATGTCTGGAGCTATCAGTTAAGTTTGCCAGCGGCGTGGCCACCAGCAACTCAACATTCCCACCGGAGGAGGCAAACTGGAGCAACTCTTTAAATAATGGCCATTGGGCAAAGTCCCACTGTTCCTGCGGCCCCGCAAGAACCAGCGAGCAGGAGTCATAAATCTCGCTGTTCAGGCATTGCGCAATACGTAAACTCAGAGGGTTAGTTTCAACCCGGCTACCATCGCCGAAGTACTGATATTCTGGCGCGAGGTTAAGTCGCTGCAACCGTACATTGGTAAGCAGGGTTAATGCATGGTGACGATCTAATCTGTTGACATAATGCTGACTGTCGTAGCTGAGCAAGCAGTGGTGACAGAATTTATCGCAACTGCAATCGAGCAATTTTCTGGCGTAATTAAAGACATCAGCCCAATGGTCGATCAATTGCACTGCATAACCTGCACCACCCGCATTATTGTCGTAAATGAAGATGGAATATCCGGTATAGCCATTGATATCGCGCGCTTGCTGCGTCGTCACGCCCAGCTCAGTATTTTCGATACCCAATTTATGCGCTAACCCTTCACGCAAAGCGACCGCAAGGGAACGCGCGGCAACCTCATCACGGATCAACAGGCCATTATCATCATTGAGTTGCAGCTCAACCATATCTGTACGACTGCTATACCCCAACCAAAGATCTTTATGCACGTGACCGTGGCACAATTTATTGCTACCCAGACGATCGTTACTGCCCCCTCGCAACAGGTAATGCGTATTTTCCCTCTCTGGGTTCTTAAGATTTTCAGGGGTACGCTGGGGTTGATTTTGAGATTCTGCCCGACCACATGAGAGGCAAATTGCGTAGCCGTGCCCAAATTCCCCTTCACTGAAGTGGAACAATTCCCCACTATGGCTAAAACGGTAACGTCCTAGCCCAGCATCGGGTAAAGAAACCCACACCGAAGACGGTACAAGAACACGTGGATCTTTCCAGGGAAGTTGTGCAGGCATGGATACATCATTATGCGCCTGATAACGGATATCTGTCGCAAAACCAACAGGCTGTAAATAACGCTTCACATCAAGTTGCTGTATATCCGCTTTGCAGTGACTACATTCGACAGGACGGGTAGTACTGGTTGCCCCCGCACCACATTTACGACAATGCCAGAACCACGGAATATGATGATCGCCTGACAGCTCCTGCCCGCTGGCAAGTACCTTGCCAAGCATAATGCCCGAGGAACGATATACTTTTCCGCCCAATACCACATCTGCACCTGGAGCATACTCGCGTAATGCTGTAGGCAAATCACGGCTGGGCAATTTTTCAATACGACGAGAAAAGCTTTCTCCCCCTTCATTAGGGTCAGCCTGAGTAGCTTTTATTGCGCGACGTTTTTCCAGCTCATCTGCCGTCAGATAATTGAAATTGACGACGCCAACCGGGAAACCATGCCCCGGCAGGAACGCTTCACTAATGAGTTTAGAAAACAGATATGCACCGCGATAATCACGAAGCTGATAAGCGATGGCTTTACCTGCTGGCGTTTCTTCCCACGCGCTGTTATCCGCCTTCAACGCTTCGATATTTTCCAACAGTATCGCAAGTTGGCTTCTCCAGCGGATATCAACCTGCTGCATCATTGCTTGTGTGCGGGTCAAGAGCTGGGTTGCCGTCAATGACATCAGGACGGTTCCCTGAGTAAGGCGTTTAAGTTTATCCGCCAGCTGATCGGCCTGGTTATTTAACCAATGGAGAAAACGAAGACACTGGCTCTCATCACCTTCAAAGAACCATTTGCAACTCAGTTTTGTCGCATCAGGAACTTCAGCTCGTAAAAACAGACCTAAAACCAGGGCATTAACATGTCGTTGAACAATACTGCTGCTCCCAAAACGAACCCGTGGCGCACTGGCAGTAGTGTTGAACGCCCAGAGGGGGTCTTTGAATACCTCCATTCCATGCGCCGTGTTTTTACATAACGTAATGGCAGCAGATGCACTCTCTCCACGTCGACCCGCGCGGCCTGCACGCTGCAAATAATTTGCCGGAGCTGGAGGAACGTTGTTCATTGCCACCAAACTCATACCACCAATGTCCACCCCCATCTCCATGGTCGTGGAGCAGTTCAGCACATTAACTTTGCCTGACTTAAATTGTTTTTCATTAAATTGGTTCTGCTCAGGCGTTCTCTGCGCAGAGTGTTCCTCCAGACGATACCAGCTATCTTTCAGGGCCAGTCGGTCGCTGCGAGTAGACCATAATCCTTCCTCGCGGGCATGTTGAATCAGCGCATTACTTTCCAGCCACTCCAGACGTTCTTCTCGGGCGATTTCTCCACCACCAGACAAACGCCAGTGACGTACAGGAAGCTCAGGCATTTCAATCAACACTGCTTTTTCAGGTGCAATTTCTTTGCTACCCGGCAAATACGGAGAGTATCCCAGTAACGTGACGTCTAACGCACGTCGAGTATAGGGGCAACGCCACACTTGCTTTGGACTGTAAAATTCAGCTTGTTGTTTAATATCCAGCTGATAACCCGACTCAAACTGACGTAAGCAGGGTCGAATTGCATCCCAGACCTCAATCATTAAGTGGTTAACTAACGATTTCCAGTGAGCCTGCTCAGGTTGTATTGCCGGAAAGACTGCAATTAATAGCTTAATGACCCGGTTATAATGGCGATCGCGTATTTGTGGCCAAAGTTGATCACGTTTCTGCCCTTTGTTTTTTTTATCTGGACCCTGGAGCATTTTTACCGGGAAACGAGCCCCCATCCAGCGAGGGTATTGCTCGTTTTCGTAAAAAACGGCACTGTTTTCACGTATAAAGAAATCAAGAGTAATCTTCAATAAATTACGCCATTCCGCTAATTGCTTATCGGGATCGGGTAATAATGTCTTCCAGTCCTGCGGGCAGGTTGTAACTTTATCAATAAATGGATAGTGAATGGCTACCAGACCCATACTTTCGAGGGTCCAGGCATTTTTAGGGCGGCGACCAAACTCACTGTATAAACAAAAATCTGCAAACTGTTGTTTAGTAAGATCAAGCCCAGACAATTCTTTAAAACTGCCTCTCATTCTATCGGCAAGGTCCACACTGCCAACCAGCTGTTCAGACAGTGTTTGCCATGACATGGTTTTCTTCTGCTGATTGCCAGAGTTAGCCTGGAGTATTTGCATCGCTTCAGCATGATCCGGGCTTAAGGAACTCACCATCGGCTCGATAATTTTAAGTGCCTGAATGTCCGCCGGGCTAAGCTCTTCATTAGCAACCATCGCTTTTTTCAGCGCGTCAATAGAGTTTTTTAAAGGAAGGATAGAAAACTGGGTAATAAAACTCTCTAACAATGCGCAGTGTGCCGGGCTGAGCTTTGCTGATGGCTCATTAATATTGGCCAACTCCTGGTAACAAAGAGCTCGCAACGTCGCTTTATCGGCATCCTGCTGTAAGCGGGCAGAAATGCGGGCAGTGCCCTGACGTGAATCCGTAAAGGTGAGCAGACGTCGACCATTAAACGGTCCTAACTGCTCTTCTCTTGTCTGCGGTAATGGTGAAAACTCCAGCAGAGTAGGAATAATTTCATTTAAAAAAAAGGGCGCGCCAAGTCGAAGCGGACGGAATAAAGGATTATTTTTTCGTTGGGTGTCACCACAGCAAACACAAGCAAAGGAATTATTACGTCCCTCACCTCGAGATTCCGGTCTTAACAGGTTTATTTCATAGTGCTTTTGCGCTTCACTATCAATTTTCCCCGCCGTCGTTTCTTCCAGTGAAATGATATATTTTTCACCATCGATCGCAATCAGACGATCAAATTGAGAGTTATTATCTAATTCGTCGTTGTCTTCATCTTCAGAATAAACATCTACATCAAGAGCAAATTCATCCACTTCGGCAGCGGCGGGTTGCGCTACCAACCAGTTCGTTCCATCACCGCGCACCTCCTCTTTGGCAGACAAATAAGCTGAACCACACCCGGAGCAACGTAAAACTTCAAATACCGGCGCACCACAGTCACAATATTGGCGCTGCTCAAACCATACCTGACCAAATGGCCAGTCACTCTGATTTAATTCATGCGCTTTATGTAAGCATTGTTTGTTTGAACATGCCCATAGACCCGCCAGTGTTCTGATAAACCCATGCATACGTAATGGCGTAAAAGCCAGTTCACCTTCTCGCGATCTCGCCATTAGGTCGAGGAGTTGCAGTAACTCACGGTGATTAATATCTGGCCAGGTTCTTCTGGCAACATTGAGCAACTCACTCAAACGTACTGCCTGCCGTCCGGGATGAGTTAACGCCTGACGCAATTGCTGGGCTACACGGTAATGACAAAGCTGTTGGTAAAGATCCTGAGGGCTCAAAGATTTAAGAGAAGTTAAAGATGTGGGATATTCATGACGAATCAGCGACTCCGATACCCGCGGTATTTGTCGATAGCCGCGAACCACTTTGACATCACGTTCTGTAACGCCCGCAAGATCAGCGACAAATTTAGCAAGCTCCTTATTACCTTCAGGAGAGTCTTCACCAATAGTGGCAGAGGTCGCGATAATCTGCACAGGTTTATCTGTGCCAGGTCCAACATTGAAAGCCTGCATAACACGACGTAAAAGCAGCGCTAACTCAGCAGCCTGAGAACCAATATAACTATGGGCTTCATCCAGGACGATATACTTTAATATCCCCTGAGACTTTTCGATGATTGGGGCATCTTTACGACGAATCAGCATATATTCCAGCATGGTGGTATTCGTCACCATGATGGAAGGTGGTGCTTCGTAAATGGCTTCCCGACTCAAAGCTTGTTCAGGTACTTTCAACTGATCTTCCTGAACTTCGTATTTGGTATGCCGGGTTTCGCCATTATATAGCGCGAAGCGTATTTTCCCCTTAAATCCGCGCGTCCATTCACGAAGCCGCTCCTGTTGGCTGTTAATTAATGCATTTAACGGATACAAGAAAATAGCTTGTGTCCCTGTTAGTGACTGACGGGTCGATTTTTGCTGACGAATAAGATCTTCTAGAACCGGTACCATAAAGCATTCTGTTTTCCCGGATCCCGTACCGCTGCTCACTAACAAGGATTTTTTGTCTTCCAGAATCGTTCGCCACGCCGTAAGTTGATGACGAAATGGCACCGGCGCTTTGCTCAATGCATCAACCAGCGGGCTGGAAATTAGCTTGTCCCGCAAATCCTCCATTGTTTCATCCGCAGGCATCCAGCCGAACGTGCTTTCGAATACCGGGTCTGCAAGCAGTGACCCCTCCTGACCGGGAGGCTGGAAATATTGTGATTCCAGATAATGAGTCAACGACTTGCTCCGCAATGCCAACTGACTTACCACCGACCTCACCGCGCGCTGATGAAGCTGATTTAGAAGTGGCGCATAATGCAGTTGCTGAACGTCCATCAATGACATACTCCTGCTTGTTCAAAATAATATTGATAGATTACCCCTAATTGCTGCGGGGCTTGCTGATAGTGGAATTCAAAAAGCGCAGACAGTTGATATATCAAGTTATTATCTTTTTGGGTTAACAGCGCTGCGACTAACATCAAATTAAAACGTTTTTCAAGCCGTGAGTGATATTTATCTTCAATCCAAAGCTTATTAAAAACAGATTTTAACTCTGGAGTAATAGCACTAGACCAAAGTTCTTTAGGGAAGATACTGATACGCCCAAAGCTGTCGGGGTTCCTTAATAGCATCTGTTTAGCTTCATTAAACTGCTCACGACTAACAGTTGGCAAGACATTACAACCGGCTGGTAGGAGTTCGCTATATGTAAGTAACATATTCGCAATGGGAGCCAGCCGACGATCGATATGTGCACGATGGTTCATAAAAGCAATAAAGGGTTGCAATATATGTAATGCTAATGTTTTATCGTTAATCTGTTTTTCCAGATAAGCCCAACACTTTTGAAAAACATCTTTCCAGATTGAAACGGGAATCCATCCCCATGAAAAGGGTAATTCGTCCTGTATATCATAAATCGTATCGCTATCACCAGAAAGACATGATGATATTAACAACTGAACAACCACGCGGTAATTACTCGAAATACCTCTGAACAAATCCAGATCCAGCAAGGATAAGCCATTATTCATTTTGTATTTCTTAATATACTCCGTTAATAAACAGCAATAATTTTGCAAAGGATTGTTATCTATTTCAAAAATTAGCTCATTAAAATATTTTTTTCGCTGTTCGGAATCCGCTTCGCATAGAGCATTAAGTAATAAATCATTTGTCTGTAATACAGGTAGCCCCCATTTAATTACTGGTGCAATGCGAGCTGTACCATCAAGTTTCCCCACAATTAACCATGGGCTATCCTGAACATTCAGAGCTGAAAGATCATAAGCAAATTCATCTTTTTTTAGCAACGATATGTGTAAGCCAGGATCCTTAAGAGAAATAGCATCAACAACCAACTCGTCTATTCTATTTGCAGGAAAAACAACAGAATTTTTTATATCAACCAGTAACCCTTGATCGTGTTCAATAAAACTACCATCGTAGCGTTTAATACTGAGTGTTGCTTTATCCTTTCCAAATCTGTCAGAGTAAAAATCAACACATAATGTACTATTGCTGTTCCATGCACATGCCAGCATAGCATTTAGCAAATTATAGTTCTCATAAAGTGAAATTTGTTTTAATTTGTCATTGCATCCTGATAAAAGAGGAAGGTCGGCATGTAAATAACGGAATTTTTCAGCTACTGGATTTTCATCCAACAACTCGATATTAAGATATCCTCTTCCAGCACAAGATATGGTTAACAACTCAGCATCTATTCCATGCAAATGCGCTATAGATGCCACACCATCAAAATGAACAGAACCATCATGAGTTACAAATCGGCCACCGCTAACCGGCTTAGGTAATAATAGTTTAAGATTAGAACCATCTTTCCAGGAGACCCGTAAATCAACGGTATTTTCCAGCATCTCCGATGAATTATAATAAATAGCACACTCGTTTTGTGAATAATCGGACTTAAGTGTTACTTTTTCATTGTTTGAATATTTGTCAATTCTAGTATCCGTTATACCAGAAAGCATTATGATGCCTTGCTGAACACTCTCAGGTATAATATTAATATCGAAGTCTGCTGGTAAAACTACAACTTTACCGCTAAATAAAACCTCATCATTAACTATTCGTCTGACTTCTATCTGTCCTTTTGGCATTTCTGATGCGACAGAATGCCAGGCATTGTTACCTGAACGAATGGAACGCCAAAAAAGTTCTTTCTCCGGTACAATGCCATATTGCAGATCCTTTTTCCAACCGATCTTCGGCCAGGCTCGATGGACAGGATAATCCGATTTAACCAGTTCAACTTCTGTCGATTTAATATAATATTCAATCGCAGAATCATAAAGTTGCTGGGTGCGAATTGTACAAACTGCACCATCATGTAAAACAACGCTAAATACTCCACTTATTTTAGTTAAGCTGCGTTCACTGTTTTTCAGCAACCTTGGGATATCAAACTCACCTTCTCCACTAATATCTAAATGGCTATTTTTCGGTAGCGAAATAAACAGAGCATTTAGCCTGGAACTCACAGACCCCATACCGACAAGTTTTAGCTGCGATTCACTCTCATTCATCGCTTCAAAAACCCAGGGGAGTTCTTCAGTAAGTTCATAACCGCCTTTTGGAATTGTGTGGCCTAACAGAATTGGACCTTCATGAAGCGACAACGAGATTTCGGCCATTGCATCTGCACCAGAGAGCTTTTGCATCGCAATAGGTAATAACTCGACCCGCCAATCTTGCTGCTCATAACGGCTTAGCATTGCCAACCTTGCCCCGCCATTTCTCCATTTTCCTGAAATGATGAGTCGGGTCTGCTCCGGCTGAATATTGCATTCAAACAAAGAGGTTAACTGTTCTGTACGCATTGTGGCCGGGAATCGGAACCGGGCATCACAATACCAACTGTCATCAACATCGACCCAGATTCTTTCAACCTGAAGACTACTTGCACTGCGTATTTCAGAAGATTGAGAAAGTAATCGCCTTACAATCTCTGCAGCATTCGCTTCGGGGAGAACGAGTGGAAGTTGAAGATGCCAGTCTGGAGAGAGCTTACGTAATGCAGAAACGGGATCACTGCTTTGAGGTGGATGCTCACTAAGTAATCGGCAGAGAGTCTCGCAGAATTCACCGGCTATTTCATAGACCAGTTCGTTTTGCATTGTGACAGGAATCGTATCGCCTAATTCTTGTGCAATTTTAGCGGCAGGATATTGAGATGCTTGCCCACGAAGCGCCTGATATATCCTTCTGAAATAGGTAATCAAATAACCGCTCTCATTTTCAATCATGCGGATAGGTAAACCACCTTCACAAGCCAGTGTATGCAGATAACCCGAAGCTTGCCCCAGGTTTCTTATCTTTCTTTTCCAGTAGCGAATGCCATCATTAACCAGCTTCTGTCGATGAACATACGGAACTTTCCAGTCAATAGAATCTAAAATTGTGTCCCATTTAGGGTGTCCGACCGTATGAGTCCGGCGGATAAACTCTGCGGCATATATGCTAAATAGAACATCGCTATAGGAAATGAATATCGTTCTTGGATAACTACGGGGGGCATATGTACGCAGTAGTTCTGCCAAACTTTCGTACTCTGTATCAGTACAACGGTAAGCATATAACGCCCGTCCATCAGCTCCGGATAATGAACGGCGACTAAAAAACATGTTAAGCCATTGCAAAAGTGGGTTAACTGGAGTTTTCACAAGCAACCTGCCTTCCTTTGATACAATTCGTAACAGGTTACTATCATCATAAAAAAGCTCAACCCGATGAACTCGCTAAAAATGAGACAAATCATTTATATCTCGAAAAAACTTGTTACAATCATGAGCGCTACACCGAACTTAACCATATAAATTATGTGTGTTTTGTTTATTTTTTAAACAATTACAACTATCCATTATTTACACAGGTATCAAAATGTTAGCGCAGCTTTTTGAGCAGTTGTTTCAATCGATAGACTCTACACTGATCACCAATATTTTCATCTGGGCTGTTATATTCGTATTTTTATCAGCGTGGTGGTGTGACAAAAAAAATATACATAGTAAATTTAGAGAATATGCTCCAACCTTAATGGGGGCATTAGGTATTCTGGGTACTTTCATTGGTATTATTATTGGGTTACTCAATTTTAATACTGAAAGTATTGATACCAGCATCCCCGTATTATTAGGCGGCCTAAAAACAGCATTCATTACAAGCATTGTAGGTATGTTTTTTGCCATTTTATTTAATGGAATGGATGCTTTCTTTTTTGCCAATAAACGAAGTGCGTTAGCAGAAAATAACCCTGAATCTGTTACACCTGAACATATCTATCATGAATTAAAAGAGCAGAACCAGACTCTGACTAAATTAGTCTCGGGTATTAACGGTGATAGTGAAGGTTCTCTTATTGCTCAAATAAAATTACTACGTACTGAGATTAGCGATTCCTCGCAGGCACAATTAGCTAATCACACTCATTTCAGTAATAAGCTTTGGGAACAACTTGAACAATTTGCAGATCTAATGGCAAAAGGTGCTACAGAACAAATTATTGATGCTTTACGACAAGTCATTATTGATTTTAATGAAAATTTAACTGAACAGTTTGGTGAAAACTTTAAAGCACTTGATGCCTCTGTAAAAAAACTTGTTGAGTGGCAGGAAAATTATAAAACGCAAGTTGAGCTGATGTCAGAACAATATCAACAAAGTGTCGAGTCTCTGGTTGAAACAAAAACTGCGGTTGCCGGGATTTGGGAAGAATGTAAAGAAATTCCTCTGGCTATGTCTGAACTGCGTGAAGTGCTTCAGGTGAACCAACATCAAATCAGCGAACTCTCCCGCCATTTAGAAACCTTTGTCGCCATCCGCGATAAAGCGACAACCGTATTACCTGAAATACAGAACAAAATGGCTGAAGTGGGTGAACTGCTGAAATCCGGAGCTGCAAATGTTAGTGCATCTCTTGAGCAAACCAGCCAGCAAATACTTCTTAATGCAGATTCAATGCGCGTGGCCCTGGATGAAGGTACCGAAGGATTCAGACAATCAGTTACCCAAACACAACAAGCATTTGCCTCGATGGCACATGATGTCAGCAATTCCTCCGAAACTCTAACCAGCACGTTAGGTGAAACAATTACTGAAATGAAACAAAGTGGTGAAGAATTCCTGAAGTCACTAGAGTCGCACTCGAAAGAATTGCATAGAAATATGGAACAAAATACGACTAATGTAATTGATATGTTCAGTAAGACTGGTGAAAAGATTAACCATCAACTATCTAGTAATGCCGATAATATGTTTGATTCAATCCAGACATCATTTGATAAGGCAAGTGCAGGGCTGACTTCTCAAGTCAGAGAATCAATTGAAAAATTTGCTCTATCCATCAACGAGCAGTTACATGCTTTTGAGCAAGCAACTGAACGTGAGATGAACCGTGAAATGCAATCATTAGGTAATGCTCTGCTTTCAATCAGCAAAGGTTTTGTCGGTAACTATGAAAAACTTATTAAAGATTACCAAATAATTATGGGGCAGTTACAAGCATTAATTTCTGCTAATAAACATCGAGGGTAATCGATCATGGATAAGATTATAGGGAAACAATTACCTAAAAAAGATCAAGATAATGAACACTGGGTATCCATGTCAGACCTAATGGCAGGGCTGATGATGGTTTTTATGTTCATATCTATTGCTTATATGCACTACGTACGTATTGAAAAAGAAAAAATTAAAGAAGTTGCCGTAGCCTACGAGAATGCTCAGTTACAGCTTTATAATGCTCTGGATATTGAGTTTGCAAAGGATTTGCAAGACTGGGATGCAGAGATCGATAAGCAGACTCTGGAGGTTCGATTTAAATCACCGGATGTTTTATTTGGCTTAGGAAGCACAGAGCTTAAACCAAAGTTTAAACTCATTCTTGACGACTTCTTTCCTCGCTACCTAAAAGTTCTTGATAATTATCAAGAACATATTACTGAAGTCCGCATTGAAGGTCACACAAGTACTGACTGGACTGGAACAACGAATCCTGATATTGCTTATTTTAATAATATGGCACTATCACAAGGTCGTACACGTGCAGTATTACAATACGTTTATGATATAAAAAATATCGCGACACACAAACAATGGGTTAAAAGTAAATTTGCCGCAGTAGGTTATTCATCTGCACATCCCATTCTTGATAAAACCGGCAAGGAGGATCCTAATCGCTCTCGTCGTGTCACCTTCAAAGTTGTAACAAATGCCGAGTTGCAGATTAGAAAGATTATTCAGGAGTAAGAGATGAAATTATCTATCGACATTTCAGAACTTATTCAATTAGGGAAGAAAATGTTACCAGAAGGAGTCGATTTTTTTCTGGATGAATCCCCTATTGACTTTGATCCAATAGATATTGAGTTATCCACGGGTAAAGAAGTTAGTATCGAAGATCTTGACCCTGGTAGCGGGCTTATCTCTTATCATGGCCGCCAGGTTCTTTTATATATTAGGGACCATTCAGGGCGTTATGATGCGGCTATCATCGATGGCGAAAAAGGAAAACGTTTTCATATTGCCTGGTGCAGAACTCTTGATGAAATGCGCCATAAAAATCGATTTGAAAGGTATCATGCAACTAACCGCATAGATGGTTTATTCGAAATTGATGATGGTTCAGGTCGGAGCCAGGATGTTGATTTACGAGTATGTATGAATTGTCTGGAACGACTTAATTACAAAGGAAGTATTGATAAACAAAGGAAAAGAGAGATTTTTAAATCATTCTCATTAAATGAGTTTTTTTCAGATTATAGTACCTGTTTTCGTCATATGCCTAAGGGTATCTATGACAAAACAAATAGTGGGTATGTCGAAAACTGGAAAGATATATCAAAATCAATACGAGAAAAGGCCAAGTATACTTGTAATAATTGTGGTGTGAATTTATCAACCGCCAAAAACTTGTGCCATGTCCATCATAAAAATGGCATCAAATATGATAATCACCATGAAAACCTTCTTGTTCTGTGTAAGGATTGCCATCGTAAACAGCCCCTCCATGAAGGTATATTCGTTACCCAAGCTGAGATGGCTATCATTCAACGTTTACGTTCCCAACAAGGGTTATTAAAAGCCGAATCCTGGAATGAAATATATGACCTGACTGATCCATCAGTACATGGTGATATTAATATGATGCAACATAAAGGCTTTCAACCTCCTGTTCCTGGGTTAGATCTTCAAAACTCAGAACATGAAATTATTGCAACCGTAGAAGCAGCATGGCCAGGCCTTAAAATTGCAGTTAACCTTACTCCCGCCGAAGTCGAAGGATGGAGAATATATACCGTGGGTGAGCTGGTTAAAGAAATACAAACAGGAGCCTTTACGTCAGCAACGTTGTAAATTCCGAAACTCCGTGAAAGTTAAGACTTTCACGGAAGATAAATAAAATTTTCCTGATTTGTGACTCAAATTACAAAAGTCGTTTATGGCATAACTTGTCTGTTTTTTTGGTGTGATAGGTATAAAGGCATATGCTATGGTTAGCCTTATATTTAAAACTTTCCTCATACGGGTGAAGGTTAAAGCTTGGTAGATAGGTTACAGTCACAATGAATAAAGCAATAACGGTGCTTGCTATAATGATGGCTTCATTTTCCGTAAATGCGTATGTATTACCGGAAACGCCGGTGCCATTTAAAAGTGGTACCGGAGCAATTGATAACGACACTGTCTACATTAGTTTAGGTAGCGCAGGTACGGCATGGTACAAGCTGGAGAAACAGACCAAAGATAAAAAAATGGACAGCGTTAGCTGCATTTCCTGGTGGACCGAGTGATCAAGCAACTTCTGCATTTATTGATGGCAATCTGTATGTGTTTGACGGCATTGGCAAAAACAGCGAGGGCTTGACTCAGGTATTTAATGACGTACACAAATACAACCCCAAAACCAATAGCTGGGTTAAATTGATGTCGCACGCGCCGATGGGCATGGCGGGCCATGTGACTTTTGTACACAACGGCAAAGCTTATGTTACTGGCGGTGTTAACCAGAATATCTTCAATGGCTATTTTGAAGATCTTAACGAAGCTGGAAAAGATTCAACATACCGAACGCCGGAGAACTGGACGACGACACCACGAAGCAGTCATTTCAGTCGGGGGATGATTGTAGACAAATTTGTTGACGCTATTTTGCGGTTTTGGCGCGAAAGGTGAGCGTTCATTAATTTGATTTATTTGCATCCATCAACGCTTTTAACTCCTCCGGCGTAAACGGTGGTTTGCGTCGGTGCAACATCGCATGGCAATTAGGGCACACAGGAAGCAAATCATTAACTGGATCCAGCTGGTAATCCTCTTTAATGGCTGAAAGCGGCACCAGGTGATGCACATGGATAAAGCCTTCTGCGATATCACCATAGATCTTCACCAGATCAACGCCGCATACGTTGCACTGGCATCCATGATGTTCGACCGCTTTATCTCGGGCCTTTTTATCGCGTTCATAGCGGTTTACTGTCACCTTTATCGCCGCACCTTCAACGTATGTCTCCTGCGACGGCAACTCATCCGGGAACAGAACGTCGGCTATGGGAGCCGCAGCGGCTTTATCCAGATGAATATGAAATCCCTGCTCTATGAGTAGCTTGACACATTTAGATTTTATTCCGCCGGTGAAATCCGCAGGGGTAAATTGCGTCCCCGTCATCAATGTCGCTGCGATGCCAGCAATCGCCTTCGAGGGGTAACGTCGGCCATGATATTCAATCTCATACAACCGTGCAGGCTGGAACTGATGAGTTTCTCCCGCATCCCATAAATGGATAGCTTCGATGATATACCGCCGCGGAAGATGATCGGGGAGTTTATTCATGGAGAATGTCCTTATACGTTCTCAGAACAGGCAGCAAAAAAACAAATGAGATCAAGGTAATATATCTTCACTTGCAGGCTTGAACAGCAGAAAATTTGCGAGCATGATCGCAATTATTTCACTGCCAGGGATATCAATGGCTTCCAGTAAATCGCTACAGCAGGCAATTGCCAATATAAAAATCTGGCACAAGGATGAACAGCGCGCGCCGCATAAGCCATTGTTATTGCTATACATATTAGCGGGATACCTGAATGGACATCCGCGCCTTTTCGATTATGGCTCGGAAATCTACGAACCTCTGCACAGTTTACTGGAACGTTTTGGGCCACAGCGTTCACAGTACCGACCTGATATGCCGTTCTGGCGATTACAAGGCGACGGATTCTGGCAATTACACAATGCCGAGCTTTGCTCAACAGCAGGGAGCAGCCGACAACCACCAGTGAAGGAACTGACTGAATACCACGTTGCAGGCGGTTTCGATGAACAGCACTACGCCCTGGTAACTGGCAATAAAAAACTCATCAATACTCTGGCGCAACAGATACTCGAAGCGCACTTCACCGAGAGTATTCAGGAAGAAATTGCTGACGAGCTGGGTTTTGATCTCCAGCAAATCCGTAAACAGCGCGACCCGTTATTTCGCAAAAATGTATTACGCGCTTATAAATACCAGTGCGCGATATGTGGCTTTAATATGCGACACGACGACACCACCGTCGCGTTGGAAGCGGCGCATATAAAATGGAAACAGCACGGCGGTCCTTGTGAAATTCCGAATGGCCTGGCGCTTTGCGCAATTCACCATAAAGCCTTTGATAAAGGATCGATTGGCCTGGATGAAAATATGCGGGTACTGGTCTCGGATGCGGTAAACGGCGGAGGGATCGTTGAGAGATTATTCTGGGATTTTGACGGGAAAACTATTGCGTTGCCACAGGTGCGTAAAAATTACCCTTTTGAGGGGTTTGTGGAGTGGCATCGAAAAGAGGTTTTTAGGGGGTGAGGTTGATAACTATCGCATTATGTTCAATATTGCTGACATAATCAGTGCAGGATCTTACCGCTAGTTTACAACTCGCCTTCGATAGCGGCGCAAAACGAGTTCTGTTGCCGATATCCTCGGCTATGGATATTCCAACAGTTCCGGCAGAGTTGTTTACCAAGTTTCAGGTAAGTTTTTACTCAGAATCGGTTGATGCGGTTTATAAGGCGCTGGATGTGAATTAACACATTCCTCAGCTTATTTACAAAAGGATTATTCCCATTTGATATAATATCAGTGCCAATTTACTTTTATCAATGGAATATATCTCGGCTAAATAACAATAAAACTTATCGCTAATGGATTAAATAAACAATTTTCTAATTCATTTCACCACCTTTGATATAGAAATTGATGGTGTTGTCGCTGCCATTGCTTATGGTGATGATAAAATCCACGTTTCTGGATCGTTGCGTAGAAAATCATCACTGCCTTGATATTTTGATGCGATATAATCATACCGTTCCGTAGTACCAATTTCAATTTCAGGCTAAACCCCAATATTAAAAAAATTAGAGTTATTCACTGATTATATTATCAATAATATAATCAGTGAATTACATGGACTATATAATAAATTGCTCTAATCATTTCCCTTACGAATATATGGGCCAAAAGTCCAAGAATCATAATAAGGGTGATGGACTAATTTTTCATTAAATCGAACACTATAAGTTAATTTTTTTATATTTTTACGTACAGCATTAATACTGGGCAAAGAGGAAAGATAATCTATAAACTTATCGATAGTGATTTCCCCTTCGCAACACTCAAACCCATCAATGATATTTTTCGCCATTTTTCCATTTTCATTTGTTTGATATATCACTCCAGGTATTCGTTGAAAAAAACTAGATAATGCATATTTGTCCGCTACATATGTATCATCCACATGATATTTCCCACCGAGCATAGTTGTAGTAACAATAAGCTTATACACACCTTTGGGTTGCCATGTTGATGGTAGTTCGAATTCTTTAATGATCACATCAAGATGATTAAGATAATGTTCAGAAATTCGATTTATTTGTTGAAAATAAGAACGCATAAATTTATTATTATGATCATGTATTAATGAGCTATCTCCAACGATGTTACACACTTGCTGATAGTACTTACCATAATATATTGGTTGACCATTTGATTTTAGTTCTGTAAAAATCAAACAATCATCCAGGAGAATCACGCAATCGCACTGATAATTAGCATGAGCATCAATTGGAGAAGCTTTAATCCCCGCATCACGAACTTGTTTTATAAATTGTTGCTCATGAAATCACCCTTTACTTGCTTGAGAAATTTTTTTGGAACCAAATAATGACATTAGAGAGCGAGTCACTGAGCTATTTGCTATTAATGCAGGCATTAAGCATAAACCGTCCATACAGGGAATAAATGGGCAATCATTAAGATCATGTGATTTTGAATTGAAGGTAAAATAATCTATCAGTTTTTTTGCTGCATCTGCTGCAATCCCCTTACGTTGAAAGAATGATAACCAACTCTCACGGCTTTTTACGATCAGCCAGCGATCCAACTGTAGGGGTATAGGTTTTGTCGATGAAAATCTTTTGCTCATTTCTTCTTTAGATAACTCGACTAAACATTGATAAGCGTGCACCCAATTAAATAATGATATATTCCCATATTCTTCATGAAGGTCATCAGGAGACATATTTTCCAACTCGCTTAGATGAAATGAGCTAAAAACGCCATCAGAATTTAAGTAAGATGGCATATGATCCTTTACCCAACTATTTAGATGAAAATGTTTGTTACTAAATTCATGAACTTCGCTATATAGATGTGACGCTCTCATCATTAGTCTATTTCTTGCAATCTCATAATCTCGGTATAAACAAAAACTATCAACCTCAAGAGAGTAAATGTTATTATCCAATTTTGTAAATACTGCACTACTTAATCTGAAAAAGTCTCTTACTCTGCTTAATGAGTCAAAAACATTCCACTCATTAAGGTACCCTCCCATTGAAAGCAAGGTTTGTTTATTCACACAAGAAGTTAGTTTCAATGGCCCATGAGTCCGTAAATAAGAAAATATTCTTCCGGTGTAATTGGCTACCTCATCAAATGCCCTATCGATAACTCGAAAATATTCGATATCAGGTTCAGCATGAATATTAATATTTTCAGAAACGATAAATAATGGAAAAATCCTCTTCATTTTTTTAGGATCATTGACCACAACCAAGGATGATAATGATGATAAAAACATCTCACAAAACATGATGAGATTAAGTATTAATGCATGTGATTTTTTTGTATTTTTACGCCCAATACCAGCACATTTTGTAGCCGCAAAGAAAGAATTATTTATATCATGCATAATTTTACATTGACTCTCGAACTCAGAGATTAGTTCAATGTTATCAGGAAATGAGTTTACTAGCTCATTAATACATTTTTTGAATGTATTGTTATACTCAACTTCAGTCTGAACTGAAAATCTATTATAATAGATGGAAGATATTCTCAGCACATCCAAGGCGATATCTATACTAATATCATCTCTTTTTATGTACTCACAAAAAAAAGAACAAAACTGTTTCGGGTCGTTAGCAAGATTACTAATTCTAGTGGTATCATAAACTTTTTCCATTTTTCCATACATCCTATTGTCTAAATTACTATAAAACTAGCCACTTAACTAATAATTATAAATTTCATCTTTTACACCTTGCATTTTTATAACCAATGAAATCTACAACAAGCAACTGATGGATAATCCGATATTGGTCGCATTTAATGGCATGGTAGCAAAGTTTTCATCACATACCTCCTTTGCACCAGAATAAACGCCAGAGATCTGAAATTGCGAGTACACTACAGAAATTGTACTGCCGGTCCCATCAGCATAAAACCATAGTTACACAGGTAATCATCATTATTCGCCAAGATAATAAATATTATTCGGTAGAATAGCGTTCTCAGGTGGTCAGTAAAATTGTCTTCAACAAGATGTCTGCGCATCTCGTCTGCTAGCCCTACATAACTGCTCTCGACCGAAACTATTTATTGAATGTTCACCAAGGTGGGCGTGGAGACAAAATGACGTCTTTTGATATTAGCTACCTGAGCCACATGGTCAAAACGTTCAAGTAGCATACCGAAACCACCCTGCCCACGTAATGTGGACGATGCAGCTTCCAGCCAGAGCAAACTTGGGACCATCGACTACAAAATGAAGAATACTGAACTGCTTTTCTGGCAGGCCTATATACTGCACGGATATGGGTGATTTCAGACACAAAAAAAGCCGCTCTTGAGCGACTTGATTTGCATACGGTGTGGTGCGAAGGCCGGACTCAAACATGCGATTTAACCTCATGATTTAAAATTGTTAATAATAAACAACACCATCCTATACCAACACAGATACCAACACGAAAAATCACTGGTTTTCGGCATCGAACCAGGACAATCAGGTCCTGATTGAGATACCGAGCTCTGTTACTCGTCATCTTCCTCGACAGGCTCCATTGCATCAAGTGGTACTCGCACCATCGCGATAGAACCAATCCGGATAAAAGCATCTTCCCCATCTATATCGGTTAACTGATATCGCTTACTTGATGCCGGATAATTGTGTCGATTGGCAACAGTGTACTCTTTCGTACAGCCAGAATGTGGCAGACTGAGGTGGAATAGATAACGTCCGTATGCCCGCTGACCACCTCCGGGCGGGAGAGTGTGGTATCTGACATCATCATTTTTCCTTTCTGTTTATAAATGAAAACGCCAGCCGTGTTCAGGCTGACGTCAGGGAAGTGAAATCGGGTGAGTGATCTTCACTGGTTCTGGTGCAAAAGTTACTGTTGGCGCAGGGTACGGATACCCTCCCTGGCCTGTTCGATACAGGGCAACAGTGCTGCCGAACCTGTTTTATCCTCATCGTTGTCGAAGATAATTCCCGATTCGCAGTCGATATTGTCCTGCAGCCACGTAATCAGAATATCCAGCGCTGTTTCCGTGGTTAATGATTTCATGTTGTGAATTTCCGGATTACCTGTCGAAAGTGGGTAAACCCGGCAGATATCCGGCACTGGCATCCAGATGAATGGGACTGACACCATAACGCCGGATGAGTGTGACGACCAGACGACGGAACGTTTTTGACAGCCCCAGGCGCTTAAGCCGCAGAACCGGGTATGACCACGCATCGGTACGTAACAGATAACCGGTACCGGTAAAATGAATCCATTCTGATTCACCGAAGTCACTGGTCTGGTGTGACAGCGAGTACAGCCAGGCGTTGTCCGTTTCCGTGATATGTGCGGTACTGCAGCGTATGCCGGTAAGGGCAACAAATGGTGGCGTGCAGTCTGCTGAGGTCCGGTCAGATTCATCAACAACACGAAGGGAGTAGCCGTTATCGCAGACCATGTTAATCAGTTCAGCGAGATTAACACCATCAATGTCAACGACAATTCGCCCCATATTCAGTGCCTGTACGTTAACACTGTCGGCTTCCAGTGTCAGGGCCAGTTTCATCATTTCGCCTCCGGATACTTACCCAGGGTGATATTGTTCACCGTTCTGTAGTTGTGGCGGGTCATCAGGCCTGTTGCCCGGCGAGCCCGGAGAATATCAATGCTGTTGATTAACTGCGACGAGGCTCCTGCGCTGAATCCCGGCTGGTCAGTTCGTACCAGTGCGTATTTTTCCACGAGAAAGTTCACTGCATCACACAGTGAAATGCCTGCCTCAATATGCTGCTCAATCACGCGTTCATCCACGAACGGTGTGTCATTCAGCGTAAGGCTGTAATGCTGGTCCAGTAACCGGGTGAGCAGTGTCTGCCAGATGGTGACGGGAGACGGGCAGCACGATACCTCCCGTACATGCGTGTCGGGTAATGTTTTCATACTGAAGATTTTCCTGATATGCAGAGATAAAAAATGGGACAGTGGCGTGGTGAAAACACCAGGCCGGAGCAGAAGGTTATTCTGGTGGTTTACTTTTTCGTTTCAGGTGTCGGATAAACAGCCAGATAAACGTAACCACAGGAGCCGAGGGTGTCGGCTTCACAGGTCAGCCCCTTCGCATACAGTGTCACGGTATGCTGATGGCGGGGATTCAGTTCACCACTGGTGAGCATTAATTTCAGTTGTTTCATCAGCAGCGGAAAGGCCTGGTCCAGAGGGTACGCATCCGCATCTCTGAACCGGCCTCTGATACCGGCACGGTCGGCAAGGTAATGCAACCGGTTACCCTCCTGCACCAGACGGGCGCCGAAACAGGGCGTCACTGTGCAGGGTAGTCCCCACCAGGGATGGTCGTCATTGTCATCGGGATGCGTTGTCCCGGAAAGTGTGTCTGACACGATAAAATCCTCACAGAAAATCGGTGAATGATAGTTTAACGATGACGGGTCAGCCGGCGCGCAGACCGGCTTCGGTAAAGGTGTATTCGTTGATGAGCAGGACCTCATCCACAGCGGCGTCTGAGCTCAGCCAGTCGTACTCGTTTTCCGGGTGACGGAACATCAGTTCAGGGTGACGCTCATCAGCCGGACATACGGACCAAAACTGTCCTTACGGCGTTCAGCAAACACGGCCAGCACACCGGGAATATCCT
>ENA-OXQR01000086-OXQR01000086.1-human-gut-metagenome-genome-assembly--contig:-NODE-86-length-47957-cov-19.4572_pt1 | contig 47957 bp, 40 predicted proteins | sample MGYA00249587_ERZ652573 | MGnify/ENA primary metagenome ERZ652573 (study PRJEB26925, sample SAMN05826651) | human gut metagenome | biome: ENVO:2100002; feature: ENVO:00000062; material: ENVO:00002003...
GTGTATAAGAGACAGCGCTGGCCGTGACCATCTCGGCGGGAACCTCCGCACGCGAGAGGTAGGGATGCGCCGCGAGAAAGTCCTGCACGCGCTGTTCCACCCCGGCGAGGTGCTCGGGGTTGGTCGTAGCCTTGTTGCTGCCGCCCGAACCGCCGCCGTTGTAGTCCACGGCCGAGGGACGGCTCCAGAAATAGCGGACATCGGTGAACCGCTGCCCCACGTTCGCCGCGCCGACGACCTGTCCGTCGAGCGTTACCACGTCGGCCTCTCCGCCGTTGGGGCCTGCGACGGCCGACACGCCGCGCAGCACGAGGACATATCCCACGCCGAGCACGATACACATCGCCAGCGTTATTTTGAGTGAAATCCAAAGGTTTTTCATAGTTGAAGCAATGCTTTAAAAGAATACACTTATTAACATGTCTATCAGTTTGATGCCGACGAACGGGACGATCACGCCGCCGAGTCCGTAGATAAAGAGGTTGCGGCGCAGCAGGGCCGAGGCCCCGATCGGTTTGTAGGTCACGCCGCGCAGGGCCAGCGGGATGAGCAGCGGAATGATCAGGGCGTTGAAGATCACCGCCGAGAGAATGGCGCTTTCGGGCGAGTGGAGGTGCATGACGTTCAGCGCGCCGAGCGACGGAATCGAGGCGATGAACAGCGCCGGGACGATGGCGAAGTACTTCGCGACGTCGTTGGCGATGGAGAAGGTCGTGAGCGTGCCGCGCGTCATCAGCAGCTGTTTGCCGATCTCGACGATCTCGATCAGCTTCGTGGGGTCGTTGTCCAGGTCGACCATGTTGCCCGCCTCCTTGGCGGCCTGCGTGCCGCTGTTCATGGCCACGCCCACGTCGGCCTGCGCCAGTGCCGGGGCGTCGTTCGTGCCGTCGCCCATCATGGCCACCAGCTTGCCCGACTGCTGTTCGCGGCGGATGTATTCGAGCTTGTCCTCGGGACGGGCCTCGGCGATGAAGTCGTCGACGCCGGCCTTCTCGGCGATGTATTTGGCCGTCAGCGGATTGTCGCCCGTGACCATCACGGTCTTCACGCCCATCCGGCGCAGCCGCTCGAAGCGTTCGCGGATGCCCGTCTTGATGATGTCCTGCAACTCGATGACGCCCGTGATCCGTTCGTTTTCGCAGACTACGAGCGGTGTGCCGCCGTTTTCGGAGATGGTGCGCACGGTGGCTGCGATTCCGGCCGGGCAGGGGTTTTCGTGCTCGGCGGCGATGCGGAAGATCGCTTCGGCGGCTCCCTTGCGGATGCGGCGTCCGTCGGGCATGTCGACGCCCGAACACTTGGTTTCGGCGGTGAATTTCACCATCCGCACGCCGACCATCGTCACCGGGTCGGTGCGGACCCCTTCGGCGGCGCCCAGCTCGACGACGGATTTGCCTTCGGGGGTCGGGTCGGCGACGGACGAGAGCACGCACATGCGCACGAAAGCCTTGGGGGCGATGCCGTCGGCGGGATGGAAGCGCGTGGCCTTGCGGTTGCCGATGGTGATGGTGCCGGTCTTGTCCAGGAGCAGCGTGTCGATGTCGCCGGCGGTCTCGACGGCCTTGCCCGACTTGGTGATGACGTTGGCCCGCAGGGCGCGGTCCATGCCGGCGATGCCGATGGCCGACAGCAGGCCGCCGATGGTGGTCGGGATCAGGCAGACGAACAGCGAGATGAACGCCGCGACGGTGATATTGGCCCCCACATAGTCGGCGAAGGGCTTGAGCGTGGCGCAGACGATGACGAAAACGAGCGTGAACCCGGCCAGCAGGATCGTCAGCGCGATTTCGTTGGGCGTCTTCTGGCGCGAGGAGCCTTCGACCAGGGCGATCATCCGGTCGAGGAAACTCTCGCCGGGCCGCGCGGTGACTTTCACGAGAATGCGGTCGGAGAGGACCTTCGTGCCGCCCGTGACGGAGCTTTTGTCGCCGCCCGCCTCGCGGATCACCGGGGCCGATTCGCCCGTGATGGCGCTTTCGTCGATCGACGCCAGGCCCTCGACGATCTCGCCGTCGGCGGCGACGGTGTCGCCCGCGACGCACTCGAACAGGTCGCCCTGCTTCAGTTCGGAACTGCTGACGATGTGCGACTGTCCGTCGGGTTCGATGCGTTTGGCGGGGGTCTCCTCGCGGGTTTTGCGCAGCGAGTCGGCCTGCGCCCTGCCGCGGGCTTCGGCGATGGCCTCGGCGAAGTTGGCGAAGAGCACCGTTAAGAGAAGTACGGCGAAAATCACGAGGTTGTAGAGCAGCGAACCCTGCGACGTGTCGCCCGTCACGGCGATCCGGACGATCAGCAGCAGCATGGCGAAGGTGACGGCCTCGACGGTGAACATGATCGGGTTCTTGATCATCTGCCGCGGGTCGAGTTTCGTGAACGAAGCGCGAAGGCTCCGGCGCAGCAGGACAGGATCGAAAAGCGAGTTATTTTTGTTTCGTTTCATAGCGGTAACAGGATTAGAAGGTCAGGTAATCGGCGATGGGACCCAGCGCCAGCGCGGGGAAGAACGAGAGGGCCGCAACGATGATGATGACGGCGAAGGTCATCAGCGAGAAGGTTCCCGTGTCGGTGCGGAGCGTGCCGGCGCTCTCGGGAATGCACTTCTTCGACGCCAGCAGTCCGGCTATGGCGACCTGTCCCACGATCGGGAAGTAGCGGCCCATGATCAGGGCGATGCCCGTCGAGATGTTCCAGAACGGCGTGTTGTCGGCCAGTCCCTCGAATCCCGAGCCGTTGTTGGCCGCCGAGGAGGTGTATTCGTAGAGCATTTCGCTCAATCCGTGGAACGAGGGGTTGTTCAGCCACCCTATTTCGGGGTTCGCGGCGGCCACGGCGGCCGAGATGCCCGTGCCGACGAGGATCAGGAAGGGATGCAGCAGCACGACCAGCGTGGCGATCTTCATCTCGCGCGCCTCGACTTTCCGGCCGAGGAACTCCGGCGTGCGGCCCACCATCAGTCCGCTGATGAAGACGGCGATGATGAGGAATGCGAAATAGTTCATCCACCCTACGCCCACGCCGCCGAACCAGCAGTTGATCTGCATGTTGAGCATCTGGAGCATGCCGCTCAACGGGGTCTGCGAATCGTGCATCGAGTTGACCGAACCGTTCGACGTGACGGTGGTCGTCATGCCCCACATGGCCGATGCGGCCGAGCCGATGCGGATCTCCTTGCCCTCCATCGAACCGAGCTCCTGCGAGATGCCCATGCCGTCGATCTGCCGGCTGCCGCCCGTCTCCTGCCAGACGGAGAGGAAGACGCCTGCGGTATAGGCCAGGAGCATCACGCCGAAAATCCATGCCGCGAGCCTGCGTCGGCGCGTGTAGAACCCGAAGGCGAAGACCATCGCCATGGGCAGGATCAGGATCGACCAGCATTCGAGGATGTTGGTGAAGGCGTTGGGGTTTTCGAGCGGGTGCGCCGAGTTGGTTCCGAAGTAGCCGCCGCCGTTGGTTCCCAGCTGTTTGATGGGCACGATGGCTGCGGTGGGGCCTTGCGAGATGACCTGTTCGGCGCCTTCGAGCGTCGTGAGCGTTTGCTTGCCGTCGAAGGACATCGGCGTGCCGTTGATGACGAGCAGGATGCCGACGGCGAGCGACAGCGGCATCAGGATGCGCGTCACGCTCCGGGTGAGGAAGACCCAGAAGTTGCCGATGGTCTTCGTCGTTTTGCCCGCCAGCGCCTTCATCATTCCGGCCATGGCGGCCATGCCGCAGGCGGCGGTGACGAACTGGAAGAGCATGATGACGAACAGCTGCGTGAAGTAGGACAGGCCCGTCTCGCCGCTGTAATGCTGGAGGTTGCAGTTGACCATGAACGAGATGCAGGTGTTGAACGCCAGGTCGGGCGACTGTCCCGGGTTGCCGTCGGGGTTGAGCGGCAGCCAGCCCTGGAAGACCAGCAGCAGCATGCCCCAGAAGAACCAGAAGAGGTTGACCGTCAGGAGCGCTTTGAGGAACTGTTTCCAGTTCATCTCCACGGCCGGGTCGATGCCGCAGAAGCGGTAGATGCCCCGTTCGACGGGAGCCATGAAGTCGAGCCACGTGCGTTCGCCGCGGTAGACTTTGGCAATGTAACGCCCCAGCGGGTAGCAGAGCGTCACCAGAAGGGTCCATTGCAGGATTACGCCTGAAATTTCGGTATTCATCGGTTCAGAATTTTTCGGGTTTGACGAGCACGTACATCAGATAGACGAATCCGAGGATGCTCAAGATAAGGAGACTTGTAAACATAGGGCGTCAGATCTTTTCGAACCAATCCACACATTTGAAATAGAATCCGTAGCACAGCGCACCTAGGGCGCAGAGCAGCAGGAACAGCATGATTTCATTCATCTCTTCGTTTTTTTGAATTAGACATTTTTTTCACGAACCCGCACAGCATCAGGTCCAGCAGCAGCATTGCGCCGCAGAAAATCAGTAGGAGGATAACGATTGCCATTTTGCCGTCGGGGTTTGTTGCCCGTAAGCATACGAAGGGGATGCCGGAATTTATGCTCCGGATTCAATGCGTTGACAGGCAGTTGTTTGCCGGATAGGTATGGGCGCCGAAAAAGAGGGCCGCCTTATCATTTTGATAGGGCGGCCCTCTCGGAATGAGACGGTGAGGGGCTTATTTCACCCCGTAGCCGTCGAGTTTGCGGTATAGCGTGGCGATGCCGATGCCCAGCAGGCGGGCGGCTTCGGCCTTGTTGCCCCGGGTGTGTTCCAGCACCCGGAGAATGTGGCGGCGTTCGAGGTCGTCGAGCGCCAGCGAATCGGGGTCGGCGGAGCCGGCCGCCGCGTGGAATTCGGGCGCGAGGCAGTCGGCCGTGAGCCGGTTGCCGTCGGCCATGATCATGCTGCGCTCCACGGCGTTGCGCAGTTCGCGGACGTTGCCGTGCCACGTGTGGCGTTCGAGAGCGGCGATGTAGTCGGCGTCGATCGAGTCGATGCGACGTCCCATTTTGTCGGCGAACTGCGCCGCGAAGACGCGGATATATCCGGCGATGTCGCCGGGCCGCTCGCGCAGCGAGGGAAGGTGGATGCGGAACACCGAGAGGCGGAAATAGAGGTCCTCGCGGAAATTCCCGGCGGCGATCTCCTTTTCGAGGTCGCGGTTCGTGGCGGCGATCAGGCGCACGTCAATCCGTGTGGGGCGTGTTTCGCCGACCTTGATGAATTCGCCGCTTTCGAGTACGCGGAGCAGTTTGGACTGCAATTCGACGGGCATCTCCCCGATCTCGTCGAGGAACAGCGTGCCTTTGTCGGCCTCCTCGAAAAGGCCTTTCTTGTCTTTGGCGGCGCCCGTGAAACTGCCGGTCCGGTGGCCGAACAGTTCGCTTTCGAGCAGTTCGCGCGAGAAAGCCGAGCAGTTGATCGCCACGAAAGCCCCCTTCGCCCGGCGGCTGGCGTGGTGGATGGCTTGCGCGAAGACCTCCTTGCCGGTTCCCGTCTCGCCGGTGAGCAGCACCGAGGTGTCGGTGACGGCGACCTTGCGGGCCAGGTCCACGGCCCGGCGCAGGACCTCCGAGTCGCCGACGATCCGGTCGAAGGAGTGCTCTTCGGAGAGCTTGTTCTCGATGCGGCTCAGCCGCCGCTGCATTTCGGCCTTTTCGGCGGCCCGGCTCAACAGGGGCAGGATCTTGTTGTTGTCGTCGCCTTTGGTGATGTAGTCGAAGGCGCCGTTCTTGATGGCCTGCACGCCGTCGGGGATATTGCCGTAGGCCGTCAGCAGGATCACTTCGGTGGCCGGAGCGGCCTCCTTGATGCGGCCGACCATCTCGACGCCGTTGCCGTCGGGCAGCTTGACGTCGCACAGCACCACGTCGGGGTCGTACCGGCGGAGCGTTTTCATCCCCGAAGCGCAGTCCGGAGCCTCGGCCACCTCGTAACCTTCCAGCCCGATGATCCGCGCCATCAGCCGCCGCAGCTGCTCTTCATCGTCGATGATCAGAATTTTCGCCATGTCGTTCGCTCGTTCCGTTCTTTCGGGCAAAGGTAAGACATTTTCGGCTTGCGCCGCTGCGGTATGACCGGATTTTGTTGTTTTTTGAATAGTCGCCGCCCCCCCCCGATTTCGGGCCGGAATCCCGCAGAACACCGTGCGCGACGCCTACTGTTACCTGTACGACCTCTACCCCACGCTTTGCGGCCTGGCGGGCATCGGGGTCCCGGCCACCGTGAAGGGAATTTCGCTGGAGGAGACCCGGAAAGCTGGACTGGAAGCAGGTGGTGCAGGTGAATCCCTGACGCATGCAAGCCGCGGAAAATCCGAAAACGGGGAGCCTGGACAAAATGGCTCCCCGTTTCCGTTTTGAAAGCGGCTATATTTTAGTATCTTTGGGGCCGGAACGACAATTTTCAGTCGGAAGGCTCCGCCGAACCGGGTGTATCCGGTTTGACATCCGTCCGGCTCTTTACGATCTTTACTTCTCCCAAACATACGAAAGCCGATGTCAAAAATCTCATCAGCTGCATTTGCAGACACCAAACCGCACTACGACATACTCGACGGATTGCGCGGCGTAGCGGCGATCACGGTCGTCTGGTTCCATCTGTTCGAAGCCTATGCGACCAGCCATCTCGACCAGCGGATCAACCACGGCTATCTGGCCGTCGATTTTTTCTTCATACTTTCGGGTTTCGTCATCGGTTACGCCTACGACGACCGCTGGAAGAAAAAGATGTCGGTAAAGGATTTTCTCAAGCGGCGGTTGATCCGTCTGCATCCGATGGCCGTCATGGGAGCCGTGATCGGGGCCGTCATGTTCTATTTTCAGGGCTGTTCCGTCTGGGATGTCTCGACGGTGTCCGTATCCATGCTGCTGACGGCCACGCTGCTGAACGCGCTGCTGATTCCGGCGACGCCCGGTTCCGAAATCAGGGGGCTGGGTGAAATGTATCCGCTCAACGGCCCGAGCTGGTCGCTGTTTTTCGAGTATATCGGCAATGTCCTCTACGCCCTCTTCATCCGTAAGCTTCCGACCCGGGCGCTTTCCGTGCTGGTGCTGCTCGCCGGCTGCGGGTTGGCGGCGTTCGCCGTCTGGGGACCCCTCGGCGACATCTGCGTCGGGTTCGCCATGGACGGGGACAACATGCTCGGCGGCTCTCTGCGCCTGCTGTTCGCCTTCTCGGCCGGACTGCTGCTTTCGCGTGTGTTCAAGCCCGTGCAGATTCGGGGCGCGTTCTGGATCTGCGCCCTGGCGATCGTGACGCTGCTTTCCGTGCCGCGCATCGGGGGAAGCGAACATTTGTGGATGAACGGGCTGTACGACACCCTGTGCGCCGTAGTCCTCTTTCCGCTGCTCGTCTGTCTCGGGGCTTCGGGAAAGACGACGGACCGGGTGACGACCCGGGTCTGCAAATTTCTGGGGGACATTTCGTACCCGCTGTACATGGTGCACTACCCTTTCATCTACCTCTACTACGCCTGGGTCAAGAACGAAAACCTCACCTTCACGGAGTCCCTGCCCGGCGCCCTGGCGCTCGTCGCGGGATCTGTGATATTGGCTTATCTCTGTCTGAAACTCTACGACGAGCCTGTGCGCCGGTTCCTGACCGACCGCTTTTTGCGCAGGGAGAAATAGACACTGTTTTTTAAGACCAAAAGAGGTGTGTGCAATGTTGACACACAGCTCTTAATATTTTATCTTTTTCATTTTCGCCAAAATTTACAGTTCCTTCACGATAAATCGGAATGACCGAGCGATTCGGAAATGATGGCAATATTCACTCCCGAACGCTTCAAGACCGTTGCGAACGTGTGCCGAGCGACATAGGTAGTCAGTTCGATTTTCAGCCCCAATAATCGGCTCCACTCGTGCAGGGCCTTGTTCCCGTGTTTCAGCACCTTGCGCACTCGGTCGTAAATCTGTTGCTCGGTCTTGTGTATGCGGCGGTCGAGTATCGGGAAAATATAATCTTCGTCCGCATGGTCGGATTTGGCGTATTTGCCGATAATCGCTTTCGACTGCTCCGAGAGGTGGCAGGTCATCTCCTTGCTGGTTTTGTGGCGGGCATAGTAGATTCTTTCCTCGTCCATGTCGCAGTAACGCAGGGTGGCGATGTCTTTGAAATTGATGCCTGCCGAGAGGTATGAAAACAGGAAAATGTCCCGTGCGAAATCCAGATAGGCCGAACCGTCGGCGAGTATCTCCGCCTGCATCAGCCGTTGCACCTCCTCCTTGCGGATGGCGCGTTTGCGGGTGGCTGTCCACAACCGTCCGATTTTGAATTGCAGGAACGGACTGTGCGGCGTGGTGAAAATCCCCTCGGCAAGAGCCTTGTTATAGACGGCTTTCAGAACGCTGAATTTCGTGGCTATCGAATTGCTCTTGTTCCCCTTTTTCATTAGGAACAGTTCGAAATCACGCAGGTAGCCGACCGTAATTTCGTCGAAACGGATATTGGTCGAGCGGAATTGTTGCAGGAGTGAGAACGTGACCTTGTGTTTCGATGCCGAGCCGATTTTACCGACTGATTCCAATTGTGTAATCGTGCGGCGGAAATATTCGGCTATCGTGCAATAGACCCTCCGCCCGTCGGTTTCCAGCACGTTGTCCAGCGTTACGGGAACCTCCAACGCTTCGAGCCGTTTGATGCGCTTGTCGTATTTCTCGATTTGCTCGTAAATCCGCAGCTGAACGGCGGGATTCTGCGTTTTAAGCGTTTGGGTATCGAAATCCCAATCGTCGGCGGGGATATTGATTCCCGTGCTTACATAGCGGCTGCGACGATTGACGGTAAAACGCAGGTAGATGTTCGTGGTGCGATTTTGATTGATGCGGTCTTTTCTGCAAATGGCATTAATGCTGACACTCATAATGTTGCGGCATTATGCAGACAAGCGCGAACGGTGTTTTACCGCCGTAAAACATGGTTAAACAAATGGTAAAACATTCTTCGGAAAACGGCGCGAAAAAGGCATTATGGAGAGTTTCATTTCGCACCCGCAAAAAGAAAAACGAGCGATAATTCATTGATTATCACTCGTTTGTCGTGAGCGGAAAACGGGACTCGGACCCGCGACCTCAACCTTGGCAAGGTTGCGCTCTCAAGCCCCCAAAACGCTGCGCGTTTAGGGGTAACCAACTGAGCTATTTCACGTTACGCACTCTGCCGAGTGCTCCACTCGCATCCTAAAATCGGTCTGTAACACACTCTGTATCACATTTTGAGGCTTGCAAATTGTTTGTAATTTACAGATTTTTAGTTTGTTAAGAGAAAATCTTTCTGTCGTGATACATAAATCTTTTAACTTGTATTCCCCATAAGCATTTATTGAATTAAATATTAAGTAATTATATCGGTTAATTCGTTGAATTTACAAGGGAACCGACCCCAACCTCGGTGCAAAAAAAGAGAAAAATTTTCCCCTCACGCCGCTTTCCCGTTTTTATCAGTTTTCAGTAGCTTTGATTTCTATAAATAAAAAATCCCCGACCGTATGGCCGAGGATTATCTTTATATAAATTGCTCTAAATACTTTTCATTAAACCCAGCTAACGGGAATTTGAAATCTCTTTGCCCGCCCTCTGTCGTCATGTAGTTGAAAATAACCGTATCATTTTTTATATGTAATTCGAATAGGTTTACTTGGTCATTTCTTCATTCAAGGATATTAGGCATTAGGAGCAATATTTCTGCGTTGGAATCTGTCAATGCACATTTTATCTGTGCCGTTATATGTCCCCGTTTCTGAAAGGTTAGTGTCACGGGTGTATTTTTATCCGTATCGTCAGGCAGGATATACATAAAATCGCTGGGTGTAAATTCATCGGAATTGCGTGATACGGCCAAGCACATCCCGTAAAAGCTATCATAGGCAACGACTTTTCAAATCATCATGCGTTGTTCATCGCCGTCTTGTTTTCATTCTGTTTTTGGCGTTTTGTTCATTTTAGCTAAAATTTGTATTGTTAAATAAATCTTTGATTATGATATAAATATACGAAAAATCTATGACTTATGCAAGTAAAAAAGAAAGGGCAAACTTGTGCAGAGGGTCTATAAGTTAACCCTTTTGCACAAGTTTGTCCTCTAATCAATATTAAGATAAAACTATTCCAGTCTATCAGCGAATTGAATTATAAAATCTATGGTTTCCAACATCGTCAGTTCTTTGAATAGGGGATTTATCGCAATAAAATCCTCACGGCAAACGGTTGCTAAATTCAACCCATTCTTTTGAATTATTGATTTCACCCTATTCGACATCAAATGCGAGCTGTCTGAATTAAGGGATATATTGAATTTATTTGCCAAATAATTAGCCGTCGCTCTTATTGTTTTATCTCCTACTCCTCGAATCTTCAAACGATAGAGTTTATCATAAATTTCATCGTAAGTTTTTGCTTTCTGAAACCTCCAGCAATTTCGTTTTATCGTTTGTTCCCATTGTACCCATATTTCATTCGGAATCTGTCGAAATGGTTTTTGTGTCTCTGGTTTATATGTGGTAATTCGTTTATATTCTATTTGAAATGACGGTCTATATCGGGTAATATATTCTGCAATTAATGGATTTGCATTTCCTAAACACATCATAATTGTTTCACATTTATTCATCTAATCCAGAAATGCTTGCAAATTTCTTCCATCCTGTTGCGGCTTTATAGGCATTGGCACAACCTGAAGGTACTTTCAGTACAGAATATGGATTTATCCCCTCAAAAGCATTGTACCCGCAAGTCGGTGGTATCTCCGTGCCGATCTTGAATAATCGCAGTTCAGAATCCTTATAAAAAGCGTATTGATTGATTGTCTCAACCTGTGTACAAGCAGACATATCAACGGTCATTAGATTCTCCAATTGACAGAAAGCACCATGATAATAAGAAGGACCATAAGGACCAGAATAACCACCACCGATAGTTTTCAGTTGAGAACCTTTCTCAAAAGTTACTGTTGCTAATTTAGAACAACCCTTAAATGCCGCTGCTTCAATCATCTCTACACTTGCAGGAATCTCAATAGAAGTCAATGCAGTACAATCCGAGAAAGCACCATAATAAGAATTAGGATTACAATTAGAATTATAATTAGAATAATAACCACCACCGATAGTTTTCAGTTGAGAACCTTTCTCAAAGGTTACTGTTGCTAATTTAGAACAACCCTTGAATGCCGATGCTTCAATCGTTTCTACACTTGCAGGAATCTCAATGGCTGTTAATGCTGTACAACCATAAAAGGCGCCGTAAAAAGAACCATCACCACCGATAGTTTTCAGTTGAGAACCTTGCTCAAAAGTTACTGTTGCCAGTTTGGAACAGCCCTTGAATGCCGATGCTTCAATCGTTTCCACGCTTGCAGGGATTTCAATGGCTTTTAATGTTTTGCAATCCGAAAAAGCGCCATAATAATAATCAGAAGAATAACCACCACCGATAGTTTTCAGTTGAGAACCTTTTTCAAAGGTTACGGTTGTCAAAGAAGAGCAGCTTTTGAATGCTGTGGCTTCAATTGTTTCCACGCTTGCAGGGATTTCAATGGAGGTCAATGCCGTACAATCCGAGAAAGCACCATAAGAAGAACCACCAGAAGAATAACCACCAGCGATAGTTTTCAGTTGAGAACCTTTCTCAAAGGTTACTGTTGCTAATTTAGAACAACCCTTGAATGCCGATGCTTCAATCGTTTCTACACTTGCAGGAATCTCAATGGCTGTTAATGCTGTACAACCATAAAAGGCGCCGTAAAAAGAACCATCACCACCGATAGTTTTCAGTTGAGAACCTTGCTCAAAAGTTACTGTTGCCAGTTTGGAACAGCCCTTGAATGCCGATGCTTCAATCGTTTCCACGCTTGCAGGGATTTCAATGGCTTTTAATGTTTTGCAATCCGAAAAAGCGCCATAATAACCACCAGCGATAGTTTTCAGTTGAGAACCTTTCTCAAAGGTTACGGTTGCTAATGATGAACAGTTTTCGAATGCTGATCCACCGATAGTTGTTACATTTGCAGGAATTACAACGGTTTTCAGTTTGCTTTGATAAAACATAGATTCCCCAATCGTTACTAATGTATTGGGAAGAATCAGATTTTCAACATTTGTAGATTTATAAAATGCCTGTGTCGGCAATGCCGTAATATTTACCTCTGCAATATCGAGGTCTTTCAAATTGGGCATCATACGATAGATAAACAGAAAATCGACATCGTTCAGCACTCCTGTAATTTTCAATGATTCGATATTGGCATAATCATAACCAGCCAACACATTTTCCAGTTCACCTTTCGTTTCGACATGAATCTCGGTACATGTGCCTAATTGACGAAAAATAATCGTTTGTAAAATATTGCCTTGTTCGTCTTTCAACGATACTGTAGCAAAACGCTGTATTCCCTCGTTAGCTGAAATATTGAAAGCAATAGTATCTTCCCGCATGGCTCGTGTTTCGGGGGACAGCGACAACCACGATTGGGCATCTTCGGGAATTTCTACGGTGTAATCCAGATTCGTTGTCAGTTTGATTTCTTGTGTACCTCCAGCGGGAGTAGCATCAATAGAGTTATCTGCTATATTGATTTGCCCCTGCATGCAATTCAGCGACACCATAATGGTACGATAGGAACCGTCGTTGGCAAAGACAAGAATTTCGCTTCCTACAATCGGATTAGGGGCTGTAATCGTAATCGTTCCCTTATCCGTAGAGGTTGCATTTACCTTGACTTTCCATCCATCCTGTGCAATGGCTTTGACAACCGTATTTTCGGTTGCGCCCTCAATCGTATAGGAAATAGTTTTGCTTTCGCCCCCGTTGAGAATGGCTATATCCGTTGCATCGAATGCAATTGCAAACTTTGAATTATCGCTTTTAGGAATCGTGATGACAGAATCGTCCTCTAATGTGAAATAGACATTATCATCATCTTCCGTTACACTTTTGAAGATGCCGTTTGTTCCGTCTTTACCATCGACACCATCTTCTCCGTCCGTTCCGTCTGCTCCATCTTTTCCATCGGCTCCCGTTGCTTGTCCTATATCAGTCCAAGTTTTTCCATCATCCATTGAAAGCATCCAGCGACCATTTTCTATTTTCAGTTGTGGCGTAATGCCATCTTTGCCATTGGTTCCATCCGTACCATCTTCTCCGTCTGCACCGTCATTGCCATCCTCGCCATCAACACCGTCCTTGCCGTCTGTACCCTGTGCTTTGACTTTATTTCCCTTTTCATCGGTTAGCCATTCACCATCAAGCGTCCAATAATAACAACCATCTGTATCTTTTCTCACGCCAATCACAGGAATAGTTCCGCTATCCTTGCCATTTTTAATCGTGGCAGTAGAACCATCTGAAAAGTGGATAATGTAACCATCGGATATTTGTTCTACTTTGGAAATCGACAAATTATCCTGCAATGCATCTACAATCTTCTGCAACGATGAAATATTCGTGTTCATCTGTTTGCAACGTTCTTCCAAAATTGTAAGCCGATTTTCAAGGTCATTTAAGTCATTACGCAATGCGCTATCGTCATACTTGTCGCTACAACCCAATAACAACAAGCCACACATGAATAAGGATAATGTTTTTTTCATACAATTCGATTTTTAGATACAAGAATCTGACTATAAAATTTTAGAACCCCATTATGCTACTAAATGTTTTCCAGCCGTCAGCTGTCTTATATGCCGAAAGACTTTCGGACGAAACCTTAAGAACACAATTAGCGTTCATTTCTACAAATGCTTGTTCAGTACAAGCAGGAGGGATTACCGCCCCTATTATTATTGATGTTAAGTTAGGGTTGCGGTTAAAAGTTTGTTTGCCGATTGATTCCAACTGTGTACAAGCAGAGGCATCAAATGTTGTCAATTTATCAAGTTGGGCAAAAGCACCGCTATATATTGAAAATATATCGCTTGATATATATTTTAATTTAGATCCTTTTTCGAAAGATATTGTTGTTAAATTAGAGCATCCCGAAAACATCGGATTATGAAGTCTCTCTATACTTGCAGGAATCTCTATTGTTATTAAGGATGTACACTTGGCAAATGCCCCGTAACTATGCCCCATTGCAAAGCTATTGGCTCCGCCTTCATTGAGAGAGTTAAGCATTGACGGTTTCTCAAAAGTAATTTGTTGCAAATTTGAACAGCCGTAAAATGCAGCAGCTCCTATTTTTGTTACACTTGTGGGAATCTCAATAGCAGATAGTGTAATGCAATCGGTGAATGCCCCATGTGGATATTGCATACTCGCCCCACCAATCTCTTTAAGTTTAGAGTTTGATTCAAAAGAAACCGTTTTTAATTGAGAGCAACCTAAAAATGCAGAAACATCAATGGTTTCAACAGATGCAGGAATCTCGATTGATTTTAATGCGGTACAATCTGTAAATGCGCCATAATTTATGTGTTCATAATGAGTATCATAGCCTCCTTTGATTATTTTGAGATTAGAATTTCTCCCAAAAGTAACGCTTGTCAAATTTGTGCAACCTTTAAATGCGGCCGCTTCTATTGTTTCCACATTTGCAGGAATTTCCACAGATGTTAATGCAACGCAATTAGCAAAAACCCCATAACAATTGATATTATATGAAGTGTATCCGCCTTTTATTGTTGTAAGTTTTGAACCTTGTTCAAATTTGAGTTCCACTAATCTTGAACAATCTTGAAAAGCCGATTGGTCAATTGTTTCAACATTTGCAGGAATCAGAATTGAGGTTAAAAGGCTATTATAAAACGCTTTCTCTCGAATCGTTGTAAGACCTTTTGGCAATATGCATTTTTCTATCTGTGAATTTATAAAGGCTTGAGATGGAATTTCATTAATATCGGTAGCTGAAATGTCGAGGTTCCGCAATTGGGGGAGTTGGTTTCGAATTAAATAAAAATCGAGTTCCCCTAATTCACCCGTAATTGTCAATGATTCTATTTTGGCATAATCATAGTCCGCAAGAACTGTTTCCAACATTCCTTTTTGGGAAACATGCACTGTAATATCTAAAAACTCTTCACCAGCCTGATAAATGATAGCTGTTTCAGAAAATTCTCCATAGTAAAATGTGATTTGTCCCTCTCGCTGTTCTTTATTTTCATTTTGTGCAACAGTAAATGTCGCTGTACCACCATAGGTGTCTTTGAACATAACCCATTCTTTACAACTGTCATCAATTCGATATTCAAAGTTAAAAGTTGTTTTAACTTCAATATGAGCTTCACCACCTGTTGCATCCATCTCTATTTTAGATGGAGAAATAATAAGCTCACCATGGCGTTGTGTTACTGTAAGGGGTTCATTTGCAGTCCCACAAGAAAACAAGAATGTCGTACTCCGTTCTTTTTTTTCATTATTTTCCATTACCATAAAGGTTACCTCGTCCCAGTCTTTACCATCAGATTGGGAGGGCGTACACCACGGGGCACCACCTGTCAACGTCCAATCACGGCTGCTATAAACATAAATGGATTGCTTTTCTCCGCTAATATCAAAAGATAATTTGTTTTGACTAAGTTCGATGGTATCTTCTTTTGGATTTTGTTTGTCGATTTCATTTCCACCTTCAGAGCAACCACAAACCATTAGTGCAACCAGCGTAAATAAGGATAGATTTTTCATAAGACCAATCTTTGGTTTGTTATTTTTACTGTAAACTTTTCCTCTTTATAATCCACAACATCAAAATTGATGTTTTCACAATGTTTAACCTCTTCTATTTTAACACCTTCATTTTGAAGTGATTTATAGAAAATTCTAAATAAAGCATTGCATTTTCCTCCTGTACATTTTTCTAAATTACTGCCATCTAAACCCTCGGATGGATAGAATCTACATTCAGATAGTTGAACATTAGAAATAGACATGATCTCTAATTTCATGCTTCCTTCTCCATAATAACAGTCATAATGAGATAGAGCGAATTCAATAGCTTGTTGTAAAGCTTGTTCTTTTACAGTCATAGTTCATCTAAAATGACCGTATCAACTCCTACTGCGGTGGGTTATATGCAAAAAGAAAGTGTGGAGTTGTTCGTTTATCTACCGAGAGGTTCTGGAATACCTATGTGCAAATAAACAATACCCCACACCGAATAGAATATATCAGGAGATATATGCCTATATGCGGTGATGAGCGTTGCGTTATCCCTGCACACTTGAATTTTCCAGATTCCTCGGTAAGGATTAGCGAAACACTTTCACTAAACTAATATGTTACCGCCCGTATGGGTCGATGCCACAAAATTAGAAAATGTTTCTCAATACGCAACACTCAAGCGGGGTATTGTAGATTCAAATTTCGGATTAAAGTTTCAGAAAATCAAGATTGATGTTCTAAAAAGTTCTTCATTGGTTGGGGTATTCCATTATAAAGAACAAGCCAACATATTCCCTTTAATAGTGAGTTGCAAATCATTCCAAACCTCAATTATCGACTTTATGCCAGCCCGAAAACGAAAATTAGGGGTAGTAGAATCTTGTAGAGATTACAATACCCCTAATTTCTGTAATTTATGCGTTCCAATAAATAGAAATACGGTTGTAGTTTTACTCTCCTGCAATCTTTCTAATCACGCTGTCCATACAGATAGACTGTCCGCTGGCTAACCTTCCCCACCAACAGCACCCGTATTCTTCGATAATAACCTCTCCCTCGCGTTTCAGTCGTTCTGCCAACCAACTGTCAATCAACCACCATTCCATAATATCACCCAAGAACGGATAGATATATTCTTCGGGAAGCAGGTGCTTGTTCAGCATTTCATCCACGACTGCGGTTTGATTCGTCAGTACGCAGTTCTCAACCAATCGCCGTGCTGTCATAGGATTCCTTGTTGTGTAGCTATGTTACGGAGCCATTGGTTAGCGAATGTAGTGTGTTCGGCCTGCAAGCGAGGATTCAACGCTATTCCATCTTCCGACCATTTCACGCTGTTCTGCTCTATACCGCAGTAGTCATTACGATAGTAGTACGGGATGAATTGCTGTGTTTCTTTGTGCAGGGCAAAGAGCATTTCAGGGTCACGCATGGCATCTCCGTTCTGCTCTCCATAATGAGCCAGCGAGAAAAAGTTGTAGTTGTCGATACGGCCGATCAGTTCAATGTAGACGGGCATATAAGTACCGTCCGAGTTGTCGATTTTGGTTGTTTGCAAAGCCAACAATGCGCGGAAAATCTCCGCCGCCTTTCTGTCAAGTGTTTTCATATTATAAAACGGTTTTACATTTGACAATGGGGAGGGGGCTTTGATAGGGAGTAGCTTTATATGTGGATTATATAAACAAAAACAGGCATTATAGCCTGTTTCTGACGAGCGCCTACGGCGCGTATGTAAAGAGAAAATAGACAAAAAGTTTACATATATAGAAACTTTTTATATCTTTGCAACGTATTACCGATAAAAGGAATGGAACCTAAACCGTTGTTCGATGTAAAATATTGGGAAGATGCCTATCGTTTTCTTCAAAAGATAGATGAAGCCTCACGGTTGAAGATTTTGGAGAATATAGATAAGGCCCGTTATGCGTTAGACCCCAAATTACTGAAAAAGCTGACAGGAGAGATTTGGGAGTTCCGCACGAAATATGCAGGTATCCAATATCGACTGTTGGCCTTTTGGGATAAACGGGACAGCGTGCAGACATTGGTAATTGCTACGCATGGTTTCAAGAAGAAAACCCAAAAAACGCCCAAGCAGGAAATAGACCGAGCAATACGGATTCGGGCAGCATATTATGAAGAATAAAAAATGAGGGATATGGCACAAAAACGAATTTATACCCATGATGAGGTAGTGAATACGTTGGTCGGAGAAAAAGGTTCGGCTAAACGGGATGCTTATGACCTTACCATCGAATTGTTTTTGGTAGGTCAGACGATACGGGAGATTCGGGAAAAGCGCAATTTGACCCAAGAGGATTTGGGGAATCTGATCGGTGTAAAAAAGGCCCAGATTTCACGTATCGAGAACGGACAGAATTTGACGGTTGCAACAATCCTCAAAGTTTTCAAGGCTCTTGATGTAGATGCCAAGTTGCATATTGCAGGGAACTCGCTGGCATTGAATTAGGCCGTTCCCGCCTAATATTGAAAACTCCAATCCGCTGTCATTGTGGGTTGGAGTTTGCATTTTCTCTCCTTTTGAGGATGAGCGCCTACGGCGCGTATGTAAAGAGAAAAATCGGTGACGTAATTTTCAACGGGTATATAAATATGAAATTCCCGAAATATGTCACACTCTCTTATTAGATGCAAAAAGCCCTCGTGCGTAAGCACGGGGGCAGTATATCTAAAACTCAAAACCTTTGAACTCCTCCTTAAACTGTTTTACTTGTTCGGCTCGTTCCGCAACTGCCTTATACTGTTCCTGCATATCGAGCACCTTTATAAAGTAAGGCAATGAAACCTTATCGGGCAAGGTTTTACATCGTTTATTGAGTTGGTAGGTTATGCTTATTGGCTCTGTTCTCGGTACGTCGATAGCGGTGTATTTTGTAAGCAACACGGACATTGCCCGCTTATCCCAATTTGGCGGTGTTATGCCCTTTGATTTGCAGAAATCGCATATCTCTTTATAAATCCCTGCATCGGTCTTTCTGACTGCTGAATTGATAAAACAACCTGCCGTCAGTTCGTAGCCCTTTGCAATCTGTTTTATAAGCCCTAATTGCTGGCACTCTTTAATGAGGACTGTGGTTGTGTTCCTCGATAAACCGATACTCTTTGCAATTTGGCTGTTGCTTCATTGGATGGTATCCGTATTATTAAGGCATACCGACTTTAATAATAGCAGAAACCCTGCAATCTTGGCGGGATAGTGCTGTTTGAAGAAACTGTTATCGAGGAAGAAATAGTCTTTGTTTGCTGGTTTTATATAGTAGGCATTTCGCTTTATAAAACCTCTGTCTGCATCTTCTTTAACGGTAGTTTGCACGGTCAGATAACCTGCATCCTTTAAGCGTTTGATAACACGGCGGATTGTTCGTTCATCCAATCCCGTCAGCAAGGATAGCTTTTCTTCTGTTACATGGGAAATGTTCGTCTTGTGATTGGAGCAACATTTAATGACGGCTCACACATAAACATCGACGGGTTTACTGTTGCCCGTCTGAAAGTTCACGATTGATTTGGGGATTACTGTATAATTCATCGTTAGCAATGGAATTTTGATTGTTCGTAAATATGATTTCTTTTAGATGCAACAATTTCCGAAAACAGGCAATGCCGTAATGGTCTTTGGCCTGCTTGCGGTTGTCGAATCACTTATGGTCTTTGATATGGTAGTACATGGTCTGAAAGACTTATTAGGTTATGTATAAGTAGGTAATGTATATATAGGACACTTTTGAGCAGTTTGCACAGGACAGTTTTGAGCAATACCTACTATCTCTTTATCCGTATCTTCCATAATTTTTGATTCTGGATTGATAGTATTAAAGGAAATCTTCATTTCACACTCAAAAAATGTGGAAATAGGAAGCAAAGACAAGGACAGCAAATAATGCCGTCTTTATCCGTCCTATAAACTTATTTTCTATGGAAGCAGTAGAATTTCCCTTATTCTCGGATTTGCTATTACAAATATACTAAAAATCTTTAATAAATGCAAGTTTAAGGGCTGGTTGTTCAAAGGAATTTCAGGCGAATTTTCCTATCTTTGTTTAACCGAATGTTACTGCTATGGACCCGCTTTACGATTATGTTTCCGAGATTGCCAACCGAATGTATCCTACATGGGAGTTCGATAATAGTTGTGGAGAGTATTTTCAAACCGATTCTTTCCGCGGATGGGATTTCGTGCATCAGTTGGAGGACGGGCGGTTGAAATGTCCCTTTACGAAAGAGCAGTATTTGGAAAACGCTCCGATTATCCGCTCCCTGCGGGCCATGGGTATCGACACCGAGAAATTTTGGATGGCGATGCTCTTTGTCTATGATGTAGTACGGGAGCAGACCGAAAATGTGCAGCAGGTTCCTGCTTCGGTATTCGAGGAATTTCGGGCTTTCGCCAGATACCTGCAAGAAAATCCCGATGCCAAAGTGCGTGCATGGCAAGGGCGCGAGCACGGCGTAACCCTTGAATCCTACCTTGCAAAACGGGCGTTGGGCAAGTTGCTCGCTGACAACGTGGCAGAACTCTATGCCAATCTGTCAAATGTCCGTTCGTTCGGGGTGGACGGATTTTCGGTGAATCTCAAGAGTTGTTACAAGATTACGCTTGCCGTCAAATGTTTTTTGCCGCTCTTGGAACAATTCAAAGAGGAAGATAACCGCAGTACGAATCCCAGCAAGGTTTCCTATAACAGGATGCTGTTGATTTCGCGCATCGTCTATTTCTTCGGCTATACGGATAATCCGAAATTCCTTGATAGTGACGAAGGTATCAAGGGAATCTGGACATCCTACAAGGACAGGGAGTGGACGACGATCGGCAAGAATTTTAGATAAATCCATTTTACATATCCAATGATAAGGGACGGCACGAGCCGTCCTTTTTTATTCTGTCAATAAAGGATAGTAAAAATCATGCACTTTTTTACTATCCGACAACTATTTCTGCCATAGCGAGTTATGTATGGTTTTCGTGGGATTTACAGTAGAAACGCAAACACAGGTTCTTTGACATACACTCCGCTTCTCGGTAGGGAGAGGGAATCCGAACCGAAAGGCCGCAGGTCGAATCGCACGGCAGGACGATGACGGGAGTTTGCCCAAGCCATCACCCGACTGCCGCAAGAGCTGGCAAGAGCTCACCAGTCAGACCTAACGCCGAGAAAATGAAACACAGACATTTTTTAACAATATTACTAATTAAAACCTCGCGGGTGGTATGAGGTCAACCCGCACAATTAAAATGAAAAAAATGAGTGTAATTTCAGTCATTGTAAACCGTAGTTTCGCCTTTGTAAAAGGCAACCGCCCGACCAACTCCAAAGCGGTGACGGCAAAAATGAAGTCCATCGAGGAGTACGGGCTGTTGTCGCCGATTACGGTTGTGGACGGTGAACAGGTAATTACGTCTGGCGGACATTTGGTAGACCTGAACGGCAAGGATATTCCCGACAGCCAGTCGGTGAACTATTACGCCGTGCTGGACGGTCAACACCGATTGATTGCCTATATCAAATTAGGTCTGAATCTGAACGACCTCGTGATTACCGAGCCGCTGAATGTAGATATGTCGATTGCGGCATTGATTGCCGAAATGAATATCTGCACGACCACATGGAAAGGAACGGACTATATGGCCGCACCTGCCATGACGCTCTCCAAGACGAACGACGTTTTTGAGTTTGCCGTACAACTCCGCAGCAAGGGTTTCCCGCTGGCAACCATATCGCAATGGTGTACGGGGACAAATTCACTAAAACCCAAAGATTTGGTGAACTGCGTGAAAAGCGGGGAACTGCCTAAAATCCTGCAATCCGAAACATGGTATCAGCGGAGTATCAGATGGTATGAGGCCGCACAGGAAAAGTTTTCAGATTCGTTCCTGTCGAAAAAGTATCTGATTGCCTATATCGTCATGCAGTATAACAACGCCGCAGACCCCGTGGCCTACTGCCGTCAGATAGAGCAGGCATTGAAAAAACTCACGCCTGCACAGGCGGCGGAAATCATGGAAGCCCGCAAGATAGGGTTAAAATCCCGTGAACAGATGGTCGTTGAACTGCTGGAACAATACCTCGGATAGGACGGAGGTAAAGAAAAAGGAGGTCGGTTCGCTTATGGGGCGCCGACCTCCCGATTCCTACAATAAGTGTTGCATAGCCGCGTCGATTTGAGAGTTCTCAAAGCTATCCAAGTAGATTTGGGTCGTCGATAAATCAGAATGGCCGAGCGATTCGGAAATGAGGGCTACGCTAACGCCTGACCGTTTTAAGACTGTGGCGTAAGTATGACGGGCTACATAAGTCGTTAATGGCGTATGCAGTCCGATTTCCTCGCTCAATTCGTGCAGGCGTTTGTTGACGTGCTTCAACGTTTTCTTAACACGTTCCAAGATTTGCTTTTCGGTTGTGTGTACGTTGCGGTCAAGGATTGGGAAGATGTAATCTTCCTCCACTTGGTCGGTGTGGTACTTGTCGATGATCTCCTGTGCCTGTTCCGTCAGACAACAGTTCATCATCTTACCTGTTTTGCGTCTTGCATAGTAGATTCTGCCATTATCAATATCTCCATAAGTCAGCAGGGCAATGTCCTTGAAATTGATTCCAGCCATGAAATACGAGAACAGAAAAATATCTTTGGCAAGTTGGGTGTAAAAGTCCCTTTCCGATAAATCCAACTCAATCAGTTTGTGGATGTCCTCTTTCGTTATGGCCCGTTTACGGGTGTTCGTCCATAGGCTACCCACTTTGAACTGCTGAAAAGGATTCGATTTAGGCACGAATACACCCTCTGAAACAGCCTTATTATAGACTGCTTTCAATACGCTGAACTTGGTCGCAAGGCTGTTGCTTACGTTGCCGCGCTGACGCAGGAAAATTTCAAATTCCCTTAAATAAGTCAAATCCAACTCCTCAAAGCGCATATTGACAGAGCGGAATTGCGACATAAGGGCAAGCGTTACCTTGTGTTTGCTGGCGGAACCGTATTTTTCGACCTTTTCAAGTCGTTCGATGATTTGCTTGAAATAATCTCCAACGGTGCAGTTGATTCGTTTGCCGTTCTGTTCAAAAAGCGTATCGAACGTAACTGGAATTTCCAACACCTCCAGCTTCTTAATCTTCTTTTCGTATTCACGGATTTTGGAGGTGATTTGAAACTGTATCTCTGCTCCGTCGGGGCAGTCTGCCGTCGGTTGCTGTTTCTCAAAATCCCAATGTTCCAAAGCTACCGATATGCCCAAGCCGACGAATTTTCGGCGGCGGTCATGGGTAAAGACAAGGGCAAGAGGGGCTAAACGGTTTCTGTTGATAGCGTCTTTGCGACATACGATGTTGATTGTCATAATCTTTACGGATTACGCAAGCAACAAAATGCAAAGTATGTGTTACATGATTTTATGTATCACACTCTGTATCACAAACGGCGATTTTAGGGCATTTTGTGTTACAGAAAGGGCTTCTGTAACATCAGTCAGCAGAAATAAAAAAGCCGATAATCGTTTGACTATCAGCCTTTTGCTTGGAGCGGAAAACGGGACTCGGACCCGCGACCTCAACCTTGGCAAGGTTGCGCTCTACCAACTGAGCTATTTCCGCAAAAGCATGTTTCGTAATTGCGAGTGCAAAGGTAACTAAAAAATTCGAAACTCCAAATTTTTCCAATGTATTCTGCAATTTTTTTTACGATATGCCTGCCGCCGGGAGCTTCTACGGGAGCTTCTATTTGAATATCCGTATGCGCTCTTCCCAGGGCTTGAAACTCTTTTCCTGCGGCTCTCCGCCCGGCGTTCCGAACGGCATCTGGGCGATCAGCCGCCACGCTGCGGGCAGATCCCATTGTTCGCGCACTTCTTTGTCGATGAGCGGGTTGTAATGCTGGAGCGACGCGCCGAACCCGGCGTCTTCGAGCATCGTCCATACCGCCAGCTGGTGCATGGCCGAGGTGTGCTCCGACCAGATCGGGAAATTGTCCGCATAGGTCGGGAACTGTTCCTGCAGTTTCCGCACGACGGTCGTATCCTCGTAGTAGAGCACCGTGCCGTATCCCGATGCGAAACTGCGGTCGATCTTCTGCTCCGTGGCGACGAACGCCTCTGCGGGAACGATGGCTTGCAGGGTCCGTTTCACGATCTCCCAGAACGCTTTGTGCTGTTCGTGCAACAGGAGCACCAGCCGCGTCGACTGCGAGTTGAAGGCCGACGGGATGTGTCGTATCGCAAAATGAATGATTTCCTCGATCTTTGCGTCGTCGATCGGGGATTCGGGGGTCAGTTCATAATAACTGCGCCGGTGTTGCAGCGCGTCTTTCAAATTTCTCTCCATAGTCGTTGGCATGTTATTGTATGCCCTTTCGCAAAAATAGCACAACTTTTGGAAAAATGTGCGGATTACAACGTGAAATAGTATCTTTGTAGCCATGAAAAACATGATCGAAACATTTTCCGCATTGGGCGCGCGCCTGCTCGGTTTCGGCGATGACGATGCGACGCGCGCGGTCATTGACTCCGCCTGCCGTGCCAACGGCTGGTTTACGCCCGCCGACATCCGTCGTGCGGTGCGCGCGATTGCCTGCGACATGCTGCAACGCGAAAAGCTCGAGGCGTGGCTGGCGGACTACCCTGCCCTTCCGGTTGCGGAGCCGCGGCGCGTGCTGGTCGTCATGGCCGGAAATATCCCGCTTGTTGGTTTTTTCGACCTGCTGTGCGTGCTTGTGAGCGGCCACGGTTGTCTCGTGAAGCCCTCCGCCAAGGATTCCGTGCTGATGGAACATGTCGTGGGGCTGCTGCGCGAAATCGACCCTTCCGCGCCGGTCCGCCTGTACGACGGAACGTCGCCCGTCGACGCCGTGATCGCCACCGGCAGCGACAACGCCAACCGCTATTTCCGGGCGCATTACGCCGGCATTCCCTCCCTGCTGCGGGGCAGCCGCCAGTCGGTAGCCGTGCTTTCGGGGCGCGAGACGCCGGAACAGCTTGCCGGACTGGCCGACGACATCTGGGCCTATTCCGGGCTGGGGTGTCGCAGCGTGTCGCTGATTTTCGCGCCGGAAGGATATGAACCTGCGCTTCAAATACCGCCTGTAAACGATAAATATATAAACAATTACAGGCAGCAGCGCGCCTTGCTGGAAATGCAGGGACGGCCGTTTGTCGATCTGGGATGCGCCGTGGCTGTCGAGCAATGCGCCTTTCCGGCGGCGTTGAGCCGGATCGCCTATGCGCATTACGCGACGTTGGACGAAGTGGTCGCATGGCTTGCCGGGCATGACGGTGAACTGCAATGCGTCGTCACCGGGTGTCTCCCCCACAGCCGCCGCGCCGGTTTCGGCTGCGCACAGTCTCCGGCCCTGACCGATTATCCCGACGACCGTGACGTTCTTGCGTGGCTTGCGGCGTTGGATTGACAAAAAGTGTTATATTTGGTGTCGTAACGAAACAATATTCTAAAAATACTACTGCAATGTCGATGGTTTTCCGATTCCGGATGTTGAGCGACGAAAACGACAATTTCGTGCGTGATTATGAGGCGATGTACGACATGACGCTGCTCGATTTCCATGATTTCATCCTTCAGTCGCTTGAGTACGAGCCTTGTATGGCTTCGTTCTTCACGGCCGACGACCGCTGGGAGAAGCAGCGCGAATTTACGAGCGTGGAGATGGACGACGGCTCCGGGGACGCTCCCGCGGCGATGGAGAGCGTAACGCTCGGCCAGGTCATCCACAACCGCCGCGACCGTCTGATCTATCTCTTCGACATGTTCGGCGACCGTGCTTATTTTCTGGAACTTACCGGAACCTTCGAGGCCGAGAAGGGCGCTTCCTATCCGCGTGAAATCTATGCGCAGGCCGCAGCTCCCGACCAGTACGATCCGTCGAAAACGCGCGCGGAGGACGATGACGGGTCGATTTTCGGCGAAGTGATGAGCGAATTCAGCGATTTCGAGGGCGACGATAATTACGACGATGAGTACTAAACGGCTGCTGGTCATCGTCGGGCCGACGGGTTCGGGCAAAACGGATTTGAGCATCCGTCTGGCCGGCCATTACGCTGCTCCGATCCTTTCGACCGATTCCCGGCAGGTTTACCGGGGGATGCCGATCGGCACGGCGCAGCCCACTTTCGATCAGCTTCAAGCGATTGAGCATCATTTTATTGCCTCGCACGATATAAAGGATTACTTGAGTTGCGGGGAATACGAGGTGCAGGCCCTTGCGCGGCTCGAAAAACTTTTTGCCGGCCACGATTACGTCGTTGCCGTCGGCGGCGCGGGGCTGTATGTCCGGGCGTTGTGCGAAGGCATGGACGACCTGCCGCAGGCCGACGAATCGCTGCGCGAGGAGATGGATCGCTGGCTGGCGGAGGAGGGACTCGGAGCGCTTGCCGAGAAGCTCCGGGAGCTGGACCCGGAGTATTACCGGATTGTCGACCTCAACAATCCGGCGCGTGTCGTGCGGGCATTGGAGGTATGCCTTCAAACCGGCATGCCCTACTCCCGGCAGCGTACCGGCATACGGCGAGCGCGTCCGTTCGAAATCGTGAAAATCGGCGTCGACCTGCCGCGCGAGGAGCTTTACGACCGCATCAACCGCCGGGTGGACCGGATGCTTGCCGACGGTCTGGAAGCCGAGGCGCGGGCGCTGTACCCCTACCGGGAACTGAATGCGTTGCAGACGGTCGGCTACCGCGAGTTTTTCGATTACTTCGACGGGCGTATCGGCTATGACGAGGCCGTGGAGCTGATCAAACGCAATTCGCGCCGCTATGCCAAGCGGCAGCTCACCTGGTTCCGCCGCGATCCGGAAATCCGCTGGTTCCGGCCCGACGACGATGCGGCGATGATAAATTACATAGATTTTGGCAAATCGTAAATATTTTCGTACTTTTGCCGGCGTCTTTCGGCGAAAGACTGCGCCCGGATGGTGGAATCGGTAGACACGCCGGACTTAAAATCCTGTGGCCAGTAATGGCCGTGCCGGTTCGACCCCGGCTCCGGGTACTATTAGAAAGCCTTAAATGATTGTCTATAAATCATTTAAGGCTTTTGTTTTGGTTGATATGTCCGCATTTTGTCCGCATTTTTATTGTTGAGCATTCTGTTCACTTCGGGCTGCAGAGGTTAATTCGTCAATCGGGATCTCTCGCATTAATTCAACGCACACCTCTCTGCATTGAGCGAAAATTTCGTTTCCGTAACGCATAATTAACAAACTGTCGCCGGGAAAATCTTCCTGCATCCGTCGTTTGATTACCTTGTCCATATAATCGAAGGCAATGGCAAAATAGGCGCTGTCCACATAATTCTTGTAAGCAAGAATATCCATTTGCGACCGACGCGCCCGAACCGAATCGCATTGCCGCTTCGCCGTCCCGATGCAATAGCGGAGAGCCAACTCGTAACGCCGATGCTCATCGGTCAGAATATGGACCGTCGTATCCTTGATTTCGACAGCATGTTCGATATAAACGGTATCATGGGTATGCAATATTTGGGGTGCAGTGATTGGCACCTCTCGTTTCGATTCAACAAAGAACATAACGATGCCCAATACGAGAATCACACCGATCCCCATGATCTTTCGGCCAGGTATTGAGTCTGGGCTTTCCGAAGGTCCCGTCTGCTGTGCTTGACAGAAGTCGCTCCAGCCGGTATAACCGACATAACGGGCCAACACGGAGAGAGTCGATGGACGCGGTGCCGTCGAAGGCTTGAGGTAACCGAACAATCGCTTCAGCGTAGCAGAGCTTATCGTTTCACCGGTACATTCCCGAATATCCGCAGAGAGCATATCATAGTCCGTCGGCGAATCGAGCGTGCGCCCGAAACATTCGATAATGGCACGCTTCAATAGGTCGATATGTTCCTTGGAATATATCATGAGGCAGCAAAGGTACGAAAAATCGCCCAAAGAGGCAGGCAGAAGGCTTTGTACCGTAATGCACCGGAATGAATTTGGCACAACTGCCACGCCGTATTACTTTTGCAACAGGGAAAAAGCAGTCCAAACCTTTGAAGATTTGTGCGGAATTAGTATTTTTGTCGTGTAAGTCTGGAAGGACTTACGAGATACTATAACGTGAATCTTAGGATTCCCCGAACAACAAAACCGCCAATTTTGTTTCGGCATTTCCGAGAAAGGCCGAGAGTACACGAGGGAAGAATAAGCACGGTTCGCATATCCGATTACGGGTGCGGACTGCTTGTTTATCCGTATGTGTACGAGGTGCTTGGCGGTGCCTGTTGTTTGTATGGAGAACAGCAGGTTCCGCACTTTTTGTTTAATAATATTCATAAAATTATTTATTTACATGAAAAAACATTTATGTTTTATTCTCTTGCTATTTGTAGGGGAATTGAGTTGGGCGCAAATTTCAAATGACAAACCCAAAGGGCAAGTGGTCATGATAACAACCAAAGCCTATGATGAGATTTATAATTTTGGCGAGGTTTCCGAGTTAAAACTCCGGGACGAAGAAACGGTATCGTATTTCGACAAGCGAGGCAATATTATCCATGAAAGACAAATTGATTACAAAGGACGTATAGAAACGGCTTATCTTTATACAGATGAAGGTAAAATAATAAAAGAAATTACAACCACACCAAAAGCTACAGAATCTGCTGTTGTATATGACACTCTCAAATTAAAATTGTATACTTATGACGATTCCGGAAGAGTAAAAACCGAAAGTGTTTTTGAAAATAAATCTTTAATTTCTAAAGACAGGTATGAATATACGCCGACCGGATATAAAAAATATCAATATGAAGGAGATGGGACTCTATCAGGTGTGGCAGAAAAAAAAGGGAATGAACTATCTTATATTTCAGAAAAAAAAGGCGGCGGCAGCATAGGATATTTTGATAATGTAGGTCACATTGTCAAAATGTCGGTGTTTTTGGGAGCGTCAAATGGTGGTCTCGGCTTTTCATCATATTTTACATACAATAAATATGGTGACCTTATGTGCGTGAGTTCACATAGCGGCAGTGTTATCAAAAAACCGCAAAAGGCTATTGTTTATTCTCAACGGCCAGATGGTTCTATTGTGGCAAATTTGGAAAATCAATATTCTAAGGAACAACATAAAGACGAAAATACTTATAGATATGAGTATGACGTAAAAGAGAATTGGACCGTGAAATATGATGATAAGGAGAAAAAAAGATATGTAAGAGAAATTGTCTATGCGAAAAAAGAAGATGATTTTGGCTCTGTAAAGCATAAAATTGAAGAAAGTCGTCACGCATTGGACAGTGTGATATATCAAGAGAAAGTATTGAAACCCCGTCGCCTAAAAGAAGAAAAAGAGGCCAGACAAAAGCACGAACGACAAATATTGGCAGCTTATATCGCAAAGAATAATGCTTTGGCGGAATCTCGTAGCCAGAAATACAAATTGATCGATCAGAAAGAACGGATGGACTCTTATGTGGAAGATTATCCCTATATATGTGAAACCGTAGTATGGAGTTGCGAAGATTTATTATCGTTATCTTCAAAACCCTCTACGGACTATATCGATGCTGTGTTTCATCCGATAGATGTATATGCGAAAAGAATTATGGATTATATTGATTTGCAGCAAACGGTCATAAGGTCGTTAATCAATAAGAATCAGAAGAAAGAAAACAAAACACTGGAGAAATCTTTGAAAAAAGCAGGCAATAGTACACAACGTATCGCTGTATTGAGTTCTTGGCTGAAAAATCAAGGGTATGATCTGTCTCAAAAAATCGTCAAAAAAGATCCTCGAAAATTAAGTTTATATAATGAATATCGAGAATACAAGAAAAAAATAGATAATGCATACAACAAGCGCAATAGTAGTTTATTCAAAGAATTTACTCATTTTGGGCGTGTTTATGTGTCAGATAGATTGGGTGGACGTTTTATCGGTAGTATTTTTGATGAACCCCAACTGGATAATATCTCAACAGAACACCTGAGTAAGTGTATCGAGGTCCAAAAGTTTTTATATAAATTGTTAACGGATAATTCGTTGGAGGAAGAAAGAGAAAAACTGCTTGCGAGACTTAAAGAGAGTGTCGGATACACCCTTTATAGAGATATAAATTTTACAAGACTCAACTGGCCCCTTTGGTTTTCGATATTTGAAGATTATTTGAGACAAAACGGTATTGTTATTTTTAATGACGAATCTGAAAATCCGACAAAAACTAAATTATAACCGCAAACAGTTTAAAGCTATTATGAATAGAGAGGAACGTGACTTTTTGAATAACCTGAAATCTTCCATAAACGATTGGAGGTATTCCTATGAATGTTACCATGAACAAGGGTATTTCTGCGTCGATATTACAATAGACGATATTGACGAATGGGGTGAGAACGCTGACGAGATTTGGGATGCTATAAGTGAAGTTTGTGATGAGTGGAATGCTGGTATTGATTCAAATAGCAACACTTACTATGTAGCTCTGAAACAATAAATGTGGTGCAGGTGTAGGAATTGAATGCAACAACCCGCCCAGCGCGTATCAACAAGGCCATTACAATACTAAAAGGGATAATTCTGAAACCGAATGCATCTAAAGGATGTAGCACATACGTTGAACGGCCTAATTTAGTGGGCGCTTCAGACCTCTTAAAATCCCCTTGACAAACATTGTCGAGGGGATTCGTTTTTTACACTTGATTTCTGCTTCTTCAATGAACCTTATATAAAAAGTTGATGAAAATTTTCCTCTGCTGTTTTTGACTGTTTTTATCCTTGTTCGGTTTAGAAACGGATAAAAAGTTCGATATTAATTCGTTTTGGGCGAAAAAACTGCCATTCCAATCTTTAATATTCGAAACTTGATTATAAAAATATCCCCTCCGTACAAGTCGGAAGGGATTTAATCGCCATATATACCATAGGTTGTGCTTTGGTCGCAATAACGGAGTATTGCGTTTCCGCGCTTTCTATATCCGATAGAGGTTTGTGTGCGGGGCCGGTTTATGGCAACTGATGGTTGTTGGTTTGAACAAGGGAAGTATCAGATGTAAACATATTTTATTATCCGACCGAGAGCAGTCCCACTGACCTTGCTGGAAATCCACGCATCTCAAATGGGATAGTGGATATCGGAGCTTATGAATATCAATAGACGAGGATATTCAATAAGTTTCAAGAAGCTTAACCCCTTTGGTGGGGTATGCTCCACCAAAGGGGTTTGTCTACAACATTCTCATATTGTGCCTTGATGAAATACAATGTTGTAATTTTTCTGCCTGTTCCCTGAACCATCTTACAATAGGCAACCCGTCTATTTTGAGGATGAATTTTCGGCCGTTGGTCTCATCCGGGGAAATCCGTGCGATTACGTTTTCGGCCTTGAATTGCTTTCGGTGCATTTCGGAATAGAGCGTCCCGCTGTATTTGAGCGACTTGCCTCTAATAAGCGTTTCGGTCTGTGCGTCATTAAATCCGATCTTGCGGCAAAATTCGTCCATACGCAGCAGTTCGCGGAAATGAGGGAACCACGCCGATGCCTTGCGGACAAGCATTTGAAAAAAAGACAAATCTTTTTCGTACTGCTTTTTGATATCCGCTGTTTCCGTCATGTGTCGTGCCTGCACAGCCATCAGTTCCTTGCAGTGGTCGGCCCGCAAAGTCTGCATCTGGGTTTGCAGGGTCTCTATCGTTTCATCGCGTGCTGCGACCTCTTGTTTCAATGTGTCTATCTGTTGTTGCTGCCGCTTGACTTTCGACGTGCCGATCATCGAGCCGATACCGTCGAGGATGGTCGTGCCGACCTCGGCGGCGGAGTTCTTCAGCTTCTCGGTTCTCAGCTCTCCTTTTACCGCTTTCAGTTCCGCTTCGGCTTGTTCTTTGGCTATCCGGGTTTTCTCGGCCTCCTGCTTCTGCTTGGCGATGATGTAGTCCGTCCGTTCCAGATGTTCGCGTCCGGTCAACTCTTTCGACGTGCCGCGTTCCATGCCGAGCGCTTCGGCCAATATGGTCTGCATTTGGCTCATGTCCTGCGGCAAGAGTTTGCAGGACTTTCCCGTGTCGTGGTTCATCCAGTCCCACACGATATGGGCGTGGTAGTTCGGCTTCCATGTGGTTTTGTCGCCGGGCGTTTCGTAATGCCCCTCGTCGCGGTGGATGAAGATTTGCAGCGGCGTAATGCCCCATCGTTCCTTGCATACCTCGCAGAAATGCCGCAACTGTTCCATCGCAGTATCTTCTTTGATGACGACCACGCCCTCTTTGATCGGGGTGCTGCCACGGACTACGGTTACCTTGCCCGTCTTCTTGTTCACCCGTTTCCGGTCTTTGGTCTGCATCGCCCGGCCTGTCTTTTTCTTGACCATTGCGGCTATCTGCCTGCTGCGTTCTTCAAGCGAGGTATCGCCCAGTTCAGGCGATACCCATGTCTCGTTTTTCGCCATGAGGTCGGTGCGGATGTATATCTTCTCTTTGCGGATATTGGCAAGATATTCCGCTAACCGTCTGTTATGCGCCCCGCTGCTCGTAACGAGGCAGGGCTTTATGTTGATGGATGTCTTTGCCATAATTGTCGGTGTTATGGAAAGAGCGTCCGAAAGACGTTCCTTTCCTTTTGTGAAATGAAAACGATGATTACCTTTGTGCGGGGCCTTCCGCTTCTGTCGTGCGGTCGTCGTCGGCCATCGGGCCGGAGGCAGCGACCGTCCGAATGGTCGTTGCTCTGAAAGACCGCCGCGGGGAGTGCAGAGGGGGCAACCCCTTGCCGGGTCGAGGGCGGCGCCCTCGCGGGTTTTCAGGGCAGGGCCCTGAACCCCTCGGGAGAGCCCACAGCTACCGAAGCGAAGCCGGTAGTTATAGTGGGCTATATCAAGGCAAGCCTTGAAGTTTCCTTGCCACTCCCTCCGCTCGTCTGACGCTCCCCGGTATCGGGCTATCGCACCTTATGCCCGTGCGGTTGCTGTTTGCGCTGCACTTGTTGCCGCTGCTTCTCTTGCAGGTATTCGTTCAGGTCTTTGTGGTCGCGGTAAAAAACGGACTGGTCGATCACTTCGGACGAGGGTAAGGATTCTTCCAGTCGGGCCAACGCTTTCCGCCCTGCGTCGTCGTTGTCGAGGAAGGCATGGACGACCCTGTGGCGCGAGAAGAACGGAACAGCCTTGTGCAGATTCGTCACCGAGTTGAGCACGATGCTGTCAATCGACGGTGACGGGTTACCTTTCAGCGAGAGATAGGATAGAAAGTCGATAAATCCCTCGAACGCCATTGCCGTATCGCTGCCGTTGTCGAGTGTCGTAATATGTTTGGGCGATGAGCCGCCTTTGAACCGCTCGGAGCGGAGCTCCCACCCTCCGGCATCGTTGCGGAACCCGACGGCGAAAAAGGCGCGGCCGTTTACCTCGTAGCGAACCTCGCGGCAGAATGCCGCGGCGACCGACAGAACGATGCCGCGCGAGGCGAGATAACCGACCAATGCCGGATGACGAAGCGGAGCGTCGGAGAGGATGCGGAGCGCGGGAACGGCGGCCGGACGCAAGACCGGCGATACCCCACCGACGGCTGGACGTTCGTAAATACCTGATGAAAGAGAAGTAGACTCGGCTTGCCTTATCTCACCGCTCGAAAGGATACGGATGGCGGCGTAACGGTCGCACCGCTCCAACCGCATCACGAGGGTAAGTAATGTGCCGCCTTCACCCAGTCCGAAGTCGTACCAGAGGTTTCGCACGTAGTCCACTTTGAAACTCGGCGTGCGTTCTTCCCGCAGGGGTGAAAGATACATGCCGTAACCGTTGCGTTCGTATTTGGGCTGAATGCCCCGCCGGGCGAGAAAATCACGGATGGAAATCCGGTTGCTGTATGGTATGGCAGTCATTTTTCTGTAAGTTTGTTGAGAAAACAGTGTAAAATCCAGTGAAATAAAAAGTTGGCGTCTTACAACTCTCTTACACGGCATCCGGCGCTGTAAGACCGTAAGAACCCGTAAGACTTTGTAAGAGGATTTGTAAGAAATGTAAGATTGTGAAAATAAGAAAGCTACCTTCTTTTTTCAACACTCTTACATCGCTGCATCGTTCAGCAATCCGCCGAGCTGTTCCCGCGTGACGGTATAGACACGTGCTGTCTTGCTGTCCTGCCGCTGCGTTTCGCCGTTGTAGGTAATCGTATAGCGTTGGTAGTAAGTCGGTGGTGCGGGTCGCAGCTGCCAATTTTCGGCAAGAATCCGCCGCACGGTGGGATGGTCAACACGGATGCCGCGTATCTCCAGCATATTGACCATATCGCTCACGTCGAACCGGTACTCCGCAAGGTTTTCGGCCTCCATAATGTCGTGGATGATCGACAACATTTCGGTTTCGGTCTTGCTGCGGTTGTAGTGTACGATCCGCCGCAGCGCATCGGTGACCAGCAGCCGGGGCGCGAACCACATGCGGCTCTCTTCGTATGACGAGAGCGTACGTTGTTGTAGGTAGAAGAGCAGCCCCGGTATCTCGGCCCGCATTTTGGCCAGCAGGTGTTGGTCGTCATACGGGAGCGGCGGCACGCGCCGCACCCAGTAGCGGGTTTCCGCCGCCTCGATCAGGACGGGATTGCGCTCGTTGTTGGAGCAGAGGACGAACTTGCCGAAAAACTCCACCTCCCGGCGGTCGCGGCCTTTCGCCTCAGCCTTGTAGCTGCGAGCGGTCGATAGGTTCTTGATTCGCTCTGAATCCTCGCGGCGGTTGAGCAGCACCTCGTCCACGCAGATCAGCAGTTTGCCCGTCCAGTCGTCGTTGAACTGCGAGCGGAAATCTTCGTTGGTATTGAAGGTAACGTTTCCGCCGAAGATCGACTTTAAGAGATTGAGAAAGGTCGTCTTTCCCGTGTTGCGTTCATCCGACACCAGCAACAATACCGGCAGCCGTTGCAAGGGGCGCAGGTAGAGCAGTTGCAGATAATCGTACCCCAGTTCGACCTGCTCGCCGAAGATATGAGCGAAAAAGTCGTGGATGTGCGGAAAGATGCCATCGGCGGGCTGAAAGGGAATCGGCTCGTAACGGTTCAGGAAACCGTCGATCTCCCGGCGGTAGTTCGTGTGGTCGGGAACCGTGCAAAAGCCGTCGTATTTCGGAATGCAGGCCAGATAGCTTTTCCCGTAGTCCTGACGCAAGGTCTCGACATTCCACGGGATGAGCGTCTCGACGCTCCGGCCGCTGCTCAACGGCTGCCGGACCCGCTTGTAGATGGTCGTTCCCACGCGCAGATAGGGGCTTTCTCTTTTCACTGTTTTAGCGGGCATGGCTACCTCCTTTCCTGCCAGTGCGTATCGCCTCCACGTCCTTATGCATGTAGCGTTTCCGCCCGCCGAACGGGTAGGATTTAATGTATCCTGTCTTTTCCCAGCACCAAAGCGTGGAAGAGTCGATCTTCAGAAGCGCCAGCACCTCTTTGCGCGATAGAAATTCTTCTGTGGGTGTCTCTTCTGCGGTCTGTTTTATTCCTTTGGCCGCTTCCTTGAGAATCGCCTTCAAATCGTCGAGAGTAACAGTAACGCTGACGTTTGCCCCCGACTCCAATAAATCCCTTAAACTCATAATCGAAATTTTTAGATTAAACTTGGATTCGTTCGTTCCGTCCAATCGGAACCGGGGCAAATAAAAAGGGAGATTTTTCGGAGAGCAAAAACACTCGCTATCTCCTTAAAATCTCCCTGAAATATCTTTTTGAGGGGAAAATCAGCTGTCGTGTTCGGCCATATAGCCGGGAATGTCGTCGATGTTGGGAATGGTGAATTGACGTGTCTGTGGTGAATAGAGTTTGCCCTTGATGTAAGAATCCTCCAACTCGGCAAGCGGTGCGAATACGGTTTTCAGCCACGGCACGACCTCCTGTTTCGGCTGTCCGAAATAATGGGCCATGTTCCACCCGAAATGGAATAGATCGACATTTTTAAGTTTTTGTGGATGGATGGGTGCGAGTTCTGCCGGGCAGGGCTGGTTCAGGGCATAGGTGTCGATGTAGCAACTGAGCCGGGCCAGTTCGTCCGGCGTTATGTACGGGCCTACGGTTAGCTGGCTGTAGCGTTGGAACAATGCGATTTTTTCCCGCTGTTGTTCTGCCAGCCGCTTGTCGGCTTCCTGCTTGATCCGTTCGATGTCCGGGGCGGACTGTTCGGCAACAGGTTCGGCGGGTTCTGCTTCCGCTTCGCGGCGTTTCTTCCGGGCCATATGCGGCGTGAATACCCGGATGATGAAATCAGCCACGCTGGAAGATGCCGCTATAATGGTCAGATAGAATATCGCGCAAATACCCAGCACGATCAGAAAGACGAGATTCGCCGTACCCGTATCCGCACCTTTGGCCAATATCACGAACCGCGCGACCATAGACACGAGAAGCCCCGCGACAACAACTATCGCCAGCAGAATCACATAACTGTCGAACTTGCGGAAATCCATCTATTCAGGTATCAAGTGACGCCAAAATGACAAAAGGACTATTTGAAGAGCTCCGAATGGCTGCCGATCCTAAGTAACGTTATTATATCTTCTTCCTCGTCATACCATATCAATAGGAAATCTCCCTCTATATGGCATTCCATGCAGTCATTATATTCTCCTATCAGTTTATGCGCTTTCAATTCAGCCGGCAATTCTTCGTCGTTTGCAAGCAACCTTAAAACTCCAAGTAATTTTTCCAGCTTTTTAGGCTGGTTTCGATACCTTTTAAAATCCTTTTTGTATTGGGTACTTTGACGTATGATCTTCATTCCTCGCAAGATTTTATGAAGGCTTCCGTACTGCTAATATCGACCACTCCGGCATGTTTACCCGAACGCGCTTCCTTTATTGCTGTTATGGTAGTTTCATTCGGTTCGTTATAAACGCTGTCCATCAGGATACATTCCACATAATTACTGAGGCTGCGATTCGCCCGTTTCGCCTGTTCTTTCAGTCTTTCCAACAAATTTGCGTTGAGCCTGAACGCTGTTTGTTTTTTTTCCATCCCCGTTTCCATTGTCGTTATCTATTGGTTTAACTTGTTTTACTTTGTTATACAAATGTAATGCCTTATTTTTGATATACAAAAAAATCGACATATTTTTTTCATTTAAACATTGAATAAACTCACTGAAGCGGAACTACGCTGTGTTGTTATCTCATCGTGCTATTTATTTCTATTTCGATAATCCGATCATTTCTCGTTCTTTTGCTGTACAAATCCCTCGATTTCGAGGGGGTTACCGCTTCACTCTATACCTAATTGATAAGGATGTCGGGATTATCGAGAATGTTTTACCTCTAAACCTAATTTAGAGGTAAAAATTGCATCTATTCCAAGAATCCGATCATCTCCTTCTTCATCTCATCGTCGATGGTTCGATAACGGGCGAACGCCTTGCTACCTTCCTTATGGCCGCTCAATGCACTTACCATGTTCGGGTCTTTAACCTTTTTATAAATGTTTCCGATAAATGTGCGGCGAGCCATGTGCGACGATGCGATCTCGTATATCGGTTTATGCACCTCCGCGCGTGTCCGCTGGTCGGGTACGGTTACAATGCGATCCAGTCCGGCAAGCCGGAACGCTTCCTTGATCTTGCGGTTATAATGCTGTTCCGTGGAAAAAGGAAACAGACTTTCGCGCCCTTCCTCACGGTATTTGTCAATCAACGCAATAGCCGTTTTGCTCAGCGGAACGCGAACGGTTATCGGGCGATCCTCTTTCGTCTTTCTTTGGATATATTCTATCGAATCACCGATAATATTCTGGTAGGTCATTTTGAACAAATCGCTGACGCGGCATCCGATGAAGCAGTGGAAGATAAAAATATCCCGCTGTATCTCGACCTCTTTATTGACGGATAAATCGGCTTCGAACAGTTGAGTCCTCTCTTCATTGGTTATGTAGATAGGCGTTCCATAGACGATTTCGCCGATGGTGAAATGTTTGAAAGGATTGTTCGTCGTATGTCCGTTGTCGATAGCCCACAGGACGAACGCCCGGAAACGGGTAAGCATGTCGGCGACTGTATTCAATCCGCGCGGTTTGGGCATTCCTTTTGGTATTTCTTCGCCGTTTTCGTCGAGCACGGGCGGACGTTTTCGCTTCGGGGTTTTAAGCGCGACTTTCGCCGAGTAGGGATATTTCTCGTAAATTTCCGGGTGATGTAAAAATACAGCCTTTTCATCCAGCAAGAAAGTTTCGAGTTGGCGCAGTATTTCCGGGGTGAGGTTGGCAAATGAAAGGATAAATCCCCGGCTTTCTTCCGCTTTCTTGTATAACTCAAAGCGGTGCAGGCAGCGCACCAGCACCTTGAAATTTTTCAGCCGGTTGTCGGACAGTTTATGTGCGGCGAGGTAAATGTCTATCACATCGAAAAAGGTCTTTTCGTACTCCTTTTTTGCTTTCGTTGGCTTATGGAACCGTTTAACGAGGCTTTGGAGATATTCGCGGGTGATGGCGGATTTGTCGGGTGCGGTGTTGATCTCCCGCTCCAGCAGGTCGGTCAAGGCTTTTAGTCGGGAACGCTTTCCCAAAAGTTGTTCCCGTTCTTCTCCCTGAATTAGCGGGATATTGATGTCGTTTTTCTTACCCCAGCGTTTGCGGTCGATCCATATTCCGGAGCCGATACGAATACGAATGTCGCGCGAAACGTAGAGCCGCAGGTTGATTTCCGATTCTCCGGCGCTGTTGGCCGTCTTGCCGATGTAGTAGTTCGTCTGTGCCATAGCCTGAATTTCTTTGTTGCAAAGGTAATATACCCTGTGGACACAAACAAGTTTCCGTGTCCGCAATTTGTCCGCATTTTTGAAAAACAGCTAAAATTGCCTCCAATTAGGTACAAACAAAGTCAATCTTTATACATTGATATGCAATCTATTATGATTTATTTTCAATTTGTTATGTTTGCGTAGTTTTGGACTATTCAAAACCGGCTCCGGGTACAGGAAAAATCGCTTAATTTGTTGGTTATGACAAGTTAAGCGATTTTTTTGATTGTTCCCGCATGTGAAAATATGCTCTTGGGTGGGTTATCTTTTGTGAGATGGCTGGAATATATCCAATGATTCGTCATAGATCGGGCTGTCGATCCCGAGGAATGACAGGACGCTGTGAAAGACATGATACTGCCCGACCTTTTTCTCCGGATCTATTTCCAGCGCTTCATCCGATGTCCACACGATGAACGGAATCTCGATCTGTTCCTTCGGCGCGACAAGTATGGGCACGCCGTGCATATACAGATTCCCCTCGCCGAGGGACTCTCCGTGGTCGGATACGAAGATCACGCAACTGCGCCTTTGGGGAATCCCGCGAAGAATTTCTATTACGGAATGAATGAGATAATCCGTGTAGACGATGGTGTTGTCGTAGGCATTCATCAGCTCCTTCGGATCCGCTTTGGACATCTCCACCGTAGTGCATACGGGACTGAACACCTCGAACTCCGGCGGGTATTTCTTATAGTACGTGGGGCCGTGGCTCGTGCTGGTATGGAGTACGACGAGCATCTTGTCCTTGCTGCCGGAGAGTATCTCTTCGCGGAGGCCTGCGAGCAGAATGCCGTCGTACCTGTCGTCGGCTTCGGGATTCCGCTCCTTGAGCTCTTTCGGCTTGTAGTATTTGTCGATATGTACGGGAGGCTCTCCCCAATTGTTGCTGCGCCATACCACATCCACGCCGCTGCGGTTGAGATAGTTCGGAAGGATTTCGTAAAGTTTGTTGGACGGCTTATGGTCGAGAATGGCCTTCACGCCTGCCGTGGTATAGGTCGCGGCCGCATCTGCAATCAGTGCGGTCACGCTGTCTTTCTCCAGAAGCGGATTGGTCGGCTTGCCGTATCCGTATAAAGAGAAATTCTCCCTTCTGGCGGATTCTCCTATTATCAGCACGCATACATCCTTGCCGTCGGAAACGATCTTCGCGTCGGGCAGGGGAATCTCTTTCCGGTTCTGCTTCTTTACGGAATTATAGTAGCGTACGGAATTGACCGTATACGACCACGGCATGACCAGGCTGCCGAGCTTGGGCGCGTTGCGGTCGATCCACGGCCAGTTCTGCATATTGACCAGCGCGATGGCCAAAGAAACCGCCAATGCGATGCCCGTGCGGGCGAAAAAACGCTTCCAGCTTCCGTAGTCGAACCGCCTTGCAAAAATGTAGATGCATGGAACCACCCCCAGGAAGAGGAGATACCATACGGCAGACCATGAAAAGAATCCGGAAGCCTCCGAATACCGGGTGTTGAATACGTTCCCCATCATCTTGTCCGTGATGAGCACCTGGTATGTGTTTATGAAATAGAGGCTTATGGCATTGCCTATGAATGTGAAGGCAAGGATGCACTTTCCGACGAAGCGTCCGAGAAAGAGCACGAGGTAATAGACGAGAAAATTGAGCGCGAACATCAGCACGCCCAGCCCTCCGGTGATCAATACGCCGTTGAAGCCCCCTTCGATGTTGCCGAGCACCAGCCGGAAGAACGGCCAGTGGAACGCCACGAGCGTAAACAGGCTGAGTACCGAAGATATGCGGGTGAGGTCGGTCTTTTCGTTCAGAAATTTTACCATTTGATAACTGTTTTATAAAATGTAAGGATCACTCCCGCGCATAGGACAAGAAGCGTAAAGTTGAAAAGAATCGTCAACGGGATGTTTACCGTATGCGCCGGAGCCATATAGGGAGTTTGTGCCACGGAAGCGTCGTATCGTGCGAACGGATTGGTGTAGATCACCTCTCCGTCGGGAAAGTAGGCCGTAATACGTGCGTAGGGGTCATTGTCCCTCATGGTATAGCTGGCCGCGGACGAGTTCCGGGCCAGCGACAGAGTGGTGTGATCCTGCCCCGTCACCTTGATACTGTCCGCCTGGCGCGACAAGGCGATGTAGATCGTTTCGCCGTCGAGTCCGATCTTCTCGACCGACGGCAGATTCCTGTTTCTGGCGTATTTCACCTCCCAGTCCCCATGTCCGTAGTCGGGAATGCGCATCGCATAATAGCACCCTCCGAGAAGCGTTTCCTTTATGTCTTCATACCTCGCCGACGGACAATGCAGGAAATTGCACCTTACGGCGATACGACTGGACTTATCAGGATAGTGCAGGTCGTCGTTGGCCAGTCCGAAACTGTAATGCCCGGCGCTCAACGCCCAGTCCCAGTACTCGTTTTCGGTGCTCTTTCCGCTGTCGAGTTCCATGATCCTGTAACCGCCGAGTTTCTGCATGAGGCTTTTCGACGTGCCCGTCGTTCTCAAGGGGTGATTCATCTGGATGAAATCGGACTCCTTTCCGAGCAGGTCTAACTGGAATTGTTTTTGGGAAGCGAAAAGCGGGATCAAATGATCGAAGCGGTTGACTTCGTCGCAACCGAATACCAGCTTATGGTATTTGAATAGGTTGATACCGTGTTCGTAGACATTGACCTGCAACAGGGAATCGTACGGATGTAGGGTCAATTCATTGTGATTCGAGAATGTTACGATGTCATATCCGAATTTCCGGTAGGCTTCATCGGTTTCGGCCGGCCAATATTCGCACTCGTTCAGGATGCCCTTTACGCGCGTATGCGTATGAAAATTGGCTCGTTTCCAGCATATGTCGGATTCCCCCCCCCGGTATGGGTTAAAAATGTCGGGGCCGCTGAAGGGTTTAGCCTCACTGAAATCATATACAGGGCTTACGCTTGTCACAAAGATTGCCAGCAAGGCGATCAGTATGAGCGAGACGATGGTTTTGCCCAATGCGACCGATATTTTTCGCAGCATGTAAATCAAAGTTCGTTCATTTGGATGCAATGCGTTTCCCATAAATTAATGGCTGAAGATAATTGCTGCAAAGTTAACAAAAATGCGGCAAGAGCAAAAGGGAAAATAGATGTGTAGAAACGACTGAATTCGGATTTGGTACATTAAAGTAATATTGGGGATGTTTTTGCGGGTGGAAGCGCAAGCCGGAATGGGATCCTTTCCGGCGCTTTCTGGCGGCGGTTGGTGAAAATAATCCGCGCTTTCGGGCGGTTTCTCGGAAAGAAGCGTTATCTTTGCCGCAGGTTTGGTGCTCTCCTTCCCGGGCGTGGAAGAAGGGTGAAAAGGGAATCGGGTGCAAATCCCGGACAGTCCCGCTGCTGTGAAACTCCGTGAAGGCTCCGAACATCTCGCCACTGGTCCGCAAGGACCGGGAAGGCTTCGGAACAGGAGCAAGTCAGAAGACCTGCCAGGCCGATTCGACGTCAGGAAGCCCCGGGGGATGGGTATTTGACATCGGGTTATGTAATGCTTATTGTTTTATGTCGGACTTTGCTGCCGGGTGCTGCGCCTTTCGGCAGGCGGGATTTTTCCCGGACGGAAGCCGACCGGATGAGGATTGGATATGGAATTAATCGAACGATTGTTATTTGGCTCCGAGTCGCTTTGGGGCGGAGGTGTGGCCCACTCGGTGCTGATTCTGGCGCTGGTCGTGGCGTTGGGTGTCATGCTGGGCAAACTCAAGGTCGCCGGCGTGTCGCTGGGCGTGACGGGCATTCTGTTCGTCGGCATCGGCTTCAGCTATTTCGGCATGAACGTCGACGAACACCTGATGCACTTTCTCAAGGAGTTCGGACTGATTCTTTTCGTCTATTCGATCGGCTTGCAGGTCGGGCCCGGATTTTTCTCCTCGTTCCGCAAGGGCGGCGTCACGCTCAACAAACTGGCGGTGCTGGTGGTGGCGCTGGGTGTCGCCACGACGGTGGCGCTCTATTACATCACGGGCTTGTCCATGACGACGATGGTCGGCGTGATGTCGGGCGCCGTGACCAACACGCCCGGACTGGGCGCCGCACAGCAGGCTTTCAGCGACATGCACGCCGGAGCCGATGCCCCGGACATCGCCACGGGGTACGCCGTGGCCTACCCGCTGGGCGTCGTGGGAGCCATCCTCACGCTGATCGGGCTTCGCTACCTGCTGCGCATCGACGTGAAACGCGAAGAGGCCGCCGCCGGGCAGGATTCGGACGCGCAGAAAGACCTGACGACCCGGCGTCTTTCCGTCGAGATCGTCAATGCCGCCGTCAACGGCAAGACCGTCGCCGAGATCCGGGACCTTGCGCTGCGGGATTTCGTCATTTCGCGCATCAGCCGCGGCGGCGGAAGCCCCGAACTGGCTGACGCTTCGACGGCGCTTCATTGCGGCGACCGCATCCTGCTGATCGCCGCGCCCCGGGATGTCGAGGCGCTGGTGGCCCTGCTCGGGCGGGAGGTCGACGCCGAGCCGATGGTCCATGACAAGGCGATGATTTCGCGGCGCATCCTGATCACCAAGCCCGAGCTGAACGGCAAGACCCTCTCCGAACTGCGGGTCCGTTCCACGTGCGGCGTCACGATCACGCGCATCAACCGTTCGGGCATCGACCTGGTGGCCTCCGGAAACCTGCAATTGCAGATCGGCGACCGGGTGACGGTCGTGGGGCCCGAACTGTCGGTGGCCCATGCCGAGCGGCTTTTCGGCAACTCGCTCAAGCGGCTCAACCACCCCAACCTGATCCCCATTTTCACCGGCATCGCGCTGGGCGTTCTGCTGGGCAGCATTTCGTTCTGGATTCCGGGCATCCCGCAGCCCGTGAAACTGGGTCTTGCCGGAGGCCCGCTGATCGTGGCCATCCTGATCGGCCGCTACGGGCCGCACTACAAACTGGTCACCTATACGACGATGTCGGCCAACCTGATGCTGCGCGAGGTGGGCATCTCGCTCTTCCTGGCGGGCGTGGGACTGGGTGCGGGCGAGGAGTTCGTGCCGACGCTCGCGGCGGGCGGATATGTCTGGATCGCCTACGGAGCCGTGATCACCGTCGTGCCGCTCCTGCTGGCGGGCATTTTCGGACGCTTCTACTACAAACTCAACTATTATACGCTGATCGGCGTTCTTTCGGGGGCCTCGACCAACCCGCCTGCGCTGGCCTATTCGGCCGAACAGACCTCGTCCGACGCTCCGTCGGTCGGTTACGCGACGGTCTACCCGCTGTCGATGTTTCTGCGGGTGCTGGCGGCACAGCTTTTGATACTGATATTCGGTTAAACCGGAAAAGGAGCGGCAAGGAAACGGACACGTTGCCGCCATAACGGGTCGGACGCGATCAGCAAGCCGGCCGCGCCTTTTTCCAAAGACGAACGCTTATGAACATCGTGCTGTATGGAGTTCCGGCGAAGACCGCCGGCCGGATCGCAGGCCAGTACGGCCTGAAGGAGATCAACTCACCCGACAAGTTCGACGCCTCGGGAACGATGGTGCTCGTTCCGCCGATAAGCACTCCGCGCTACCTGCTGGCGTTCTACAACGCCATGCTGCGCCACGAGGACGATGTCGATGCGGTCATCATCTGCGGCATCGAGTCCTGCGAGGCCGCCTCGACGGTGCAGTACTGCACGCCTCCGGGAAAATTCTTCTCCCTGAACGGCGGGTTGGACGAGGAGGAGCTTCTCTCCGAACTGCGCCTGATCCTCGACTCCCTGTTTGCCGAGGGCAACCAGCTCAACGTCTGACCGCGCGTCAGGCTCCTTGCCGGTGCCGACGGTCGTCAGCACGCGATTATTTCGTATGCGCCCGACCGGACGGCCCGCAGCGGCGCGTGCGCCGAATCCTTGCCGCCGCGTTCCGGTTGAAAACCGCCCTTATCCGTTCCATACGACCGATTCCGCGTCGTGGAAAAATCCGCATACGAGCGTCAGGTACTCGGGCATGCGGCCTCCGCTGCCCCACTTCATCTCGATTCCGAACAGTTCGGAGGCCGTGCGTGCCACGTCGAACCCGCAGGCTTCGAGCGACGGCCGCACCAGTTCCGGATGGCGGCAGGGCCTGCCTTCGGGGCGCGTGCAACTCCCCTCGGGACAGTGAATGCACGTTCCGACGTAGGCGAACGAGCGTCCGCCGTATTGCCGTTCCATCTCCAGCAGCCGACGTTCGAGCCGCTGCCGTTCGGGCAGGATCAGGCGTCCCGCTTCGGAGACCGGGAGTCCCGGCTCCTCGGGCGTGATTCTGGTCGCGACGAGCAGCGCCGTGCCGTAACGCGTGACGTACTCCTCCATATCGAACCCGAACGGCGGGCATCCCCAGCTGCGGCCGTAGTTGCCGCACTCCCGGCAATAGCCGCCCACCCGTTCGGCGTCGCGGAAGCGGGCGACGTATGCTGCGGCGGGCAGTTCCGCCGTGAAATCCCGGGCGGTGTATCGAAACGAATGATCCATGCGGCAAAGTTATGAAAAAAACCGCCGTTCCGGGCGGTTTTCGCACCATTTGCCGTGGGAGCCGGCCGTAAGTCGTTGCATGGCAGACAACGCTAAACTAATCTCTGAATTTCCGGCTCCCACCGGCAAAACGGCGTCGCGTCACGGCTTGCGCCGGAACAGCTTCGTGATGTCCTCCATCGTCCCGTCCGGTTCGATCCGGTAGAGCCGCTGGTTGGTCGTCGGCGCCGTCAGCGGACCCAGCGCCTCGACCCATCCGCCCAGTTTGACGTAGTCGAATGCCGCGGCCTCGAAACCCTCCGGCAGCTCCTCCCGGCCCGAATACCATGCCGTGCGCAGCTCCGGGCAGGTTTTCCGTACGGTCCCTGCCAGCCGGGCGATCTTGTGCGGCCCGGCGTCGCCGCCCATGAATGCGACGCAGGTCACCGAACGTCCGTAACGGGCCAGCAGCCCCAGCAGTTCCGCCTCGTCGAGCACGCGCCCTTCGTCCGCCTGCAAGTGCGGGCTGTGGCATCCCGGGCAGCGGTTGGGACAGCCCGTGATGTTGAGCGCCAGGGTCGTTTCGCCGGGAATCTCGGCGAACACCACGTCGAAATTGTGATACCGCACCATCCTACTCCGCCTTGGCGTAATAGCGCCGCGCGGCCTCCTGCTGGCGAGCCGCCGAGAAGTTCGAAACGCGCTTCATGTAGCCGATCACGCGCGTCAGGTAGTCCACGTCGTCCGAGTGGCATGCGGGGCACTCCTTCAGGTAGCGTTTGTCGATGTGCCCGCACTTGTTGCACATCGTGTTGGGGATGTTGAACGTGAAGTAGTTGCATCCTTCGGCGGCCGCCACGCGCAGCAGGTGGCGGTACTGCTCCTTCGAGAGGTGCTCCTCGAGGTTCATGTGCAGGGCCGAGCCGCCCGTGAGATGCTCGATGTAGCGGCGTCCGTGGAGGCGGAACTTGTCGATGACGTTCAGCGACTCGTCCTCCACGACGTAGAAATAGGAGTTGTAGCAGTCGCGCGGCACGGCATATCCGTCCTCGCGGTCCCACTTGGCGTGCTTCACGCCGACGTTTTCCGCCGGGATCATCTCACAGTTGAACATCACCTCCTTCGAGCGGTATTTCCGGTTGTAACGCTCGATCAGCCCCAATACCCCCTGCACGAAAGCGGCGTAGTCGTCGTTGTCGTCGATGCGGATGCCCAGGAATTCCGCAGCCTCGACCAGTCCGTTGACGCCGACGGTGAGATACTGCCGTGCGAGGTTGATGTACCCCGCGTCGAAGAGCGGCAGCATGCCCTTGGCCTTCAGTTCCTTGAGGTTCTCGTTGTAGGCTATCTGCACCTTGTGCACCAGGTCCACTATCTCCTCCAGATGGGCGAGGTAGTGCATGCCGTTCTTCACGGCGTACTGGATGCAGCGGTTCAGGTTGATCGTCAGCACGCTCTTCGAACCCGTCGAGACGCCTCCGGCGCCCAGCGTGTAGCTGAACCCGTTGTCTTGGATCTCGTTCCGCAGGCGGCAGCACGACGACAGCGAGTCGGCGTTGTCGCTGATGTAGGTGAAGAACGAGTGCCCCGCGGCGTACATTTCGGCCGTGAAGTCGCCCCACTCGCGGTCCATCACGTCGCCGTCGCGGGTCAGCAGCGCCATCGTCTCGACGGGGAAGGTCAGCACGGTTTTCGTGCGTTCGCGGTTGAACCACGTCATAAACCGTTTCTGCAACCACGACAGCGACTCCCAATGGGGTTTCGAGCCGTCCGGGAAGACGAACTCCCCGAAAAGCGACTCGAAATAGTAGCGGTCGTAGTAGGCGACGTTCCAGAACACGGCCTGGAAATTCCGCGCCCCGGTGGGCTGGTTGATCGAGTAGACGATCTGCTCGAAGCAGTCGGTGATCATCTTGTCGATCGTGCGCCGTTTCTTCGAGAGGTCGACCACTTCGTCGGCGCGCGTGTAGTAATCCTCGCCGTACTCCTGTTCGATGAAATAATTCATGTACATCAGGAATTCGGGCGTCGCGCAGGCTCCCGAGAGCATCGACGAGACGATGAAGACCATGTTGACGAACCCGCCGCAGAACGACTTGAGGTTGGTCGGGCGCGTCGAGTTGCCGCCCACCGACAGCGTGCCGCCCAGCAGCCACGGGTACATCGTGATCGAGGCGCAGTAGTTGGCCATCGACGTTTCGTCGTTCTTGTAGATGAAGTGGCCGTTGAGCAGGCGCAGGTATTTGTCCGACAGCTCCTTGCCGTACATCTCCTTGATGCGGTCGGTCAGCAGACGGCGGTTCAGGCGGATGAAGTTCCGCTTCGGGAGTTCGCCGATCAGCGTGGCGATGTTCTTGTTCTCGACGTTGGCGTTGGCGTCGTATTTCGACCCTGTCGCGGGGTTTTTCGCGTCGCAGTAGTTGATCAGGAATTCGAGTTTCTCGCGGTCTTCGCGGTCCTCGGAGTGCTTCTGGCGGTAGAGCATGTAGCTCTTGGCCACGGCGAAATAACGCTCGGCCATCAGGGCCACCTCCACCTGGTTCTGAATCTCCTCGACCGACATGCCGTCCGAGACGCGGACGCGGCTCAACACCGACGTGAGGTCGTCGTCCGTGGCGTAGCCGCCCACCGAGAGGAACGCCTTGCTGATCGCGCGTTTGATCTTTTCGACCGAGAACGGCGCCCGTTTGCCGTCGCGTTTGACGATGTAAATTTCCGAAATGCCCATATTTATCCCATATTTGTTGTGTGCCTGTGCGGTGCGAAACCCCGTTCTCTTCTGCTGCGGCCGCAGAAAAGGGCGGAATTCCCTCGAAAAACATGTTCGGTATAAAAAGGTCCGGGTATCGCCCTAAATCCCGAAGGCGGCCACCCTTCCCGGCAAGGCAGGTCTTCTGACTCGCCCCTTCCGCACGCCTTCCCGTCCCGGGGGACAGTGGCTAAAGAGTGTGCGGAACGCAACGGGGCTTACAGCTACGGGAATAGTCCCTGATTTTCACAGGAGTTCCCTTTTGATCTCGTGCCGACAGCCGTCGGCGGAGAACCTTGCACGAAAACAAATATAGGGATAGTTCTCCGGAAAGGAAACATGCTTCGGGGCTTTTAATGAACATTTTGTGAACAAATGCGCGCGCCGGCACGCCCCGGGCGGATGGCTCCGTTCCGCCGCGGGCAAAAAAAAGACATCCCCCTGATGGATGAGTGTTTTTTTATAATTGGAATAGGCAAAATGTAAATAACGGAAAATCAATATATTAAAATTCCGTTATTTACACGGATT
>ENA-OXQR01000090-OXQR01000090.1-human-gut-metagenome-genome-assembly--contig:-NODE-90-length-46376-cov-20.0525_pt1 | contig 46376 bp, 39 predicted proteins | sample MGYA00249587_ERZ652573 | MGnify/ENA primary metagenome ERZ652573 (study PRJEB26925, sample SAMN05826651) | human gut metagenome | biome: ENVO:2100002; feature: ENVO:00000062; material: ENVO:00002003...
GGGGCTACGCCCCAAACCCCATTTTCAAAAATTATATAGGTTTATCGACAGTCTGGCAGGCTTACCGATAAGGGTAAGCCTGTTTGCCAAATACATAAAATGGATGGTAACCAAAATACTAAAAGAGGTTTATCGAAAACGCTTGCCCGAAAAAATTAACAGGCATCGTATCTTCCGTTTCCCGTGTCGGTAAAATATGATACGGGAAGTTAAAAAGGAGAAAACATCTGTGCCGAAAAATGAGGAAAAACAGCACAGAACTATGTAAACAGTGAACAGATAAAGACCTTTCACGATGGGTTGTCAGGCCATCAGCCTTTAACGTTCATATCCGCCGCAACGGACTGTAAATTTCGGTTGGCAGTCTGTATTTTGCAGACCGCCGTTTGGAAAGGATGTTATACAATGTATATCGGAGCATCTGCTCCTCGTAATATTTATAATATCTTCGCTGTCCGATAAAACGGACTTGGAACGTAGTTTTATATTGCAGATCTGCCCGGAATAACCGATACCGATATTCCGGGCAATCCTGCAATGACTTGGAAAGCCAAGACAGCCAAACACAGAAGGGAGAAAGAGGAAAAATATCGGTTTTATTTCAACATTCCGCAAAGAATGTTCATTGTCGAGGCAACGGCGGTAACAGCGTCACTGCCGTTGCAGAAAAGGAAGGATTTATGTACTACATTTCGGAGCTTGTCGCTCCTTCGTTATGATTATATTGTAACATCTTCGCTGTCCGATAAAACGGACTTGATAAGTAATTTTCGTATTGCAGATCTGCCCGGAATAACCGATACGAAAACTCCGGGCAATTCTGCAATGACCGGGAAAGGCAAGACAGCCAAACACAGAAGGGAGAAAGAGGAAAAATATCGGTTTTATTTCAACATTCCGCAAAGAATGTTCATTGTCGAGGCAACGGCGGTAACAGCGTCACTGCCGTTGCAGAAAAGGAAGGATTTATGTACTACATTTCGGAGCTTGTCGCTCCTTCGTTATGTTTATATTGTAACATCTTCACTGTCCTATAAAACGGACTGTTGATAGTTTTTGATTTGCAGTCACCGTAGCCGATGACCGCAAAACGAAAGAATGTGATTATTGTCCGGAGCTTTTCGCTCCCTCGTTATGTTTATATTATAACAGAGGCTGTGTCCTATAAAACGGACTGCTTTTCCAGCTTCCAATAATATTTCCTGTTCGCACGGGGAAAATCACTCATAACACCGTGTTCGGGATCGTAGAATGTGCCGTAGGCGTACAGCGACCAGTGCCAGCAACGTGGTGTTTCAAGACTTAGCAGGCAAAGCGGAGGCAGCTGCTCCTTTTTCTGTACCGCTATGCGCTCATCGGATATATGAACGCCGTGTTCTCTGAACGTTCTTTTCATCTCGGCAAGAGTGGTTTCACGGTCATTTTGAAGAAATATAACTATCTCTTCTACCGTCTTTCCGAGTACCATAGCAAGCACAGCCTGACCGCACTGTAAGTCTGTAGGCTCGTGAATATACTCTATCATACCGTTGCCTATCCTCTTTTCTTAGGAAGAATAATATTCACCGACTCGTGCAATACCTCGATATGAGTATCTTTTCCGCCGTCTGCTTCTTCTCCGTCAAGCGACCACGGCAGAGCCTCGTCACTGTGGATGTCAAGCTGTTTTGTATGGAAGAAATCAAGAAATTCATTATCGTAATTTCCGCTGAGAAGAGCCTTTGCCATAAGGCTTATCTGGACAGGTGTTTTCGGGCAACGTACAAGCATCACTTCAAAAACTCCGTCACTCAGATCTACAAGATTCTCGTCGAGCTTGATTATTCCGCCGACAGATGTTGCATTGCAAGCCGCACCGAATATATAATCGCCCTCGTGCAGTATTCCGTCCGAATCATATACGCTCATATGATACGGCTTTATCTCGGCAAGCTCCTTTATTCCGCTTAAGATGTACGCAAAATGACCGAATGCGTTTTTGAGATTCTGCGGTGTGCCGTAAGAGCTTTGAGTAAATGCGCCGAAAGAGGCTATATACATAAATTCACGCTCGTTGAATCTTCCTGCATCAAACGCTTTGGGCGCTCCGCTTACAATATCGTCAGCCGCTGTCATAATATCTGACGAAAGTCCTATGCCGTATGCAAAATCATTTGTTGTGCCGGACGGAATGTACCCGATTTTTGTCTTGTGACCGCCCTTTATCATACCGTTTGCCGTTTCGCTGAGCGTTCCGTCGCCGCCGCAGCAGACAATCACATCATATTCGCCGCCGTGTATCCTTGTGGTTTCGGTAGCGTCACCTCGTCTTTCGGTAACGTGTACGGTAGTTACATATCCGCCCTTTTCAAGACGGCTGATTATCTCTACAAGCTCACCTGTTATTCTTCTTTTTCCCGAAACGGGATTCACTATCAGTAAGGCTTTCATATTAAAATTCCTCCGATATAATTTTCTTATATTATATTACACGATTTTTAACTGTCGGTCAACTGTGACGCAAAAATAATACCGCACAGCGTTTTTGCCGTGCGGTGAAATATTATTTTTCAGTCTTTGATTATCGGCTCGGTCGAGCTTCCCGGAACGGCGTTTTCACGGGCATATACTGCCTCTTTCAGCTTTATAAAGCCGTTGTAAAGGCTTTCTTCGGGCAGTGCCTTCAGTGCCGCTATCTGCTCTTGCGTAAGATATGACGCTAATTTACGAGCGGTTTCAATCGAAACGTCCTTGCTCTGCAATGCGTTTATATCGCTTATGCTCAGCTTTTCGGCAAGCGTTTCAAATGCCAGATTCGCATCATGATTATCGGTGTAAATTATCTGATTTACCGTTGTCTTGCTTTTCGGCATCATGGTTCCGTTTGAGTCGATAGTATAATCTCCCTCAAGCAAAAGCTCGCTCACGGTGCAAAGTTCAAAGCCCTGTTCCTTTAGACTTTTAAGCACGGTCGGCAGTGCCTGAGTCGTGTTTTCAAGGTCGTTATGGAAAAGCAGTATCGAGCCACCCGAAATATTCTTTGTTGTACGCTCGATTATTGTTTCGGGGGTCGGCTTATCCCAGTCTATGCTGTCCTTGTTCCACTGAATGACGCTCATTCCCATTCCGAAAAGCGTGGTTACCGCCTTGTCGTCATATTCTCCGTAGGGCGCACGGTAAAGCGTGGGAGCATTGCCCGTTATCATCTTTATCTTGCGTGAGCATTCCTTCGTATCGGCTATGAGATCGTTTACGTTCATACCCTTGATATGCGGATGCTTGTCGCTATGGTTTGCTATCTCGTGGCCTGCATCGCTGAGCTTCTTTATATCGTCTGCATACTTATCCGCAAATTCGCCCGTAACAAAGAATGTAGCCTTCGCATCGGCTTCGGCAAGTATCGAGATCAGCTTGTCGGTGTTGCTGTTTCCCCACGCACAGTCAAACGTAATGCTTATTTTGTTGTCGATGCGTTTTACATTATATATCGGCAGCTTTACATTTTCCGCACCGGTGTCTATAGACGAGAGTATGGCGAATACACCTATAGCGATGCCGGTAATCAGCACTAACACAAACATGACCGCACGGATAAGTTTACGCTTGGTCATAGTCATAACGAACATAATAAATCCTCCTCGCTTTTTCATCTGAAGAATTATATGTCCGTGTCCGGAAGAAAATGACAAGCAAACAAAATTTTAATTTACGGAATCAGTGTGAATTTTTCCTCGTCCGCTACACCGTGTATATTTTTAACCGTGCAGATAATAAGCACTGCAAAGAGTATTATCATACTTTCACTCATTAATCCGTTTTTGAAACCGAGCCTTGCGGGTATATCAGGCATAATAAGCGAAACAACGTACAGCACACCGTAATTCACCAATACATTTGCACCTAAAAATCCGCCGAGCCTTGAAAAACAGGTCTTTCCCCTGAGTTGCAGATACATATAATAGATAAATGGCGGCAGCATAAACGCTTCGGAAAGCGGTACTATCCAAGACAGCGAGGAGTACACAGCGTGGCATATCTCATCTGCCCCCTGATAGCCATTGCTTCCCATATAGGCATAGATTGCAAGTAATAATATGTAAAAAATATGCAGGCATAGCCACGGTGTAAGTCCGAATATGTTCAGCACCCGGTATATCTTTCTATCTCTGCTATCCTTTATAAATCCTGCCATTGCGAAAAGTCCTGTTCCGTAACAGATTATACCCGGAAAAGCAAGCGCCATAGCAATTGCGTTTCTTGCCGGAGATATTCCGATTACGCCCTGTGTAAGCCAGTAAATCTCGCCTGTATGCGCCGTATTGCCGTATATCATCAGCCAGTCACCGCCGCCGAAGCACAGACAGCCTACCATTCCAAGCACAAAGCAGATTATCATTTTCTTTTTCTTGTTCATAGATATATCCTCACAATTAAGTTAGTATTAACTAACGTGATTATATCACTATTGTTCCTTGATGTCAACAAGCAAAAGAAAAGCTGTCACACGTCTTACCGCATGACAGCTTATATTAATTACTGGAAATTCTTTTTAAGATCGTCGCCGAACTTCTTTATCTTATCAAAGAAGCTGGTACGCTTTTCGTAGTTTGACGGAGTAAGCTCCTTTTCAAAACTCAGCAATGCGTCCTTCTGCTTCTTGTTCAGCTTCTTGGGTACTTCGATAACTACCCTTACCATCTGGTCGCCCCTGCCTTCACGCTGGAGCTTCTTTATACCCTTGCCTCTCAGCCTGAAAACAGTACCCGGCTGTGTACCCTCGGGTATGCTGTACTTAACGTTGCCGTCTATTGTAGGCACTGTAAGTTCGTCACCGAGAACCGCCTGTGAATATGTTATCGGTATCTCGCACCATACATCGAAACCCTTACGTTCGAATATCGGGTCTTTGCGTACCGTAATGCGTACATTAAGGTCGCCCTTGGGGCCGCCGTTTGTACCGCAGTTACCCTCGCCTCTTACGCAGAGCGTCTGACCGTTATCTATACCTGCGGGTACATTGATAACGACTTTCTTACGGCGCTGTACTCTGCCCTGACCGTTACAGGTGGGACAGGGGGTTTCTATAATCTTACCCTTACCGCCACAACGTGAACACGGACGTGTGGAGGACATCATACCGAACATACTTCTCTGCTGTACTCTTACCTGACCGCTTCCGTGACAATCGGGGCAGGTCTTGGGAGTTGTGCCTGCCTTTGCACCGGAGCCGTGACAGCTGTCACAGGTTTCGGCACGGTTTATCTCAACCTCGTGCGACAGGCCCTTGCACGCTTCCATAAAGCTGATGTCAAGGCTTATGGCTATATCCGAGCCTTGTCTTGGAGCATTGGGGTTGGAGCGCTGTCCGCCGCCACCGCCGAATATAGAGTCGAAAATATCGCCGAGGTCTATGCCGTCCGCTGACGAGAATCCGCCGGAAAATCCGCCGAATCCGCCGCCGAATCCGCCTGCACCGCCGCCGTATGACGGATCTACACCTGCGTGGCCGAACTGGTCATACTTTGCACGTTTCTGCGGGTCGGAGAGAACGTCGTTTGCCTCGTTTATCTCCTTGAACTTGGCTTCAGCCTCAGGATTATCGGGGTTAAGGTCGGGGTGATACTGCTTGGCGAGTTTACGGTAGGCTTTCTTTATTTCATCGTCGGTCGCACCTTTCTGCAAACCGAGCACTTCGTAATAATCTCTTTTTTCTGCCATAATGGTCTAACCTTCCCGACAGAATTATCTGCCGTTTTATAAAGTATTGCAAAATCAGCAATATGAGCCGAGAGTTCCCGGCTCATACGCAATGTTATTGATTAGTTGGCATCTGTGTAATCAGCGTCAACCACATTATCATCCGAACCGCCTGCGGCATTTGTGCCTTCGCCCTGAACATCTGTCTGAGCAGCCTCAGCCTGCTGTGCTGCAGCGCCCTGTTCCTTGTAGATTCTCTCGGCTACTGCGTAGAATGCTGTCTGAAGATCTTCCTGAGCCTTCTTGATAGCTTCAACGTCTGTACCCTTGAGAGCTTCCTTAAGAGCGTCGAGCTTGGGATTTACGGAATCCTTATCAGCCTGTGTAACCTTGTCGCCGAATTCGTTCATCGACTTTTCAGTCTGGTAAACCATCTGATCTGCGGCGTTACGAGCCTCAACCTCTTCCTTCTTCTTCTTATCCTCAGCGGCGAATGCTTCAGCTTCCTTAACAGCCTTATCAATATCGTCCTTGCTCATATTTGTTGAAGCGGTGATGCTGATGTGCTGTTCCTTACCTGTGCCGAGATCCTTAGCGGATACGTTTACGATACCGTTGGCATCTATATCGAAGGTTACTTCGATCTGGGGGATACCACGGGGAGCGGGAGCGATACCGTCAAGTCTGAATGTACCGATAGACTTGTTATCCTTGGCAAATTCACGTTCACCCTGTAAGATGTTTATATCAACTGAGGGCTGGTTATCCGAATAAGTCGAGAATATCTGGCTGTGCTTTGTAGGAATGGTCTTGTTTCTCTCAATCATTCTTGTGCAGACACCGCCTGCTGTTTCGATACCGAGTGACAGAGGAGTTACATCGAGCAGTAACAGACCTGTTACTTCCTTGTTGAGAACGCCGCCCTGCAGAGCCGCACCCATAGCAACGCACTCATCGGGGTTGATTCCCTTGAAGGGATCCTTGCCTGTATATTTCTTTACGGCTTCCTGTACAGCGGGGATTCTTGTAGAACCGCCGACTAACAGTACCTTGTCGATCTCGTTCATTGAAAGACCGGAATCGCTGATTGCCTGCTTGAAGGGACCCATTGTTGCTTCAACAAGGTCGGCTGTCAGCTCGTTGAACTTTGCTCTTGTGAGCTGAACGTTCAGGTGCTTGGGGCCTGTAGCATCTGCTGTGATATAAGGAATATTTACGTTGACCGAAGGAGCATTTGAAAGTGCGATCTTTGCCTTTTCTGCTTCGTCCTTTAATCTCTGCATAGCGAACTTATCGTTCTTAAGGTCGATACCGTCGCTCTTCTTGAATTCTGCTACAAAGTAGTCGATAAGACGCTGGTCGAAGTCATCGCCGCCTAAGTGGTTGTTACCTGCTGTGGCAAGAACCTCCTGTACGCCGTCGCCTATTTCGATAACGGATACATCGAATGTACCGCCGCCGAGGTCGTATACAACTATCTTCTGCTCGTTTTCCTTATCAATGCCGTAAGCTAAAGCTGCGGCTGTAGGCTCGTTGATGATACGCTGAACGTTAAGACCTGCTATCTGACCTGCGTCCTTTGTTGCCTGACGCTGTGAGTCTGTGAAGTATGCGGGAACGGTGATAACAGCGTCTGTTACCTTTTCACCGAGGTAGCCCTCAGCCTCTGTCTTCAGCTTCTGAAGAATCATAGCTGAAATCTCCTGAGGTGTGTACTTCTTGCCGTCAATGTCTACCTTGTAGTCACTGCCCATGTGACGCTTGATCGAAATGACCGTTCTGTCGGGGTTTGTAACTGCCTGGTTCTTTGCGAGCTGACCTACAAGACGCTCGCCGTCCTTAGTGAAAGCAACAACTGAAGGAGTTGTTCTTGAACCCTCGCTGTTTGTGATAACAGTAGGCTCGCCGCCTTCGATAACTGCTACACATGAATTTGTTGTACCTAAGTCAATACCTATTATTTTTCCCATGATAATTATCTCCTTACCGTAAGGTTCTTACAGAACCGTTTATTCTTCGGGCTTAAGCCCATTTGATTGCTTTTTACTTTACGACTGCTACCATCGCAAAACGGAGAACCTTTTCTCCTATTTTATAGCCTTTCTGGAATGTGGCGGCTATAGTGCCTTCTTCCTTGCTGTCATCCTCAACCTGCTGTACAGCCTGATGATACGAAGGATTGAACTGTGCGCCGTCCGATTCGATCACCTCAACGCCTAAGTTCTGAAGAGCCGTAACAAAGCTCTCGTGTATCATCTCAACGCCCTTCTTGTAGTCGGGGTCTTTACACTCCGCCGCAAGCGCTCTGTCGAGATTGTCCATAACGGGTAAAAACTCCGTTAGGTTTCTTGCCGTAATCTCGGGGGAAAGCTCCATTCTTTCCTTGGCGGTACGCTTTCTGTAGTTGTCGAATTCCGCCATAGTCCTGAGCAGCTTATCCTTAAGGTCGGCAATTTCGAGATCCTTAGGATCTACCTTGATTTCTTCGGCTTTTGTTTCAGCCTTTTCTTCTGTCACCTCTCCGGTTGTTTCAGCTACCTTTTCGGTGGCTGTGTCTGCGGTCTGCTGAGTTTCTTCCTTGGTTTCCTTTTCCTTCTTACTCAAACTGAATCCGCCTCCTTTTCTTCGTTCTTTTCTTCTTCGTCATTGCCTGCCGACAGTGCATCGGTGACCTTTGACGAGAAATATTCAATATACGGGATTAACTTTTTGTAATCCAGTCTTACAGGACCTATAACTCCGAAAGAACCTGCCTTTCGTCCGTCCTTATTGAAGCTTGCCGCTATCAGACTGGAATTGGTAACGGCGAATGTATCGCTTTCGGCTCCGAACTTTATCTGTATGCCAGAGAACGTATCGTCAAGCCAGCTGCAAAGCTCGTTCTTGCCGTCAAGTATCGTTGCTATCTGAGTGTTCGAGAAATCAGAACAGGTCAGCAGATTCTTTTCTCCGCTGAACTCTACCTGCTGCTGCATTTCAGCCGATATATCGACTACCGCTTTGAGAAGCGGCGATAACGTCATCATATATCCGCCCATTGCCTGCGTCAGTTTATCTATATATTCATCGGACAGCTCATCAAGGTTTACGCCTTTGAGGTTCTCGTTTACAAACTGCGTGAAAAAATCCATCTGCTCGTTTGTAAGATCAAAACTCAGCCTGCATACCCTGTTTCTGATATTGCCCTCGGAGGTTATCAGAAGAAGAACATACATTCTTTTGCCTGTGGGGATAACGTCTACCTTTGTTATTACCGAAAACTTGTTTACGGTGTTGGTAGAAACTATCGCACATTTCGTAATATCCGCAAGAGCCCTTGACGCATTGTCGATTATCTCGTCATCGGTCGCTCCGCCGATATTATCAAATATACGGTCTATCTCCTCTTTTTCTTCATCGGGTAACTGTGCGGGCGACATTACCTTTTCTATATAAAGCCTCAGTCCCTGATATGTCGGAAGTCGTCCCGAGCTTGTGTGCGTATGCTCAAGATAGCCCTGCTGTTCAAGAGCCGCCATCTCATTTCTTATAGTTGCACTTGAAACTGCATTATCCAGCTTTTCGGCTATCAGCTTTGAGCCGACCGCCTCGCCGGTGCGTATATATTCGTCAACTATCGCTTCAAGGATTCTGAGTGTACGGTTTTCCATATTCCTTTTCCCTTCTTTCAGCGGCACTCCGCTGTTTCCGGCCGGTTAGCACTCATAATTTTTATCTGTTAGCACTCTACCTCTCTGAGTGCTAAACACAATATAACACACTTTCAGCACTTTGTCAAGAGATTTTTTAATAAAATTTGCACAAATTATTATTAATTTCTGTGTACGAATTTGTGCATTTACATTTTTTAGAATTTGCGATAACTTCTGTCGTAATAATGATGCGGATTTTTACGCATACTATTCACGAAACTCACACAACTCACGAAACACTGTGCCGTTTTAAAACGGCAACCGATTTTACATTATGAAAGGAACAACAATGGATAATAACGATTTAAAAAAGCAAAACAGGCTTATGAAAAAGCCTGTCCCCGAAACGCCTGAGGAACGCAGTGAAACGGAAGAAATAATTCTTGATAATTTCTGCGGATGCTGTTCCTCATCGGACTGCACGGGGCTTATTCCTTCCGACCCGACGAGCAAAACGGCGGCCGATGAATACCGTAATGTTTATCCCTATGCCGTACCGGACAGTGACGGGATACCGTATACCAAGAACAAGAAAAAGACTTACGGGAAAGAGGGTACGCACGGCGGTGTGTAAATATAAAAGGCTGTCGGCTTATGCGTGCCGACAGCCTTTTATATTTACTTCATATTTTCAAGTACGTCTATCACCTTATCGAGTGACGGTGCGACCGCATACACAGCTTTAAGCTGTTCCTCCTCAGGCTCGGTAAGGTCGGGTACCATTACAGTGACACAGCCCGCACTGCTTGCGGATTTTACGCCGTTCGGACTGTCCTCAAGCGCCATGCACTGCGACGGCTCAAGTCCCAGCTTTTCGCAGGCATAAAGATAGATGTCGGGACAGGGCTTGCCGTTTTCGAGCATATTACCGCAGATTATCGTTTCGAACTTGTCATAAACGCCTATCTTTTTAAGATACTCCTCCGCACGTTCGATATTTGTAGCGGTAGCGACCGCCGTTCTGTAGCCGTGTGACGTAAGATAGTCAAGCAGTGTGTCAAGCCCCTGCTTTTTCTCTATGCCGTGTACGTCCGTGTATTCCTTCATCAGCTTTACACGCAGATCGTGTATAGCCATATAGTCGCAATCTTCTCCAAACCACTCCTTGAGCTGCGGTATGGCAAACTTTCTTGAAAATGATCTCAGTGCAAGTGCGTGTCTGCGTTCCATAGGGAAGCCGAGCTTGTTTGCCGCCTCGCACCAGTACTTGACGAGCAGTTTTTCGGTATCGAGCATAAGCCCATCCATATCAAATATTACAGCCTTTATCTCCATAGTTACTCCTTTATTCAGGTATAGAAAAAGTCGTTTTTGGTGTAGAAACTTCTCTAACCCTAACCCCAAACCCCTTCCCCACGGTGAAGGACTGTGTATGCTTGGTTGGCTCTGCATCGTGCAGAGCCTTTGGGCATACACGCCCGGCGTCCGTGCCGGGGCTGTATTATTGGGGCTACCGCCCCTAATCCCTGTCGGGGGCTTTGCCCCTGCGACCCCTTTTATAACAAAATACTACTCCTTATATCTTCGTCATATCTTCGTCATCTTTGCAAACTTTGCGGCAACCTTCTTGGTGCCTTTATCGTCAAACGCTATTTCAAGCAGCCAATCTCCGCCCATTGCCTTTGCCGAAAGCACAGTTCCGTCACCGAATACCCCGTGATGCACACGCTCGCCCGGCGCATAGCTTACATTCTCGACACGTTTTTCCATTTCACGCTGTCCGGCACGGTACGATCTCTGCTGTTGCTGTAAATAGCTTGTACGGGGCTTCATCTGCTCTGCGCTTCTTGCCGCCGCCGACGCTGTAACAGCCGTATGATCGTCATAAGCCATATACTGTGACGGTATCTCCACCACAAAGCGTGAGACCTTGTTTCTCATTGTCTGACCGTACAGCATACGCTGTTTTGCACAGGTAAAATAAAGATGTCGCTTTGCTCTTGTTATTGCAACGTAGGCAAGTCTTCTTTCTTCCTCTATCTCCATCGGGTCAAACTGTGAACGGTAGCCGGGGAAAATATTTTCTTCTGCGCCTACTACAAATACGGTGTCAAATTCAAGTCCCTTTGCGGAGTGCATTGTCATAAGCACCGCCTTGTCGTCATCGGCTTCAAAGCTGTCCATATCAGAAACAAGCGCTACCTGCTCTAAAAATTCCGATAATCCCGCACCCTCGTTTTCCTTTGCGAAGGTTATCATATTTGATTTAAGTTCGTTAATATTTTCAAGGCGGACCTCGCCCTCAAGTCCCTGTCTTTGCATTGCCTCTCTGTAGCCGAAGTGGTCAAGAATATCGTCAATAAGGCTACCGTCCGAAATATCATCGGTATGCTGTGAAAGCTCGCTGAACGTTTCACCGAGCGGAACAAGCACCTTTGCCTTTCTTGACAGCGACGGCAGGCTGTCGCTCTCGCACATTGCCTGTACATAGGATATTCCCATGCCCGATACAACACGGTTCAGTTCGTCAAGCGTTGCCGCACCTATTCCTCTTACAGGCTCGTTTACGATTCTTCCGAAGCGCACTTCGTCATAATTATTGTTAAGCACGCAAAGATAAGCGATAATATCCTTTATTTCCTTACGCTCATAGAAACGCACACCGCCGATTATCTTATAAGGTATGCCGCTCTTTGCAAGCGTGGTTTCGACCGTTCTTGACTGGGCGTTGTTACGGTAGAGTATAACGTGGTCGGCGTACTTCTTTCCCTGCTTTACTCCGTCAAGGATACGCTCTGTTATAAACATCGCCTCTTCCTGCTCGGTAGAAAAGCGATCCATTCTTATCTTATCGCCGTCACCGAGGTCTGACCACAGATTCTTGTTCTTATGCTGAGTGTTGTTCGCTATGACCGCATTTGCCGCTTTAAGTATGGTAGCGGTTGAACGGTAGTTCTGCTCCAGCTTTATGACCTCTGCGCCGAACTGTTCCTCAAACGAGAGGATATTCTCAATGGTAGCGCCTCTGAAACGGTAGATACTCTGATCCTCATCGCCTACAACGCACAGGTTGCCGCTGCCCTCGGCAAGCAGTGACACCAGCTTATACTGTGCCGCATTGGTATCCTGATACTCATCGACCATTATGTATTTGAATCTGTTCTGCCAGTGTGAAAGAACATCGGGACAATGTGCAAACAGCTTTACAGTCAGCATTATTATATCGTCAAAGTCAAGCGCATTCGCCGCCTCAAGCCTTGCCTGATAGTCGGTATAGATAGTCTTTGCGGTAGAAAGCTGATAATCGTCACTGCCGTTCTTTCCCTTTGTTGAAAACTTATCGGGAGTTATCAGCTTATCCTTTGAGCGTGATATTAAATTCTGCACTGCCTTCGGAGTTACCGCCTTGTCGGAAATATTATGCTCTTTCATTACCGTCTTGATAACCTTAAGCTGATCGTCGGTATCATATATCGTAAAGTTGGACTTATAGCCCATACCAAGTTTCTCTATATCCTGTCGCAGTATTCTGACGCAGGCACTGTGGAACGTTGCCGCCCATATACCGTCAACATCTGCGCCCATATTTTCAAGACGTTCCTTAAGCTCTGCCGCCGCCTTATTCGTAAAGGTCACCGCAAGTATGTTCCACGGCTTTACTCTGTCCTCGCCGAAAATCTCAGAAAGACGCTCAGCCGCATCAAAGTTGTCGATTTCACCTGCAAGAAAGCTCTGTGCAAAAGCGACATCATCGTCGGACAGCTCTCTTACGGTATTGCTGTTATACGCATTACCGAAAAGGAGCATATTTGCGATACGGTTACAAAGCACGGTGGTTTTACCGCTCCCTGCGCCTGCCACTATAAGCACTGCTCCGTTTATGCGGAACACCGCCTTTTTCTGCATATCGTTTGTACGGCTGAAATACTTGTTCAGCACCTGTTTTTTCAGTGTTAAATAGTCCATAATTACCCCTTGATATTATGCCGTTTAAACGGCAAGAACGGGGAGGGTATTCCCCTCCCCTGATATTAAAAAATGAAAAATTCAAAATTCCTTATTCCGCCTTGCAAGACCATCAGTTGCTCTTAGATGTACTGTCGCTCTTGTCGCTCTTGCTTTCTGTGCTGTTTGCACTGCTGTCAAGATTTACGAAAGGATTTACACCGTCACCGATTATCTGAGGTAACTGGCCGTTCCAGTTGTTTATCTTCATATAATCAATGTAGTTGGGACTTGTTTCAAGCTGTTTTTGTACAGCCTGGATAGCGTAAGCCTGTGCGTCCGCTTCGAGCTTTGTGCTGTCAGCCTTTGCCTGTGCGGCGATAACGACCTGCTTTGCTTCTTCCTCTTTTTCCTTTGTCTTGTTCTCCATCTTGAGAGCGTCCTGTGCGGCTATAACCTTAGCCTGTATGGATGTTTCAAACGCTTCGTCAAACGCAAGGTTCTCTATTGCAAATGAAACAACGATTATTCCGCTGGGAGCAAGCGTATTTGTAAGTTCCTGCTGTATAGTCTGCTGAACGTCGGCTCTTGACTGTACAAGCTCCTCCGCCTTTACTTTACCTATTTCGTTCTTTGATATTTTCGCTACGTTCTGAACAAGCAGTTTTGACTCTACGTTGTCAATTCCGACATTTCTTATTATATCGGAGAGCTTTGCGCTGTCATATCTGTAGTTCAGCTTAAGCTGTAACGACTCTACCGTCTGCGTGTCGCTTGTATAAGCGTCGTCCGTTACCGAATAGATCTGCTCTCTTGTATCGACCTGTCTTATCTCCTCTATAAATGGTATGCAGAAGTTAAGACCGGGTGAAAGATTGTCCTGCGTTATCTTTCCGAATGTGTACTTTACGCCGATAAAGCCTTCGTTTACTATCGAGAAGCAGTTGAACAAAACGATAATCAGTGCTACCGCAATAACAGCGATAACAGCTATCTTTCCTGCTTTCTTCCCGTTGAATTCCTTAGTGTCCGATGAGCTTGTGCTGAATTTCATTTCTGCCATAATATTTGCCTTTCTTTTGTCGGGTTTATGTTACATTCACAGAATAACACAAGGTTATTAACTGCACTTAAACATCGAGTGCTGAATATTTATCGTTGATTTTTACCTTTGCTTCCGGTGCGACAATATTTTCTTCTGTCGGGAGCTTCTTCTCACGCATCTGTCTGAATGCCTGCGTCAGCATCAGCTTGATACGGTTGACCTGATTTACCTCCGATGCGCCGGGGTCATAGTCAACGGCTATGATATTAGACTCGGGATTCTGTCTGCGCAGTTCTCCGATTATTCCCTTGCCTGTAACGTGGTTCGGCAGGCAGGCAAACGGCTGCATACAGATTATATTGTTTACTCCGCTGTGGATAAGCTCTATCATCTCAGCAGACAGGAACCAGCCCTCGCCTGCTATGTTACCTGTCGATACAACGCCCTTGACAAGCTTTCTCATATCGCTTATCTTCATAAACGAGCCGAACTTAGTGCCTTCTATCGCTCCCTTATATGACTTCTGCATAAATTCGATCAGCTTTATAGCCATATTGCTCAGCTTATATCTTGCACCGGAAACGGTAAGCAGCTCGTGGCGTGAATTTGCGTGGTCACAGATAAAGTAGATGAATCCCATAAGGTCGGGTACTACCGCCTCTGCGCCCTCAGCCTCGACAAGCTCTACAACGTTGTTGTTTGCGGCAGGGTGGTATTTTACAAGTATCTCACCGACGATTCCGACACGGGGCTTTTCAATATCAAGCGTAGGGATAGAATCAAAGTCGGCAACGATAGCTTTTACATTCTTATTGAAACGTGCAAGCGACAGGCTCTTTATCTCGCCCTTGAGCTTTTCGTTCCACTTCTCGTACATCTTGTTCGTTGCGCCCTTTTCAGCCTCGTAAGGACGTACACGGTATACGCAACGGCTGAGCAGATCTCCGTAAATTACCGATATGAACGCACGGTATATCAGCGGAAGCGTCAGCGTGAATCCGGGATTCTTCTCCATTCCGACAACGTTCAGCGAAATCAGCGGAACATTGTCAAGTCCTGCGTCCTTCAGCGCCTTTTTGAGCATACCGACATAGTTTGTGGCACGGCAGGCACCGCCCGTCTGGGTGATAAGCACCGCTACCTTGTCCTTGTCATACTTGCCGTGATTGAGCGCATAGAGAAGCTGACCTATAGTGATAATGGCAGGGTAGCAGGCATCGTTGTTGACGTACTTTAAACCCTCGTCCACTACTTCCTTTGAATAGTTCTTCTGTATCTCAACATTATATCCTGAGTAGCGGAATGCCTGTTCAAGCAGTTCAAAATGATACGGCGACATCTGAGGAGCTATAATCGTATAGTCCTTCTTCATTTCCTTCGTGAACAGAGGCTGACGGATATAACCCTTGTACTTCGGTACGGGCTTTATGCCGTTTCTTTCACGCTCCTCCATTACCGAGATAAGTGAGCGCAGTCTTATTCTTGCCGCACCGAGATTATTTACCTCGTCTATCTTCAGTACTGTGTACATTCTGCCGTAGCCCTGCAGTATCTCCTGTACCTCGTCTGTTGTGATAGCGTCAAGTCCGCAGCCGAATGAGTTGAGCTGTACAAGCTCAAGCTCCGGAGTCTGACCTACAAGCGTAGCCGCCGCATAAAGTCTTGTGTGGTACATCCACTGATCAACTACACGGATAGGACGTACTACCGTGCCTAAATGTGCAACGCTGTCTTCTGTCAGCACAGCAAAGCCGTAGCCGTTTATCATTTCGGGGATACCGTGATTTATTTCGGGGTCAACGTGATAAGGTCTGCCTGCAAGAACGATGCCCTTCTTGCCCTTTTCCTTGAGCATCTTAAGCACTTCTTCGCCCTTTGAGCGTATATCGTCCTTGAAGCGTCTGTCCTCCTCATAGGCGGCTTTGAGCGCAACGCCTATTTCCGCTCCGCCTATACCGAGCGGCATGAACTCCTCGATAAGACGTTCAAGCATTCTGTCCTCGTCATATATAGGCAAAAACGGGTTCATAAAAGTTATATCATCTGCACGAAGCTCGGGTACGGAGTTCTTTATAACCTCGCTGTATGTTGCGACAACGGGGCAGTTATAATGGTTATCTCCTCCGCCGCCGTTATCCATTTCATAAGGAAGCGCAGGGTAGAATATAAACTTCACGCCCTCGTCAAGAAGCGACATTATATGTCCGTGTGACAGCTTTGCGGGATAACATACCGACTCTGATGGCATCGTTTCGATACCTCTGTCATATATCTCACGGCTTGATTTAGGCGACAGCTTTACACTGTAGCCGAGCTTTGTGAACAGCGTAAACCAGAACGGATAGTTCTCGTAAAGTCCGAGCACACGGGGAATTCCGACTACACCTCTCGGCGCTGTTTCGGGGTCGAGCGGCTCATAGTCGAACAATCTCTTGTATTTATAATCGAACAGGTTGGGTAAAAGCTCCTTGCTCTTGCTTCCGAGACCTGCGCCACGCTCACAGCGGTTGTTCGTTATGTATCTTGTTCCGTCTGCAAACTTACTGATAGTAAGCAGGCAGTTATTTGAACATCTGCCGCACCGTGCAGTTGTTTTCTGAATAGTAAAGTTTTCGAGCTTTTCAAGCGAGGCTAACGTACTGCCCTTGCCGTCGTCACGGGACAGAGCGACAAGCGCACTTCCGTATGCGCCCATAAGACCTGCCTTATCCGGACGTACTACCTCACGTCCGCAGGTAAGCTCAAAGGCACGAAGTACCGAGTTATTAAGAAACGTACCGCCCTGTACTATTATCTTTTCGCCCATCTGCTTCGGGTCACGGATCTTGATAACCTTGAACAGAGCGTTCTTAACTACAGAATAGGAAAGTCCTGCGGATATATCCGCAACGCTTGCACCCTCCTTCTGAGCCTGCTTTACACGGCTGTTCATAAATACTGTACAGCGTGAACCGAGGTCAACTGGGCTTTTTGCTGAAAGGCCTATCTGAGCAAATTCTTCGGGCTGCATACCGAGCGCATTTGCAAAGTTCTGGATAAACGAGCCGCAACCGGATGAGCAAGCCTCGTTAAGAAGTATGCTCTCTATTTCTCCGTCCTTTACACGCATACACTTCATATCCTGACCGCCTATGTCGAGGATAAACTCAACTCCGGGCAGAATCTTCTCAGCGGCCTTGTAATGCGCCATTGTTTCGATCTCGCCGAAATCAACACCAAGCGCCGCCTTTATAAGATGCTCGCCGTAGCCTGTAGCGGTTGATTTTGCTATATATGCCTTTTCGGGCATTTTCGAATATACGTCTTTTACTATCTCAATCACGGATTTGAGCGGATCGCCCATATTGTTTCCGTAGTGAGAATAGAGAATATCGCCGTCTTTATTTATAAGAGTAGCTTTTGTTGTGGTAGAGCCTGCATCTATACCAAGATAGCAGGGACCTTCGGCTTCAGACAGTTCTTTTACAGGGATAACCGCCTTTGCGTGTCTGTCGCAGAATTCTTTAAGTTCCTGCTCGTCTTTGAACAGTGGTGCAAGTCTTTCTACCTCGTGTACCTCGACATTAGCAAGCGCCTTAAGATCGTCTCTCAGCTTGTCCACAGAAAGCTCCTCACGGTTTTCCGCAAGAGATGCGCCCATAGCGACAAACAGATTTGCGTCGGGCGGGAAAACTATATGTTCATCGTCAAGCTGTAACGTTTCGATGAAACGCTTTCTGAGCTCCGAAAGATAGTGAAGCGGTCCGCCGAGGAACGCAACGTGTCCTCTTATCGGCTTGCCGCAGGCAAGTCCGCTTATCGTCTGGTTTACGACCGACTGGAATATTGATGCGGCAACATCGCTCTTTTTAGCACCGTCATTAAGCAGCGGCTGTATATCCGACTTTGCAAAAACACCGCAACGTGACGCAATGGGGTATATAGTCGTGTAGTCCTTTGCAAGCTCGTTTATGCCTGTTATATCGGTATTCAGAAGCGAAGCCATCTGGTCGATGAACGCACCTGTACCGCCTGCGCACGAGCCGTTCATACGCTGTTCGATGCCGCCTGTGAGATATGTGATCTTTGCGTCCTCGCCGCCAAGCTCTATAGCTACGTCTGTCTGAGGAATGAATGTCTGTATTGCCGTTGTTCCTGCGGAAACCTCCTGTACAAAGGGTATTCCGAGCCAGTGCGATACCGAGATACCGCCCGAGCCTGTTACCGCAACGGTCACGTTCTTCTCGTCTATGGTTTCAAGGCATCCGCCGAGAACCTCTGCAATTGTCTTTTTTATATCCGAATAATGCCTCTGATAATTCTTGTATACGGCATTATTTTCATCGTCCAGCACCGCAATTTTAACGGTAGTTGAACCTACGTCAAGTCCTATATGCAACATCTGTTCTTTTCCTTCCGGGAATTTATACGGCTATATGCCGATTCTGACTGTAATTGTGCCACGTTCCGATTAACGTAATATTAACTTTTCGGGAACGTCACACATTCAAAATTATACACTATTTACGCAGAAATTTCAAGATGTATCGCAGAAATTATATTAAATAAGTATCGAAAGAGCCGATTTCGGTATTGACATTCCGACGAATAAGACGTATAATTAATATAGAAAATATCCTATATAAATTTAAAAAGCGGTGATAGAAATAGAAGAAAAAGAAGAATTTGTACAGACTGTCGAAAAACCTCTATCGTTATCAAAAAGGGGTTTGGGGCGTAGCCCCAAGGCGGGTCGCAGGGACGCCAGTCCCCGTATTCACCCCCCTTTCCGGGGGAAAGGGGGCAGGGGGATAGGGATAATAAATCAGAAGTTAATTTCAAAAACAGACTTTTTCTACAATCTGACAGGCTTACCCTTACCGGTAAGCCTGCTTGCTTTTTACACTCGGAACAAGTCTGTCCTTTTTATAGTACACCTGCTATGATATACTCAAGACAATACAAAAAGAAAGCGACACTTTCTTTTGTATTTTCCTTATTTCCTTATTTCCCGGTGACAGCCTGCTGTTTTACAGTGGGCTGTCATTGTTTTCCGAAATATATAAGATGAGCGTTTTGTGATATAACGGCAAAAGTCTTGATTATTACGACAAATTGTGCTATACTAAATTCGATTATAAACTACTTCCGCTCAAAAGCGGTTTCAAGGATGTGTCGTATTGAATAAGGATAAAGAAAAATACAAACGTACCGCTCTTATAGTAGATGCTCTGGTACTTCTTACATGGGAAACCTCCACCTTCGGCATTATATGGCTGAATTACTATAACAGCGAGATGGCTTTCAGCTTCTTTAGAAAAGGAAACTGGCTGTTATTCGGATTGTACTTTGCAATTCTTTATGTTTTCTCAAGAATATACAAGGGACTTAAGATCGGCTCTCATAAGACGACCGATATTATAGTGTCGCAGATTCTTGCTACACTTTGCACAAACTTCATAACCTATATCCAGATATGCCTTATATCACGATCTATGCTTGACCCCCGACCGCTTCTTGTCGGCACGCTGTATCAGGCGGTGGTCATAGCTTTGTGGGCGTTTATAAGCGGAAAGATATTCCGTGCCTTATACCCTGCAAAGAACGTGATAATGATATACGGACTTGAACAGCCTGCCAGAATGCTGGTGGAAAAAATGAGCAGTCGTCGCGATAAGTACAATATCACTCGTATGATGAATGTTTCCGAGGGGCTGGAGGCTATTACTGCGGAGATACCGAATTATGACGGCGTGGTGATATGCGATACTCCGAACGAGATCAGGAACGACATACTCAAATACTGCTTCAAGACATCGATAAGGACTTACCTTGTACCTAAGATAAGCGATATTATCGTAAGAGGCGGCGATAATATGGAATTGTTCGACACTCCGCTTATCATTTCCAAAAATTACGGACTGGGTATTGAACAGCGTTTCTTCAAGCGTTGCTTTGACATTCTCCTGTCCTCGATAGGTATTATTATTGCTTCTCCGTTTATGCTGATAACAGCTATTGCTATAAAGCTGTGCGATCATGGTCCGGTGCTGTATAAGCAGGTGCGTCTTACCAAGGACGGTAAAGAATTCAAACTTTTGAAATTCAGGAGCATGGTTGTAAATGCCGAAAGCGACGGCGTGGCACGGCTTGCAAGCGACGGCGATAAACGAGTGACCCCTGTCGGAAAGTTCATAAGAAAAGTCAGACTCGATGAGCTTCCGCAGTTGTTCAATATCTTCAAGGGCGATATGTCTGTCGTAGGACCCCGTCCCGAGCGACCCGAGATCAGCCGTGAGTATGAAAAGGAAATGCCGGAGTTCGCATTCCGCCTTAAAGTCAAGGCAGGACTTACCGGTAACGCACAGGTTGTCGGCAAGTATAACACTACCCCTTACGATAAGCTGAAGCTCGATCTTATGTATATTGAAAAATATACACTTGCCAAAGATATTCTGCTTATACTTAAAACCGTCAAGATTATCTTTATGCCCGAAGAAAGCACAGAGGGCATAAAGGAAGGATATATAACTCCCCTCCAAAAAGGCGAGGATGCGCAAAGCAAGGAAGGAAATGACAACAATGGAAACATTCAGTAATCTTATCGACCTCGATTCATATTCACCTGATGAGTGGAATATGATAGTTGAACTGGCACAGCAGATTCAGAAGAACCCCGCACTTTACCGTTCAAGATGCAGCGGAAAGATAATGGGTACTCTGTTCTACGAGCCGTCAACAAGAACGCAGATGAGCTTTCAGACTGCAATGCTGAGGCTCGGCGGTACGATAATAGGATTTGATAATCCGTCAACATCCTCTGTTTCCAAAGGCGAAAATATCAAGGATACAACGAAAATAGTCAGCAGCTATGCCGATATTCTTGTAATGAGAAATCCATACGAGGGCAGTGCAAAAGCGGCGGCACTCACAGCCGATTGCCCTGTTATAAATGCAGGCGACGGCGGACATCTGCACCCTACGCAGACGCTTACCGATATGCTGACGCTGAAAAACGAAAAGGGCAGGCTTGACCATTTGAAGATAGGTCTATGCGGCGATTTGCGTTACGGAAGAACGGTACACTCACAGCTTAAGGCGCTGTCACGCTATGAGGGCAACGAGTTCATACTTATATCAACACCCGAGCTTGCTCTGCCGTCATATATCAAGGACGTGCTTAACGCAAGAGGCTGTACTTATAAGGAGATATATTCTCTTGACGAGGCGATAACAGGCGAATCGCTTGATATGCTCTATATGACAAGAATACAGAAGGAGCGTTTTTCAAGCGAGGAAGAATACAACAGGCAGAAGGACGTATTCCGTCTTGATACCGAAAAAATGAAGAAAGCGCCAAAGGATATGATAGTTATGCATCCGCTCCCCAGAGTAGACGAGATAGCAATGGATGTGGATGACGATCCGAGAGCGATGTACTTTACTCAGGCAAAGAACGGAATGTTCGTGCGTATGGCACTTATAATGTCCGTGCTTGAGGGCAGGCTCGGTGCGCCTAAGCTGCTGACAGGTACGATAAAGAACGATGTTGAATGCACAAACCCCAAGTGCATTACAAAGACTGAGCATTATCTCCCCCACAGCTTCAAGGTACAGGGCGATATATGCGAATGTGAATATTGTGACGAGCGTATTCTGCTCGACTAAGCAAGAGGAAATATATGATGGATTTTTCAAGCGTAAAGAGAATTGTTATAAAGGTAGGCACAAGCACGCTTGCCCATAACACAGGCAATCTTAATATAAGACGTGTTTCAAAGCTGATAGAGGTAATGTCGGATCTGAAAAATTCCGGCAAGGACGTGATATTTGTTACATCAGGCGCACAGGGCGTAGGTGCGGCAAAGGCAGGACTTCACTCGAAGCCAAAAGAGATGCCGAAAAAGCAGGCTTGTGCCGCTATAGGTCAGTGCGAGCTTATGCACATTTACGACCGTGAATTCGCAAACTACAATCACACGGTCGCACAGGTGCTCCTTACCCGTGACGTTATCAGCAACAAGACAAGAAAAGAGAACGTTATAAACACGTTCAATACGCTTCTTGATATGGGCATAGTGCCTATAATCAACGCAAACGATACCGTTTCGATACAGGAGCTTGACTTTGACGAGAACGATACGTTATCCGCAATAGTAGCGGCGCTGTGCAGTGCCGACCTGCTGATAATCCTTACCGATGTTGACGGCTTATACGACAAGAACCCTAAGCTTCCCGGCGCAAAGCTGATTCCTGAGGTAAAGCAGATAACAAGCGAGATGATAAGCTCAGCAAAGGACAAGGGCAGTGAGTTTGCAAGCGGCGGTATGATAACAAAGCTCGAGGCGGCTACTATCGCAAAGGAACACGGCATACCGACTGTAATAATCAACGGTCAGCGTCCCGAAATACTTTACGATCTGTTTGAGAATAAGGCTGTCTGCACAGTATTCACCGCAGATGAGGACTGAAAGGAAAAATATGAGCTACATAGACGAACTCGGAAAAAAGGCAAAATCGGCGGCTAAAAACTCGGCAATGCTGTCGCAGTCGCTTAAAAACGATATACTCGCCACTATCGCCGTAATGCTTGAAAACGGCAGAGATGAAATAAAAAAGGCAAACGAGCTTGATATAACTGCGGCGCATGAAAATAACATGGCGGCGGCAATGGTAGACCGTCTTACCCTTACCGATGCCAGAATAGACGGTATGGCTGAGGGCGTAAGACAGGTTGCGGCATTGCCCGACCCCGTAGGAAAAATTCTCGGCGGAAACACCTTGCCTAACGGTCTTACCGTAATAAAAAAATCCGTACCGCTCGGCGTTATCGGCATTATTTTCGAGTCACGCCCCAATGTTACGGTAGACGCAGGATGCCTTTGCCTTAAAGCCGGCAATACTGTAATTCTGCGTGGCGGCAGTGATGCGATAAATTCAAACAAGTGCCTTGTCGGTATTATGAGAGCGGCGGCTGAAAAGCACGGTGTCAATCCCGACATCGTACAGCTTGTAGAGGACACCTCAAGAGATACCGCAACCGAGCTTATGAAAGCAAACGAATATGTTGACGTGCTTATCCCAAGAGGCGGCGGCGGACTTATAAACGCCGTAATAAAGAACGCTACAGTTCCTGTAATACAGACAGGAGAGGGAAACTGCCACGTTTATGTTGACCGCTTCGCTGATATTGATATGGCAGTGGATATAGTAGATAACGCAAAGACACAGCGTCCGTCTGTATGCAACGCCATAGAAAACGTACTTGTGCATAAGAATATAGCGGAGGGCTTTTTGAAGAAGCTCGCTGAAAGGTGGAACGGAAAGGTGACCTTTGTCGGTGATGAGGCAAGCAGTGCATACATCACGCTTGAAAAGATAGCCGATGATGAAGATTATCGCAGGGAGTTCCTTGACCTTAAGATTGCCGTAAAGATTGTAGATGATATAGATGAGGCTATAGCTCATATCAACCGCTTCGGCACAGGCCACAGCGAATGTATAGTGACCGAGTATCTGCGTAATGCAGAGAAGTTCCAGCGTGAAGTCGATGCGGCGGCTGTATATGTAAATGCCAGCACACGCTTTACGGACGGCTTTGAATTCGGACTGGGAGCAGAGATAGGCATATCAACGCAGAAGCTCCATGTACGAGGACCTATGGGCCTTGAGGCTCTGACAACGTTCAAATATCTTGTCAACGGAAACGGTCAGACAAGAGGGTAGGAGGAACGCTTATAAATGGCAAAAAAGAGGATTAAGAATAAAAATCGTATAGAGGCAAAAAGCGAGAACAAGGTTCTTCACGGACTTGCAGGCTCTATAGAGGAGGCGCTGTCGGAGGATCCGAGCGAGATCGAGCAGGACGAGGTCATCGTTGTCGATGTTCCCGAACACCGCCACAAAGGGCTTGCAAAGAAGATAGCCTACTTTGTTGTCGGACTTCTCATTATCGTGTTCGCAGTAGTCGGTGCGGTAAATACCGTAATAGCGATCAGCGGCGGGATAGGCAGGATTGCCGATCAGACCGACCTTAAGGAAGAGTTCGCCCTTTACCTTTATCCCGTTGTCGCAACCGATCCCCCCAGCTTTGAGGATGCGTCAACGCTTACACAATCCACGATAATAAAGATAGCCGTTTCAAAGATACTTCTCACGGGCGACACGTCCAACTATGAAACGGACACGGGCGTAATGTATATCCCCGAATTTGACGTTGAAACTGCGGCAAAGAATATTTTCGGAAGCAGTATTGAGGTAAAGCACCAGACGGTAGGTCATGTGCAGGATCTTGCAACCTATAATTCCGAGAAAAAGGTATACATTGTGGCAGACACAACCCGTATTCCGAACTACTACCCCGTAGTTTCAAAAATAAGCAATGTCGGCGAAACATACACGCTCACCGTTGATTATTATCCGCCTACGGTATCTATACCCGGTCTTGTCAATGAGCAGGTTTCAAGCAAGTCTATGACTTATGTTGTCACAAAGAGCGGAGATAAAAAGATTATAACATCAATCGCTCTTGATAAGGTATCAAGGGAAGACGGCTAAGCAAGATGTAATCTTGCATAATTTCCCCCTACCTCTTTTGTAACAAATAACAATTATTTAAAACCCTCCTGTCATTCGCTTGACAAAGAGGGTTTTTTCGTATATAATCATTTTAGCCGTTTAAAGTGACGTAACTTGAAAGCGATAACACTTTAAACGGTCATAATTATTTCTTTTATAAGGGGACAGAAAATGATATTAGCAATACTCATCCTGTACATTCTGTCGGTAGTCGGCATAGGCATATACTGCCGTAAAAAGACTTCCACAGTTAATGACTTCGTACTCGGCGGCAGAAGCGTCGGACCGTGGTTCACGGCTTTTGCATACGGTACATCTTATTTTTCGGCCGTAATTTTTGTCGGCTATGCAGGCAAATTCGGCTGGAACTTCGGACTTGCTTCAACCTGGATAGGCATAGGAAACGCCATACTCGGCTCGCTTCTGCCTTGGCTTATCTTAGGCAGACGGACAAGAGTAATGTCAAAGCATCTTGAATCAGCCACAATGCCCGAATTTTTCGGCAGACGCTTCAACAGCAAGGCTATGAAGATAATCTCAGCGATAATCGTATTCGTATTCCTTATCCCGTACACAGCAAGCGTTTATAACGGCCTGTCAAGACTGTTCGGAATGGCGTTCAATATTGATTATTCGTTCTGCGTTGTCGGTATGGCGGTAATTACCGCAGTATACGTTATTGTCGGCGGCTATAAGGCAACGGCGCTCAACGACTTCGTGCAGGGAATTATAATGCTTGTCGGCATAGTTGCGGTAATTGCGGCTACACTTGCATCAAAGGGCGGCTTCAGCGAGGCTGTAAATCAGCTGTCACATATCAGCACGGAGGGCACGGCTTCTCCCGGTCTCAACGGCGGATTCGTTTCGTTCTTCGGACCGGACCCGATAAACCTGCTCGGCGTAATTATACTCACATCGCTCGGAACGTGGGGACTTCCTCAGATGGTACATAAGTTCTATACGATAAAGGACGAGCGTTCTATCAGAACAGGTACGATAGTATCAACAATTTTCGCACTTGTAGTTGCAGGCGGAAGCTACTTCCTCGGCGGCTTCGGCAGAATATTCGTATCCGATGAGGAGCTTACGCAGATAGGTTCGGACGGAATTATCCCGAAGATGCTCGAATCGCTCCCGGAAATACTTATCGGTATTGTCGTTATCCTCGTTCTTTCCGCATCAATGTCAACGCTGTCCTCGCTTGTGCTTACATCAAGCTCAACGCTGACGCTCGACCTTATAAATCCGCTTTGCAAGAATAAGCTTGACGAAAAGAAGTCTCTTATAGTAATGCGTGCCTTCATAGCAATCTTCCTTGCAATATCGGTAATAATCGCCCTCAACAAGAACGCTCTTATCTCAGACCTTATGGGCTATTCGTGGGGTGCGCTTGCAGGTGCGTTCTTAGCGCCGTTTATGTACGGACTTTTCTGGAAAGGCGTTACCAAGATAAGCGTTTACGTCAGCTTCGGCGTAGGCGTTATCGGCACCGTACTGCATATGATAATCAAGCCTGCAGGTACTATACTCGGCTTCAACGTTGCATCTCCCGTAAACTTCGGTATGTTCCTTATGGTCGCAGGACTTATAATCGTACCGCTTGTGAGCCTTGTCACACCTAAGATGAAAAAGTTAGAACTTGACGAGATATTCGCCTGCTACAAGCAGAAGGCTGAGGTAGAGGTAACAGATGCCATACCCGATGCCGAAAAGCTGAAATAAACAGATAAATTTATCCGCACTGCCACAGATGCTGCACGGCAGTGCGGATATTTTTTATCTTCATTTTCAAAGCAAAAGCGGAACCATACGGCTCCGCTTCTGTCTGTCGAAAAACCCCTATCGTTATCAAAAAATGGGTGTTTAGCGTTGCTTGCTCTGCTGGTTTTGCATCTCTGCAAAGTCAGCTGTTTGTGCCGTTGCACGATGCAACGACGCTAATGGCTGATGAGGCAGTGACGCAAAGCCCACAAAGCGTTCTTATAGGGATAGAGAACTCGCTCTATCTTATAAAAAACAGACTTTTTCTACAAGCAAAAGCGGAACCACACGGCTCCGCTTCATACTTTTATTGATTACTTATTTGCTTTTCTTCGCCTGCGACTCGGGGGCTGAACCACAGCCGTGGCATCCGGTGCAGTGACCGCTGCATCCGACGCAGCCGCCGCAAGAGAACTTGCCCTTTTTCTTGTCGCTTACCAGCTTGTGAATGATCAGTATGATCACCGCAAGTAAAATTACCGCTACGATTATTGAACCGATAACAGGATCCATAAAGATCACTCCTTTTTATTTCTGAAATAAGACCTTACTTTGTAACCTTGACCTTAACGCCGAGCTTCTTGCTTTCCTTGTAAGGACGAACGAGAAGGTAGATAAGAGCGGCGAGGAGAAGGAATGCAACGATAAGACCGATTATGTCGCCTGCACCTGCAAGTGCGCCTGTGAACAGCTTGCCAAAGTAGTTTATCATAAGAGCGATTACATAAGCGAAACCGCACTCATAACCGATAGCAAACCAGAACCACTTAGCGTTGTTCATTTCACGCTTGATAGCACCCATTGCGGCAAAGCAGGGAGCGCACAGAAGGTTGAATACGAGGAACGACATACCCGTTACAGCTGTGAAACTGCTTGCAAGCGTCTGCCATACAGTAGCGTCGCCGCTTCCGTAGAGGATACCCATTGTTGCAACGATATTTTCCTTTGCAACAAGACCTGTAACAGCCGCAACAGTTGCCTGCCAGTCGCCCCAGCCGAGAGGTGCGAATATCCAGCAGATAGCCTTACCGATATTAGCTAAGATACTGCAATCCATCTGTGATTCATCGAGCATTGTGAATGCACCGTCTACCCAGCCGAAGAATGATGTGAACCAAACAAAGATAGTTGAAAGGAGGATGATAGTACCTGCCTTCTTGATGAATGACCAGCCACGCTCCCACATTGAACGCAGTACGTTTCCGACTGTAGGAATGTGGTATGCGGGAAGCTCCATTACGAACGGAGCGGGATCTCCTGCGAACATCTTTGTCTTCTTAAGAATGATACCCGAAACGATGATAGCCGCCATACCTAAGAAGTATGCACCCGTAGCGATCCACGGAGAACCACCGAAGATAGCACCTGCTATCATTGCTATGAACGGCTGCTTAGCGCCGCAGGGGATAAATGTTGTTGTCATGATCGTCATACGGCGGTCACGCTCGTTTTCAATTGTTCTTGATGCCATGATACCGGGGATACCGCAGCCTGTGCCGACAAGTATCGGTATGAACGATTTACCTGAAAGACCGAACTTTCTGAAGATACGGTCAAGCACGAATGCGATACGTGCCATATAACCGCAAGCCTCAAGAATAGCAAGCAGAATGAACAGTACGAGCATCTGGGGAACGAAGCCGAGTACAGCGCCTACACCGGCAACAATACCGTCAAGGATAAGACCCTTTAACCAGTCTACGCAGTTAACAGCGTCAAGACCCTGCTCGATAAGTACGGGGATACCGGGTACCCATACGCCGTAGCTTGCGGGATCGGGCTCTTCAAATGCGCTTTCGCCGCCTTCTTCAAAGTACTTTACAGCGTCAAGATATGTGATGCCGAGTGTCGTGTCTTTATCTGCGTTTGCAGGGATTTCCTTGTAGTAAACTGTAAGCTGGCTTACTTCAAGTGTTTCTTCGTCCTCTACATCTATCTGCACTGAAGGATTCTCGCCTTCGGGCTTGTATGACTTGAGCGTTTCAAGAGCAGTACCTGGCTCAAAATCCTCACTGTCAGGCTCTATTGTAACGAAACCGTTAACAGCCTCCAAAGCGTCAGAGTAAGTGCCCGATGCGTCCTCATAATCTGCCGAGCCTATTCCGAACAAGTGCCAGCCGTCACCGAACAGTCCGTCATTAGCCCAGTCTGTTGCGGCTGTACCTACCGTTACCATTGAAATATAGTAAACGAGGAACATTATTACAGCGAATATCGGAAGTGCGGCAAAACGGTTTGTAACGACCTTATCAATCTTATCCGAGGTTGTCAGCTTGCCTGCTGATTTCTTCTTGTAACAGCCCTTGATAATCTCAGCTATGTAAACGTATCTTTCGTTTGTTATAATGCTTTCTGCGTCATCGTCAAGTTCTTTTTCAACGTTCTTGATGTCCTCATCGATGTGAGCCATTACAGCGCTGTCAAGATTCAGCTTTTCAATAACCTTGTCATCACGCTCGAACAGCTTTATAGCGTACCATCTCTGCTGTTCTTCGGGCATATTGTGTACTGCGGCTTCCTCTATGTGAGCTATCGTATGCTCAACAGGACCTGAGAATGTGTGCATAGGAACTGTCTTGCCGTTCTTAGCCGCTTCAACCGCAGCGTCTGCGGCTTCCTTTATTCCCGTACCCTTAAGAGCCGAGATCTCAACTACTTTACATCCAAGCTCCCTTGAAAGTTCCTCAATGTTTATCTGGTCGCCGTTCTTCTTTACTATATCCATCATATTGATGGCGATTACAACAGGAATGCCGAGCTCTGTCAGCTGTGTTGTAAGGTAAAGGTTTCTTTCAAGGTTCGTACCGTCAATGATATTGAGTATAGCGTCGGGACGCTCCTCGATAAGATAGTTTCTTGCAACTACTTCTTCAAGTGTGTAGGGTGACAGTGAATAGATACCGGGTAAGTCGGTAATTACTACTCCGTCGCTCTTTTTGAGCTTACCCTCTTTCTTTTCAACGGTAACGCCGGGCCAGTTACCGACAAACTGGTTTGAGCCCGTCAGAGCGTTGAACAATGTGGTTTTGCCGCAGTTAGGGTTACCTGCGAGCGCAATTTTTAAACTCATCGGGAAAATTCCTCTCTTTCCGTAAAAGGCTGTTCAGACCTTTTCGTTTACTTGCTTAAATCAGATAAGGTTTATTCAACCTCTACCATTTCGGCGTCGGCTTTTCTGAGCGAAAGCTCATAGCCTCTTACCGTTACTTCAACAGGGTCGCCTAATGGCGCTACCTTGCGGACGTATACCTCTACGCCCTTTGTAAGCCCCATATCCATAATTCTGCGCTTGATAGCGCCCTCGCCGTGCAGCTTGACAACCTTGACGGTTTCTCCGACAGTTGCCTGTTTTAATGTCTTCATCGGTTATCCTCCTCTATAATAAGAATCATATCATGATTCTTTGTGCCATTTCCTTGCTTATCGCAACCCTTGCCTCTTTGACATTCACGATAAGGTTACCGTTTACAGTTGTAACGACTTTTACGTTGCCACCGACTACAAATCCTAAGTTTTCAAGATGCTTCTTGACCTCAGGACTTCCGCCGATTTTCTTTATGATATTTTCGTCACCCTCAGATGCGAGTATGAGCGGCATCATAGAACGTCATCCTTTCTTTTGTTCCGACTGTCTGCTTATAGTCTTGGCTAACCTTATTAGTTAATGCTAATCAAATTAGAACAAGCTAACTTGATTGCCAAATAAAAAGTTAGCACCTGCTAACAAAAAATATTGTACTCACAGCAGAGCGGTTTGTCAAGCAAAAATCAAACCGACTAACGCAAATACAAAAAGTTTGTTTATTCTAACTCAAATCGTTAGTATATTCTAACTACTCGTTTGTGAAAATTTCCGAATGCCCGATTTACAGGTGCTGTAATTTTATCCGCAATTTTGTTATTTTCGTTTTTCAACGCATCGGATATAAGCAACAGCACAGAATGCTCTGCCATAATACGCAATATAGATTTGCAATCAAAATTTAATTTGTTTTTAGTTTATTAGCCTAAAAATTAAGTAAAAAAATTTAACAAAAACTCTTGCATTTGAAGAATGGCTATGATATACTTAATACAAAGAGCGATTTACGCTTCTTAACGGAAATATGACTTATCAAGGAGAATCAAGTATGAACGTAAAAGTTATCAACGGTACATCATTACCGAACATTCCCTGGCAGGACAGACCCGCAGGCTGTAAGGACGTTATCTGGCGTGCAGACAACAACCCCATAATACCCCGTGACCTTCTTCCTACCAGCAACTCTATCTTTAACAGCGCAGTTGTTCCTTTCGAGAGCGAAAAGGGCAAGTTCGCAGGTGTTTTCCGTGTTGACGACAAGGAAAGAAACATGGCTATCCACGCAGGCTTCTCTGAGGACGGCGTACACTGGAACCTCAACGAAGAAAAGGTTGAATGGATAAACGACGACGACCCCGAAACTGCAGAAGCTAACCCCTGGCAGTACGGTTACGACCCCAGATGCGTATGGATCGAGGACAGATTCTGGATTACATGGTGCAACGCATACGGCTGGAAGCCTACAATCGGTGTGGGCTGGACAAAGGACTTCAAGGAGTTCCACCAGTGCGAGAACGCATTCCTTCCCTTTAACAGAAACGGTGTTCTGTTCCCCCGTAAGATAAACGGCAAGTACGTTATGTTCAGCCGTCCTTCAGACAGCGGTCACACACCTTTCGGTGATATGTACCTTTCACAGTCGCCCGATATGAAGTACTGGGGCGAGCACAGACACGTTATGGCTCCTATGAAGGGCTGGGAATCACTCAAGATCGGTGCAGGTCCTATCCCGATAGAAACAAGCGAAGGCTGGCTGGTATTCTACCACGGCGTTCTCCAGAGCTGCAACGGCTATGTATACAGCTTCTCAGCTGCTATCCTCGACATCGACAAGCCCTGGAAGGTTAAGTATCGTTGCGCTGAGTACCTTCTCAACCCCAGAGAGTACTATGAGTGCGTAGGCGATGTTCAGAACGTTACATTCCCCTGCGCAGCACTCTGCGACGCTGATACAGGCAGAATCGCTATCTACTACGGTTGTGCAGATACCTGCGTAAGCATGGCATTCACAACTGTTGACGAGGTTGTAGACTACGTTAAGAAGCACAGCAGTGTTTGATTGACCGACAAAGCATAAAACTGTCCCCTCCGCAAAAGCGGAGGGGATTTTTGCGTTATATGCGGCTTAAATCCTGCGGATTATATACCCATTATCTCTTTTTCCTCGGCGGTGAGCTTTGAAGCGTATACCTGATACCCTTCTTCTCCGTAACTGTTCAGAACTATATCCATAACCTCACGGAAAATGTACCGCCTTGCTTTTTCGGGATTTAAAAACAGCTTTTTGTCAAGCGTTTCGCTGCCAACCGTGTGACAGCATACATAAAATATAAATTCACGTTTCGCCGTTATTATGAAATGTTCGCAGTAGCAATTACCTGTGAACGAATAAACCGGCGGAATATCAAGCTCCCGAAAACGTTCTTCGAGAGCCTTTAATTTTTTCGGCACACTTTTATGCTTGGCAGGCTTATCTGTACCGTAAATTTCACGGCACATACTTCTGTCCGAAATATGATTTTTGTAAATCTGAATGATTACACAGACAAGTGCCATAACCGCTATGACAGAGCCGATTATAAGCAGTACAGCGCCTATCGGTGAATCGGTTATTCTTGAGCCGTTCATATTATACCTCAATGATTGTTAATGCGTGTTTGTGTTTGTTGTATCTGTTGTGTTTGCTGTACTCGTGACGTTATGTACGGGAACGGTGTAATCCTGCGGCTGAATAGGTGCGCCGCAGTGAGGGCAGGCATTGCAGCTGCCTATGGTATAAACGCCTCCGCAGTATTCGCAGGAGGCCTGTTTCATTACGACAGATTGCGGCTGCGGTGCAGTCTGCTGAGGGGCAACGTAGTTGTCGTCAAGCGGCACTTCCTTTGCTCCCTTGTATTTCTTTGCATCGGGGCGGAAGAATACCATAAAGAATGCGTGAACGCAGACGAACAGGAGCATAAACAGTCCTATTCCGAAGGTTTCGCCCTCAAATCTGAACTTCATTACGGTAGGAGTAAGTGCATTGAAGCTGTCGGTGATAGCGTCATTTACCTTTGTTCCCTCGACAAGTAACCTCTTGTGCAGATCATTTGTAAAATCGTATGCTACGGATGAAGTAATGATACTGTCGGTATCATCGCCCTGCATACCCTCCCAGTACCAGTTGTTGAATTCGTCATCGGGATCTTTCGGCTGAGAATACACTATCAGCCAGTGCTTTTCGTCATAGAACCGGTTTACATAAAGCTCATAAGCGTACTTCTCAAGGTCGGTATAGTTGTCCTCCCAGTCGGAATTGTACACAGTTATTACCGCAGGAGAAATACCTGTTGTGTTGAAGAAATCCTCAAGTGCGTCGCCGAGCTTCGTTGTATCTCCGAGTACCTGAGCGTCGTCCTGTATGACTATCTGCGAGTTATAATCTACCTTCAGCTTTTCGGGTACGCCGAAAGACGTGAATATCATCAAAAATGCCGCCAGAACAAACGGCACATAGAATATGAGCATTAAAAATCTCAGCTTGCTCGGACCTTTTGATAAATCGGTATCCGAGTAGACGTAGTTCGGAACGCCGTTTCTGTAGTAGACGAATCTTCTTGCACCGGGGAAATATGTGTGGCTGGTTCTTATTCTGCTTGAGCCGCCTCCCGATGATGAACGGTGTGACGAGCTGTGTGATGAGGAGGAGTGGTGGCTTCCGCCCCCGTGAGAGCCTCCGCCCGATGAGTGTGGCATATTATACCTTCTTTCGTGTAACTTTTGATATTATTCTACCATAAATTAACCGTCAAATCAAGATATAAAGCTATTCTCAGTGACGGCTGAAAGCTGTAAAGCGTTAAAAATCAAATGTAAAGTCGCACGGCAAAAATGTAAAGTCGGTGTATAGTTTGGCTTTGCTATGCGGAATATGCGGCTTTACAAAAACTTTACCGACTTTATACCATTCCTTGCTTTAATGTAAAGCCCGTTGTGACTATAATATGAAATGTAGCCGGGAGGGAAACCGAACGACAGATAAAAAACGTACATAAATATTATGGAGTATCAGGAAAACTCCGAGGGGTATGACCCTTTAGAAAGGAAACAACATGAACAAGAAGTTAATATCACTTATCGCAGGCGCAGCAATAGTTGCTGCAGCAACAGGCTGTTCAGAAACTGCAACAAGCAGCGTAGCAGGCACAGATTCATCCGCAGCAGGCACATCTTCCGGAGCATCATCCGCAGAAGCATCATCAGCTGCTACAGAAGAACTCAGCGGCACACTGTCAATGAACGGCTCAACATCAATGGAAAAGGTTATCAAGGCTGTTAACGGTGCATTTATGGAAAAGAACAAGGGTGTAACAGTTAACTTAAACCTCACAGGTTCAGGTACAGGCATCCAGGAAGCGTCAGAAGGCAAGTGTGACATCGGTAACTCGTCAAGAAAGCTCAAGGATGAAGAAGCTGAAAAGCTTGACGCTACGGTAGTAGGACTTGACGGTATCGCTCTCGTAGTAAACCCCGCAAACAAGCTTGAAGACATCACACTTGAGGATCTCGCTAAGGTTTACTCAGGCGAGATCACAAACTGGAAGGAGCTTGGCGGCGATGATAAGTCAATCGTAGTTATCGGCCGTGAGGACGGTTCAGGTACAAGAGACGGTTTCGAGTCTATCGTAATGGGCGACAAGGAACCGAAGTACGCACAGGAGCTTGAGTCTACAGGTTCAGTTATCAACGCAGTAGCAACAACAGACGGCGCTATCGGTTACGCTTCACTTGCAAACGTTGACGAAACAGTAAAGGCACTCAAGATCGGTGGTGTTGAAGCTACAGAAGAAAACGTAAAGAGCGGCGCTTACGAAGTACAGAGACCCTTCATCTGCGCAACACTCAAGGGTTCCGATAACAAGCTCGTTAAGGCTTACCTTGACTTCATTCTCTCAGAAGAAGGTCAGGCACTCGTACTTGCACAGGGTGCAGTTCCCGTAAAGTAAAAAACAAGTCGATAATTCCTATACAGTAAGCACTTTTCCGGTAGCAATCCGTTACCGGAATTTGCTGTATAAGTATGTATAGCCCTGAAAGGATGGTTTACTTGGAAAAGACAAGCGGCGCAGCAGTTGCGGTAGGCTCAGTCGGAAAGCAGAGATCTGCTATAAGAAATAAAAAATCGGGATTCACAAACGTTACAGAGCGTGTAATGAAGTACATATTTACCGTGTGTGGGATCACAGCGGTAGCGTGCGTCCTGATGATAACAATTTATATGATAATATCGGGTGCTCCCGCCATCGGAAAAATCGGCTTGACCGATTTCCTGTTCGGCGACACATGGTACGCAAAGAAAGAACAGTTCGGTATCCTCCCGCTGATTCTCACATCGGTATTCGGTACTCTCGGCGCAATAGTGATCGGTGTTCCGATAGGACTTCTCACAGCGGTGTTCCTGTCCGAGCTTGCTCCTAAAGCTATGAAGAACGTAGTAAAGCCTGCGGTCGAGCTTCTTGCGGGTATCCCGTCGGTTATATACGGTTTGCTCGGCGCAAATCTTGTAAAGCCGCTTATGTACGCACTTGAGGAGGTCATTTATGCTAATGATCCTACACATCAGTTCACAGGCGGCGCAAACCTTGCAAGTGCCATAATCGTACTTGCTATAATGATACTTCCCACTATCATAAACATTTCGGAGAACGCAATATCCGCCGTTCCTTCCGAATACAGAGAGGCAAGCTACGGACTGGGAGCAACCAAGATACAGACTATCTTCAAGGTAGTTATCCCCGCCGCAAAGTCGGGTATTGCGTCCGGTGTCGTTCTCGGTGTCGGCAGAGCGATAGGTGAGGCTATGGCTATCATCCTTGTTGCAGGCAACAGCGCAAATATGCCGGAGCTGTTCTCATCAGTAAAATTCCTCACAACAGGTATCGTTGCCGAATTCCCGTATTCAAGCGGACTTCACAGAGAGGCGCTCTTTGCGATAGGACTTGTGCTGTTCGTGTTCATTATGATAATAAATCTGATACTCAACGGTATACTCAAAAAGGGCGGCAAAAAGGAAAAAGCGGCAAAGACCGCAGGAAAGGCGTGATAGATTATGGCAAAAGCAGTTACAAATTCTCTTACTAAAAAGCGCAGAAGAGTAAGCGACATAGTGCTGAAGGCTCTGATTTTTCTTTCGTCCGGCATAGTTGTTGCGCTGACGCTCGGTATTATTATATACATAGCCGTAAAAGGCACAGATGGAATGAGCCTGAACTTCCTTACAACTCCGGCGTTCTCATATCCTTATGAAAACTACGGCGTACTCGGCAATATAATCAATACGCTTTATCTTGTAGTGATTACGCTTATAATCGCAACACCTGTCGGTGTAGGTGCGGCAATATATCTTACCGAATACGCAAAGCAGGGCAGACTTACAAGAATTATCGAATTCACTACCGAAACGCTTGCAGGTATCCCCTCAATCATATACGGACTTTTCGGCAGTGTGTTTTTCTACAATATCTTCAAGGTAAACTACTCACTGCTTACAGGTGCGCTGACATTGTCAATAATGGTACTGCCCACCATAATCCGTACCACGCAGGAGGCGATAAAGACCGTTCCTATGGGCTACAGAGAGGGTGCTGTCGGACTTGGCGCACCTAAGTGGCATACTATAAGGACCGTTGTTCTTCCAAGCTGTATAGACGGCATACTGACCTCGGTAATCCTGTCCATAGGCAGAATAGTAGGCGAGTCTGCGGCACTTATCTTCACAGCGGGTATTGCCGCTGAGGTAGGTATAAATTCGCTCGGTGATATTTTCGGCAAGGTGATGAATCAGGGCGGCTCGCTCACTGTTCAGCTTTACCAGTACGCACAGCGTGGCGGTGCCGAAATGAAGTACGCATTCTCTACAGCACTTGTACTGCTTGTAACAGTGCTTATAATCAACATATGCGCAAAGCTGGTCGCTTACAGAATAAGAAAGAAACGCTCGGTATAATGCCGTAAAAAGAAAAGAGGATAAACAATGTCAGATATAATCGTACCTCAGAGCGATGTGAAGCTCTGTACAAGAAATGTAAATCTATATTACGGAGAAAATCACGCTCTCAAGGACATAAACCTTGATATAAAGACAAATAAGATAACCGCCTTCATCGGTCCTTCGGGCTGCGGCAAATCCACATATCTGAAAAGCCTTAACCGTATGAACGATCTGATACCGGATTGTAAGATAACAGGCCGGTTCCTGCTTGACGGCGAGGACATCTACGCTGACGGCGTTGATACAAACGTACTGCGCCGCAGGATAGGAATGGTGTTCCAGAAGCCCAACCCCTTCCCGATGAGCATTTACGATAACATAGCATACGGACCGAGAGTACACGGTATAAAGAGCAAGGCAAAGCTCGACAGGATAGTCGAGGAGAGCCTTATCGGTGCGGCTGTTTTTGACGAGGTAAAGGACAGACTTCATAAATCCGCACTCAGCCTTTCTGGCGGTCAGCAGCAGAGAATCTGTATTGCAAGAGCAATCGCCGTTCAGCCTGAGGTCATTCTTATGGACGAACCTACATCGGCGCTCGACCCTGTATCAACGCTTAAAATCGAGGAGCTTATGAACACGCTCAAGGAAAAGTACACGGTAGCTATTGTAACTCACAATATGCAGCAGGCAACAAGAATTTCGGACTACACGGCCTTCTTCCTTGTAGGAGAAATGGTCGAGTACGCACCGACAGACGAACTGTTCTCACGTCCCGTTGATAAGCGGACGGAAGATTATATCACAGGACGTTTCGGTTGATTTTATACGTTATGTGTGATATTATATTAGAAAGGGCAAACAGAAATGAGAGAAACATTTGAACATAAGCTCGGAAAGCTGAATAACGATCTTATCCGTATGGGCGGAATGATAGAGGAGGCGATAGCTTCAGCTATCACAGCACTGCGTGACAGCGATGCCGTTCTTGCAAAAAAGGTAGTAGACGGCGACAGAGCGGTAGACGAGGAAGAAAAGAACATCGAGAGCCAGTGCCTGTCTATAATACTTCGTGAACAGCCTGTCGCAAGAGATCTCCGTAAGGTTTCAGCGGCACTCAAAATGGTGACAGATATGGAACGTATAGCCGACAATGCCGCAGATATTGCGGAGATCAGCCTTACCGCAGACGTATCCGCTATCATGCACATAGTAAAAGAGATTCAGACTATGAGCGAAAAGGTAATAATAATGGTTTCGCACTCTATAGATTCATTTGTAACAACCGATATGGAGCTTGCGAATGAAACGATAAAGGCTGACGATGAGGTTGACGAGCTGTTCGTTTCTATAAGAAACCGCATAGTAGAGCTTATAAAGAGCGAGCATTGCAGCGGCGATGTTGCGGTCGATGCCCTTATGATAGTAAAATATCTTGAAAGAATAGCCGACCATGCGGTAAATATCTGCGAGTGGGTGGAATTCTTCAAGACGGGAGAATACAAGAATACCCGTATTATATAAACTTTGGAGGCTGATACAATGGCTGAACGTATCTATATAACAGAGGACGACGACAGTATAAGAGAGCTTGTGACGGTCGCTCTTTCGGCTTATTCATACGAGGTGGAGAGCTTTGTCAGTGCGGAGGATTGCCTTGCCGCAACCGAAAAGCAGGTGCCGGATATATTCCTGTTCGACATAATGCTGCCGGGTATGGATGGTGTGCAGGCGGTGAAGATTCTTCGTGAAAACGAGCAGACAAAGAATACGCCGATACTTATGCTGACAGCAAAATCAGCCGAGATAGACAAGGTGTTCGGGCTTGAAAACGGCGCAGACGATTATCTCACAAAGCCCTTTGGCATTATGGAGCTTGCCGCAAGAATAAAGGCGCTTTTAAGGCGTTCCGGCAGAAGCACATCAGACAGTGCTTCCGATAAGATTACGGCAGGCGGCATAACGGTAAACACATCTCTCAGAGAGGTGAGCCGTGACGGCAGACCGATAGAGCTTACGCTGAAGGAATATGAGCTTCTGTTGTATCTTCTTAAGAACAGGGCAAGAGTAGTCAGCCGTGAGGAGCTTCTCACGAAAGTGTGGGGCATAGATTTTGTCGGTGAAACAAGAACGCTCGATATGCACATAGGAACGCTCAGGAAAAAACTCAGCGATGATGCCGAGAACGCTCATCTTATCAAAACGGTAAGAGGAGTAGGCTACAGATTTATAGGAGAATAACAGGAGGACGTACAGATGAAAAAAGCACTTATAGTACGTTTTCTTATAGTAATTGCGATAGTTATGTCGGTGTGCGTTGTATCTGCTACCGCACTTCTTTCAAGCACGGAGCAGAACGTCAGAAAAAGCGATATGCTGACTTCTCTCGGACTTGTCCGTGTGATATATGAGGACGAAGCTAACCACGACTATGACCTTGCGAACAGATTAAGCTCACTTGTCGGCAACGCCAGAGTGAGCTTTATCAATAAGGACGGAACTGTATTTGTAGATACCTATATCGACGGCGAGCCGGACGATGACCACAGCACCCGTGAGGAGATAAAGCAGGCAGAACTTACAGGAAGCGGAGTAGCCGTAAGATATTCCAAGACGCTCGGCAAAAATCAGATCTATGCCGCTATGAAGGTTAAGGATGACGATATAATCAGAATAAGCTACAATATAAACAGCTATATGGATTTTGCGTCAATGTTCATAGCGCCCATGCTGATAGCCGCCGCAATAGGCATAATAGCAGGACTTATAGCGGTAAGCAGTGTTGCCCGCCAGATAATGAAGCCGATAAACAGCATATCAAAGGCTATGAGCGGCATGAAATATGTCGGTGACGAAAAAGTCTCTGCGGAACTTGAGGAGATACCGTCGCACAAATACCCAGAACTTGATGAATTTGTCACAATGTTCAATTTTATGCGTAAAAGCATACAGGATAATATGAAGACGCTTGAAGACGAGCGTGAAAAGGAACGCTTCATACTTGAAAGCCTTCAGGACGGTGTAATTCTTTACGATAACGATCTTTCGGTAATTTCGATAAACCGTGCCGGACTAAAGCTGCTCGGTGCTTCTGATGAAAACTGTGCTTCAACCGTACCCGAGCTTGCAAGAAAGCCCGAGATAATCAGCGGAGCGGAAAAAGCGGCAAACGAAGACAGGACGGTAACTATAGAAAGCACAGTTGACGGCAGGATCTTGCTCGTGCAGGTATTCCCCGTATCCAAGAGCGGAATAGACGCAATGCACGGCGGACTTATGGTTATCCGTGACGTTACCGACAAGCGTATGTCCGAACAGCTAAAAGCCGATTTCTTTGCAAATGCCGGTCACGAGCTGAAAACGCCGTTGACGGCAATTTCGGGCTTTGCCGAGCTTCTTGAAAACGGACTTGTGCCTAAGGATAAGAAGGATTATTACATCGGAAAAATTCTTACCGAGGCAAAGAGAATGTCAACAATCATCAGCGACATTCTTGAAATATCCTCCCTTGAAAACAAGACCACAGCCGAGGAAGTGACCGACTGCAAGCTGTCCGAGATATGCACAGCGGTAAAGGAATGTCTGGAGCCTGCGGCTTCTGCAAAGAACGTTACGATAGAACTGTCCGGCGACAGCTTTACCGTCCGTGCCGCATACAAGCACATATACGAGCTTGTCGAAAACATAGTCAGCAACGCTATAAAGTACAACAAGGACGGCGGCAGAGTAGAGATAACGCTTCACGATGTGGGCGAGACAGGCTGTATCTATGTAAGGGATAACGGCATAGGCATCCCTAAGGAATCGCTTAACCGTGTATTTGAGCGTTTCTACAGAGTGGATAAGGGCAGAAGCACCAAAGAGGGCAGTACCGGTCTGGGTCTTTCCATAGTAAAGCATATCGTCAACTGCTACGGCGGTACGGTGACGCTTGACAGCGAGCTTGGCAAGGGAACGCTTGTCTGCGTAAGACTGCCGATCGTGAAGAATATAATGGAGTAATCTCTTAGTTTATAGAAAAATTGCTATCTTTGCTAAAAAAGGTTGAGGGGCGTAGCCCCCAACAGGGACCAGGGGCGGTAGCCCCAGCGAAATAGCCCCGGCACAGATGCCGGGCGTGTATGCCCAAGGGCTTTGCAAGGACGCAAAGCCAACCAAGCATACACAGCCCTTCACCATGGGGAAGGGGTTTGTGGTTAGGGTTTGAGAATAAGCTGTTTTCTTAAAAGCAGACTTTTTCTATAAATAGGTAAGCTTCTTAATTCATATTTTTTCGCTTGACACAGCGTTGCATTTATGATACACTAAACATATAATGAAGCATAAGTGCAAAGACCGTGTATGGCAAGAGTACCCGGAAAATGAAGTCTTACAGAGAGCTGTGTCAGGTGAAAGACGGCAGACGGATTTACGGTGAAGTGCGGCTGTACGGATTTTTATCCGGGTCGGCAGAGGGAACGTTCAGGTTTATCAGTATCTCTGCCCGTGTAGTCTGCGTTAAAGACATAAAGGGAGTGTAAGCTCCAAAGCGAAGTGGAACCGTGATAGAAATATCGCCTTCGTCTGTTATGCAGACGAGGGCGTTTTTATTTTCGGAGAAGGGTAGGAAACATATGTTCGATAAAATTAAAGCGGATATAAAATCGGTCAGAGAACGAGATCCTGCCGTAAAGAGCGATCTCGAGGTGTTTTTCCTGTATCCCAGCTTCAAGGCTGTAAGGGCATACCGCAGGGCGCATAAATGGTACCTTAAAAAGCATTATTTCATTGCAAGGTGGATATCACAGCGTGCTTTGCGAAAAACGGGTATAGAGATACACCCCGGCGCAACGATAGGAAAGGGCTTGTTCATCGACCACGGAAGCGGCGTTGTAATAGGCGAAACTACCGAGATAGGCGACTACTGCACGCTTTATCAGAACGTAACGCTCGGCGGTACGGGTAAAGATACCGGTAAACGTCACCCCACGCTCGGCAATAATGTAATGGTAGGCTCAGGAGCGAGGGTTCTCGGTCCTTTCAAGGTGGGCGATAACGCAAAGATAGCCGCAAATGCCGTTGTGCTGTCGGAGGTACCGCCTAACTCAACTGCGGTCGGCGTTCCTGCAAGGATAGTCCGCCGTGACGGTCAGAGGGTAAATGCCTGCGACCTTGACCAGATACACATTCCCGACCCTGTGGCACAGCAGATATGTGCCTTGCAGAGCAAGCTTGAAACAATGCAGAGCGAGATAGATCTGCTAAGAGAAGAACTTAAAGAAAACAATATTAAATAAAAGCGAGGATAAGAAAATGCAGTTATATAATTCACTGTCACACAAAAAGGAAGAATTCGTGCCGAATGTTGAGGGCAAGGTAAATATGTACACCTGCGGACCTACCGTGTACCACTTTGCGCACATAGGAAATCTGCGCAGCTACATTATGGAGGATGTGCTTGAAAAGTACCTGCGCTATGTCGGTTACGATGTAAAGCGTGTAATGAACATTACCGATGTAGGACATCTGACAAGCGACGGTGACACGGGCGATGACAAGATGCTGAAGGGCGCAAAGCGTGAGCATAAGACGGTTATGGAGATAGCGAAGTATTACACAGACGCTTTCTTCGAGGACTGCACGAAGCTGAACATCAAGCGTCCCGACGTTGTAGAGCCTGCAACGCACTGTATCGCAGATTTCATCAAGGTGATTTCTTCCCTTATCGAAAAGGGCTACGCTTACGAAGCAGGCGGAAATATCTATTTTGATACCTCCAAACTCGAAAAGTATTATGTTTTCAACGATTTCAAGGAGGAAGACCTTGCGGTTGGTGTTCGTGAAGGCGTTGAGGAGGACGGTAACAAGAGAAACAAGGCTGACTTCGTTCTGTGGTTCACAAAGTCAAAGTTTGACGATCAGGAACTCAAGTGGGACAGCCCGTGGGGAGTAGGCTACCCCGGCTGGCATATCGAGTGCAGCTGCATAAGTATGAAGCATCTCGGTGAATATCTTGACATTCACTGCGGCGGCATCGACAACGCATTCCCCCACCACACAAATGAGATAGCACAGAGCGAGGCTTATCTCGGTCATAAGTGGTGCAACTACTGGTTCCACGTTCACCACCTCAATACAAACAGCGGCAAGATGAGCAAGTCAAAGGGCGAATTCCTTACGGTATCCCTGCTTGAAAGCAAGGGCTACGACCCCGTGATATACCGTTTCTTCTGCCTGCTGTCACACTACAGAAAGTCGCTCGTATTCTCTTATGAGAATCTTGATAATGCGAAGGGTGCATACGAAAAGCTGGTCGCTAAGATAGCACAGCTTTTAAAAGCGGAGCAGGGCGAGGTTGACAAGGCGGCTTACGATAAGCTCCGTGAGGGCTTCACCGCCGCTATGGACAACGATATAAACACATCGCTTGCAATCACTGCGCTGTATGATGTATTGAAGGCTGACACAACACCCACAACAAAGCTGGCGCTTATCGCCGACTTCGACAAGGTGCTTTCACTGTCGCTTATCGAAAAGGCAAAGGCGGTAAACGAAAAGCCTGCCGATACAGTCGAGGAGCTTCCTGCCGAAATTCTTGAGCTTGCCGAGCAGAGAAAGCAGGCACGAAAGGATAAGAACTTCGCACTTGCCGATGAACTGAGAGATAAGATAACTGCAATGGGCTACACCGTCGAGGAAACAAGACAGGGAACGGTTATAAAGAAGAAGTAAGCAGGTTAATATGGCAAAAACGAGAGGCTGTTCTTTATTCAGGAGCTTCCCACATTAACATTCACCGCAGTGTTTCCACTGCGGTGTTTTTGCGTTTGAGGTTGCACTGTCGGGGCAGTTATGGTAAAATGTAAGTACAAAATAATACGGGAGGCAGTTATGAATAATATTGATAAGCTCACGCAAAAAATATTCAGCAAATTCAATGACGATTCGTTATTCTATTGCAATATATATCTGACCGGAACGGAAGAAAAAAATGCGGTTGTTCTCTTTGATATGGAAGGTTTCATTTTAAAGGTTTGCCTTGACAAAGTTAAAACCGAATATACAATGCCTGAAGACAGCTATGTGCTTGTCTATGAGATGTGCATTGATGAAAATGAAAATATGATTCATTTCTCAGTATGGAGCGAAGAACGAGGTGATGAAGATTTTGAACTGAAGTTTGATTGCGCAAATGCGGAAATGATGCCGTGCAGGAAAACATATAACTCCGATGGCGTATGGGATATAGTAGTTTGTATGGCGGCTAATATATATAACAGATACAGCTTTGATGAAACTTTTATCAGCGAAGCTGAGCGTAATTACCTACCGCTTGTGCTTGAGCTTATGGAAATTACAGACAGCTCTAAAGTGAAACCTGAATTACCGGTTCTTACAGCTTATGCCGAAAAGTATGGATTAAATGAGTTTACCGCAAGCATCTTAAAGAATGTCAGACGTGATAAAACAGGAATTTCAAATAAACGTTTCAGCGGGCTTGATGATGTGAAATATGAACCGCTCTGGCGTGAACTGTATATGATTTTTGGGGGGCTTTGCAAGGATTATCCCACTATATCGGAAATAATCGGACTTGAACCCGAAAACATTCGGATAAGAAAAAATATCACCGATACACTTTATAAAGCCGGCTATGAGGGCGTTTATCCCGATTTCAGAAAAACAGGTGAGCTTAAAGGTATACATCTGACTCAAAGTCATGATAAGGCGTATTTGGTCGGTTGTGAGAAGAATGTCCTTTATATGGTACACTGCGATGAAATGTGCTCCGACGGAGAGCTGATAATCATATTCAGGAGCGGAACTATTGTGATGAAAGACGGCTTTGACTATAGTAATGCTGATATTTATTCAAGTATGTTCCGCAATGGCGGTTATCATATTTCAAACAGTTTTTCGTGCTGCGCAGGAAACGAGGATATTTCACAAGCCGCCGCAATAGCCGTAAAGAGAGCAGAGCTGAAAAAGCTTACACGAAAGGAATGTAAAGCGGTAGACTTTGATAAGAATTTTCTGTCGTTCCTTCTTGTCGGAATGTTGACGGGACTGATTTTCGGCGTTTTATGGACGCTCGGTATGATGATTTTTGCGTTTCTGTTTGAAATGTTCGCCGGGAGCAGTGCCGTTGAGGCGTTACAAGCGATAGTTGACAGTGAGTGGCTCTGTGAATTCGGAGCGTTCGGACTTGTGTCCGGGCTTGCGATGACGGTTGTAATGTATTTGGCTGGAAGAAAATAAGAGGTATAAATTATGCTTACTATGAGAAAAGGTTTTTCGATTTCCTTTGCCGATAAGCTCAGCGAAGGTTATAAAACGGACGGAAAATTCTTCACCGCAAACGTATCGGCGCAAAAAACTCTGCCGTTGCTTGAGGATTTCATAAAACTGCACGAAGATGAAAAATTGTTCTTTATTCTGGAGCTTCCCACTCCCAAAACCGCCGAGCCTAAGGACGAAAACGGAAATATCGACGCTTTCCACAAGGATATTTATTATCTTGACGATTGCACTTCCGCTATGATAAGAGATGTGCTGGATATTGTCGGAAAAATACTTCTCGATGACGGAATATCGCAGTTCGGTGTCGGCTCTCATATAACAAACGATGAAATGATGATATGCAAGTACAATATCGTCAATCTGTACCGTAACGATGAGCAAAGCACCCTTTATGACGGATTTTTCGAAAATGCCGGCATACGCAAGGAGAATAACCTCGTCACCGCATGGGATATGCTTTCTCCCACAACTCCGGGCGAATGCACAATGTGCGAACAGGACGGCAGGACAGTCTATGATATACCGCCCGTGTTCGCCGAGCTTGGAATGTATATGGCGGAAAGATGCGAGGAACAAGAATATTCGCAGCGTGATATAAAAAGCATATAATACTAAAAAAGCGACAGAAGTTACGGTGGCTCCGCCCTTGAATTGCCGTACATGGCTTTACCTGTCGCTTTTTTGATTTCAGAACCCGTACAGGCGGTAGTTTTTACATAAATATTGCGAGAAATTTAAACTCCTGTTGCAAAAATCCACCCGTTATTCAGGATAAACACCGAAAAATGAATTAATAATGCAGGAATTTGCAGTATGACGGATATTTATATTCATACGTCATAATTGACAAAAAACGTCCCGATTCCGATAAAAAGAAGTGGAAAACCCGAAAATCAGTCATATCCGCAATCCGATTTCCAATATGCTGTTGGCACAACTGCATAACTGCTTTACGAAAAATTCATCAAGATATTATGCAGATTTCACAAAATGCAAGAAACAAATAAAAAACTTGCAAAAAAGCGTTGACAAATCACCCCGCCGTCAGTATAATAATACTTGTAAGCAACGGAGCTACACGAACACAAAAAGTTCGTGCGGCTCCTTTTGTTTTAAGCGGGATTGCAAAAGTTCTGCAGTATCTGCAAAGGCGCAGAGGGGTGCAGATAGAATTTTTTCAGACCCGTTTCAAGAAAAAAGCGGCACAGCCGCAGTCAGAAAATTACCTATTGAAAGGGGCGGTTATCAATGGATTTCTTATCCACGCTAACTCTTGCTGCCGAGTCGGCAGACAAAATTCAGGAAACCGTTAACGCCACGATGTTCAACGTCGGCGACGGCAACGGTATATGGTACCTTATCGGTGCCGCATTGGTATTCTTTATGCAGTGCGGTCTGTCTCTTATACACATCTGACGCTGCCGACGA
>ENA-OXQR01000099-OXQR01000099.1-human-gut-metagenome-genome-assembly--contig:-NODE-99-length-44302-cov-14.3823_pt1 | contig 44302 bp, 49 predicted proteins | sample MGYA00249587_ERZ652573 | MGnify/ENA primary metagenome ERZ652573 (study PRJEB26925, sample SAMN05826651) | human gut metagenome | biome: ENVO:2100002; feature: ENVO:00000062; material: ENVO:00002003...
ATTATACTTCACTTTTGCATAGATGTCCATAGTTGTTTTGCTGTTTTCGTGTCCGTGAAATGTCAAGCATTAATTGCAAATTTTTTCCAAAAATTTTTAGTGCGTATTTTACCATAAATATGCACTTTCATATACACCATATTTGTTTTTTTCCCACGACTCCTAATCCGCCTGTAACAGCCGGATTTTTTTAATGATATTTAATTCCCTATGGTTAAATGATAAGCCTCATTTCTTCCTCGTACAGTTCCTGTGATGACCTTCCGTCAAACATTGGTCTCGGATAATTGTTAAGCCAGTCCTCTACCTTCTGTATGTCTTTTTTTGTCTTTCTGTCAAAGTTCGTTCCCTTTGGTATGTGCCTTCTTATCATCCTATTCTGATTCTCGTTTGAGCCTCGCTCAGCACTGCAGTATGGATGGCAGTAATAAACTTCTGTACGTTTCTTTCCTTTTTTATCTTTTTTCTCAATTCCCTCGCAGTCGGCAAATTCAGTTCCATTGTCTACTGTTATCGTTTTGAATATATTAGAGAAAAGCCTGCCCCACTTCCGTTCAAGGCTGTTTATACACTTAACAACTGATGCAGCTGTGTGATCCTTTACCTTGAAAATCTTTTCGTACCTCGTTTTACGCTCAGTCAAAACAACAAGTGCATTCTTAGACTTCCCCTGCTGTCCCATAACAGAGTCCATCTCCCAGTGTCCGAATTCCTCACGCGTATCAATATCAGCCGGTCTCTGTTCAATGCTTGTTCCTGCAGCGGCTCTCTTTGCTTTCCTATATATCTTATGGTAGCTTTTTCTTTTCCTCTTTATAGCAAGATTGTCTGCTGTCACCCTCATGAATATGCCGTCATATATGTACTTGTACAAGGTCTGCTTTGTTATAGTCACACTGAAAGTAAGGTTTTTCCTTTTTATATCCAAAAGCGCAGCTTCCGGACTGTATCCATCATCTGCTATCTTCTCTTCAATATAATTGGCAAGTTCAATGTCTTTACCTATCTTAAGGACAGGTCCTTTTGCCTTAAGGTTTTCCTGATATTTTTCTTCTGCTATGTCTGCACTGTACCTTTCTGTCTCTGTCCAGTCAGAATTCCTGTGCATGTATCTTCCACGCTTCAGCTCCCTGTATATCGTGCTGACATTCACCCTCAGCGTATCAGCCATATCCTTCGCCTTTTCCCCACTAAGATACATCTTCTCAATTTTACGGCGGTCAGTTATTGTCAGCTGCCTGAAAATTCTTCCCATAGTTTTGATGCCTCCTTTGCATTTTTGTGTTAGAAGTATACCTTAAACCTCATAGTATTCCTATATGCATACTACACAATATTATCTGTTTGGAATATTTCATAAGTTACAAAAATAATATATCATCATAATTCCACGGCATCCGGTAAATGTTACACTCTAATGGATATATGCAGATTACACAGTCATGTTCCCATCATGCACTGTGATCACAAACATATAAAGAGTAATTACTGTATATTTTGCACAAAAATAAGGTGCAGGACTGTTTCATCCTGCACCTTATAAATTCTAAAGCCTCGGTTTATTCTGTTTTACATCCTGTTTATTTTCCATAGTTTTTGCCCTTTGGAATATCTCTGCAGTTGTCTGTCCCGTCAGATCAGCCCACCGGCCCATGCACTCATTATAATGTTCAATTGCCTCTGTCACATTATCAGATTTATAAGATGCATACAGATATGGCGGCTGTGGTACTCCGTCCTTGAATACCTGCATAACTATCTGCTGACGGATAAGCAGTGGACCGGTTCTCATGTGCTCCATGCCGTTCAGCTCATTCTGGAAACGTGCAAATACCTTGTCGTTTCCATTTTCAATCGTAAAACACTGCGCCCTTATATATTTGCCGACTATAATGGGATTGTCAATGTTCAGCTTAGTATTTTTAATTGCAAAACGTACACCATCCCTGTTTTTCTCAGCAAAGAAATTGGGCATCAATGTAATAACGTCCGCACTGCTGTACATGGGTTCTTCATCTTCCTGTATTTCAGCGGCATCTTCCGCTCCATCAATGCCTTTGTTTTCATCCTGACTTGTTTTGGGCTTGCGTATCTGACCTACATATGTAATTGCCTTGTCAAGATATGACATTTTAATTTCATCTGGATCATTTTCAACGTAATTTTCACGAATGCTCTTCAGGTACTGTAAATACTCTTCCCTGTCTTCAGTTCCCGAATATATCCCATCCAGGCGTTTTCTGTCAACGGCAACTCCTGCCATATTTAAAGTCTGCATTACTTCATCTTCAGTCGGACTTAAAACCAGGCTTTCAGGATACGCTTCAATAAGCTTTTCAACGGCCGCCTTTACAGTCTCATTATCCCTCATGGCCGGATAAGCATTCAGTGATGGCACATCTATTATTTTTCCCATTACAATATCTGCCTGCTCATCTTCAATACTGTCCGTTCCCTTAACATGGTAATTAATTCCGATTGCAGGGATTCCGTGAAGTCTTGCCGGGTCAATCTGATTAAATTTTTCTATTGCTTCCTCAACAGTGGAAATATTGTCAATATAAGTGCCCATGCTGTGGAACTCGCTGCTTTCAGCAACAGTAAATGTAATAACCGCATTGACAGTCTTTTTTTCATTCTCTTCGTCTTTCTTCTGTTCTTCCTGAATAGCCTGCGTATTCCCGGCTGTCTGTTGTTCCCCTGAAATTTCTGCATAACGAGCGGCAATGGTGGATTCACTTATAGGCACTCTGCCGGTGTCATTTTCTTTATACCAGGGTTTTGCAACAGCTGCATTCATTTCATCATACCATTTTGTCATACGGTCATTTTCGGGAATATTGTTTGCAACCTCATAATCATGGATTGCATTTATCTTCTCCCTGTATTCATCTGTCAGCTCTATCTCCTGATTAATCTTAGTCTCCTGCACTTCCTGCATATTCACCTCTTCCTGTGCCCTAATGATTTTATCATATTCCAATAATACCCTTTCCTCTATTTTCCGCTGTATCGCAGCTGTAACACCATACACGGTATCCCTGTACTGTCCCTGTGTCTGATACTGTGGCATCTGTACAAAACGTCCCTTTCTGCCTTCCTTTATTACTATGCCGTTAACCGTCATTCCATACATTTTGACCGATGCAATGCCTAGTTTCTGCACTACAGAGCCTGTTTTCTGGTTAAGCGGGGTAATTCTCACATCATCTATATTTACATCCGGTACAGTTTCTGCAAAAAGCTTTTCTTTTGTGACCTCAAGTACCACTCTGTCTATCTCATTCCTGACCTCCCTGTCATGCGGATATACCACCCCTGAATACCTGTCTCCGTCTTTTCTCTGAGGATAAGATACAAACATCATTTCTTTGCCGGACTTATCGTCAAACCATTTTCTGACTGAGACCGGAAATTTAAAAATCCCTTCTATTTCTACCCATCCGGTAGCAACGGTAGATGTGTTCTTAAATGAATCAAAATCCACCCTCATATTAGCCTTTATGTTCATTATCTGTCATCTCCATTCCTTTTATTATCAATTACATAAGCTCTTCTTAAATTGTCCATGTCATCTGTAGGTGCAAGAAAAATATTTATCATCTGTTCTTCATTCAGGCCGTCATCCATCGCATTTGAAATTATTTCTTTTTCTATTTCCTTCAGTTTGTCCCAGTATCTGCCACACAGGTCTGCAAATGTATCTCCTGTCCATCCCGTCTTGTCTGTTTCTTCATCCTTCTTAATAAGCTCTTCCGTATCAACATCATGAAGAAGTGCAAGACCTTTTATCTGCTCCACTTCCTCGTCTGACTCTTTGACGGCCTGTCTGTATAGCTCTGCTATCTCATCCACAGACCTTTTTCTGGCTGAATCAAATGACAGGTATAAAAGGTCACGCTCATCAACCTCGCATGAATATATGGTTCTGTCAGTCTTGGCCATGACCTTCAGCCGTTCAATTTCTTCCCTATCTGTAACGAAATCCAGACATTTATCCCTGGAAAGGGTAATATACCTGAAATTCTTTGCATCATATATGGTGCGCACCGGATGTTCGTAGTCACCAAGTGCCAGCGCTGCGCTGTATCTGTCTTTCAGCCAGTCAGCTGCCGTAAAACCGTATTCCGGCTTATCAAAAGGTATTGCCTTGGTATCATATATCGGCGGTCTCGACTCAAAAAACACTATACATTCAGTCGGTGGCATTCTCTTAACCTGTCCCGGAGTCATAAGTTTCATTTCTACTTTTGAATACGATAGATCCGATGACTGGTTCATTCCATAAGACAGACGATCATCCCTTTTATCTGCCGTTGCAGACTGAAGCATTTCTGATATAAATTCATGTGTGCTTTTTGCAAATGGTCCTGAGCCGAGATATACTGCCGTTGCAAGGTTATCCATTAAAATTTCCCATTTATCATTAGGGAAAATTGCCTTTGCCTGTGCTACTGATTGCAGCATTATTACAGCACTGATATTACGGCTTCGTATTACTCCAAGCAGTTTTTCAGTATCAGCCGGACGGGCACCGGCATAAAACTCATCCATCCAGACCTGTACTTCAAATGGCAGTGGTGCTTTTATCTCATCATCTGATACCCTGACAAGCACATCAAAAAGCTGTGTGTAAAACATGGAAATTATCCATGTGTATGTATTAACGTTATCCGGCATGACAAGAAACAGTACTACCGGAGTTTTTCTATCATAGTTTGCTCCCAGTCCAATCTCACGGATATCAATATCATTGCCGGAAAAGATACGTTTAACCTCTGCTGTCTCACAGATATTTAACATTGCAGAGATCATAAGTGACACAGAGCCTTCCGTTTCAGCCGCTTTGCCCTGAAATTTCCGGTACGCACGCACAGGTGGATAATCAGCTCCTTTTTCCCTCTCTTTTGCTCTCATGAGCAGTGACAGCCTGTTTGTCTCTTCTCCGGTCATTTCATCGATAACCACCTCATTTTCAAGAGCCAGTAAACTCATGACATCATTAAATGTAGCTGTTCTGCCATGGTCTTTCGCATCAAGCCATGCATAATAAAATACTGACTGCATCTTAAGGTCAACAGCATCATCCCAGAAAGGATCTGCAGCTGTATTGCCCTCAATTGGTCGAACTGCATCATGCCAGCTTTTTATAATTCTTAACATATCTGACTCTGTCTGAATCCATGTAAACGGATTAAACCGGTCTGACTTTTCAGGATTTTTGAAATTCAAAGACAATATTTTGTATCCGGCTTTTTCATAAGCTCTTCCCAGTTTTCGTTGTGTATCTCCTTTAACATCCAGAATGACATGGTTAGCTCCAAACTGAAGCATATTCTGGTGCATTATGGATGTTGTCTTAAACGAACCTGAAGCACCGACAACAAGCATGTTATTGTTTGAAAGTCTGCCTTTCATGCTCACCTTTACATTTTCCGATACTATCCTGTTGTTCTTATCATCATCTTTATCTGCCAGCTCCCTGCTCGCTGTTTCCGGGTCAAGCCAGTCTTCGTCACCATGCTCCATCTCGCTGTGGAAGTTCCTGTAATGAATCATGTAATAATTTACAAAGAAAAACCAGCCTATAAAGCCAATACCTACCCATGCCGGAGTCTTTGAGTTTGCAATCTTAAAAAAATGTGTGACCGCCCACAGCATCTGTGCATTATAGTCTCCTTTAAGGCTTGCAGGCGCCACATAAAGACCCGATATTATATATCCAAGCAGTAGGAAAAACAAAAGCAGGAAAGCAAATGCTGCCCATGGTGTTTTCTTCTTTACATATCTTGTTCCGTAACTTGCCATATTTCCTCCAATAAATCCAAGGTGCCGGATTCCGGTACCTTGGATTAAAATATTATACCTTCGGGTTTAATACCTTACTGTTATTCACACTCGGAGCTTTCGGTCTGAGATTCTTTGCATATGCCATGTTCCTTGTGACATTCTCATACTGCTTATGAATATTCTCATAGCTTGCAGTTTTTACATTTCCATTCTCTGCAACCATCGAGGGCTTGTTTTTGGGAATAAATCCCACATAGGTTCTGCCCTCATCTGCCACAAATACATTTTCAGCCGGAAGTATGAGATGCTTTTCGTTTTCTCCGTATGTGCCCGGGATACGTGATACAAAATACCCTTTTTCACGCATCTTTTTTGATACAGACGAAAAAGCCATGTTATCAACCAGCGTCTCCCTGTTTATCGTGACCATTTCATAGTTGCCGTCTTTCTTAAGTCTTGCGAACTCCTCACTGTCGTCCTTCTGCATTACATTTACTTTAGGTCCTGGCACTTCATGCTCCTCAAATTCACTGTTTACTTTCTGATATTCCAAAGAAGCATTGTTTATATATTCATCTTCATTTACCGCTGCCGTGTCCATATATGATTCATTATCCATTTCATATATGTTTCCGGGCTGTTTTTCCTGTTTCAGCATGTCCTCCCGGTACATTTTTATCCATATTCCAAACTTGTTTCTGTCTGCGTTTGCAACTGCTATCTGGCTGTTGTCATTTCCTACCTTAAGGTCTGGAAGAATAGAATAATTCATTTTCAGTGCATTAAAGTCACGACAGGCATCCTCCAGTTCTTTTCCCTCAAACGGAAGATTAAAAATTGTATAATTTCCTTCCGTGAAATTTTTCAGATCAGTAATTTCCTTTTGTCCACCTGACATCTGTACCCTTATATGCGATGCAAACCATGACTTGAATATCTGGTCATCCTTATTCATTACTGCAATCTGTATTGTTCCGCTTTCGCCATCTAACTTGGGCAGTACGCAGCATTGCTTTAATCCTTTTTCCTTAAGCTGTTCAACCGGCGAATCAGCATCTATGCGCGCTTTTAGAATACCGATGTCATTCTGTATCTGCTTCTTTTCGTCTTTTCCTGATACGCTCTGCAGCTTAAGCTTAAGGGCTTCGAGCTGTTTTAAATCATTTACATGCTCTGTGGAAACCGGTATGCTGTATATCGTGTATTTTCCCTCAGACAGCTTTGCAAACGCAGCCAGGTCATCTCTTGATTTTATGGAAAGATATCCTTTATATGCGAGCCTTGCCACAAACTGAAGCAGTTTAATCTGCAGCATGTTTGCTGCATATACCATCTGCGAAATACTGCCTGAACTGTTTCTGACACTCATCATCATATGTTCAAATTCTCTGTCCGTATCCATTTAACTTTCCTCCACATCCTTGTTTCTGGTTTTTTTCTTCATGCGCCTTATTTTTTCCATCATATCGACAGAAATACCCGGATGTATGAATTCCTCCATCTCTGCCGGTGTCATCCCCTCCTCAGCCAGGTTTAGCACATAGCTAATCTGCTCTGACTTATATCCTTCCTCTTTCAGAAGACTTATATATTCCGCTATGTCATTTTTCTGTCTGCGTTTCAGTCTCTTACGTTTAAATGATGCTGTTTTTTCTTCTTCATGCTTTACGTCAGCTGTGGCCGTTTGCGGTACTCCTGCATACGGCATGGTCACCGCTCCCTGTGGCGGCTTTATGTCGACAAACATATCACTGAGTTCACCTGTTTTCTTTTCTACTGTCATAATGCTCTCACCCAGCGTATTAATCTTTGCCTGTACTGCATCCGCAAGCTTTGACATATCCTTAAGTGTATTGTTGCCTTTTCCTATAATCACACCGCATGCTTTCTGATATCTTATTTTCCTCAGGTAGCCTGCAATATCAGTCTTTCTGTTATCAATTACCTCCTGAACATCCTTGACGGATATCTTGTCACATGCACACAGGTAAATTTCCCTTAACACATTTAAATTTGTTCCATTCTGCAGTGCAATATTCGTATAATCTGCACTCATGAAGTTTTCACCCTTCAAGAGCTCCATCAGGCAGTTAATTACCTTGTCATTTTCCATTTTTATCACCTCTCCTTCAGGTACCGGAATCCGGCACCTTTAAACGCAAATGAATTATTTTCCATATGCCTTGCACCTCCAATGTCATTAAGTTAAGAATTTTGACATAATTATAAAACACATCATATTTGCAATTGTTTGATAAATATGATGTGTTTTTTTCTTTTGTCTATTTTGCAGCACAACAAAAAGACAGATTGTTTATCTGTCAAAAAAAACTTATAATTATCTATGATTAGACCACTCTATATAGAAAGCTTACAAATGCTTGGGGCTTGACTTTGCAAGGGTCTTTTCGACCAGGTCTTACTGGTAATACATGCTTTTCTATTAGGTTAACAACATATGGTTATCACACAAAAAATCTTTTAATGTGTAGCCGATTTCAATTAACTCTTTAGAATTAGAGCGTCTGAATCTTTTATAAGCACAAGATACAGCTCCTAAAATATCCTCATAATTATCTCTTAAAGAATCATTATACCCTTGAATAATAGGGCGTTGATAATCAGATATATCCACTACATAAAATGGTATATCTCTTAATCTAACATCTTTACCATATTCTCTGATATACTTAATAGCTGAATGTAGATTATCTACCCAAACTATCGAAGTGTCACAAAAATCATATTTACAAATAACAATTCTTATAGCATGATTATAGTTATCTTTCTCCATCTTTGTGATTATACCTGTATGAAATGAAATATCACTAGGATGTCCACTATGAACTCCCCATTCACAAAAATTATAACCTAATTTCAATGACTCTGTGTATAATTTATCTGCTTTAATCTGTATGCCATCAGGATTACGTCTAATGACGTGTTTGCAAAACATATCCGCTAGTTTCATATTTAATAAATCTTCTGAAACATCATCATTGATTTTAATATTTAGATTATTCATATTTTTTACCTCTCAGATTTTTCTTTGATGTACTTTCAGCTGTTTTCTTATTTCATTTTTCTCTGCCATGTCACTTCTTAGATTAATATCAGCGACTCTGTCCGCATATTTAAGCTGCGACTGAGGCATTGATCCTTTCTCATAAAAAGAATAAATTTCATCACTTCCGGCCGCTGCAATTATGTGGTCATACAGTGGAATGCCAAGAAGCTCACCTGCCTTTGACATAACATCTGTCACATGTATATCCTCAAGCGAAGGCTGTGATGAGCCGCCTGGATGGTTGTGAAGGATTATAAAGCCATTGGCATTTGACAGTATTACCGTCTTCATTATTTCCCTGGGTGATGCAATAGCTTTGTCGACCGCACCCATTGAGCATATGCACATGTTTACCGGATTAAGCTTTGCATTAAGACATATGACGCACATTACTTCACGGTCGTATTCCCTTAATATGTCTGATACAAATCCTACAACCTGTTCCGGTCTTTTAAGCTGCGTATCAGATATAAGTGTTTTTTCCTTCACCAGACGTATGCCAACCTGGTCTAATACATATACTGTATCACTCATTTTTCTCCTTTCCTGCCAGTCCTATCTGCATTATAAAATCTTCATTCTCATCCATTTCTTCAAGTTCCTTTAGTATTTTTCTCTTTAACATAAACATTTCAAGGCTTTCCTGATTTTCCATGTTTTCCTCCTGCGTACCGGAATCCGGTACCTTTATATTTTTATGGTGCCGTATTCCGGCACCCTCATCATATGTTTATATATTTCTCTTTAATATCATTTCTCTGCGCCTGTGTGTTTTGTAGGGCATTCTGTGGTGTTTCTTTTCTGTCTGCATCAAGCTGGGCATTTAAAAAAGACAGTCTTTTCAGTTTTTCTGAAAGAATGTCTTCTTTGTCAAATTTCTTTGTAACCTCTTTTTCTGCCGTTTCAAGCTCTATCCGTGTTTCATCCAGTGCATCCTGCGCATCCGAAAGACGTTTTTCAAACCCTGCCATGCAGTTGTTAAGCCTTGTAATCATTCCGGCAGGATCTGATGACATTTCAATAGTATGTTCACACCTGCCCTGCATGTGTATGTAATATAAATTGAAAAACGCGTCAAACCTTGAATACAGCTTAAACCCCTTATAATCCCCGATCATGGTCCTCTCAGGTGTCTTTGACTCCTTGGCCGCTGCTATGAGTGCTGCACCACCTTCCTTTTTGTCATCATATGGCACACCGTTAATCCTGATTTCAAAACCATCCGATAGGATTTCCTCGGAACCGCGTGTAATTATATCCTGCCTCAGTCCCTCAATTTTTTCTTCAAGCTTTGCTATCCTGACCGGATACTCCTTATTAATTGCATCCTCAAGCCTGTATTTCTGGCTTTTGAAATTTGCTTTCAGAAGCTTCAGCTTTGCAACTTCTGTATCGAGTGTCATTTTTTCCTTAATGTATGGATTTCCAGTTGCAAGTGCCTTTACCTCTGCATATGACAGTGCAGCTTCATCCACATCGTCGCAGGAACGTACCGGAGATTTACTGGTCATAATCTGTCCGATAAACTTCTGCTTGTTCTCTATAAGCTGCCACGAATACGAATCAAATGTATTTTCCGTTACATACCTGAATATTTTCACCCGCTCATTCCTGTTGCCCTGGCGGAGTATTCTGCCCTCCTGCTGTTCTATATCAGATGGTCTCCACGGCACATCTATGTGGTGGAGTGCTATGAGCCTTGTCTGCACATTGGTACCGGCTCCCATCTTTGCTGTTGAACCCAACAGAAAACGTACCTGGCCGCTTCTTACCTTTGAAAACAGCTCAGCTTTCTGTTTTTTTGTATTGGCATCATGTATAAAGGCAATTTCATTATCCGGCACCCCCTTGGCAATCAGCTTGTCCTTAATGGCATGGTACACATCAAACCCTCCGTCACTGCGCGGTGTTGAAGCGTCACAGAAAATAAGCTGCGTTGATTTGTCTTCCACTGTCTCCTTCCATATGTCATATGCCCTTGCAGCACATGCATTCACTTTTGAATTCTCATTGTCAGGCAGATCCGGATTTATGAGCCGCTGGTCAATGGCACATTTGCGTCCATCGCTCGTTACCTTGAGCATATTGTCGATGCTTGAATCAACCCCTCCTTTTCTTATGTTCTCTGCCCTGTCCCCAAGCGATTTGACTATATCCTGCTGAAACACACTCGGCTTTAAAACCACATTCTCGTAATCACATTCAGGCACAGGAAGTTTAAGCATGTCAGCTGTCTGTATATCTGCACTCTCTTTAAAAAGGGATATAAGCTCCGGCAGATTAAAAAACTTCGCAAATCTTGTCTTTGCACGGTATCCAGTGCCTTCCGGTGCAAGCTCAATTGCTGTCTGTGTCTCTCCGAATGTTGAAGCCCAGGCATCAAAGTTTTCAAATCCAAGCTCCTTTAACCGGCCCGCCTGCAGATATCGCATATTGGTGTAAAGCTCAGTCATGGAGTTTGATATAGGTGTTCCTGTTGCAAATGTTATGCCGCGGCCGCCTGTTATCTCATCAATATATCTGCATTTTCCGTACATATCCGATGCCTTCTGTGAATCATTCTGTGAGATTCCCGCAACATTTCTCATTTTAGTAAACAGAAACAGGTTCTTAAATTCCTGGCTCTCATCAACAAACAGCCTGTCAACTCCAAGCTGTTCAAATGTAACTGCATTATCCTTTCTGCCTGCATCATTAAGTTTAGCAAGCCTTACCTCCAGATTTTTCTTTGTTTTTTCCATCTGTTTGATGGTAAAATGCTCGCCGTTTGATGCCTTAGCCTCACTTATCGACTCAGTAATCTCATCTATCTGTTCCTGCATGAGTCTCTTCTGTCTTTCATCTGACAGTGGTATTTTAGCGAACTGGGTGTGCCCTATGATAACTGCATCATAATCACCTGTTGCAATCCTCGCACAGAATCGTTTTCTGCGTGCCGGCTCAAAATCCTTTTCAGTTGCAGCAAGAATATTTGCCCCCGGATACAGACGTAAAAAATCCCCTGCCCACTGTTCTGTCAGATGGTTTGGAACAACAAAAAGCGACTTGTGGCACAGTCCCAGCCTCTTCGATTCCATCGCAGAAGCAATCATCTCAAAGGTCTTTCCCGCGCCCACACAGTGTGCAAGCAGCGTATTGTCTCCATACATAACATGTGCTACTGCATTCAGCTGGTGAGGCTTCAGCTCCACATCAGGTGTCATTCCCGGAAACTTGAGATGTGATCCGTCATACGTTCTCGGTCTTGAAGAGTTGAATAGCTCATTGTATTTTTTTACAAGTACCTCCCTTCTTTCCGGATCCCTGAATATCCAATCCTTGAACGCCTCCTTTAATGCATCCTGTTTCTGCGATGCAAGCATTGTCTGCTCCCTGTTTATTACACGCTTTTCGCTGCCGTCAGGCTGAAGTATCCTGTCATAGACTTTTACATCCTTAAGGTTCAGCGTATTCTCAAGTATCTGATAAGCATTAATTCTGCCGGTTCCGTATGTTCCTGTGACAAGGGGATTATATGAATCTGCATTCTTTCCTTTTATATTCCATTCACAGTTAATCGGGGCAAATTTTACTGCCACCCACTCCCTTGAAAACAGTCTCTGCGGTGTATGCAGCACATCTTTCATAAACTGCTCTATATACTCTGCGTTAATCCATGTAGCACCAAGCCTCACTTCTATCTCTGATGCTGTAAGAGGTTTTGGCATTGCCTTCTTAAGATATTCCACATTATCGGAATATGATACATCCCCCTGTAATGCTTTTTCTGCAGAAATCAGTTTCTTTCTTATGTTTCCGGAAAGATATTCCTCTGAAGTCTGCCAGGTACCGGATTCCGGCACCTTAAAAATAATGCCCTTAAGATCACTTATTATTTTCTCCCGGCTTTTCCCGGTAAGCTCTTCCATATATTCAAGGTCAACAGCCGCTTTTTCTCCCATCGAAACTGACAGTGCCTCAACAGATGTATCCACGTGTGTAACAGGGACAGCCTTTCTGATGGTTCTTTTGGTAAACATGTCCGCTTTGCCCGCAACCTTTCCGTCATCATCAGTCTCCTCTAGTGATGATATAAGGCTGTAGCCTGCGTCTTCCCTGAATGCGGCCTGGTTTGTCCTGGAATTTAAGTACCCGAACTTTTTAACGAAGCTGTCGTAAACATTGTTGAGCCTTGCCTGTGATGCCCTGATTTCTTCATCGGACGCATCATCAAGCTGTAATTCAATAAGCTCTGACACGCTGTCCCGCACATCAATCAGGCCTTTCATGCGCTCAGCTGTTTTTTCCGGAATGTCCTGTGGACGCATTATTGAATTTTCCCTGTAATATATTTTTCCATTTACTGAACAGTAGGAGAAATTTTTAACTCCTGCCTCTGCAGGTATGCTTTCATCCTCAAGTTCTTCATCAGATATTTCAGTATCATCAATGGAAATTTCACCATGTATCATCTGTACAGCCTGCCTGAGCCTGTCTGCCAATGAAGTGCCGGATTCCGGTACGCAGGCACTCTCCATTCCATGCGGACCGCTTACCATTTCCATTTTGCCAAGCACCATGTGCGGATTGTTAATGAAATAGCTGTTCATCTCTATTCCATTTTCATCTGTGTCCAGATGTATCCAGTCTTCATCCGTATCTATGTACATATCCCTCTTCTTCAGGAAAATAATGTCTGATGTAACAGATGTTCCGGCATTTTTAAACGCATCGTTTGGAAGTCTTATTGCTCCTAGCAGCTGTGTTCTCTGGGCTATATACCTTCTGACTGAAGGATTAGCCTTGTCCAAGGTGCCCTTGCTTGTAATAAAAGCTATCACTCCGCCCGGACGCACCTTGTCGATTGTCTTTGCAAAGAAATAATCGTGGATATAGAAATTGTGTTTGTCGTAGGCTTTATCTATAACCTTGTACTGACCGAACGGCACGTTTCCTATTGCCACATCAAAAAAATCATTCTGAAAATCTGTCTTTTCATAGCCCTTCACTTCAATGTGTGCATCAGGATATATAAGCTGCGCCATCCTTCCTGTAACAGGGTCAAGCTCAACTCCGTATAGTTTTGATGCACTCATATCTGCAGGCAGCCCTGAGAAGAAATTACCTATTCCCATGGATGGTTCAAGTATATTTCCCTTTGTAAAGCCAAGGTTGTGGAGTACATCATACATTGCATTTATGACTGCTGTGTCAGTAAAATGTGCATTAAGTGTGCTCGCCCTTGCACTGTCATATTCAGTGGTTGTCAGCAGGCTTTTTAATATGCCATATTCTTCTGACCATGAAGCATTTTCAGCATCAAATATTTCCGGTATTCCTCCCCATCCAAGATATGCGGACATGATTGTCCTCTCATCGGCTGTTGCAGGACGTTTTTCATTTTCTATCTGCTTGAGGATTTTGAGTGCTGAAATGTTACGCTGTGCTTTCTGCCTCTTGGTAAGTGTGGATGCATCAGCTTCTGCCAAAAATAAAAGAGCAGTGTAATCAGCTGCTCTTTCGGTAAAATCTTCATTATTCTGTTGTTCTGCATTATCCTTTTGTTCAGCCTCTGTTTCATCTAATGCCTCAGGCTGAGTATCATTTTCCGTCTTATCAGGCTCTATATTTGTTAAGTCTGTAAAGCTGAGCTGCTCTGGTGCCTCGGATTTATGTATATCCGTGGACTGCTCCTGCATTTCTGTTGTTTGGGAAATATTATCTGATTCCTCAGCTTCCGTAGTAATATCATTATTCTGTCTGTCACGGCTTTTGTACTCACCGGTTAGTATAAGGGTTCCGATTTCCTGTTCAACGCTGCTCCATGACAGTGTTCCTTCTGCTTCTCCCTGCTCATCACGCCACTGGAAACGCATGCCCTGAGAACCATATGTGTCATATCCATGAAGCCCCATGCCGTCAACCGGCCAGCTCGCCCCGCCGAGTTCGTATTCCTTTTTGATAAGTGCTGTTCTTTTAGCAGCCTCCATCTCATTCTGGAAAATCTGTACGACTCTGTCAAAGCCCCCTTCAAAGCCGGTTCCACGGAGCATGACCTGTCTAATATAGTCATGAGGTATATAATCAGCTTTCCGCGGATTCAGATAGCCGTATTTTTCTACCTTTATGCGCTGCTCATCCTCTGTAGGCAGCTCTGGAATGAAATACAGTCCGGTGCCGGATTCCGGTACATACTCATCCTCACCGGTACCGGATTCCGGTACAATTTCATTTTCTATAAAGTGTAGATCACTGTATCCCTCACTATTTCCTCTGCCCTGTTCTGGATGCTGTTCATCATTCGTATCCATTTCAGCTGGTCCTGCATCTTCAGCTGCTCTGTCACTCCTTCCTGTTTTTTCATCTGTGGCACGATTCTGTCCATCTCGTCCTGTGCTCTCTTCTGTACCTTTAGGCAGTGTTCCTGAAGTTCCCCGAACATTAGCATCGTATCGAACTTCGCCCTGTAATTCTTTTTGAGCCAGGTCCTGTGCATAAGTCCGAATTTCGTCAGCGGCTCCTGTGGTTCCTTGTTCGGTATAAGGTTCGGTATCTCGTAATCCCCTGCTTTGATGTATTCGAGTTCCATATGTTTTATCCTTCCTCTCTGTACTTTTACGCTTTAAAGCATTATAGTCCACACTGGGGTCCCTGTCAATACCATGCACCCTGTCATAGGTTAAAACTGCAATTCCAACTTCACGCAGTGCCTGCTGTGCTGCATCCGTCATGCGTGAGGAAAGCTCACAGAAATCACTTTCAGACATGTCTTTTATAAATGACATATCATAATCAGGAAAATCGCCTGTCGATAAGCCCATTCTTTCCTTTATCATCCGGTTAAGGCCGTACCTGAAAAAAATCCTGACGTTTCTGCGGTACTCATCCATCTTGTATTTTTCTTCATCAAGTTCAATTAAAGGACTGTTGTCAGACGAATACTTTTCTTGTGCGATATCAGCTGCATACTCATCAGCCAGATATTCCACAAGATAATCCATTGTATGTTCTATAGATGGCTCCTTTGTGTCATATTTATCAGTCTGCGGCTGTAATCCATATACTTTTAATAGACGATTCTGTATCGTTTCTGTGTGATATGGTTTTCGTATCCACAGTCTCGGCAGATGTCCTCCCATTTTAGGTACAACACTGGCTACATCCCATACATACTTAAGTTTTCTGCTGTTGCTTTCATCAATAAGGGCAATGCCGCGGTTGCCCTTCTTAATCCAGCAGCCCATTTTAGAGTTCCATATGTTCATTGTAGCGCATGCAACAGCATCAGGCCGCTGTGCATATATGAGAATCTGATCCATGAAACGGTACCTGTACACACGTGATGCATGTTCAAGAAAATCGTTCCAGGCATTTAAGTCTTGTCTGATGCGCGACTGTGTTTCATGAGCCAGCGCTTTAACTTCATATAGCTTCATTGGCTTTCACCTCGGATAAATGCTAGATTTCAGGTTTTATATTTTTTTCATAAGAAATATTTTTTGATTCCTGTGGAATAATATCAAGCTTATTACGCGTTACCATTTCTATTGAATTCTCTTTCCTGTCGTACATATACACCTGGTTGGAGAGCCTTTCAGACGGACTGACAACATCCATGTTTGTCTGCTCTATGAAAGCCGAAAGGTCATCACAGTCTGGCACCAGCCTTGCATCCATGGCAAGCACTTCATGCGTGCTTGACGGAATGATAATCAGATTTCCTTCCACCTGGTCGGACAGTTCCTTAAATACCTCTGTGTTAAGCAATACTGTTGCACCATTATTTGAAGTATTCTGAACGATCCACGGATATCCGTCAGACAGTCTGCTTACATCCCCTCCTAATAAGTCTGAAATCTGCTCATCGCTCATTCCCCTGTCTTTAAGCTGGCCATACACATAATCAAACAGGTTGGTTACATTCACCTCAAAAAGTCTGGCCATATTTTTTTCAGCCGTATCAAAGAGTTCCTGCTCTGACATTCCAAGCGCAGCTGCAATTTCATTATTTACCATAATAGTTTTTGACAGGCCGTCATGGTCAGACAGACATATGTTGTATGAAACAGTCAGGTCGTTCAGCTGTCTTGTCGGGCACCCTGCCAGTCTTTGTGCATTAGCTTTCGCATTTGAAATTTCATAAATGATATTTTGCCTGAATCCCTCATCCAGTACATCCTGATATTCATTCACCGGTGCTACATCATATGCCATCAGTACAATATCTGCAGCATTTTTTATAACAAGTTCAATATCCTCTGACAGTTTGTAGTCCTCATACAGCTGTGTCATATTAATGACTGGACACACATTTGTATCTTCTTTTCTTACTACAAGTCCGTCGTAATCCATGCCGTTTACTTTTTTCACACGCTTCAAATGAAGTTCTGAATTCTGATACTCCGGAGGCAGGTAGTCAAGTACTGCATTTTCCACAACATCCTTAAAAATTTCATATTTCATCATTATTTTTCATCCTCCTTTATCTCAGTCTCTGCAGTCTTTTTCAGATATGCAATCAGCCTGTCAGTCTCATGTTCATCAATCCTGTGCTGCATCTCCATCAGATAAATTTTTTCGTTCATGTTCCATTCTCCTTTAAATTTTTATATATTTTTGTTAAACGTGCCGGATTCCGGTACGCGGCTAACCTGTTTTGTTTTTCTGCCGGTAAACTCCTGTTCAGTCTTTTTAATTCTTCTTAACATGCGCAGTTCCTTTCCAAGTTCCTTTATCTCTTGTGAAAGTCTTTCCATATCTTTTTTTGATATATCATCATCCGGCAGATATTCCTTGAGCTGTTCATATTCATCCTGAAGGGCTTCAAAAGCTTCATCACTGATATCAGGATTCTTCAATTCGTTTTCTATCTGCTCTTTTCTGTCAAGCTGTTTTTTCTGTCTACTGTCCAATGCCTCTGAAGCATCCTTTTTATTCCACTTTTCCCTTTTTAGTGAATTTATCATTTCTTCAAGCCTGCTTTCCCGGTCCTGTATGTTATTCATGTTTTTTAAATTGTTCATTTTAATGTATGAGCACTCATCGAGAAGCCTGTCTATAGCCATAATGTCTCTTCTGACGCCTTTTGTAACTGCATACGGATTAGGCAGCCTGTAAAAGCTTACCGCCTGGTAAAGCCTTCGGTATGTGCCTGTGTTTTTATATATTTCGTCAATCGATGCAAGCTTCTCTTTTTTCTCAAGGTTATCAGCAACTTCTTCATACATCCTGCTTCCGCTTTTCTGCTTTATGCGTTTTGCTATATCCTCCGGAGAATATCCGGATGGCATGTTATAGCTTCTTCTTCTGTGTTTTTTTCCGGCATCGTCCGTGTATGTGTATGTAAAATAAGTCGCGTTCTTCTTCTTCGACTTTCCGGCTCTTACTGAATATCCTGCAATCTTCATATGCTCCATGAACTCCGGCAGTGTATCAGAATGTTTTAATGCCAGGTCAATGTCTGCTCTTATCACATGTGTCCAGTTCATTCTGCCGTTTTTCTTTTCATTCCATTCTGCATATGAGAGCCCTTTCTTTTTATTCTCTTCAAATTTCAGCGGCTTAAGGCCATGCTCCATGCATATTTCATCCGTAACCGGCTGTATATATCTTTCCCAGTCACCATTTTCATATCTGTATTTGTAGCCGTCAGTTCTGCTTACAGAATTAAATATAAGGTGCGAATGGATATGCTTTTTGTCAGTGTGTATTGCAAAAACATAATCATAGTTTTCGCCAAGATACTTTTTTGCAAACTCTTTTGTAATTTTATAAGCTTCATCCGCATCTGTTTCCCCTGGCTCGAATGAAATTACAAAATGATATCCCTGCCTGCCATGCAGCTTTCCATACAGTTCTTTTGTGTCCAGGAATGTCTTTATGATATCTTCACTGTTATATCCCGCATTGCCACCGACATATAAACCATCACACGTTTTTGCTTCGTTATTTTTTTCATCAAGAATATATTTCACAGCATTGGCCAGATGTCTGTGTGGCACCGCCGGTGCCTCCTTCATATGCATAAGTTTTGTTATTGCCATATTTTGCCTTCCAAAAAGAGCGTACCGGAATCCGGTACGCTCCAAATAAAAAGGAATTTAAGATTTTTATCCTAAATTCCTGATATTCTGTATTTTTAATTCGATGCAGATGCGCAAGCTCCTACATCTTCTATCATTGCAATATTAATTTTCATTTTGTGTATGTCATTTATGAAAGCAAACAGCATAAAGAAAATTACTGCCGTTATAAAAATTACAATTATGCTGCTTATGATAAAACTGGTCTTTGCAATCTCAACACTGTCCCCGGCTGTTTTTCCTGCATACTCTATTGCCATTTTCATAAAAGAGAAAAACTTGTCCCATACATTCATAAGAACTGAAAGTGCGATTGTCAGTAAAAACAATGTAAGCTCGCTTTTCTTCTTTTCATATTTAGCATTTAATAAAATATATTCAAATTTCAATTCATCAGGCGGCATGTTTTTGTATATGTCCATCTGTGAATTAAACTTTTCAAATTCTTTTCTTCGGTTCTCATCATATAAAAATAGATTCAAAAAATTTATCAGACTCTTTTTAATCCTGTTCATATATTATCACTTCCTGCAATATATTAAAATATTTTTACAATTTGATTGGCTTGGATTTGTTCATTCCTCTATTTTTTCCGTGAGTTTTTCCAGTCTGGCGTTTAGTTCTTTCATGAGCTCAACAACATATTCTGCATCACGCATGTCACCGATATTACTGTTAAGCCTGTGTGCTATCTGATTGATGTTCACTCCGATTTTTCTGACCTGATAGTTAAGGTCTTTTAATTCTATGTCTACGCGAACGTCTTTTTTTCCGGTCTGTGACAGCACAAGGTTCCTTATATAGGCAGACATATCCCATCTGCCTCCATATGTGAACCTTGTTTCAGTTTTTTTCATTTCATCAATAAGCGTGTACTCCTTCTGTGTCACCCTGAAGGTTATCTTTCGGTCTTTCATTTTCACTATCCTCTAATCCTGTCAGAAGCTGTATCTTCTCCTTGAAGCTTTCAATATTATCTGCATCAACTTCACCAAGCAGGTCTCTCACTATGTCTCCGATCAGTGAATCATTTTCGCGCTTCAGACGTTCCTCTTCTTTTTTCAGTTCGTCTCTTAATCCCTTGATTTTTTCTTTGTATTTCTGTTCTGATTTCTTTTGTGCCTCTGTCGTTTTTGCAATCTCAAGCTGAAGCTTTTTTATTTTTTCGTTAGTCATTTTTCCTCCAATAAAAATGAACAGGCGGTGTTGAATCTGCCTGTCCGTTTCTTTTACAATTATATTCTACAACATGCAATTATTAATATCCACCACCACTTACTACCACCATTTTAAGTTGGCAGGTCAGGCAGGTCATCATTCATGTACTCTGCCTGTTTCTGGTATTCCCTGTGACGCCTGTACAGAGTGGCTTTTGATACACCAAGTGACTCGGCAGCCTGTGTTACGGTCATGCCTGAGTCTATCATCCTGTAGACCTTTTCCATATCTATCCAGGTGCGGCTTTTCTTTTTTCCAAGATTCTTTCTTACTGTCATGTTATCCATCTGCACTTTCCTTCTTTCTCCTTAAGTGCTTTCGTTCCTCCTCCATCCTCCTGTATAGGGTGCGCGGTGACACCTTCAGTCTTGACGCTATCTGCCTGTTAGGCAGTCCCTGTCTATACAGTATAAGATACTGATCCATGTCAATTTCTTTTCTTGGTCTGTGCGGATATTCCTTTTGTTTTTTTTCGCTCACAAAAACCACCTCCGGCTCACGATTTTTTTCCAGTCTGTTCATATTTTTTTACTTGATTTGCCCCTTGATTTTTTCTAGTCCGGCTGTTGGGGTAAGCTTCTGTTTCTGTTATGTGTCAGAATTGTCTCACTATGTTTCAGCATCATTTCACTGACATATCACAGGTGTCTCTTTTATGTTTCAAATGCGTTGAAAATGTATTCCAAATGCGTATAATTACGTTTCTTTTTTATCTCACATGTTGCATATATGTCTCTCATTTGTTTCAAAATACGTCGTTTATATGCATTTTAAGTCATTTTTCGAGCAGAAACACGCTTTATTACATTCTCAACGTAGACTAATTATTTGCAAGATACGCATTCTGTCCGACAGAATGCATTTCTTGTCAAGGGCGCCGCCCCTGATACCCCGGTAAAATATTTTTTTATATCATGACATCACACTTTTCATCCAGCCATTTAAAAAATCCTGACATGAAATATCATCATCAGCTGAATAAAAATCGCTCCTGTACCTGTAGACAGATTCAATCAGGCTGCTCTGCACTGAAAGTATTTCTTTTTGCTCTTCATTCAGTGTGCCAATGAATTCATAGAGTTCATTTTTTATCTGCTTTCTTACTTCAATTTCATCAGAGTGTGCAAAAATATTTTCCTTGCTTGTTGCCATCATTGAAAGAAAATATCTCTGAAATTCGTTTGCAATTTTTTCTTCTAACATCATATCTTTTCTCCTGTGGTTTACTGTCCGGCTGTTGCATCCAGCGTCTGCCCGGCCTGTGGCTGCGATATGGCCTGTGGCTGTTCCGCCGACTGTCCGGCCGCTGCATCAGTGGTTTCCGGAAAGACCGCATTGGGATCATCTTCCGGTGAAACATCACGTACATCAGGTGCATTGTCCTGTTCATTCTCCGTGTTACTGCCTGAGCCGTCAGCTTTGATTTTTTTCACTTTAAGATATCCGTCTTCATCAAAATAATATTCTGTATCCGCCTCAGTTTCTTTTATTTTTTCTGTTGCATTTTCTGTCCCTGCCGTGGTTTCCCTGACTTTATTTTTTTCTGCATTATGAGTATGTTTTATAAGCATGACACCAATTACACATGCAGCTGTCACTAGCATAACAACAAGCAGGATAAAAAGTGCCCTTCGGATTTTTTCATATGGATTTTTTCTCATTATCTTCACTTCTTTCTCAGTGTAACCGGTGTGATGAATTCTTCAAGCTCGTCTGCATCAAATGCAAGCTCCCTGGTTTTTTTCTCATAACCAAGTTCACTTATGAACCTTGTAATTGACATTCCATACCATTCCTTGAATCCTAAAAATATAACCGGGAATGCAAGCGGTATTCCGAAATAACATCCGACATTCAATGCTATGTTGAACTTGAAATATACAAGTGCTGTTACACCTGCAATGATTAAAAGTGCAGCCGCAACACACAGCACTTCTTTTAATGTATAACCGAACATGAATTCATTTTTATATTCAGTGTCGGGGTCCTTGTTGATTGGTATTGTCATTAAATTATTCCTCCCTTAAAATCCAGCGTGCCGGATTCCGGTACGCTGTCAGTTATTTTCCTGTCCTGCCGCATCAGCCGCTGTATCATCCTGCGGATACTGTGGAGTTCCATAGCCGGCTATCTTTGAATATGTGATTGAATATGTATGCTCTTTTACATGGCTTCCTTTATGGTAAGGTGTGGTGCTGCTTCTTCCGCTGTTGCCTTCTATTGTTGTAAGCTTTTTTGTTTCAGGATTATATCCTGTCACAATTCCTGTATGGCTCATTCCGTTTCCGAAAATAATAATGTCACCTGCCTTTGGCACATATCCGCTTGCTGCATCATGATACAGGTTATTGTTAATATACCACTGCTTTGAAGCTGCGACACTTGCAGTCTTTGGCATGATACCCTTTTCAATGAAGCCACACTTGTCTGCACAGTACGAAACGAACATGGCACACCAGTTCGCATCCATCCCATACCAGTTTTTGTACCTGTACCCTCCGACTGTCTTGTCAGCATCATTAAGTTCATTCTGTGCTGCCTCCACTATCTGTGTGCAGACAGTTCCATTGTTATCCCCCTGCCCGCCTGATGCATCGACAGCTGCCTGCATTGTTACAGTCAGGCTTGTAAGAATAACTGTAATACATATTATGGCTGCCATGAGAAGCATAATTAAATTGTTATTTTCTCCTGCCTGCGAAACACTGTAATCACTGACAGCCGCTGCAGTCTCATGCTTTGCCTGCTGTGTCTGTTCAGCCTGTATCTGTGCCGTCTGCTGTTGCATTTTCTGTGAAACCTTTACTGCAGCCTGTGCAGCATTTTTTGCTGTATCAACAGCAGCTGTCACAGCAGCCGTCACACCAAATGTTGCTGTACCGCTCAACGCTCCTGCCGTTGTTCTTACAGCAGTACCGGCAGACTTTACTGCAGTACCGGCAGCTGTCTGCACAGTCTTATTTGCCATGGTATTAGCAGTGGCAGATACAAATTTTGAAGCTGTTTCCTTTGAGTTAGCAGTCAATATATTTTCCTTTTCTGTTTTACATCCACGAAGGTCTCTGTTTCTTTTAATGATATTAGATGACCACTGTTTTTTAGACAGTTCCTTCTGGTACATTCTGTTATATCTTTTCTTCTGACGTCTGCTCAGGGTGCCATATAATGCTCTGCTCTCTTCTGCCAAAACGTTCTGAAGCTCAGGCATTTTTTCTTCTGAAGCATTATTATTTCTGTCTTCTTCATCATACCTGCCGTTAAACTGTACATCAAAATTTTTTACAGCATTCCCTGTTTTTTTCGCGGCCGATGCAGTAAATCCGCTCACATGTCTTATGACTGTTCCACCTGTTTTTATTGTACGCTCCGTGGTTCTTATTTTTGATTCCTGTGCCGTTATTACACGCATGTCATTTCCCCCGGTTTAAATCACAGATAAAAAGTTTCCTTTGAAATGTCAGTCTCTTCCTGTTTCTTTTTCTTTTCTGCCTGCTTATGGAAATTTGTATCAAATGATGCAAACAGCGGATTGCTCTCACTCATTCTCGCATCCATCAGATATACATTTCCACGCCATACAAGTACCCCGCAGCCTTCAGTATTTTCTTCAAGTGCCTTAAACTCTGTTGGTGAGAATTCCTGAATCTTGGCAAGATTTGCTGCATCAAGCCCACCCTGGTCAAAGAACACCTTGAACGGACAGTTTGAGAACATGTCTCTCAGCGATGGATTTTCAAGCACGTGTGTAATATTCTGGGCAGCAAGCGTAACTATGGCTCCAACCTTACGGTATGTCTCAATTGCATACAGAAGCTGTGCTGCCGTTGTTTCTTTCTCACACAGCACCTGCGCCTCATCCACAATCAGGTGGAGTGCCTGCTTTGTTTCCTGGTTTGTATCAATTCTCATTGAGAGAAAATGCATTATTGTCAGCATGCACGGCTCCCATATCTCCTGGTCAATATTTTTAAGACCGAAGCCTATAAGCCTGCTGTTCATGTCAAGGTTTGTTTCATGTGCAAACATGTCGTATACACCTGTGGTGTAATCCTCAAGTGAGTCGACTATCTCCATAATTATTCTCTTGTCTTCAGTAAACTCAGCAGTATCAATCTGTGCTTTAATTTTTTCCCTGAGCAGCGGCAGAGTCGGGTATTTTTTCTTCTTTGCATGTTTTGAGGTCTCGTTAAAATATTCCTCATACATAGTCCTTACTGCACGTCCGACATAGTTCATGTGAATTCTGGTTACAACAATATTTGTCATGATTGAGGCACAGAATGAATTAGAAAAGTTTGTCATCCTTGCAATAAATTTATTCCGGACATTGCTGTCTCCATTCTCCACATAGTCAGGAATCTCATACGGATTCATATAAATTTTGCTCTGAGGTGTAAAATCAAAATACATTCCGCCTCTCAATGAGCGTATGAATTCCATCTGTTCATTATTCGGGTCAAGTATAATCACATCATCATCTGTAAACAGCAGAGGCTGTGCTATCTCTGTTTCCTTAATGAAAAATGATTTGCCGCTTCCAGTATGTCCTACCATAAAGCCATGAGGTGCAGGAAGAAGTTTTCTGTTACCGTATATGAGATGCTTTGTCGTTTTATTGAGTCCGTATACGATTCCGTTGCTGTCATGCACATCTCCTGCATAGAACGGCTGGAAAGCTATAGCTGACGAGGTATATAAAAACCTCATATGATTTACCTGACGTCCACCTATCGGAAGGACAGTGTTTAATGCCTTAAGCTGCCTGTGGTAATATGGTTCAAGCTCATAAGAGCTTCCCTTTGCCTTCTGTTTTAAAATATCCACCCTCTGTGTCAGCTCCTCAAGTGAATCTGCATACACCAGCACCAGAAGCCCGAGAAAAACTCCCTCCTCATCATTCTCATCAAGCTGATCCATGTCATCTTCCAGGCTCGTCTTCTTTTTGGTCAGGCTGTAGCTTGTAGTTGCTCCAAACTGCTTATTATTGTAATTTCTTGTACGCTCCTGGGCTATTACCCTTTCGTTATTTGCATGCGCGTTTTCAAGTCTGTCATGAATTACATTCTTTGGAACACGCTGCATGTCTATCGTAATGTATGTTGGAAAAAGTACATCACTTAAGCTGTGTATTACCTTGTCCTCTGAAAGAGACTGCCCAAACGCGGTTCCCACAAGCACTGATATGTATTGTTTATTGTTTATAACCATGTAGTCGGTATCTGACTGTATTGATGCCGGAAGTATCTGGTTTTTCCATCCGCTGTCATGTGGTGATATTCTTGCAGGAGGCAGGCACTCTTCCCCTGCCCGTAACATTCTCGACAGCAGTACCATTCTCTCTTCTGCAGACATTTTGTATATCCTGCTCCTTAAGTTACGGAAAATATTTGACAGTGTAGTGTCAATCGTTGCAAAGTATGCCTCAGCTTCTTCCAGAGAGTGCGCACGGCATGTCACAGTAAGAATCATTGTCTTTCTGATGTCCCTTGTTCCTTCATCTATCTTCTGGTTAATCCACTTTCCTATTCCTTTTTCTATCACAGGGTATTCCTGTCCGTTAATTGGATTGAATATCTCATTCACAAATGAATCCAGGTCTCTCTGTTCGTTTGCAAGTGTTATCTTAAAAGGTCCATCCAGAGATTTAAGCAGTGTCATTATCTCCAGCAGTGTACTGTCCTTTTTAGCGGTATCCTTATTTACATAATTGATATCCTCGAACATATAGCTCTGATCATACATTGCTTCACCTGTCATTGGCTCAATCTTAAAGTTGCCGTTTTCATATGCCCTGTCAATGCAAAGCCATTCCTTGACGCTCCGAGGCACCTTTACTACCGGCACGCTTAAAGCTCTTCCCTTTTCAAATTCACTATTTGCATCTAATTTTGCCATTATGTTTCCTTTCCTTTAAATCCCAAAAGTCTGTTTCAGGAATGAGTCTGCACCTTTTACTCCTGCAGCTGTCAGCATCATCATGAACATATTTTCAATGCATCCAGTCGGCAGGATTATGTCAGTAAGAATGTTGTCTCCCAAGAAATCATGCAGGTTCAGCTTCGAGACCAGTACCACAAACATCACTATGACAACTATTGAAAATGATTTACTGAGTAATGTTTTAATCCATGCTCCTGCAGCATTCTGTATTCCCGGTCCTCCGGGAATACACGAAACCGCAAGTGGTCCCGTTGCTGCAAGCATGTATAACTGTATAGTTCTGCCAACCATTGTGATAAATATGGTAGCTGCACATACAATCGCTATTATCAGGAAGATTATGCCAATAACCATCAGTACCATAAGCTGTACTTCATTGACCGATGAATCTTCCAGTCCTCTAAAATCACTTTCACCTATTATAACCCCTCCGGTTACTTTGGTTACTGAAAATACCCATTTGCTGAACCATAGTACCGAATTTATTGCAAGATTGCCGAGCAGTACCTTAATCAGCACATTGACTCCGGTTTCAATCGTCATGCTCTCCCTAAGGTTTCCAACCTGCCTGCATATGCCTATGTAAAAGAAAAGATTCAGCATTGTGGCTGCTATTGCCTGAAAGAACGGAAAAAGAGTACCACTGACATATGCCCATGCTGTAGACGATGCACCTTGAGGTGTATTTAATCCAAAACCAAGGCTGAATCCCAACATATAATTGTATAGCTTAACTCCAAGAGTATATAAAGGTGCAAGGCCGCTTGTAATCCAGTCCATTAAACCACTCCTTTACATTATTGCTGCCAGTATCTGCGGTGCCATTGCCATTACAAAACCGCCTCCAATACGTTTGAATGCGTTTGCCTGCATTGTACCCTCAGACCCCTGAAAGGCGATGCCCCACTCTGAAATTCCCCAGAGTGTAATTATTGAACCGATGGATGAAACAATTCCACTTACAAGATTCTGCAGCGATGTAAATTTTGCTGTCACAACATTTGCTGCCTCCGCTGCGTATACCGGTGACACTTCACCTGCCATGATTACTGTAGTAATAAGCAGTGCAAGCATAACCTGGAAGAAACGTACCGCATCCACATTCTGTATTCTGTACTTTATCATTTTTATATGCCTCCCTATTTTTTCTTTTTTGCAAGTGCCACAATGCCTACTCCGATAAAGCTCAGCAGGAGCCATGAACCGAAGAATATCATTCCCATAAACTGTGCCATATCCGGCTTAAATTTAGCAAGCAGCGCCGTCAGCAATAATGCAAGCATAAATGCTGCTACAAATGTAACAATGAAACCAACTGGTATTTTCTTCTTTCTGTGCATAATAATTTTCTCCTTTTAAAAAACGCAGAGCCTCACAGCCCTGCGTTAATCATTGTTTGTAGGTAATTGGGTAACCCCCTAGTGTTTCTTCTTTGATACTGCTTTCTTCCTGAAGAATGAACAGATAACTGCCATTACTCCTGCTATTCCTGCAAGCGCATACATAACCACTGACATGTAATCACCGGTCTTTGGCTTTGGCGGAGCAATCATTGCAATGGTCTGGGCTGCATCGTTGATGTCATTGTGTGATGCAATGGCATAAGCGCCATCTGCAGTCACAACATCAAGCTGTTCAAATACTACAAGCTGCTTTCCTGTCATGCCTTTTCCATTGAATCTGAATGTCACGTCAACTACGCCCTCGGTGCCTGCCGCTGTAAACTCAGTTACTGCAGTTACTTCCTTTCCGTCAATCACAAGTGCTTTTCCTGTAGCCTTGTCCATGAGCTTTCCTGTCACTCTGTAGGTCTGTCCCTGTACCAGATTCTGGTACGCTACTGAATCTACAATAGTAACGCTGCTGTCAGCTGTTGAGCTGTGATCCTTTCGCTCACCATCGATGGCTGTTGTTCCAATCTTCGGAACATAAAGTGTCTGTGCCTCGTCTGTGATATCGGCATGTGTCGCTATGAGATTATTCTCATAGTAGACATCCTCAAACATAACAATTGTTCTTCCTGCAAGAAGGCTCGCATCAAATGTAAATACCACATCCACTTTGCCTGTTGCTTCCTTCGCAACAAACTCTGCCTCTGCCGTAACATTGTTTCCGTTTGCAATAACCGGTGCTCCGTTTGACTTGTCTACTGCAGTTCCGACTACCTTATACTTCTTTCCTGGTACCAGATTCCGGTACGATACAGTATCGACTATCTTTGCACTCTTCTCAGCATAAAACATGCTTGTGCCTGACTTTGCATCCTTTGCTGTAGTCTTAATTTGTGGCACGCAGATGGTCTGGTTCTCATCACTGTAATCTTCATGTACCGCAATGAGCACCTCTTTAACTTCACTGTTGTCGGCTGGATTGTTATTTTCATTATCTACCTCGACCTTGTTTGATGTGTTATCTGTTTTATTCTGTGTGTTTTCTGACTCAGATGCCTTCTGTGTATCATCAGGTGTCTTGTCCTTGCTTGATGTATCATCAGGATTTGCATCAGCATTATCCGCATTTTTAACTAAATAAAGCTTCTCAAACAGCACCATTGTCTTTCCGGCAAATTCCTTTGCACTGAATGTAAACTCAACATCCACAGTGCCATCTGCTGTCTCAGGTGTGAATACAGCCTCGGCCGTGATATCCCTGCCGCCATTCTGCAATGGCTTTTTAGTGTCCTTATCCATTACGGTTCCTGCAACCCTGTATGTAAGGCCCGGGATAAGGTTTTTGTATGTTACTGTATCTTTTACTTTTACATCATCCCCTGCATTTGACAGATGAATGCCTGTCACCTCATCAAGAGCCTCTGTTGCAATGGCTGGCACGTAAATGGTCTGTGCCTCGTCATTTATGTCAGCATGTACTCCTACAAGCCTGTTCTCATAACGGATTTCCTCAAACATTACAATGGTCTTTCCGGCTAAATTACTTCCGTCAAAAATGAAATCAACATCCACTTTTCCGTCTGCTGTCTCAGGTGTTATCTCAGCTTCTGAAGTTACTGCTTTTCCGTCTGCATCCTTAATCACCTTTCCGGTTTTCTTATCCACCGCTGTTCCTGTGACCTTATATGTCTTTCCAGGAATGAGATTTGTGTACTCGACAGTATCCGTGATTTTGATATCCTTCTCAGCATATGTGAGCTTCGTCTCTGTCTTTGTGTCTGTTGCTGCTGTCTTTACTGATGGAACATAGATAATCTGTGCTTCATCAGAAATATCAGCATGCACGCCAACGAGCTTATTGTTGTAGTAGATGTTTTCATACATTACTACAGTCTTTCCTGCAAGTGTGCTTCCGTCAAATACAAACTCAACATCGACTGTACCATTTGCTTTTTCTGCCTTAAATGATGCCTTTGCGGTTACATCCTTTCCTGCATCGTCCTTTAATGGCTCGCCTGTTTTCTTGTCTATTGCAGTTCCTGTGACTGTGTATTTCTCACCCGGTACCAGATTCCGGTACGCTACTGTATCAGTGATGTGTATGTCCTTCTCTGCAAGTGTGAGCTTTGTTGCTGTCTTATCATCAATGGCTGTTGTCTTTACAGATGGGATATAAATTGTCTGTCCCTTGTCATTGATATCCTCATGGGCTGCAATCTCTGCTTTTCCATAGAACATCTTTTCAAATACAACCACAGTTGTATCATCAAGACCATTTGTATTGAAATGGAAATCTACTGTTGTTTCTCCGTCAACTGTATCCGGTGTGAAATCGGCTGATGATGTAACGGCCTTGCCGTTTACTGTCACAGCCTTGCCGGTACGCTGATCCATGAGTGTTCCGGAAATGGTGTATGTCTTTCCCGGTACCAGATTCCGGTACGCTACTGTATCAGTAAGAGTCACATCACTGCCTGCCAGTGACATGTGCGAGTCAGTGTCCTTATCCTTAACACTTGTAAAAATGAGTGGAATGTGGACTGTCTGTGCCTCATCATCAATGTCTGCATGTACTGCAATAAGCTTGTCCGTATAGTAGACATTCTCGAAGAATACCACTGAACGTCCGGCCATGGCTGTTCCATCAAATGTAAACTTCACATCCACACTGCCGTCTGCTGATGCTGCAGTAAACTTAGCTGTCGATACAAGCTCGTTTCCGTCTGCGTCTGTAAGAGGCTCTCCTGTTTCCTTGTCTACAGCTGTTCCCCTGACTGTGTACTCCTTGCCCGGTACCAGATTCCGGTACGCTACTGTATCTGTGACAGAGACTTCCTTCTTTGCCTCGCTCACGTTAATCTTTGAGCTGTCATCTGTTGCAGTAGTCTGTGCTGCTGGAATGTGGATTGTCTGGCCCTCATCATTAATGTCCTTATGCTCTGCAACCTCCACATCCTCAAGTGTAAGTGTCTCATAAACTACAAAGCTCTTTCCTGCAAGTCCTGTTGTATCGAACTCAAACTTGAGCTTCTTTGTGCCCGATGCACGTCCTGCCGTGAAAGCCATCTCCTGTGTGACAGGCTCTCCGTCAACAAGCAGCTCTTTTCCTGTTTCTTTGTCCATAAGCACACCGCTTAACGTGTATGTCTCACCCTTTAAGAGGTTAGTGTATGTGACCGTATCGGTTATAACAGCCCTGCTGTCTGCAAGTGTAAGGTGATCAGCTGTCTCACTGTCTGTGGCTGTGGTATGGATTTCAGGGAAATAAATAGTCTGGTCTTTATTCTCCATATCCTCCTCTGTGGCTGCCACGTAATCGCCATATGTGAGCTTCTCGCATACAACTACTGTCTTTCCGCCAAGTGCAGATGAATCAAAGTTAAAGTGCATATCGAGCACCTTCTTTGTTCCGTCAGATGTAAATGTCTGTGAAGCTGTCACCGGATTACCGTTTACCATGACTGCTTCGCCTGTGTCCTTGTCCATGAGTGTGCCGGTAATTGTGTAATCCCTGCCTGCCATGGTGTCCGTGATTGTTACCTTATCAACGATATCAGTATCAGCCGATGGCTTGATAATCTGGTACTGTGTCTTTGCATCAGATGCCTGTGTTGTGATGACAGGTGTTGGCTCTGAATGGTTCTCGATTGTACCTATATCAACTGTAACCTTGTCTCTTCTGATAGAGAACTCGCCCTTATAGAGGATTTTTCCCCTGTTGTTATCACAAGAAAGTTCCTCAAGTGTGTAATCACCATAAGGCATTGCTCCAACCGAGTCATCGACCTTTGCACTGCCATCTGCGGAAGAAAACCACAGTCCGTCATACGCACCGCCGCCGTTTGTGTTCTTTGAGTGTGCGTTCCAGCTGCTCTCTGAGCTGAAATAACCGTTCTCATCAGTTTTGATGATGTGGCTCTCTCCGGTGCCCTTGCATGTAACCCTGAATGGAATGTCGCTCATTCTGTTCTGATTGTCTGTGTCAATCTTAGTAAGCTTGAAGTCACCACGCTTGATTTTGTCGCTTACCTTAAAGGTATTGCCACCTTTTAACGAAGCAAGATTGCCGTTCTGTGTAATCTGTGCTACATATTTGCCTGTAATCTTCTCACCTACTCCACCAACCTGAAGATATGCACCTTCAAGGCTGTAGCCTTCAGGAGCTTTTGTCTCTTCGATTGAGATTGTGCCGAGTGGTAATATTGCTGTTCCTGCGGCATTTGTGTAAAAATCATCACCTGAAATTTTACAAGTATTATTTAATCCAGCTACATATACTCCACCAATTTTAACTGTCTTGATAACCCATGTTCGTGTGGCATTTGCAGGAAGATTTCCTGCATTGTAATAGCCTGCATAATATTTAACAGTAAACTCAGCATTTTCAAGACTCGCTCCGCCCTGTACCTTGTCACCGGTCTCACTGTCTACCTTGTTGATGCTTATTCTTACAGGATCGTTTGTAGGTGTATCTGATACGCTTAGCGCTGTATTCTGTCCGTCTGTTACAGTAAATGACTGTACCGAACTATCAAGTGCATATCCTGCCGGAGCTGTAAGCTCCTTGTAGTAGTATGTTCCGGCATTCAGTGAAACAGCAGCTGCATTGCCGCCTGCATCCGTTGTCAGTGTAGTAACCTGAGCTGAACATCCTGCATCAGAATAGATTCCGTATACAGCCCCTGCAAGTGAATAACATGAGTTTCCTGATGTGATTCCTGTGTTAGCTGACGTCTTGCTTAATGAAACTGTACCTGTCGGTGTGTACTCATAACCGAGAATGTTCTGTGTCGCACTTCCTGTGGAAAGTATATATACCTTAAATGATGCAGGTGCTGTCGTCCAGCAGAGGATTGGTAATGGAGCCTGCCCATTTACCAGATCACCATTGGCATTATATCCAAGTACGTTCTGGTATACCCAGTTCTTGAATGAACTGTTACATCCATGCATAGAACCTACTTCATCGTATGACACCAAAAAAGACAACATTATGTGGCTTAATGCAATGTATCTGTCATCATTCATTGCACTTCCATCATACCATGTGGATGGGAAATTTTTGGCATCGAAGCCCGGTGCTCCCCAGCAGTAATACGCAAGATTGCGACTCTGTACTGCCTGCGTTTTGTCTCCGGCATTGCTTACATAATTCTCTACATCATAGTGCTTTTCATATGTTCCGGACTGCGGAGTCTTTTTAGACGGCTGTACACAATAAGCATAATTGCCACCTGCATACATCTTGCGTGTTTCGTATCCGGCATACTTGGCAGATTCGCTTGATACCGTCAGTTCGACCGTATCACCGGCTGCCTTGACCGGCACTGTTCCCATACCGGTTGTGATGATTGTTGGCACAGATAAGATAACTGCCATGGCCAGTGCCAACACTCTTTTAAATTTTTTCATGCGATTTGTCTCCTTAATTTATTTGCATTAAAAAAGGACTGACCGCTATGGTCAATCCCTGCTGTTATGGAGGTCCCCTCTGCATGATGTCTGTTCGTGATATAATTTTTGTCATCATGTTCTCCTGTCATGTTATTCTTTTGGCTTACAATTTGTAACAAAAAAGGAACTGCACGAGACCTCTGTACAATTCCTTTATCATCAATTATATATTACACTATCATCAAAAAGATATCTACCACCACTTACTACCACCCTATTTTGTGGCACCGCATCCGCTGCACTTCTCGCCATACACATACTCTGTATATGCCGGCTTGTCTACTACCCATACTTGGGTTGTTTCTGCATCGTGATGAATTGTTCCTACTTGCACTGGTATACAGCTGTAACTTCCATCACAAATATTTTCATGATTTAATACATTCCAATCATCAGTTCCCATATCATATCCGCATTTGTTACATACGTTATGTTCCTCATACTTTGGCTCATCATATGCAGCCTTTACCACCTTTGTCTCATAATGTCCCTGCTCCTCGTGCTGAATGGTATTGGCCACATACTTTACCCATGTATGGGTATGAGCAGCTGGCTTATTCGCTGTGCCTGATGAGCTGTCTGTACCTTTGCTGCCTGCGGCTGATGCCGGCTTGGTCTGATTTGATGCACCTGAAGACTGCGCGCTCTTTTTACCGCTGTCTGTTTTTGCAGTTGAAGCACCTGTACTTTGTGTGCTGTTGTGGTTCACGGCTGTGGAGGTACTATTCTTTGTACTGCTCTTACTGTCTGAACTGTTCTTCTTTACAGTACTGTCAGCGTTTTTACTGTCAGCAGACGATGATGCCGCAGCATCTGATGTATCTGATTTTGATGTACCGGAACCCGGTACGTTTTCACCATCATTTACTGCAGTCGTTTCTTCAGACTGCGTATCCCCTGCAGTTTCAGCTGTTCTTTCCGTGCTGTTTTGCGTATCGGATACTGTTGCTTCCTGTGTATCTGATTGTATATTGCTGCTCTTACTTCCGGCTGTTCCGCACGAAGCTGCCGAAAATACAACCGTTATCGCAAGTATTGCTGTTATGATTTTTCTCTTCATGCTGTTACCTTCCTTTCTATAAACGTGGAGCTTTTACTGCCTTCTGCGGCTTTTTTACAAGTGTTGTGCCCTGTAAGCAGTTATCCGCTATCCATTCCTTAAGTTTTACGTTATCGTTGCTCTCATAATAATCAACAAGCATCTGCTTAAATGCACCATCATATTTGACCGGGACATTGAATATGCCTCTGCCGTTTTCTATAAGTATCTTATTGGCTGCAAACGAACCGACTCTCTTATTTCCGTCCTTGAACATCTGTGTACGCATAATGTAAAGACCGATAGACAAAGCTCTGTCCGTAATGCACTCTATCCTGTTTAGTTCCTGCAGATCCCGGTATATTGTTTCTACATCCGGTATCTCTGGTCTCCAGTCTGTGCCTGATATCATGACATCATCAACACGGAGCTTTCCAAGATACTGGTAAGGCACATCAAATCTGGCTGTCAGTTCATGTATTGATTCAAGAAACACCAAATCTACAGGTTCATCCAGATGATCAAACAGATAATGCCATCCGTCCCTGAGGCAGCATACCTTGCTCATGTCGGTCGGTGTTACTTTATCTACATTTACATTATTAAGAATATCCTGTGTCTCTGCAAAGGTCACTCCTATTCCCTCAAGATTTGCCTGCTTATAGATTGAGTCTACGAGCACTCTCTTTGCACAGAATATATTTTCTTCTTTTGTCATGTTGTATATGTCTTTAATTTCTTTCATCATTTTACCTCTTTTACTGGTTATTAGTGCTTTTATCAGTGAAGTCGAAATACAGTTCATCATCTTCACTTTCAGTATTACCTCCCCAGTGATAACCTCTGTCAAAGGCTTCTTTAAAGATTTTCTGCTGGTCCTCCTGTATTATCTTTGCAGCCTCCTGTCTCATGTGCCATTTAACAACCGGTATAACTATCACAAGTGCTAATCCGATAACTAATGCTGTTGCCTTGATAATCTTATAAAATCTGCCATTATTCCCCATCTTCATCCCTTTTTGCCTCCAGTCTTTTTAATTCTACCATATATGCAAGCATTCTTTTAGTGTATACAGGACACTCACGGTCACCGGATATCCAGTGCCTTAAGGTTCCCATTGGAATACCAAATGTCTCCGAAAATTCTTTCTGTGTCATTCCCAGGGATTTTATCAGTTCCTTGAAGGATACTTTTTCTTCCTGTGCAGACATAACACTCATTTCCCGGTCTGAATATATCATCCAGTCAGTCTTTTCATTTCCCATATATATCCTCCCTTCACTTATAAAGTAATCCAATGGGGTGTTTTTGTCAAGTAAAAACGTCCCATTGGATTGTTTTTGTGAGAGTTGCACAACAAAATGCTGCTCTTTAACCGTGATCACAAAGTTATATTTGTGCAATATTTATCTTTTTTCACAATTATATAATACCACTTATTAAATATGCTATCTACCTCCATTTACCTCCACTTACTACCGGTCTTTTGTCGGCCGGAATATCTCTGAACTCCCATAAATGAGACATCCTATGATGATTTTGTAACTTTTAATGCACATCTTCTAAGCAAATAACTTTTACAATTTTATTTAACGTTATTTTTCAAAATCCATATTTATCACAAGCAAAGAAATGAAATTAAAAAAAATCATACTCTATGCAAATAAATAGCAGAAAGGAGAAGTAACACTATGTCAGACATAATTTTTAGGATTTTGACTCATTTGATATTGAAATGTATGATAAGCAAAGTTATCAGAAATATCAAGACATATTTCTTAGACGATTATGATATCGTCTTAACTGTTGAAGTACACATACGCAATATTACTCTTACATTCCGCATTAAACTGTAGCTATGCTACACAAACTCATTCGTAAATTAATAAGCTACTTGTTTAATAAATGGCTTGTCTTTTCCCTTTTAATTTTTCTTTTTCATTAATGGGACCTGTAAGAGTTTCAGCCGGTTATACGATAACATGCATCATTTAATCCGGAGCGCAGCTCCCGCAAGTCCCATATATGGGAAAAGATAAGAATTAATTCCAGTAAAAGAAAAGGTAAGATATAAGAATGTATATAAAAGCGTTTAAATATATGCCCTTTATGCCTTAAACACTGCATTTGAGCTTATCTGGTGCCGGCGTTCTTTTGGACTGGTATATGCCATATATATCTGCATTTATGGACTGGTTTTCCGGCATATGACATATATATCGCTTTTTTTGGACTGCTTTAAAAATATATCCGTATTTTTGGACTGATATGTTCAGGGCTGCCGTGACATGCATGTCATCCGGTCTTTCCGGAAATGTTTTTATTCATTTTTGAAGTATTTTTTGGATTTTATGCGTTTTAAAATGCAAATGTGCATGTTTATGTGAACGTTTACGAGGCCTGCGTCATCCGACCCAGGCTGTTTGCCATATTTATATTGTTGAATTGAGAAGCAGACTCTCCAGCTCTCCATAATCATTGTCACGCTGGCTGAAGCTGTTGAATCTGTTTGATTTGCTGTTTGATTTCACAGACTGTGTTTCCGGCACATCCTTTAAGCCTTCCAGAATGGCTTTTAAATGATGATGTACTGTCGGGGCAGACAGAGATCTGTCTCTCCATTTATGTCCGCTTATACTGTTATGTATTGCTGCTGAAAGGTATGTTTTTACATCGGCATGTTTTTTTGCAAATGCTGAAGCATACTGATACATAAGAAAAACTGTATCATCAAAGCCTGTTTTGTCATACTTGATGTTATCTCTGTTTAAATCCATTCTGACTGACTGCTCATTATACATGTCCTGGTCATATCTGTGGCCTTCCTGGCCTTTAGCGGGCTTTTTAAAACATATCCTTGATGTTATGCGGTAAAAACCATCCTTGATTCCTATGCTGAAAAATCCGCATACCTTGGACAGTGAATGTATATAGCCTCTGACTGTTCTGTCAGTTACCCCAAGCGTTTTATCCCATGCTTCATAAAATGCCCTGACGCCATGCTTGTAGCCTTTTCCCGTCTCAAAGCTTCTCTTCCTAAATTCAAGGGCCAGATACTTCTCCTTAGCTTTCAATGACTTGAACTCGCCTGAACGGAACACCGGGCTTGCCAGGTCAACATATCCCTCATTCCGGTATGTAGCCTCGCTGCTTCCTTTCCATGGATATGCATTATCGTTTACAGTAATATCATAATCACTTGTAGTGCCTGCGTCATTCTGGTTGCGTCTAAAAGTCACAATTCCCTTATCAGCAAGGCCATACAGCGCATTATAAAAAGACTGCTTACATCTGTCATACTCATCGCAGTAGTCTTTGTAGTATGCCCCATACATGGTTCCACTGGCCTCATCAGAATGCTGCACTGCCCATACCAGCAGATCCATTTCACTGTTGCTTACATTATGAAGTTTTTCAAGTATTCTGTACTTAAGCTTCATCGGTTCCTCTTTGTTACTTCATTTTCTAACTGTTTTTTGTAATTCCATTCAGACCTTTTCAGTCTTTCATTATCTGTTACGATTCTTATGTTATTTACGGCATCAGGATATTTTTTGAGCTGTGTACATACCTGCACCCATTCAGTCCATATCCATTTAGGTATAATTCTTACATTCACTTCTTTTTCTCCTCTGAAAGCTGATGTATCCATTTAAGCTGCTCTGCATCATCCTTCTCACGGTCTGTGGAAGCTGCCATACAGCATAACATCATTCCAGTGCCAACCAATATCCCTAAAGCAGTGCCAACCAATATCCCTAAAATAATAATAATAATAAAACTCTCAATTATATAGTGCATTGCTTATCTCCTCCTTTACATGCCGCACAGCTCATCACAGTTTTTACTGTAATTCCAGTCTTCAGACTCATCGTCAAACCAGTGGAATGAGCATCCTAATCTGCCATCTACATCCACTGCTCCGTAAAACATGCATCCGCTGCATAGTCCTTCTGCTTCATAATCCTGTAATGTTAATTTCTCCGTATTATCTCCGTCCATATTACTGCTCCTTATGTTAATATTATTTTAGTTTATACATTTACCCCCATCTCACAAAATGGGATTTAAACAGTCTGTCTGAAAGAACTAATTTTATTCTGCTGTCTGTCAGTGTTGTCCTTTCTCTTCCGCCTTCAACTGCATACCATAATGTTCCCTTATGCACAAGCATGCTCCCACACCCACTGTACGCAGGCGGCTTTATCTCAAAAGTCTTTGTGCATTCATACATTTTCATGTTCCCACCTTCCTTCTGACTCTTAATTATGTAGTGTATTGCTTATCTACTCCTTATAACTATCTGCTTCGGTCTTGTCCCGTTTTTCGATAAAATCCTCACACTCTTGAGCAATCCCTTTAATGGTCTATATTTACACAAATGTGAGTATATATAGTGTGAAAGTCGTTCTATATCATTTTGGGCGGCAAGCTGCTCTATGATATCAGATACATCATCATAACAGCTTGCATAGCCGTACGACTTCATGTCGTCTGCCATGCCACATTTTCTCACAAATGCATCAAACCTTTTCTGCAGTTCTTTTTTCAGTTTTTTTTCATTAATCATGTCACTTTTCCCTTTCCTGCCGGTTGTTTTTTTTCTTTATGCGCCATGAATATACTCATTCCAAGTCCTGCTACTGCTATAGAATGTGATCATTCATTAGCAATTTGTCGATGAACGCATTACCGGAAAACAATACATTCCAATAATTTTGACATACTTATGCCTATATAATACAGCATTAATTAAACTGATCTCATTGTCCGTTATTGAGTCTGAATTACAGGAAATCTTATTACATAAAGATGCTATATTATCATCAGTACAATTAACCTCAACTACACGATATTCATTTTCTCTATATTGCATCGCCTTTTTTAAACTATTCATATTATGTAATCTAATATCTTCTGACAACGACTTGATCCAATAAATAAGTTTTTTCTGTTCAGCCACATTCATATTTGCAATATCAAATGAAGACTTGATTGGATAATATTTTTTATACATTTTTGAATTGAACATATTTCTTATATCTCCTTATCTGATTTTTTTATAAAGTTGTAATTTCAAAACTACTCATTTTCCTATGATGGTGTATATAGCATGAGCTGTCAGAGTAATCGCAACACCTTTTAGAGAATGTTGCAGTTACTTTGATGATTACTTATAAGAGAAGGTCTTAAAAAAAATCCAAATCAGTTAAAATTTAGCTCTTTCATTCTTTCATGAATTAAAGTAATACCTATGGAATCATAGTTACCATGAATCGTAACTGTTTCGGTTAAGATGTCAAACAATATATCATGTTCCCATTCAACCATGTCATTTTCTACTTCTACAGAAGACGGATATACATATTGGTTTTCTATGTGAATCGGAGCATATCTATATGAATCTTCATCTTTATAAATTAAATAAAGACCATATTTTTCAAAAAGTATTTTTTCTGTTTTTGTTGGATTTTCATTAATATATTTCATCGGCTATTTTCCCCCCTAAATCCTTATTCATCGACTTATACTATCTAATGCTCCTTTAACAGAAATAGATGATTCAACTTCTATAATTGCCACCTCTCCATCTCGTACATTTGAAAACATAGACCATTCTGTTCCATCTTCTCCTACTTTTACTACGTTAACTTTTCCATTTTCGTTATATATTTTTATTTTCATTTTAGATTCCTCCGTAAATTCTTAGTTAGTTAAAATATTCTTTTTTCCAAACACTCTATGTATTTTCAAAACATAGTATTTACAATCTTTCTCTGCGCCCCAATCTTCTTTACCATACCCCTCGCTTATTGTACATTCGGCGGTAAACTCTGGCTTATCATTTCCATAACCATTACGGAAAATAATATTTTTCGGCTGATTATTCCACACTATCGTAGGTGTATCAAGAGAAAAATCGTAGTGTTTACCAAAATAATTTTCAAATCTCTTTTCCCAATAAGGTTTGATTTCCCGATATTCTTCGGTTTTAACACCCGACAATTCCATATCGAACCATTTCTTTTTTAAGGTCAAAACCAAATCGCTGTTATGATTATATTTGTATCTGCAATGTGGCGAACAGAACAGTTGGTCTGACCGATTTGTATAAAAATGACAACCACAAGCAAAACAAGTTTTTCTCATTATTGTCCTTTCCGCTATTCAGCTAAATTCTTATTTAATATCATCAAATTCAGTCTTTCATTTTAGCTATAACAGAATTATCTTGTTTCACCAACATTTATTCCTTTACTTCTGATATATGTTATCCATTCTGGATAATATTCATTATTTCCAAATAACTGTATATCATTGATATAAATTCTATATGCCATATTAACTCCTATTCTTATTCACATTTCTAATATACATATTCTTTATCCAGCCATTTTTTGAGTTGGTCAAAAGATTCAAATTTTGGTAAATTCCATAGTTTCAATGCTAATTGATTATTATCTTCCAAATTTCGGATGCTATCAGCGTTCGTAAATTTTTTTTTCAAGTATTTTTTTTATGTCTCTTTGAAATTGCTGATAATCTCTATTTGCTTCAAATTCTGTATTTATAAATTGCATATAAATGTCTCCCGTTTTCTAATTCTATAGATTATTATTCCACATCATATAACTTAACTGTTCCATCTGAATTGTAGATTGGTGAGATTCCAAATTGATATCCAGACCTTTTTACAAAGTACATTACTCCTGTATTTCTATCATAAGCAACCTCTACAATTCCAAAAACGGTAGAATCTTCAGAAACGACTACCAAGTCAATATATTTGTTAATATCACTTCCTGACAGTTCAATATTACTCTGATAAGAAGAATAACCTGTTACTCCAAAACACAATGCTAAACTTAAAGTAAGGGCTAAAATTTTCTTCTTCATATTTTTTTCTCCTTCGTTTTGTCATTTATTTTCAGTTTTAATTTTGCTTTGAATATTTCGCTAAGCAATAGCTGTTGTATGTCAAATACCCCATCTTCCCATTTGATAAGTTCTCCGGATTCATCCATTTTAGTTTCCCTAGTTTCCCCATTATCCATTACGCTTACCATTTTAAACAAACCTATATTGTTAGTCCTTATTGCCCACAATCTGGCTGAGTTCACCACAATTTCAGAATATGTGATAATTTTCAAGTCACTGTTTTTGGTATGGCAGGTATCACATAATTCCATGACCTTTTCGGATAAATCATAATTGTGGAGTATTTCTGCTTCCGGGTACTGAATACAATCATTGAGGTTTAGCTGCTGTAAGGCCTTTTGAATGTCTGCATTTCTTTGACCGGATATGATTATAATTCTCAATGTTTTTTCTCCCTTATTTTAGTATTTCTTTTACTTTTCTTAACTGTTCCAAGCTGTATTTTTCTGCATGGGCTATAGATAAAGTTCCAAGCCAAATAGCTAAGTTATATTTTTCAATATAGTTTTCAGCGTCTTTTCTTGTTTTGAATAAAAGATGTGATTCTCCATATGTTGCTCTTTCAAGCAAGTATTCTGAATTATGATCAGCATATTTTTGTGCCCAAGATCCGTTTCCTGTGGTGACATAAACTCGACCAACAGAACTTACTGTCTGTTCTATTATGTCAGGTTCTTTGAGTCTCCCTACTATATTCATGGTTACAGAAAATACCGTGTCTCCTTTTTTGAAATCTTTGATAGTTAGCATGATTTGATTCCTTTCTATTCTCCTTTTTTAATTGATATTTACAGATTTAATATGTAAGAAATGTACCAAAAATAAAAAAGACCAAAATCAAAAAGATTCTGGTCTTAATGCTATTAACGTTTGTATTCAATCCAATGATCACCGAATCTAACGCGGATTTTGATAGGTACCCCAGATTTTGCTTTTTCTTTATCAGCATAGTCCGTATGACAAATTTCGCATGTATACAATGTTCTTGTTTTCATATTTTTTATTCTCCTTTTCTGTTCCAGTTTTTATCTGTATGGATTACTTCGATATTATCTGCATCAAGCTGATCGTCATTGAGCAGCACAACTATTTTTCCATTTTGTTCCTCTATAGAAATACAATTGTATTTGCCACGTATGCCACAGGCAATTCCTGTACTATGTGGCCAAGCTCCAACTGTGCCAGCATTTGTTTTTCTTAATGTTGCCATCTATTTTTCCCCTTTAATATCCCATGTTTTCCAGTTGCTCCATCGTATCCGCAGAAGCGGCAATGGTAAGCGCCGTAATGGAATCCTGTTCCGCATTAAGCTCTTTGCATAATGAACCAAAAAGGGTTTCCAGTTCAATTGTGCCGGCTTTTGTGAGTGGGTTATTAGTAATTGTCAGTTGCGTTTCATCATCTTTCCCTTCATTGTTTATAAAATTCACGGTGATGCAGGAGTATTTTTTTGATACGGTTTACTTCAGAACACAGTTTATTTGCTTTGATAATTTCCCTGATTTTCATATTTTTCCTTTCTTCTCATGGATATTAGCCCACAAAAATGCGGGCTAATGGTTTTTACATGGAAATATTTTTTCTGTAATATTTTAATTCACCATCTTCAGAAATAAGGCTTGCACGAATGGCAATATCTAAATCATTTACATCTGAAGACATATAATCCTGGTTTGCTTTTTTTAACATTTCAGCAGTATTTTTGAGATATGTTCTCAGATGAGTGTTTAAATTTTCAAATTCAGCACTATTGATTGCGCCCTCAAAGTTCTTCAGGTTTAAATAGCCATTGAATTTTTCAATGGAATTTTCAATCCGGAATTCAATATTGCCTATGCCTTCCGGATAATTGGTCTTTTTAAAGACCATGATGTTTTGCAGCATTTTGATCTGGGAAAGTATTTCAGCCCATATTTGCGCATAATCATCCGGGCATGTACGAATAAAAGACAGGATTTGCTGTTGGTATAAGACTAAACCAGAAACATCTGCTGGTGTTCCTGATGCAGCCTTTACATCTTTTTTCTTTTTTGGCAGTTGGCTTCCACTACATACCTGGTCTATATCTGTATGGATAAAACCAATGAGCTTTTCCATGGCGGCCATCAGTTCTGGCAATGATTCATGGGAATAATAATTCCTGTATATGAGGAAAATACTATACTTCATGCATTTTGGCGACATGCCTTGTTTTTCATATAGTCCTTTAATGCATTTTTCCCATGCTACTGAGCCTTTTTTTAATATTTCCTTGTTCGTGATCTTTGTTGGTAAAAGTTCATCTAATTCAGGACAGAAAAAATCATCATAACAAATGTTTTTGATGCCAGCCTGCAATAAAGAGATTTTTAGGGAAATCTCATTATCTTCAACGTGCAATTGATTATATCGTTTTTTTTCTTTATTTAACGTGTGAAGCAATAACTTCCTTACACCGCATAATTTTATAATATTTCTACCGTCCTCATAGAATAGAAACAGAAGTGGTGGCATAATTGCAACGGAAATTATAATCAATAAGCAAAATAATATTGTAATAAACACAGCATCAAATGAATCTTCCGTATTTTGCTTTTCGTCAGTATTTTTATTTTCAGATTCCGCTTGCATTTGACTTTCAAGTAATTCTAATTTTTCTTCGAATTCTGACAATGTTAAGTCCTTCTCTTCTGTCATTATATTGGCAGATTCTGAAGTATTCGTGTCTGAATTTACGTCAGACTGTGTACTTGCAATTATGTTGACACCAATATTGGCTATCGATATGGCTAAAAAAATTGTCATAATGCTTGCAATCATTTTTTTGAAACATATTTCATTGTCCATATTTTTTCCTCATCGTTTTATTATGTTTAATAAATATTTTTCGTTTTAAAAGGAACAGCATTTCTTGTTCTCAATATATTAAGTTGTTCACTGACATAAGAACACATCTTAGATGCGGCATTACATTCATTACCGAAAGAATCGCTTACATAATCCATATCTTCTAAAGGCAAAGATTCGAAAATGCATTCGGCAATAATTTGGTTAGCCTTTTCTTTATAGGTTTCCTTAATTTCTTTGGTCCCGCCAGAATAATATGCAGTAACAATATCCTCTATTTTGGGGGGAGGGTAGTTATTGATATTGACAGCTTTTGCACAGAATACATACTCATCCGGCGCAGTTAGCCTTACCTCCGCATAACTGAAACAAACATCAGAAAGCTTGCGGAACATACACTGCAAATCCCCATCAGTCCACTCAATTCCCGGTAACGATAAATTACCATTCATTTTTCATTCTCCTTTTTGTTTTTATTTATTTATGCATACAATATGTCAGACGATATTAAAAATGAAAAAAGAACCGGATCTGTAAAATTTCCGGTTCTTTTTAAAATTATTATTGCATATGAAG
>ENA-OXQR01000106-OXQR01000106.1-human-gut-metagenome-genome-assembly--contig:-NODE-106-length-42242-cov-19.8808_pt1 | contig 42242 bp, 43 predicted proteins | sample MGYA00249587_ERZ652573 | MGnify/ENA primary metagenome ERZ652573 (study PRJEB26925, sample SAMN05826651) | human gut metagenome | biome: ENVO:2100002; feature: ENVO:00000062; material: ENVO:00002003...
CTCGTGGGCTCGGAGATGTGTATAAGAGACAGCTCCCTCGGGAGGGGCTTATCGCGTCGCGTCCGGGTTATCGACAGGAAATGCTTTCCATATAGGACTGGAGGATAATCGTCGCGGAAATCTTATCCACCAACGCCTTGTCGCGGCGGGCCATCCTGCCGATGCCGCTTTCGAGCATCGTGCGGTGGGCCATCACCGAAGTAAAGCGTTCGTCGTAGAAAACCACCTCCTTGTCGGGCCACGCCCGCCGCAGGCGGCCGGCCAGCGGCTCGATGAATCGCCACGTCTCGGAGGGCGTGCCGTCCATCCGCGAAGGCTTCCCCACGACTATCGTACTAACGTCCTCCCGGGCGAAATATTTTGCCAGCCAGGCCTCCAGCCCCTTCGTCTCGACCGTCTCCAGCCCTCCGGCGATCAGGCGCAGGGGATCGCTCACGGCGATTCCCGTGCGCCGGGTCCCGTAGTCTATGGCAAGAATGCGTCCCAAATCAGAGGTTCAGCGTCCTGAACAACTTGCGGTAGGAGCACTCCTCGTCGACCATCGCGTGCAGCGACTCGATCTTGACGCGCTCCTGGGCCATCGTATCGCGGTGGCGGATCGTCACGGTCCCGTCCTCCAGCGTCTGGCCGTCGACCGTCACGCAGAACGGCGTACCGACGGCATCCTGACGGCGGTAACGCTTGCCGACGGAGTCTTTCTCGTCGTAAACGACATTGTAATCGTATTTCAGCAGGTCGACGATCTTCTGCGCCACTTCGGGCATGCCGTCCTTCTTCACCAGCGGCAGCACGGCCACCTTGACCGGAGCCAATGCGGGCGGGAATTTCAGCACGACGCGCGAATCGCCGCCTTCGAGCGTCTGCTCGGTATAGGCCGCCGACATCACCTGCAGGAACATGCGGTCCACGCCGATCGACGTCTCGACCACATAGGGTACATAGCTTTCACCCGTCTCCGGATCGAAGTACTGCAACTTCTTGCCCGAAAACTTCTGGTGGCTGCCCAGGTCGAAGTCCGTGCGCGAGTGGATGCCCTCGACCTCCTTGAACCCGAACGGGAAGTTGTATTCGATGTCCGTCGCGGCGTTGGCGTAGTGGGCCAGTTTGTCGTGGTCGTGGAAGCGGTAGTCATCGTCGCCGAAGCCCAGCGCACGGTGCCAGGCCATGCGGGTGTTCTTCCACTCGTTCCACCACTTCATTTCGGTTCCGGGGCGCACGAAGAACTGCATCTCCATCTGCTCGAACTCGCGCATGCGGAAGATGAACTGACGGGCCACAATCTCGTTGCGGAAGGCCTTGCCGATCTGCGCAATGCCGAACGGGATTTTCATGCGCCCGGTTTTCTGGACGTTCAGGAAGTTGACGAAGATACCCTGCGCCGTCTCGGGACGCAGGTAGATGGTATTGGCGCCTTCGGCCGTAGAACCCATCTGGGTCGAAAACATCAGGTTGAACTGCCGCACCTCGGTCCAGTTGCGTGTGCCGGAGATCGGGCAGGCGATCTCGCAGTCGACGATGATCTGGCGCAGCTCCGCAAGGTCGTTGGCGTTCAGCGCATCGGCGAAACGCTTGTGCACCTCGTCGCGTTTGACCGCGGTCTCCGCCACGCGCGGCGACGTTTCGCGGTATTTGGCCTCGTCGAACGACTCGCCGAAGCGCTTGCGGGCCTTCTCGACCTCTTTTTCGATCTTTTCATCCTGTTTGGCCAGCCAGTCCTCGATCAGCACGTCGGCGCGGTAACGCTTCTTCGAATCCTTGTTGTCGATCAGCGGGTCGTTGAAGGCCGACACATGGCCCGAGGCCTCCCACGTCTTGGGATGCATGAAGATCGCGGCGTCGATGCCGACGATGTTCTCGTGCAGTTTGACCATCGAATCCCACCAATATCGCTTGATGTTGTTCTTCAACTCCACGCCGTTCTGACCGTAGTCGTACACGGCTCCCAGACCGTCGTAGATTTCGCTCGAAGGAAACACGAATCCGTACTCCTTGCAGTGCGCTACCAGCTTTTTGAAAAGTTCTTCCTGAGTCATCGTATTCTCTGTTGTTTACTGTTTTTCCAAATGACAAAAATACAAAATAAATGACAACAAGGGTCTTCGATCGGGATTTTATTTCTATATTTGTATCGGCAGCCTGCGAGGGCCGCCGACATACGACAATAAAAAGCGCATCGGCTTTTTTCTTACGGGTGAAAATTGGACACTTTCACAGAACGATAAGGAACAAAGGTGATGCCTTCGCTGTTTTCAGCGCGGGCATATTTCCCTATCCTACCGTTCGGGTCGTCCAATACCTCACCTGTGGATACGAAATCTTGCCTGCGCCTTTTGTTTACCGGGACGGGAACAACCCTTTAAACAAAATAAACGAAATGAAAACAGCAAAATTCTTCATGGCGTTCATCGCCGCCGCGCTGCTCGCGTCATGCAGCGACGACAAGGATTACTCGGGCGATTTCGGGCAGATCAAGGTTCCGGACACGCGCCAGTTGGAACAGACGGTCTCCGCCGACGACACGCAGAGCGCACGGGGCGTGACCTTCACCACCGAAGGGGCATGGACCTCGACGATCGCCGAGACCCGCGCCGAAGCGCCCGCCTGGATTTCGATTTCGCCCGACCGCGGCGATGCGGCAGGCAGCTACACGCTGAAAATCACCCTCGAACCCAACACGTCGGGAGCGTCGCGCACGGCGACAATCGTCATCACGTGCGGCACGTCGAAGATCGAGATCACCGTCACGCAGGAGGGCGCGGACGACCCCATCGAATCGACACCGGCCAACCGGATAATGCGCATCGACAGCCGCCAGCAGACAATCCGAAACAGCGGCGATTCGGACCCGGAACGATGGACTTCGACCAGCCGCTTCACATACGACGATGCCGGACGCCTCACGTGTTACGAATGGGACGACACCCCGGAGAACTCGGCCGACGCCATGGATGAGGTCCTCCGGATCAGCTATCCCGACGCCAAGACCCTGAAACTGTCCGCCGAAACGACAGAATCGCCCGAAAAGGGATCGTACACCGTTACGCTCGACGATGCAGGGCGCGCCGTCGCCGCACGCAGCGACAACGGTCCCGAACGCTGGACCTTCGCCTACGACGGCAACGGATGCTGCAAGGAGTGCACATACAGCGGCGACGAATATCACTACTACCCGCGCACGGTCTGCCGCTGGACCGGCAACGACCTCACCGGTCTCGACATCTACCAGGGCAAGGAGGTCGATTTCAGCTACGAATTCGAATACCACGCCGACCGGCCCAACACGCCCGCATTGTGCAACCTCGACCTCAACGCGCTCCTGTTCGACGTATGTCCCGACATCGAGGACGCCGATTTCTTCATGGGGTCGGTACTCTCCGGAATCGGACGGCTGGGCAACCGCAGCGCCCATCTGACGAACACGAACCCGGACGAGAGCGTGTTCTCGGTCGAGTCATTACCCGACGGATCGTTTATCAGTTTCAGAGTCCTGAACGAGCAGATCGAATGGAAGCAAGTTGGCGGACGGGTTACCGAGGCTATCTGGATTCAGGAGGTGGAGTGTTTCCAGGAAAAAGACGGCAAGGAGACAGTCATCCCCGAACGAGGCTACACAGAAATCGAAACGCACCAGATCTTCTATTGACGGGCTTTTCTCCCAAAAACCGAACGGCGGTCCGATAAGGACCGCCGTTCATTTTACCTGCCGGAACCCTTACCGCCCCATCAGCCCCTCGCGCAGGAACGAGAAATCGCCGTCGCGGGCGATGATGATGTGGTCCAGCAGCCGGATGTCGAACAACGCCGCGGCGCGCGCCACACGTTCGGTCAGCGTCTTGTCCTGCCCGCTCGCCTCGGGCGTTCCCGAAGGGTGGTTGTGCACCAGAATCAGCTGCGTGGCGAGCAGTTCCAACGCCCGTTTGACGATCAGCCGGTGGTCGACGACCGTGCCGGTCACCCCGCCCTGACTGATGCGGTAACGCTCGATAACCCGGTTCGACGAGGTGAGGTAGACGACCCAGCACTCCTCGTGGGAGAGGCGTTCCAGCTGCGGCCGGAACAGCCGCACCACATCGTCGCCCGTATTGATGAAATCGCTCCCGGAACCCCCGGAAGCGACAGCCCGCCGTCCGAATTCCGCCGCGGCCAACAGCATCCGCGCCCGTTTCAGGCCCAGTCCCCCGACCATGCGCAGGCGGGCTTCGGGCTGGTCGCCGATACGCGCCAGCGAACCGTCGTAAGCCGACAGCACCACTTCGGCCAACTGTTCGTCGTCGGTGAGCAGGGCAAGCAGCTCGCGGTCGCTCAAGGCCTCCACGCCCCGCGACGCCATTTTATCGAGGATATTCTTCATAAAAGCAGAAAGTGACTATATACGAATTCATACCGTTTTCATCCCGGCAAGCCGGTACAGCCGCCTGCGGAGGGTGTTTGAAACCGGGTCCGAATCCCCATCTGCCGGGCGGGCGCAGAACAGGACCGGAAATGCAACGGATTGCCACCGCCCTCTAAAACCCGCTTCCTGAACGGGTGCCTTCCAGACGGTCGACCTTGTCCAGCAGCGAAGCGCACTGCTCGTCGCTCATGTACTGCGACACGGAGAACGCCGCACGCTGTTCGGCCTCCTTCTTCGAATCCCCGGCTCCGTGGCCGACCTCCATGCCGTCGACCAGCACCGTGCAATAGAAAACCGGATGGTTCGAAGCGTATTCCTTGTCGTGCTCCGTGCGGAACTCGACCTGGTGGCGGTTCTTCTGGCTCCACTCGATCAGGCGGCTCTTGAAATCGCTCTCCGACTCGGTCAGTTCTTCCAGATTCAGGAAACGGAAATAAATGTTATTGATCAACAGCCGGTTGACGAACTCGTACCCCTGATCGAGGTAAACCGCCCCCATCATCGCCTCGAAGGCGTCGCCGTAGATATGCTTCTGGGTAATGCCCGTGCCGCCGTTCGAAATCACGTGGACATCCAGACCGAGGTTCACGGCCAGCGCGTTGAGCGACTGCCGCGAGACGATCTTCGACCGCAGCTGGGTCATGAAACCCTCGTCGCGGTCGGGGTATTCGATGAACAGATAGTCCGAAGTCACGGCCTCGATCACAGCGTCGCCCAGATATTCCAGACGTTCGTTGTTGATCGCGCGGCCGTCCTCCAAAACCAAAGAAGCTGACTTGTGAATCAAAGCCAGCTTGTAGAGTTCGACGTTGTGCGGAATGAATCCGAACAGATCGTCGACAATTCTGTAATATGCCCGGTCACGCCCGAAATTCCGTCGGATAGGACGCAGTAAAAAGTCAATCACGGCGCGGACGTTACAGGGATCAGAGTTTGCGGAAAATAACCGTCGAGTTGTGACCGCCGAATCCGAACGTATTGCTCAACGCACACTTCACGTCGCGCTTCTGCGCCACGTTAAGCGTCAGATTCAGTTTTTCGTCGATCTCGGGATCGCGGTTTTCGCAGTTGATCGTGGGGGGAACCACGCCGTGCGTCAGCGCGAAAATGCACGCCAGAGCCTCCACGGCGCCGGCAGCGCCCAGCAGGTGTCCCGTCATTGATTTGGTCGAGGAGATGTTGACGTTGTAAACATGGTCGCCCAGAACGCCTGCCACGGCCTTCAGCTCGGGAATGTCGCCCGCGGGGGTCGAAGTTCCGTGCACGTTCACATAGTCGATATCCTCGGGAGCGATGCCCGCGTCCTTGATGGCGTCGCGCATCGCCTTCATGGCGCCCTTGCCCTCGGGATGGGGAGCCGTGAAGTGGTAAGCGTCGGCCGAAGCGCCTCCGCCTACGACCTCGCAATAGATCTTCGCGCCGCGCGCCTTGGCATGCTCGTACTCCTCCAGGATCAGCGCACCGGCGCCCTCGCCGATCACGAAGCCGTCGCGGTCCTTATCGAAGGGGCGCGAAGCGTGCTGCGGATCGTCGTTGCGCGTCGAAAGCGCCTGCATGGAGTTGAATCCGCCGACCGAAGGCTCGTTGACCGCAGCCTCCGAACCGCCGGCCACCATGACGTCGGCCTTGCCGTAACGGATGGCGTCGAAAGCGGCCGTGATGCCGTGGTTCGACGAAGCGCACGCCGACACCGTACAGTAGTTCGGACCCATGAAGCCGTACTTCATGGAGATGAAACCGGCTGCGATATCGGAAATCATGCGGGGAATAAAAAACGGGCTAAACCGCGGGGTTCCATCCCCGGCGGCCCAGCCCAGACACTCATCGAAGAAAGATTTGATTCCTCCGATGCCCGAACTCCAGATAACGCCCACCTGCTCCTTGTCGACCTTCTCGAGATCGAGGGCAGAATCCTCCACGGCCTGCGTGGCCGCGATCAAAGCATATTGTGTAAAGAGGTCGTACTTACGCACCTCCTTACGGTCGAAATACTGGGTCGGATCGTAATTCTTTACTTCACAAGCGAACTTGGTCTTAAATTTTTCGGCATCGAAATGAGTAATGGGTGCGGCACCGCTGACTCCCTTCTCCAGATTCGAAAAATACTCCTCTATACTATTACCGAGCGGGTTTATCGTACCGATGCCCGTAACAACTACTCTTCTTCCTGTCATAAATTTAAGGCTTTATCAGCCGTGAAACGTTGTTTAAGGGAAATTATTTCTTGTGTTCCTCGATATACGAGATCGCGTCGCCGACGGTAGCGATCTTTTCAGCGTCCTCATCCGGGATCTGGATATCGAAAGCCTTCTCGAACTCCATGATCAGCTCTACAGTGTCGAGCGAGTCTGCGCCCAGGTGGTTGGTGAAGCTTGCTTCGGGGACTACCTCCGACTCCTTGACACCCAGTTTGTCGACGATGATCTCGACAACTTTTGATTGAACTTCTGACATAATTTTAATTTTTTAGTTAAACAATTATTTGGAAATAGTTCTTTTACATTTCCAGAGCAATTTTGCGCAAAAGTAACACTTTTTTTATTACTTTTGACAAAACGGCCTGTTTTTTTATTCACAACTTTTTCGACATTTAGCACAAAAATTTAATTAATACATTCAAAACCACAACCTTATGAAATTGCTTCTGATCTCGAATTCGACCAATGCCGGCGAGGAATACCTGCGCTATCCGCTGCCAGAGATAGGGCGTTTTCTCGACGGGGTGCGCGAAATCGTCTTCGTTCCCTACGCGGCCGTCACGTTCTCCTACGCCGATTACGAAAAAAAGGTGCAGGCGCGTTTCGCCGAACTGGGCATCCGCGTGCGTTCGGTCCACCGGGCCAAGGACCCCGCCGCCCTCGTCCGCGGGGCCGAAGCGATCTGCGTCGGGGGCGGCAACACGTTCGCCCTGGCCAAAAAGATGCAGCAGCAGGGGCTTATGACGGCCATCCTCCGCAAAATCAAGGCCGGAACGCCCTACGTGGGCTGGTCGGCAGGCAGCAACGTCTGCTGCCCGACGATCTCGACAACAAACGACATGCCCATCGTGGAACCGGAGTCGTTCAAAGCCATCGGAGCGGTCAAATTCCAGATCAACCCCCACTACCTCGACGCCAACCCCGCGGGGCACGCCGGGGAGACCCGCGAACAGCGCATCCTGGAGTATATCGAGGCCAATCCGCGCCGTTGGGTGGCCGGACTGCGCGAAGGCTGCATGCTGCGCTGCGAGGACGGGAAACTGGAGCTGATCGGCCGACGCCCGATGCGGATGTTCCGCAAAGGAGTCGAAACCTTCGAGGTCGAACCGGGCGGCGACCTGTCTTTTTTATTATAAATAGGTATATCGTTTTATGAAAGTACTGATTGCGGGTCTGGGCCTTATCGGAGGCTCGTTCGCCCTGGCCCTTCGCGACCACGGCATCGCAGAGGAGATACTCGGGGTCGAAAGCTCCGAAGAACACGCTGCCGAGGCGTTGCAGCTGGGCCTTGCGGACCGGATCGTGAGTTTCGAGGAGGGTGTTCCGGAAGCCGATCTCGTGGTGCTGGCCACCCCCGTCGACACCATCCCGCTGATGGCTGTCAAGGCGCTCAACCGCGCGGGCGGCAGGCAGGTGGTGATGGACATGGGTTCGATCAAGGGCGAGTTGTGCGAGGTGATCTCGATGCACGCCCGCCGCGGACGCTTCGTCGCCGCGCACCCGATGTGGGGTACGGAGTACAGCGGTCCGAAAGCCGCCCAGCGGGGCGCGTTCACGGGCCGCAGCGTCGTGCTGTGCGACACGGTGCGGAGCGACAAGGACGCCCTGGCCACGGTCGAAGGCATCTTCCGCACGCTGGGCAGTCCGGCCGTCTACATGGACCCCGAAGAGCACGACCTGCACGCGGCCTATGTCTCGCACATCTCGCACGTCACCTCGTTCGCGCTGGCGCTCACGGTGCTCGAAAAGGAGCGCGAGGAGCGTCACATCTTCGACCTGGCGGGCGGCGGTTTCGAGAGCACGGTGCGCCTGGCCAAGAGTTCGGCGGCAACGTGGGTCCCGATCCTGTTGCGCAACAAATACAACGTGCTGGACGTGCTGCGCGAACACATACACCAGTTGCAGATCATGCGCCGGATGCTCGAACGCGACGACGCCGAGGGGCTGAAAAACGCCATGGAGCGCGCCAACACCATCCAACGCATCATCCACTGATGACCGCGGCAGCCGAAACGGGCCGGGCCGGCGAACGCGCCGCGACGGAATACCTCCGACGTGCGGGGTACGAAATCTGCGCGCTCAACTGGCGGCAGGGCCGTTACGAGCTGGACATCGTGGCCTGCCGGGAAGGCGTGCTGCATTTCGTGGAGGTCAAGACCCGGCGCTCCGGGTCGCTCACGCCTCCCGAGGCAGCCGCCACGCAGCGCAAGTTCCGGGCCTTGTCGCGCGCCGCCGCCTGCTACCTGCGCACCGTGGGCTGGGAGGGCGAAGTGCAGTTCGATCTGGCGGCCGCCGAAGCCGCCGCCGACGGGAGCGTCCGCGTCGAACTGATCGAAAACGCGCTGGAATACAATTGGTAATTTTGCAGTTCCGACAAATTGTACTATCTTTGCCGGACTGAAAAAGAACAGCCTGACGTCGGGTCACCGGGCGCAGGCGTTAGAAACTGAAAACTCAACACCGTAAATACCGATGTGGTTCTATAATTTCGGTCTGATTCTCTACGTTTGGGCCATCCGTCTCGTGGCGCCGCGCCATCCGAAGGCCCGCCTTTGGATCGAAGGCCGCAAAGACCTCTTCCGCCGCATGCGGGAGGCAATCGCCCCCACGGACAGGATCATCTGGATACACGTCGCGTCGCTCGGAGAGTTCGAACAGGGCCGCCCCATCATCGAACAGCTTCGCAAGACGCACCCCGAATACAAGATTCTCCTGACCTTCTTCTCGCCTTCGGGCTACGAAATCCGCAAGAACTACAAGGGCGTCGACTACATCTTCTACCTCCCGATCGACACGCCGGGCAACGCCCGCCGCTTCCTCGACGCCGCGCACCCCGAAATCGCCATCTTCGTCAAATACGAGTACTGGCTCAACCTGCTCCGCGAACTGCGCCGCCGGAAGATCCGCACCTACGTCGTGTCGGCCATCTTCCGCCGCAATTCGGTCTTTTTCCGCCCCTACGGCGGCATGTGGCGACAGGCGCTGGAGTCGTTCGACGTGATGTTCGTGCAGAACGAGGAGTCGAAAAAACTGCTGGCGACGCTGGGCTTCGACAACGTGCTGGTGGCCGGGGACACGCGCTTCGACCGCGTGGCGGAGATCGCCCGCGCGGCCAGACGCATCGACGTCATCGACCGCTTCAAGGGCGACAACCGCCTGTTCGTGGCCGGATCGACATGGGAGCCGGATGAAGAGCTGCTGATCCGGCTGATAAACGACAATCCCGACGTGAAATTCGTCGTCGCACCCCACGAAATGGACGAGTCGCGTATCGCACGGCTGATGGCCGAAACCAAAGGCGGCGCGCTGCGCTACACGCAATGCACGCCCCGCACGACCTACGGTTCGCGGCAGCTGCTGATCCTCGACACGGTGGGGATTCTCGCCTCGGTCTACGGCTACGCCACCTGGAGCTATATCGGCGGCGGCTTCGGCGTCGGCATTCACAACACGCTCGAAGCCGCGACGTTCGGACTTCCGGTGGCCTTCGGTCCCAACTACGAAAAATTCAAGGAGGCCCGCGATCTGGTGACGCTCGGCGCCGCCCGGTCGGTGACCGACTACGAGCAGTTGCGCACGTGGTTCGTGCCCCTGCGCGACAACGAGGAGTTCCTGCAGAAAACCAGCCGCATCGCCAAGGATTACACCACCCGCCACCAGGGAGCCACAGGCATCATCGTCAAAACGATTTTCCACTAAATAGCCGGCAGGCCCTCGCGTTCCGAACCGGACCGGAGGCATTTCCGCCCCCTTCCCGCCGTCGTTACAACAGCGGTCGGAGGCTGCGCGCGAACAACGGGCCGCCACAGCAGTCGCATCACACGGTCGCCGCCAAAGCGGCGGACAGCCCCGTAAACCGGGCATCCCGGCTTTCCGGAAAGCCCTTCATGCCGCAAGCGGCAAATATGCGGGAGAGCCTCCGCCTGGTCCCAAATTCAAATGAGGAGATTCGCGCACCGAAAAAAACGGGGCGGATGGAACGTACGTCACGCACAGTCCATCCGCCCCGTTTAACAGTTTGTGCGGAAAGCCGCTCACAAACCGGGAACGTCAACGCCCGAACAGCAGGGTCGCATCCTTCGGACGCTTGTACCAGTCCTTTTCACGGGAACCGCCCGAAGCGCTTTTGAGGAACCAGTAGCAGTCGTCGATGCTCTGCATCTCCTGCGGCCATTCGAACTTCCACGAGGCGTCGTCGGGGTCCGAAAGCGGAATGTCCAGCACGCTGGGATACTCCGCCGTATTGAAGCTCGACGGATAGATATAATACTCCGATTCGTTTTTCAGCCAGGGGACCACGTCGCCGTAAAGCGTTTGCACGACAGGCTCGCCGACGGGCTCGAAAGCCTGCGCCGCATAGACGTTCCGATAGCCCTTCAGGCCGGAAAGGAACGGCTGGAAACCCTTCGAATCCCGGAATCCGAAACTGTTGGACATATGCGATCCGGTCGCCATCAGCTGCACGGTGATCTGCTTGGCCCGGTTTTTCGACTGGTAGTAATCCCTGATCTCATATTGAACCACCGCATCGTTGAAGTCGAAATCGCCGCGGTACGGATAATTGTCCTCGAACAGGTAAAGCCCGACGGAGGTCTTGCAGGCGATCTCCTCGGGGTCCTTGTTGCCGCTGTTGCCGATCTCGACCTCCTCGCCGGGGGCGATGGTCCTCGGGTTGCTCTCGATCATGCAGAGAATGTCGTTGTAGTCGCCGTCGTATTTCGCGCTCTCGGTCACCACGCGGTTCTCCATGCCGAGGATGTTGCCCTGAAAATCACCCTCCGTGACGTGGCAGATATAACCGTTGGCCAGATGCCGGTCGACGATCCGGAACGTCTTCTTGTCGTCCTGGTACGTCAGCGTATAATCCTGCACGCGCTCGTTGAGCCGGAGCGTGGTGAAACGGAATCCGCCGTTGCTCACCGTGCTGTTGCCGATGTAAACGAATCCGAGGTTCAACCCCTTGGGGAATACGCCCAGTTTGTAACGCTTGTAGGAGGCGATATTCGACGAGAACTCCTCCCGGGTGTAGAAAACCCAGCTGCGCTGCGCCCGGACCTCGGAATAGGGAATCGCGACCACTTCGCCGTCCTTCACCCCGTAAAAGGTGCAGTCGCCGAGCGTCAGCCCATCCTGTTTCGAAGAGGGATAGGTGTAGAACCAGAGTTTGCCGAAAAGCTGGCTCTGGCGGCAGCCGCCGTCGCCGAGAAACGTGAGCCAGATCTCCGCCTCGTCGAAATCGCCCGAACTCGGCGTCCGGTCGATCACCAGGTCGGTGCACTTGAAAAGGTCGTCGCCCCGGACGTTATTGGTCTTTTCGGGAAAATAGATGCTGTTGACGGCCGTCATAACCCGGGCGCTGACCGGATTCACATCGGCGGCGCGGCTCTGCGGGCCGGGCCGGGCAGCGGCCGAGATCGACAGGTTCCCCACCTCGTAACTTTTCATCTCGCCCTGCGCCACGACATACAGCCTTTCAACGTCCTTCGGCACGTCGAGCGTGATCGAAACAGGCGTAAAACCCGTCAATGCAGGCTGTTTCACAAGCGACTCCCCGTCGTAGGGATTCCCGAAATAGACCGCATAATACTCGCCGGCAACCTCGGAAGCGATATTCACCGCCACGGTCGTCCGGTTGTCGAATCCCCTGGCATACTTTTCATAAAATTCGGTATTATCAACATCCTTGTCGATACACGACGCGGCCGACAATGCCGCGAGCACGAATGCCAGTCTGGAAATGTACATGGTTCAAACCTTTGATCGCTCAAAGATATACATTTCCGCCCAAAAACCAAATCAATTCGTCATCTTTTTCAGTTTTCCGCTCCGTACAACGCTTCACAGTATCTCTTCAGCTCTTTCCACGGATAGTAAGGGCCTCCGGCGAGGGGCAGATTGGCGTCGCGCTCATTATGCAGCACGCGGACGCGCACGTCCCCCGTTTCGGGATTGCGGAAGAAGATGAACTGGACGTTGGTTCCCATCGGCGTCACCGTATGGGCGTTCCACGCCGCAGCTACATCGTCGAGCGACTCCACGCGGGCATAGGCTCCCTCGGCGCGCAGCAGGGCCAGCAGCGGAACCACATAGGTGTCGTGACCGAAACGCAGCGAGGCCGAAAGGTCCGATTCCCCCGCAACGACGCGGTCGGCCGTCTCGACGATATTGCGCAGCAACGGCCTGGCATCGGCGACGAGCGGATCGCCGAAGCGGGCCGAAGGTCCCATGATCAGGTAACGGCGGACGTTCTCGCACTCCCAGAGCGCATAGAGTTCCTCTCTGGTGAAGATTTCATAGAACGGCTCGATGCCCAGATGGCTGACGTCCTGCGTGATGGCGGCCAGCATGAAAAGATCCTCCATCAGATCCAGCGGCTCGTCGATGCACCCGGGGTCGGTGACGAGCGACTTCACGAACCGGTCGGGGTTCACACGCACGCGGGTCAGGCTGTCCGCAACCGCCGAAGCGGCCCCGCGGCTTGCCTTGAGCGAGGGTCCGTTGGCCAGATAACAAAGATCGCGGGCGCTCGCATCGCGCGTGGCGCGGATCGCGGGATTCAGCTCCTTGAGACGTTCGTTGAAAGCCGCCATGCTCAAGATACAGCGCGGAACCTGCGTCGAGCGGCTCTCGATACGGCACACGCGGCCCCCGTCGGTCGAGAAAACCCCGGGATAGGCGGCGAACATCCGCTCGGCGATGCCGCGGTGTTCCTGTACGCCGCGGGGCGAAAGGTCGCCGTAGCGTTTGCAGGCATCGGCGGCCAGCGTCTCGACCTTGGCCAGCACCTCGCGGCCCTTGGGGGTCAACGCCCCGGCCTTGTCGGCTTTGCGCAGCGCGGCGAGCGGCTCGGCATAAGCCTCCTCTTTCGAGTGGTAGCGGCTTCCGTGACGGCCGTAGTGGCTGATGTAGAACGGCTCGTAGCCGTCGGGAACCGGAGCGGCAGGACCGGGCAGGTACTCGTAGGAGTGGTAGATGCTCGCGGTGAGTTCGGGACGGGAGGCCAGTTGGGCAGGGGTGGGCTGCGCAGCGGCGCAGGTCGCGGCCAGCAGCAGCAGGGCCAGCAGACGGGTTTTCAGTGTAAGATATTTCATAGTCAGCATTTATTGGTCATAATCCGGAGTACGAGGCTGTCGGTCTCGTTCATGCCGTCGCGGCCGATGGCGGTGAGGTTGCGGATACATTTGTCCACATCTTCCTCGATGATGCCCTCGACCGGGGTGACGCAATGGCCGTCCATGGCCATCATGGCCGACAGCACGGCCGTCGAGACGCCGCTCGTGAGCTTCATCGCACAACTGGGCTTGGCTCCGTCGCAGATCATGCCCGTCAGGTTGGCGATCATGTTCTTCACGGCCGCGGCCGCCTGGCCGTAGCCGCCGCCCATCAGGTAGGTGATGCCGCAGCTCGATCCCGTGGCCGCCACCACGCAGCCGCACAGCGCCGACAGACGTCCCAGGCTCTGCTTGATGTAGATGACCGTGAGGTGGCTCAACGTCAGCGCCCGGATCATCTGCTCCTCCGAGGCGTGCGTCTCCTCGGCGTAGACCACCACGGGCAGCGTCGCGGCGATGCCCTGGTTGCCGCTTCCCGAGTTGCTCATCACGGGGATCATCGCCCCGGCCATGCGGGCGTCGCAGGCGGCGGAGGTGTAGGATAGTATCCGTGTGAAGATGCTGTCGCCCATCACCTTCCGCTCGCGGTCGCAGCACAGCGTGCGGCCCACGCAGTGACCGAACTCGCCCGCGAAGGAGCGTTCGGCGGCGGCCTTGTTCAGGCGGCTGGTTTCGAGGATGAAGCGCAGTTCGTCCAGCGGCGAGGTCATGGCGAAATCCCATATGCGCGCGAGGGTCAGGGGCACGTCCTCCTCCTCCCCGCCGCCCGCCGCCGGGGTCCGCCTGTCGAGCAGCGTCTCGCCGTCGCGGCTGACGAAGACGAAGGAGGTATGTCCCCCGGCGATGACCGCCACGGCCCTGTGGCCGGCGGCTTCGGCCTCCGCCTCGATATAGAGTTTTTCATCGACGTCCTCTTTCAGGCAGATCGCGATGCGCCGCCCGTCGATCATGCGGCGACCGCGTTCGACGGCTTCGGGCGTCACGTCGCACAGCACCTCCAGCTGATATTCCGAACGCCCCACCAGCGCCCCGAGGGCTACGGCGATCGGCAGTCCGATCATCCCCGTACCGGGGATTCCGACACCCATGGCGTTCTTGAGGATATTGGCGCTCAGGCGCACCGTGATTTTTTCGGGTTCCCCGCCCAGCGTTTCGGCGGCACGGGCCGTGCACAATGCCACGGCGATCGGTTCGGTGCACCCGATGGCGGGGACCACCTCCCGGTTGATGAGGTCTATGATTTGGTTGCGTTCGGCTTGAGATAGCATGATCGGCAAATTTCTTGAATCGCAAATATAACAAAAAAACACTATTTTTGCCCTATCCGAAAGCATTACAATGATGGAAAATCCGAAAAACCGCAAATGGAAAGTCCTCACGAGCGAATATCTCGCCCGCAAACCGTGGTTCACCGTGCGCCACGAAAGCCTCGAACTGCCCGACGGACGCCGCATTCCGGATTACTATGTGTTCGAATATCCCGACTGGATCAACGTCACGGCCGTCACCCGCGACGGACGGTTCGTGCTGATCGACCAGTACCGCCACGGGCTGGGCGAAACCTCGTATGAAATTCCGGCCGGCGTCACCGAGCCGTCGGACGCCTCGCCGCTCGACGCCGCGCAGCGCGAACTGATGGAAGAGACGGGCTACGGCGGCGGCCAGTGGCGTCTGCTGACGACCCTCTCGGCCAACCCCGCCACACAGAACAACCTCACCTACTGCTACCTCGCCACGGGCGTCGAACCGCTCGGCGAACAGCGTCTCGACCCGACGGAGGACCTGCGCGTGCACCTCTTGACGCGCGAAGAGGTGCTGGAGCTGCTCCGCACCGACCGTATCCGGCAGGCCCTGATGGCCGCGCCGCTGTGGCGTTATTTCGGAGAAGGCAACGAGTAGCCGCCAGCCCCGGATTCGGGCGTCGGGCCGCACCCGACGCATCGGATAGCCGGCCTTCAGGCGGTCGACGTCCGAAGCGCGGAGACAAGTCCCGGCCGGTCCATCGGCGACACGAAAAAGGGCGGCCCTTTCGCAGGGTCGCCCTTCCCGCCGGCCGGAAGGCCTATTTGCCGACGGTCTGCGCCAACGCCACGAACCAGCGCGCCGGCTCCAGCCCGAGGGCCGCCAGCAGTTCCGCCTCGGGAACGCTGCCGCGCGTGATCGAGCGCAGGCCGTGCCCCGCCGTGTAGAGGTTGACATTCTCGGCATAGCCCGCGGCATCCTGCCCGCAGAGGTAGCGGACGTGCTCCGCCGGGATATTCCGGCCCTCGTATACCGTCCGGTCCGCCAGATAAACCAGATTCAGCGGCGCGGCGAAGACGAAGTCCTGCATCCCGGTCAGTTTGCGGCGGTCGCCCTCCAGCACGCGCACCAGCTTATGCGTCCGGGCGTCGTAGCGATAGACGCCCTCGGCGAAAAACGCATAGACACGCACCGGATAGAGCGCCAGCGCCGAAGGAGCCGTCAGGCGGTCCTGCCGGGGCGGTTGATGCCGGCGGCGGCCCACACCACGCCCGAAAGCTCTTCGAGCGTCAGCGGCGCGGCCGCATATTCGCGCCACGAGCGGCGGTTGGCCAGCGCCTCGTTCACACTCGTCCCACCCACGGTGTCGGGGGCCGCGAGAACGATCTCCGGGCCGTGTTTCACTTCGGTTTTCGTCGCCGCGGCCTTGCGGGCCGACGGACTTCCGCAGCATGCCGCCATCAGCAGCGCCGCACAGGCAATCAGTTTCGTTTTCATCTTTCCCAAAATTTAGTTGTATCGCAGCGAATATAGAAAAAAATTCCGGTCCGCACCCGTTTTTCCGGCACGAACTCACTTCCGGACATTCAGTCGAAATCCGCCTCTGCGACCGAACCGAGCACGGCAACGATCTCCTCGCCGTAGCGTTCGGCTCTGCGGGAACCGAATCCCGCGATCGAAAGCAGGTCGGCAGGCGAGGCGGCTCCGCTCCGGGCCACGTTGAGCAGGTCGCGGTTCGAGGCGATGACAAAGGGCTTGCAGCCCATTTCGGCCGCACGCCGGTCGCGCCACACGCGGAGCGCCTCGAAGCGTTCGCACTCCCCGGGCGTGAGTTCCGCCCCCGCGGGGAGGTGCCTGCCGGCCAGCGCGGCGCGCATCGCGGGTTCGTCGGCGGTCTTCTCGTTGAAAATGACAAGCAGCATCCACGCACTGCGGCTGCGCAGGCATCCGCAGTGCAGACGCGGCACGCGGACGGCCGAAAGGAATTCGTTCACCGTCCGCTCGTCGTGTTCCCGGAAAGCCGGGTCGACGCGGATTTCAAAAGTTTTGATCCTCATAATCTGTCGTTTAAAGTTGCGGGGCAAATATAAGCCAAAGAGCCGTAATCTGCAACAAAAGGTCCGAGGCACGGGATTTTTGATTATCTTTGCCCGTAAGTCAACACCCAACGCCATGAAACCGGAAACCGTCTGCACCGTCGTCTTCTCGCCGACGGGCACTTCGAAAAAAATCGCCGAGACCGTAGCCCGGAGCATCGCCTCCGACGCCGGGACCGAAGCCGCCGCCCTGAAAACCATCGACCTGACGCACGCCGCGGCACACTCCGCCGCACTGTCGGCCGGCGCCGTGGCGGTTATCGCCGCCCCCGTCTACGGGGGACATGTGGCCCCGACGGCCGCAAAAAGACTGGAAACGCTCCGCGGCTCGGGAACGCCCGCCGTGGTGATCGCGGTCTACGGCAACCGGGCCTTCGAAAAGGCCGCCGCGGAGCTGGCCGCGCTCGCCGCCCGGCAGGGATTCGTCCCCGTGGCCGCAGCAGCATTCGTCGGCGAGCACTCGTACAGCACCCCCGAAACCCCCGTCGCCGCAGGACGCCCCGACGCGCAGGACCTCGCCCGGGCCGCGGAGTTCGGCGCCGCGGTGCGCAAAAAACTCGCGGCGGGAACGCCTGCCCCGGTCGACGCCGCAAAACTGAAGGACGTGCACACGCCGCTCGTGCCGATGCTGCGCTTCATCCGTTTCGTCGTGGGCTACCGCCGCCGGCAGAAGAAAAACCCGGTCGTCTACCTGCCCGCATGCGATGCCGACCGCTGCACCCATTGCGGCCGCTGCGCCGCGATCTGCCCGACGCAGGCCATCGCGCGGGGCGACGAGGCGCACACCGACCCTGCGCGCTGTATCCGCTGCTGCGCCTGCGTCAAGGGATGTCCGGTCGGAGCACGGAGTTTCCACACCCCCTTCGCCGCAGCCCTCGCACGCAGCTTCACCCGGCGCAAACAACCCGTAACGATCTTATAATCATGGTCGAGCGTCTCGCATCTCCGGCTGCGCACGAACTCGACGCACTTACCGATCTGTGGGAGAGGTCGGTACGCGTCACGCACGATTTTCTGGCTCCGGAGGACATCCCCTTTTTCCGCCGCATGGTGCGCCAGGAGGCGCTTCCGGCTGCGGAAATCTATGTCATAAGGGATTCCGGAAACGGATTCGCAGCCTTTGCGGGCATCGGAGCCGACCGGCTCGAAATGCTGTTTGTCGCGCCCTCCGCGCGCGGAAAAGGCCTGGGGCGCGAACTCGTGGAGCACGTCGCGGTCCATTGCGGAGTGCGACGCGTGGATGTGAACGAACAGAACGCGCAGGCCGCGGGATTCTACGCACGGATGGGTTTCCGCATCGTCTCGCGCGACGCCCTGGACCCGTCGGGTCGTCCCTACCCCATTCTCCACCTCGAACGCTGACAAACGACGGGCCGCCTCTCGGCCGCCCGTTCCGCCCGTTCCGCATACCCGCTGACCGCCAGCGGCCCGTCGCCCACTGCGGCCGTCGCAAAAAAAGGAGAACCCGTTCAACGGATTCTCCCTCCCCATTATAGAATGGCCGCAGGCTATCTGACCTCGATCTGGCGGGCCGCAACGGCGGCTTCCGTCTCTTTCTTCTTGGGAATCTCGATGGTCATCACGCCGTTCTCGACCTTGGCCGCGATCTTCTCGCGCACGACGTTGTCGGGCAACAGCAGGCTCTGCTGGAATTTCGTGTAGGAAAACTCGCGGCGCAGATACGTGCCCTTCTTCTTGTCCTCCTCCTTCTGCTCGGCCTTTTTCTCCATCGTGACGATCAGCTCGTTATCCTCGTTGATATGCACCTTGAAATCCTCCTTGGTCATACCTGGGGCGGCGACTTCCACCTTGTATTCGTTCTCATCCTCGATGATGTTGACGGCCGGAGCCGTGGTGTTGTGGCGTTCGGCAAGCCAGTCGTTGCCCAGAAAATCGTTGAAAATGCTCGGCAGCCAGTTCTGATTACGTCTTACAGGTACCATAGTTTTGTCCTCCTTGGTTTTATTTGGTTTAACATTTCGTTTCATCTCTGCGCCTCTTATGAAGCGCTTTCGTATCCGATACGGTCAAATCCTATGCCAGTTCGGAGAAACTGAAAAAATGTCATAAATTGTCACAAACGCGGCACAAAATTGCCGAAAAGACAGAAAAAATGTCCTGACAGTATGGCGTCTTAAATATTTTCCTATTTTTGCAACATGGACAACGAATTGATTTTCCGGCAGGCACAGTCCTGCGAAACGGACCGCATCATGCAGATCATCCGCCAGGCACAGGCCCGGATGCACGCGGCAGGCAGCCGCCAGTGGCAGGACGGCTATCCCGCCCCGGGACATATCTCGGCAGACATCGGCCGCAACCGCGGCTATGTATTGTGCAAACCCGGCGTGGAAGGCCCGCTTTCAGTGATCGCCTACGGCGCGGTGGTGTTCGACGGCGAACCGGCCTACGACGCCATCGACGGACAATGGCTCACCGACGAGCCGTACGTGCTGGTGCACCGCATAGCGGTCGCCGACGGGGAACGGGGCCGCGGCGTGGCGGCGGAATTCCTGCACCGTGTGGAGACACTCGCACAGGAACGCGGCGTCAAAGCCTTTCGCATCGACACCAACTTCGACAACCAGACCATGCTGCGGCTGCTCGAACGCACGGGATTCACCTATTGCGGGAAAGTCGTCTACCGGAGCGGCGAACGGCTGGCTTACGAAAAACGAATCTGAAAACACTCCGACACAAAAAACAGAACCCGAGGCTCCACTCCCCGGGTTCTTTCATTTCACTGTTCAGCGCGTCACTATCTTCTTGAAGAAATCCTCCAGAGGAACATTGTAATAATCGCACAAATCAGCCAGCGTCGTCAGTGAAATGCTATGCCTTCCGCTTTCGATCCGCCCGATGTTCAGGTCGGTGTCGAACCGGACATTTTCTTGAGTAAGGCCTCTCTCCCGGCGGACTGTTTTCAGCCGATCCACTACTTGTTTCACCAGAATCTCATTACGCCGCTGCCGTTTCATAATGCAAATTTCCGCAATTATGCACTCAATTTTTACTACACACTTGTAGCACAGCGACTAAAACGACACCTTCAAGCGTGTAGTTGCCGGAAGCACAACGAATACAAATCCATTCAAGCCACTTTTCGGCCTTTTTGAAATATGCAAAAATAAAAAAATTGTTGTATAAAGCAGCGAAAACAACCGGAACAGCGGCGAAAAAGCTGATGCCGGGGACCGTTCGTCACAGTTTTCACAACCCGGTCTTCGGATCGCCCCCGTCTTCCGAATGTGCACCGTATGCGCTGCAAATCCGGCCCCGTTCGACTCCCGCAGAGTAGCGGTGAGCGCCGACTGGAAAAGAAAAACGACCTGCATTTCTGCAAGTCGTTGATTTTTAAGTGGTACCACCAGGAATCGAACCGGGGACACAAGGATTTTCAGTACAAACCATTGAAAATCACAACAGTTACACCGTCTGTATCTTAAGATTCATTTCCAATTTATCCACCTATTTTGGGTAAGACACAGGGAAAAACAAGACGTTGGGTTAAACAAAATTCATTACATATTTGTACACCTATCTCTCTTATCATTATAAGATTTAGGTGTTCAATTCAAAAGAGGTTATTAAGGTATGAACAGACATAGTTTTTCAAAGTCAAGCCCCCATTTCTGTTGCTCCATAAAAGAGCATCCCAACAGACCGTGAATCTGTATGCCCGATTCTTCCTCCACTTTTCCAAAAGCCGAGGATAAATCCATCACCGAGAAATCTGCTTTGTACTCCCGTTCTTCCAGAGAGAAAGTCAATTTAACAACATCTGTGGTCTGGAGTGTTCCATCTATCCCGAATTGCTGCTGTTGGGCTGTTCCTCCCGAAAGTTGGAAGAACTCAGCCACTCTTTTATCAAGGACATTGATGTTACTCCCCGTATCAAGCAAAAAGCACAGGTTCTTGGCCTGTGCTTTTACTATGAGGAGGGGTAAACCTACTTGGATTAGACTCTGTTGGAGTAGAATTTTATTATTTTCGTTCAATCTCATCTATTTCATCTGTACTAAATTCAATTTCAATGACTTTTGATTTTAGAGGCGATATACTATTATCATAACCTGCAACTCTTATCACTCCATAAGTATTGAACTGGTTTTTCATATTCTGCAATGCTGTTTTTAAATCCATAGATAAAACATGCAAAACAGTAACCCCAGTTTGGTATTTCTCATAAGATTTAGTATCAGGCATAAAACTCACCCCAACAGCATGGCGTTGCATTTCTACAAGATTGAAAATCCTCTCAATCGACGGGTGCTCGTTATTCTGCATATTATGATTATTGTATCGTTTTAATTGATGAATAATATTCACTCCACGAACTATTTTTATATGCTTCAAGACTCTGAGAGGGGACATACAATACAAAATTCTTACATCTGAAATCATTTAATATCGGAGGAATAGAGGGATAACAATAAATATTCGCCAAGTTTATGCAATAATACATATCAATCATCTCCACACTTGCGGGAATTTCAATGGAAGTTAAAGCTTCACAATCACAGAACACACCTTCGACCATATATTTTAATTGCGATCCCTTTTCGAAAGTCACACTTCTCAAAGAGGAGCAATTCGAGAATAGATCTTCAAGTCGAGTTACCCTTTTGGGTATATTAATACTAGTCAAACTCACGCAAGAACCAAATGCCTGCCTCCCAATTTCAGTGACTTCTTTGGGTATATTAATACTCATCAGACTGCTACATCTTCTAAATGCACTATCCCCAATTTCAGTAACCTTGTCCGGTATATCTATATTTTTCAAACTACTACAGCCATAAAATGCACTATACCCAATTTCAGTAACCTTGTCCGGTATATCTATATTTTTTAAACTACTACAGCCATAAAATGCACTCTCGCCAATTTCAAGAATATTATTCGGAAGAACAATTTTGCTCAACTTGGAACAGGTATAAAACATCTCATCTCCAATTCGAACTTTTAAATTATTGCTTAGATCGACTGTAGTGAGTTCGTGACACTCTTTACAATTTAATATTTCGAGATTAGAGAAATAACCAATACCCGTCAATGTTTTAATCTCCTGACGCGCAAGATCAATTTTAGCAACAGCAGAGGCTTCTATTTTAGAAACTTTCCCATCCTTATTAACATCGAAATTATCATAACAATATTGCATAAAAATGATATCGTCCATGCAAGAACAAACATCATTTGGGTCCGGTAAATCAGGTAATGGGCTCGGTTTATCGGGTTTGTCTGGATTATTTTCGCTGTCTTCGCTTTTACTGCATCCTACGCCCATCATTATGGCCGCAACAAATAATATGGTTAGTGTTTTCATTTCTGGTATAGTCTAAAATTAATTTCAGTTATCGAAACAATCGTTTTTTCTTCGGTCTTTGAAAAATCACCTAATCCCTCAGTCGAATATTCCGTTCCCAACTTTTTATTGATAAATAGGCAAGCTTGTTGGGTTAAATCAGGTTGCTGCGTGTCGGGAACCACATCTTTAACTGTCAGAAAGACATCCATTGTTTGTGGTGTGACAGATTCAAAGGCTTTTTCGAAACGAAATTCACCTTTTTCATAGATTAAATTAATCATTGGATTTAGATATTTACCCCAGCCAACTCCGAATCAAGGGGATTATAAAAAAAGAAAGTGTGGAGTTGTTAGTTTATCTGACAATAGGCATTTGGCGTGGCCCGAGAACAAATAAACAATACCCCACACTTGAGCAGTATATCGAGGATGATATAGCTACGCAAGTGATGAGTGTTTGTATTGCTTACCCTTGTTCTCTTAAAATCGCCAAATTTTATTGTCAAGGATAAAAGCTAAACACTTTCATCAATCAATATGTCGCTACCCAGCGGATAGCATCACAAAGTTAGAAAATGTTTTTTAAATACAACGACTCAACGGGGTATTGTAACAACAAATTTCGGTTTAAAGTTTCAGAAAATCAATATTGATCTGAGAAAATGTTTACTCTTTCTTGCGGGGGTCTGCTCTTATGTAGGCCACAAGGACAAATATAAGCCCTCCGATAAGTGTCAAATACAAATCTTTCATAAATTCAGTACTCTAAAATAGTGCATAATCGGTACGTCTCAAATGATAGCTGAATGCACCCGAATAAAAAAAGAGGCATGGATCGCTCCACACCTCCCATTGGTATTCAAATCTCCGGCTTATCCCCGGATGATTTTCAGATAGTACGTCAGACTTTGAATTACTACATCTTCGATAAACTCCACAAAAGCCGAGTTATCTCCCGAGGATGCTTCCTCCAAAGTCTCATAGTAGCGTCGCCTTGTCTCATTGTCCCCCTTGATATTGGCTATGGGATAACCGTGTTGCATCAATATCAGATTCATCACGAGACGGGCTGTCCTGCCATTCCCGTCAATAAAGGGATGAACAGACACCAGTTTCTCGTGCATCTGAGCGGCCAATACAACCGGGTGCATGGAATCTTTGTTTGCCTCGTACCATTGAAACAACTCGTCCATTTTGGGCTGTAACAGATAAGGCTGGGGAGGAATATGCTTGCTACCGCTGATAATGACAGGTACACGGCGGTATTTCCCTGCATTGTCCTTGTCTATGCTGTGCAGGACAATGGCGTGAATATCCAAAAGCACACGTTCCGAGATCGGCTCTTTCTTCTGGGCTACGTCCTTAATAAAATCAATGGCCTCTTTATGGTTGATAGCCTCCAGATGCTCCCTTAACCCTTTGCCTGCAATGGTAATACCTTTGTTGACCACCATATCCGTTTCATGGAGGGTCAGGGTATTTCCCTCGATGCGGTTGCTGTCATAGGTATATTCAATCTCCAGGGCCTCTGTGATGCGGTAATTCTCATTAGCCCTGTATTGATTCAGTTCACCTAAAAGGGTGTCGATCTGTTGCAACTTGTCATCCATACGCACAAAAATACACAAATTTCAGACAAAAGATAATTCCCGGCGCTCTTTTAGAGAGTCTGTACACCTATCTTTCCATTATATAAGAGAGATAGATGTACAACTCATGCGCAGATAGATTCCATTATTATAAGCAATTAAGTGCGCACACTCCAACTTTCATATCATAATGGATAATAGACAGACCGCAGCACTTCCGGTAAGAAAACTATTTATAGCTGGGATGGTAAGTTAATAACAGAGGGGATTTCCGGGAAAACCCCACGCACATACTTTTGAATTATTTAGAAAGTAAGTGCGGGAATTACTCTACAAACCACCTGTACTCGCTCTCTCCATACAGAGCCTTGTTGATACCCTCAGCCAGTTGCGAGGCATTGAGTGCCCTGTCCAGAAAATTGTCGATGTAGGAGGACTTATTAGCCCCTGTAAGTAGGTTGTAGACCTTCCACATGGAAATCTCTCGGCTCTGTGCATCTACTCCGAAAGCCTCGTCTTGGTAATAAGCCCTTGCCACCAGATTGATCTGGGTGTCTGTCATCAGCAATTGGGGCAGTCTCTTTTTATCCTCCTGGGGCAGGCATTGATAAAGCCGTGACTTTCCCAAGAGCTGAGCGAACTGATGTTCTGTCATGGAAGAGTTCACAAGGGTTTGCATCTGCCTTGTGTGTTTCTCGGGGTTATAGAGCTGAAACAACTCCATGACAGCCTGAAAGAGGGCCTGTGTATTCATCACCTTGATCTCGCTCTTATAGCCGTCCGTGGAGACACACATATTGCAGCAGACCATGTTCTGAAAGCCCACAAAGACCTTGAATTTCTCCGCAGATTTTTTGTTGTAGAGGTTTTCATGGTTGTAGGCCCTTACCCCTCCTACTGTCAGCTTTAAGGGGTTTCCGTCGATGTCCTCGTGGATAGTGGGGATTTCAAAGCAGAACATCATCCGCTCATAGTAGATGGTCTTGTCTGTCTCCAAAAGCTGATTCACGGGCTTATGGATAGCCTCGGGGATTCTGCCCTTGATGATATGGCTCACCCTTATTTCGGGGCTGTCGATGGCCTCTCCCCGGAAGAACTGCTGAGCCGCCTCATGGACTGTCTCCACAAAGGCAGGGTGTGAAATGGTTACCTCGTTGTCTTTGGAGAAAACCGGGACCACACAATCACTTTGCAGGTGGCGGATTGAAACCTCTTTGGTATTGGCCTCTATAAAGGGTGTGGTCTTATCCGTCCTGAGCGGCTGTGTAATATTGATAGGATGTTGTGTCGGCAGAGGAATAATCTCTTGCCTAACGGGATGGAGTTGGAGCGCTGTTTCCATAGTTTTGAGGGGTTTGGGGTTGAATGATGTTTGATTGGGGATTGAGGTTGCACCAATTCAGGATGGCTTGGCCTACTTTGGGAGTGATGGTGAACTCGGGACGGCCCATGAACAGGCCTGTTCTGTCTTTGGAAGCCTGCACATGGTGTTTGAGGTCTATATCCAGAACGACGGTAAATTCATAGTCCATGCCATCCCTTTGCATGGCTTTTAAGCCCACTTTTTCCGGGACCATCTTGCCGTTCTTTTCATTGAGGACATAATCCTGCTTGGTGCGCATGGTACAGATGATATGCACGGGAGATTGGAGGATTTTCTGCACAAAGGCATTCTGCCGGGGTGTAACCTTGGCCCAGTTTGCAAAGGAATTGCCTTGCAGTCCTGCATGGAAATCCAGCAGGTAGTCCCAGCATTGGGAGATACTGTCCACGATGATTACCTCCATACCTGCATTTTCACATAAGGTGATGGCCTCGATGTAATTCTCCGGGGAATAATCACCACCGAGGGAGACCACATTGTAGGTCCCGAGGTGAGCATAGAGATCGGCAGAGCCATTTTCAGAATCTATGACGGCAATTTTAGACCAGTCAGAGGTCATGCCATAGGCTAACAGGAGGGCTGAGTAGGTTTTGCCCGAACCTGCACAGCCCTGAAGGGCCAATTTGATTTTGGCCTGCTTTCTTGTAGAAGGACGGATGTTTAACATGATGTATGAAATTAAGGTGTGTATCTATCTGAACATAAAAAAACAGGCAGAAAGCCCCAAAGCCTCCTGCCTGTCCTGAGAATCCCTAATCAGTCTAAAACACAGCCAATGTAGGGGCTCCTCCTTCGCCCCGCTGATGGAGCATCATAAACATCTCCCCTGTCTCGGCATTGCACACCTGAGAGACTACCGGGTCTGTCAGCTGTCCTGTCTCTACTTTCCGACTGCAAGGGCCTGTTTCAAGGCCATAGACAAAGAACACCTTGCCTGTGTGGGGATTCTGTTTTACCTCCAGCTTCTCAACTCCCTGCTGGGCCTTGAACTGGGCTACCTCCCACGTCTCGATAAATTTCAGATTGCTTTCCATACCACAAATTTTAGATTAAAGTGTTGTGGCGGGGGACCATCCCCACGCCGAGTGCAGGGAGAGGTCATGTGGTGATTGGGGCAAACGTGTGCGGACAAAACTGAAAAAAAAATAAAATAGTTAGAACTTAGGGGTCAGGAAATAATGTCTTATTAATAATAATGTTTGCCAACACCAACAGATTCATTTACTTAGGATAAGGGCAGGAGTTGGATAATCCCGCCCTTATGCGCACTTAGTTTTATAATTATATAATGGCTTATCTGAGCAATTCCGATAAAGGATAAATAGCATTTTAGTAGTGTCATACTCAAACGGTTCTTTCCCATGTAACCACTCTTTATAAGTCTGATGCCCTAACCAATCACATGTCAGCATTAATGAATCGGGATAATTGTCAAATTGAGGATTTTGCAGATAATCACCAGCAAGCCCTATATAGCCTTTAACTCGTAAAGATTTTAAGTGTTTGTAGTAAGCTGTTCTTGAAATACCTAATCTCTTAATGGCTTCCGTTGCAGATAGTCCCATATTGAATGAATTATTAAACCCTATGCAATAGAGAGCGAGCAGGAAGCCCTTTTCTTCGGATGAGAGCCTATTATCTTCTAATACCCCTCTGTGGATAATCCTAAATTGTTCAGGAACATACGGCAAAATATATCTTTTGCGCCTGTTGCTGTTTCTTACAAATTCTTCAATGGTACAAAGACCGCTATTTTTCAGTCTTTTGGCAAAATGATCCTTTATGTAACCCAGGGATTTTCCTGTAAATCCGGCTAATTGCTCATAGGTGACATCCGTTGTATTATCATCATGTGCTGTCAGGCAGAGAGCAGTAAAAACATAAAGATCATTGAGAGGCAGCTTCTCAGCTGCTTCAGTGGGGATAACCGTATAATTTTTCATAGGGTGCAAAAATGGTGTTTGTATTTTAGGCTGTTCTATATTACTTACTATCTATTATTAGAGATATAAAGAAGGTAGGTAATATAGATTCGCATAAAATGCGAACACACTTAAAAATGATACTTAAATTGGATTCTTGGAGGGCCTAACCTCCTGAAAGACAAGACAAAGATAAGTAAAATTTTTGTATTTTGCAAATATTTTGGCGGTTATTTTTCTGTAAATCAGAGATTTATAGTAAGAAATATTTCAGTAGATTTTCCTCGGTTTTTGGGATTCTCAGCGGGCCGTGCTTTTTGAATCCCATTGGATTTTTTCCCTTTATAAGGTAAATTTTAGGTCTCTCTACCAAGAATAGAGCTTTCAACAGGCTTACTGATGCACGCTGTTTGATAGTCTTGTGAAGATGGTATTTTACTATTGGAGCAGTCAGCTCTTGTATTTCCGAGGCTTTATATTTTCTGCCGATCTTGAATACCCTGAGTAAATCCCGTTTGAATGGGTGCTTATCATCCAGGGCCCAGAATACAGCGGCATTTTGGAGGTTTTTATAGGCTCTCTTATCGCTATGGCGAATTTCCCATAGATGGTCAATAAGGGTGTTTGCATCTACATATTTTTGAAGAGAATAGAATCTGTTCACAAATGCCGAGCACCCTTTACGGGATTGAAAGGTTTGTTTTTCTCCTGCTGTCAGGTGTCGAGATTTAGTGATCTCTCGTACCTCATCAATTATTTCAGCAAGTCGCCTGTCAACAGTTACTTGTAATTCTTCCTTGTTTACTTGTTCTATCTTTTTCTGTTGCTCGGACAGGGGGAATGTTCCATATCTATTCTCGAATGTTACCTTGTGCCCTTGCGCTTCCAAAGCCAGTTGCAAGTGAGCGATCGAATCATAGATGGTATTACTCAGCTTCTGACGTTCTACAAGGTAGTCAATATTCATATATGCAACCACATCCTTGCTGAAATAGTCTCTGCGAGTTAACTGGATAGGTCTCTCTCCAGAAATAGAAATCGCTCCTTTCTCCCGGATTGCAGTTTTAACTATCTCGAATAAGTCCAGTAAATCTTTATCTTGTTCTGCTAACTCGGAGGCTGATTTTTGTAGGTGAAGAAGAGCGTCAGCCTGTTTGAGCAGGGTGGCTTGGTAATCTCCATCTGCATTCTGTCGCCACTTTTCACGGGTGTTGTAAATGATGGTGTCGCTCAATATCCCATTCGAGAATCTGCATCTTCCATGTATCTGCGTCAATTTATCCGGGGAAAGCATCTAATAGTTCTGTCGGGCGTTGGAAACCGTAATAAGGTGATAGTAGTCCTCAATGTCCACTCCTGCAAAATAGCAGCTTGTGATGAAATTGATTCTTTTAGGCAGCTTGTTCCCTTCGGCCAATTCCGCATAATATGTCCCGGCTTCCTCTACAGATGAATCACTACACAGAATAGCACAATCCTTTAGGTGTTCATCGGGCAGCAGTTTGATGATATTCCTGCAATGCCGGATAGAATTGTAGGCAATCACTATCTTTTCAGTCGGAGGTAAAAATTGTATCTGCTGTGATGTCAGCGCATCCAGATTATCCGTGTAATAGAGTTGTATCTTGCGTTTGGGTGCATCTTTCCATGATAAGTTGAACTTGCATTCCTGTTGCAACTGAGGATTGGAAAACTCCCTCATAGTTGCGGTTACAAGGCATCTGTTCTTGGGTGGAAATTCAAAGTAATGGTCTATAAGAGATTCCAAACTGGGCCTGTAATTACTCTCCGACTGAATCATGTCCACCTCGTCAATCATCAGAAAATAATCCTTATAGTGCTCTTTTCCGATGATCTGCAATAGTTTGTATAGACTGTCAGCCACTACAAGGAATTTCTTGTATACTACTTTATCGTCGGACAGATAACTTTGGATTTCTTTTATGCTCGTCGTATCTCTCTCGTCATTGATTTTTCCTCCGACATAAAGAAGTTTGGTCTTATTCCGCTGCCATTTGTTGTAGGCCAGAATCTTGGTCGGAAATACAATGATGGAATTTCTTTTTGAATCAATTTCCAATGAAGTTGCTCCAATGCCTGCTACCTGCTTATCCACTATACCGTGAGGCATCTTATCCATATAAAAAGATAGCTTCAATTGTACACTATTGCTTCCAACAGGAATGGGGACAGGTGTTCCCTGTTCAAGGGCATTCATTATTTCATCCACATTGCCTGGGAAGCCGATCTCCAGGGAAAGGTCCGATAGCTGATTTATCTCGTGATCCATAAGAGCCTCCTTGTCTTCAGCGGATGATATCCACCCATCCGCTGAATCATGCAGGTCTTTATAAGTATTAGGAACAGACTGCTTGGTCGTTACTGTCGGTGCAGAAAGTTGAGGTGTTGCCACTAAAATCGTCTTCTCCTCCTTTACTGGTGCGGCCTCATCAGGAAACTCCTGTAAAACAGAAAAATTCAAATTGGAAAGGTCTAAATTCCCATTTCCCATAATATCTGCAACCTCTGCTGCGATATCATCCAGATCTTCCAAATCAATCATATCTGCTCACTTAACATTTTAATACAAAACTTATCTATCTGAGCAAATATAGCAAAAGTTAAGGGGAATATTACCGTTCCCCTTAACTTTATACAAGATGTTGCATTGCCTCGTCAATCTGTTTATTTTCAAAACTATCCAGATAAATTTGGGTGACTTTTTCAGAACTGTGTCCCAAAGAGCTGCTGATAATAGAGGTTGCAACCCCAGCTCTTCTGAGGACTGTCGCATAACTGTGCCTTGCTACATAAGTGGTCAGTTTATTTGGGATTTTCAACTCCTCGCCGATTTGTTTCAGGGCCTTGTTGGTTTTAGCAAGGGCTTTGTGAATCCGGTTGAATTTCTGCAACTCTGTTTTGTGACTGCTGTTAAGGATTGGAAATAGATATTCAGACGTTGGATTCTGGTATCGTTGTATTATCTCCAATGCTTTAGGCATCAATTTGTAAGAGAGTAATTTCCCGGTTTTATGCCGCGTGTAATAGAGCCTCCCGCCTGCAATATTTTCCTGTTTCAGCCGTGCCATGTCACCGAAATTGATTCCGGCAGTATAGTAGCTGAAAAGAAAAATATCACGGGCCAATAGGATGTATTCTGTGTTAGTGCATTGTGGGGAGTAGTTTTCTATGAGGATAATGTGTTGTTTGGCAATAGCCCGTTTATGGGTGGAGGTCCACAATTTGCCTACCTTGAATTTGATGAATGGATTGGATTTAGGACAGAATCTACCCTCTTCAACAGCCCTGTTATAAGTGGCTTTTAAGATACTGAATTTAGTAGCTATGCTATTATTTCGATTGCCCCTATTTCTTAGAAATAGTTCAAAATCATTTAGGAATTGCGTATCTATCTCATCCAATCGAATAGGAGTGGATTTATATTGCCGAAGCAGAGATAAGGCCACTTTGTGTTTTGATGCAGAGTTATATTTCCCAAAGGCTTCCAATCGCTCAATAATTTGTTCCAAGCACTCATTCATCGTAGAAGCGATAATTTCTATCTTTTTCTCATCGAGCAGGGTATTCAATATGAATTCTTTATCCAAACTGTCCAAAAGAACATGAACAATCCATTTAGGAACTGAAACTCGTGTCTCCCCATCCTCCATCCATATTTTCCTAACCCGCCCCCATGGCCCTGTATACATTTCATCCTCCATTTGATATAAAAAATTAAATGATCATCAGTAAATATAATAAAAGCCAAGGGGAAAACTTACTATTCCCCTTAACTTTATATAAGATGTTGCATCGCTTCATTCATCCGTTCATTTTCGAAACTGTCCAGATAAATTTGGGTCACTCGCTCAGAACTGTGCCCGAGAGATTCAGAAATAATAGAGGTAGGAACACCAGCCCTTTTCAGCACCGTGGCATAGCTATGCCGAGCTACATAGGTTGTGAGTTTAATCGGTATTTTCAACTCCCTGCCTATCTCGGCCAAAGCCCGGTTTACCTTGGTAATGACCTTGTGATGCCTGTTTAATTTTTGTTGGATCGTTTTATGTTCCTTTGAATAGATAGGGAACAGGTAGATGTTCCCGGAAGCATAACTTTCAATAATCTCCATAGCCCGGCTGTGAATAGGCAGATTCAACAATTTCCCGGTTTTCTGCCGCCTGTAAACCAATCTGCCATCCACAATGTTCTGCCGAGTGAGATTAGCCATGTCTGCGAAATTAATACCGCCCATCAAATAGGAGAAACTGAAAAGGTCAATGGCAAACCGGGTATAAAAATCCCGCCCCTCACATGGGAAATCCATAACGGCTTTCACCTCTGTCTTGGATATGGCACGTTTTGGAGTTTCTGCGTGCAATTTACCCACTTTGTAACTCTTGAATGGGTACTGCTCCATCTTGGCATATCCACGCTCTATGGCCTGATTAAAGACCATTCTCAGGGTTCTGAACCGGACACCTATGGTATTCTCAGCTCTACCCTGCCTGCGGAGCCACAATTCATAGCGTTTCAGCCACAAATGGTCGATGTCAGAAAAATAGACACTCAGGTGCTTATTGAATTTGAGCAACGACCGATAAACTTGCTCCACAGAGGTAGCATAACCTGTCCTGCGTTCATCCTGCAACTCCCGGATGATCTGTCCAAAGAGTTCTCCGACAGTCACGGCCTTCACAGGTTTGGAGATTTGTTCTTTAAGGGTTGTTGCGGTAAATTCCCTATTCTCGGATTTCAATTCCACAACCTTGCCTTTACACTCACATAATTTATTGGCAATCAGTTTCTCCAAATATTCCCTGTCAGGGCAATCCAATGTGGGCTGATTTCTATCAAAATCCCAATACTGAGGTGCAACAGACACTCCAAGGCTGATATACTTGGTCTTGCGGTCTTTTGTAATGCGTATTCTTAAAGGAAATTCATTGTTTTTGAGAGGCTTGTATTTGAAGCATACCACCTCGATAGTTGTGCTCATGGGTAAAACACTGGGTAAAACAAACCCTGCTTTTCGCCCGTTTTACACCAAAAAGAAAGAGAGTCACATTTCTGCAACTCTCTGATTTTTAAGTGGTACCACCAGGAATCGAACCGGGGACACAAGGATTTTCAGTCCTTTGCTCTACCAACTGAGCTATGGCACCATCCCGTCTGAATATAGATGCTATTCAGTGATTTACGCATAGCCCGTTCGCCCCTTGTTTCTGTCTTTTCGTCGCGGTTTAACTGACGGTTTAACTCTTGATTTAATCGAGATTATTAGTAATTGAATGAATTAGTATTATTGTAGTCAAAGGAAAACGCCGCATTTTTTCGGCCCTTTCTCCTTAACCTTTATAGATACGATGCAATTCAACTCCACCGAATTATTTTGCAAATTGCATCAGATAGTTTTCGCAGAATCCAGCTAACGGGAATTTCACCATCTCGTCCCGTCCGTCGGGTGTGGTGTATTGGAATAGGATTGTATCGGCTTTCACGTGGTAGTCGAACAAATTCACCTTTTCGCCCGTTCCCTCGATTTGTGCCTCGTTAGCCGTCATTGTGCCGATTATCCCGTCCATATCTTCGAGCTCGCATTTTCATCCGAATATGTATTGTCGGTTCTTTGTAAGGATAATTTCGACGGGCTTTGTTATGTCTGCCATATTAGGGGCAAACAAGTAGATAAATGTTTCGGGAAATATTTCGTCTTTGGGTTTTCCTACAAGCAGGACTATTCCCTCTGCTTGGCTCCATTTAACCGCCTTTTGGATTATCTGTTTATCCTCTCATGCGTCGGTCTTTCATTCTGTTTTCGGTTGTTTGTATCTGTTCATTTTAGCTAAAATTTAATCGTTATTTATCTTTATAAAGATAAGATTATTAGTGGAATAAACAAAATAAGAGAGTGACAAACTCTGCAAAAGGGTCTTATAGATTAACCTTTTCACAAAGTCTGTCACTCGATAGGTGGTGTATCTTATTTCTTTAGCAGACGCCTAATTTTATCTTGGTAGGCAATAATAAAATCTATTTTTTGCTGTGAGGTTAATTGTCCGAAATCAGAAGATAATCGGGCAAAGTAACTTTTAATATCTCTTGCAGGAACACCAAGTAATTTGATAATAGGGGATTTTCGCACTACCACTCTCCAGCAGGAATCATCCAATGGAATATCGTATTTATAAGCGATTTGTCGGGCTGTTTCAATCATGGATTGTGCTCCTATTCCCCGAATTTTCAAATCCTCTATGCGTTCGTACAATTCGTTAAAATCGGCCGATTGGGAAAGGCGATTGCAATTTGTTGATATAATGCGGCTCCACTCATCCCAAATTGCATTTGAAACATGTCGTAGATTATCCGTTTTGACCAACAATCCTAAATTTCCTCTGTTGTTGCAGTAAGAAATGTAATTTGCAATCAATTCTCGCCATTGGGCTTTATTTATCCTATTTTGCTTCATAGCAGTATCATTTGTCTTCGGGCATATTATCTTCTAACGCCATAAAGCTACCTTGCACGTCCCAAGAATAATTGCTCCAAAGTTTCTGATATGCATCTACATATAATTTCGGGACATATATTTTAACAGTCCAAGCATTGACGTAGTCGCCTTTTTTAAAGGGGAATCCTCCTTGGGGCGGTGTTTTTGTCCCAAAATAGAATGCAGAAGCAATATCTTCTTTGAATGTATTGTATCCAAGCGTTTCAACTTGAGTACAATGTTGCATATAAATAATCCCATCACGGTCTAAAGCGCGATAAAAAGCTTCATCTCCGACCGTTTTCAATTTCGACCCTTTTTCAAAAAATATGTAATCAAGAGATGGGTAACTCGTGACGGAATATGTCAAATTCGCAAATGCACTTTCCCCAATAGTTTCAAGTGATGCAGGAAATTTTAGAGAATATAAGCCCGAACAATGATAAAACGCCTCTTTACCGATAGTTTGTAATTTGGATGAAAAATGAAAATCCGAATGAATTTCGCTCATATAAAATGCCTTGTCGCCTATGGCAACTACTTCGTCAAACATTTGTACGGTTCTCGTTTCTGCCATATAGAACATTTCATTGCCGATTACTTTCAAAGAACGCGGTAATATAACATGGGAAATAAGGGAATTTGCAAAGGCTCTTTCAGGCAACTCTTCCAAATTTACGTCCGAAATATCCAAATAGTTCAATGTCAGCACGGATTTGAGAAATTTGAAATCCGTTTCATCGGGCTTGCCGTTAATTTTCAATTCCGTCGTTTCCAATAGATTTTGTTCTGTTAAGATTTGTTGTAATGTTCCCGCTTCGGACACAATGACGGTCGGAACAAATCCCTGTGTTATTTGTATTTCTACCGATTGTTCTCCGCTTTTGAGCGTGAATGCAGTTGAGCGGTTATCAGTTGTCGTATTGCTTGTTGCAGAAAAATCGACAGAAAAATATCGGTCTGTGCCGCTTCCGCTTTTCTGCGACGGTTCACACCAAGAAGCGCCACCCGAAAGTGTCCAATCTTGGGTGCTTTCAAAGGAAATGTATTGTGTGCCTCCCCGCCCGCTAAATTCCAGCGATGTTATATCGACGGAAAATATATCCTCTTCAGGAGGTGCAGGGTTTTCGTTCTTGGAGCATCCGCAAATCATCATTGCAGTAAGCACAAATAAAAATAATTTTTTCATAGTAAGATTTATTTAAGTTAAACAAGTGTTTCAAATCTTACCGTATCAACTCCTGCTGCGGTGGGTTATATGCAAAAAGAAAGTGTGGAGTTGTTCACCTATTTCGTCAGAGGCTCTGGAATGCCCGTAAACAAATAAGCAACACCCCACACTTGGGCAGATATATCGAAAGGATATAATCTACACAAGGTGAAGAGCGTTTGTAATGCTTATTCCTGTTTACGTGAAATTTTCCAGATTTCTGACGAGGAATATAGCGAAACACTTTCACTAATCAATATGTCTGCCACCTATTCGGTGACAATGCAAAGTTAGAAAATGTTTTTGAATTACAATGCTCTCCGTTGGGGTGTTGCCGTTAAATTTTGTTGCAAAGTTCTTGAAAACAAAGTTTCTATCCAATAGATTACGCTATGGAATCGAAACTTTGTTAGTTGTAAGTTGGGTTAATTGTTCCCGCAGATTTCTTGTATTACGCCGTCCATGTAAATCGCCTGCCCGCTGGATTGTCTGCCCCACCAGTAGCAACCGTATTCCTCGATGATAACCTCGCCTTGCGCTTTCAGTCGTTCTGCCAGCCAAGAATCAATCAGCCACCATTCCATGACATCATCCGCGAACGGATAAAGATATTCTTCGGAAATAAGGTTTGCCCGTATCATTTCCTCGATAACCGTGCTTTGATTTTTCAAAACACAATTCTGTACTATTCGTTGCGCATTCATATAATCGGTTGTTGCGAGTTCATGCGTATTAGCCATCGGTTTGCAAAATTTGTGTGGTCAGCCTGTCGTTCCTCGGCGCAATTCTCCATTCCGTTTTCTGTCGGGTACGCACTATGCGATTCAATGCGGAGAGTTTTGTTGCAGTAATAGTACGGGATAAACTGTTTTGTACTTGTGTCAAATGCAAAATTCATTTCTGTATTCTGCGCAAGTTTACCTTTAGCTTCGTAGTATTCTACCAGCGAAATAAGGTTGTACTTTCCATTGCGCCCAATCATTGCGGCACGTAAGCGTGTGTAAACTCCGTTTCCGTGGTCGATTCTGTAAGCCCGCACGGCTAACAAGGCTTGCAGAATATCTGTCGCCCTTTCATTTAATGTTTTCATGGTCTGTAAAGTTTAGAGTTATTCCCCATTACTTGTAAAAAGATAACTCCATTCATAATCAACTAAACAGGGCGGCATATCTCCATGTAAGAATAGCTTTCCGATTCTATATAATTCCGATAATTTTATGCTGTTATATGGTTTCGGGCATAAATAGGGGGTGGTCTGTTTTAGGTGGCTTCCTATTAAATGGGAGGGATGAAAATTCGGGTTTCCATCTGAAAAGGGGGAGGGGTGAAAAATAGGGAGTGTTGGCTTAAATAAGTGAAGAGGAGCTTAAAACCCCTCTTCACTTTAATCTAATTATTTTACTGACAATTAACTAGTGTCGTAATATCTGTACCTGGAAAGCCTTGTAATAGTCCGTTTTTCTGTAATAAATTATATAAATAATCAACCGAGGCTTTACGTCGTTTGTCAACAATAAATGTATTATCAGGTTGTTGGATAATATATTTCTTATCGATTAAATTATTGAATTCAGACATCCGTAGCTCGTGCCACTTTCGCTGGCCTTTGTTGTTTAGCGCTACAGAATTTTTCGATGTTATGTAACTTAAAGATTTATTGTATTTTTTTGTTAGTTCTTTATCGTTATATTTCAATGTGTTATGTATTTGTAATATTCGCTCAGCTCCATGTGCAATATAATCTTCCCTAACTATAAAATCAATTTGGGTTGAGCCTAAAATGTCTTTTAGAACTGTGGCTCTTTTTTTATTGGCTTTATAATTAGGAATCGCTTCTACGAAAATCCATAGGAGACAAATAAACAATACAAAAAACAATAAACCATAGAATAGGAATCTAATAATTTGCACATTCCATCTACCTGAAACAGCTTGATGAGATAAACTAGGGGCAATTTTAGTAATATTTTTTATATTTATCTTTTTCTGTCCTACAATTTTTCCTTCACTATCAAAGCCTGGAATTGAGTCATTATGATGAAGCATCCCAAATTTGATTATATAATAGTCATCTATATCTAAAGAAGTCCTAGGAATTTCAATAAATGCACTATCTCTTAACTTTAGTAAATCGGGATTAATCTTTCGTTGTAAATATTCTGTTGATGCAGAAATAAGAACAGGCGGTTCAATTACAAACCCATTGTGGAGATTCAGTCCAAAATTACCACTATCATATGATTCTGTGGAAATGTGCTTATCTCCATTATTCGTTATTTTAATCGTAAAGAAACTAATATTTGCATGGCTTTTTTGAACATCAAGACTATCAATAAAAATGCGCAATAGTGAAATATCCTCTTGATTATTAAATATGCTTGTTTCAGATAAGATTTCGTACTCAAAATTAGCACAATTCTTTTTTACGAAATTATCATAAAATATCCACACCACTCCAATAGTCGCAAAAATAAAAGCAACCCATTTCATAAAAGAGCTATCCAATATTGAGGTCACTGTTCTTTTTTCTTCCATTTTATATAACTCTACAAATGATTCACAAAGTTATATCTTTTTTGGTTCTTATAAAATATTGTAAAGTTTTATTTGTTATGATGTAGAAAATGAGTAAAAAATAGAGCTATTTTTGAAAAGTCAGCCAATTCTTTCCTGTTTAGACTGAATTAGTTTGATTGAAAGTAGACGATTCCATTCGCTACCCAATAAATGCCCTATTTCGCAATCATTCTGTCCCTGATAATTGTCACACACGCGGTCGGTTTACCCTCTATTCGTGTCGGTGCGTCCTTAATCTCGTATCATTGCGCAAGGTCTGTCGCTTTGGCTTTTCGTTGCAAACCCAGCGTGTCGTAAATCTCCTGCAAGCGTTCTTTGGCCTTGTTTTTGGGAATTGCTGTCTGCTTCTGAAATGCGGCGTTTATCATCTTCACGATTTTATAGTCGTCGCCGATTGAAAGTCCCTTTACCAACTCGCGGCGGATGTTGCCGACATGGTATTTCAACGCCTGCACTTTGGCCGTTCCCAACTCGTCGTAAGCCTGCTTCACCAGCGGATGCCGCTGTTCTATCACGGCGCATAGTTCGGCAGGACTTTCTACCACGAAAAATTGCTCGGTCATTGTTTTCAGTCGGCAGTATTCGTCGAACAACTCTTGAAAAGTAGTCCGCGCCGAGGGGTTCGCCGCAAGGTGTTCCACGACCTTGCTGTATGTCTGCACCGTTACCTTGTAGCCGTTTCGTTGCAGTTCGTCGGTAAGGTTTACATAGGTTGCGTAAATATGTCGGCTGATTTTGAAATTCACGATGTCCATATTGGCGAGGTTCTTTTCCACGACAAGGCGGTTATCGACTATCCGCACATATTGTTCGTTGATGTAGGGAATCTTCGACAAGGTTTTAACCCGTGTAGCTTCACTCAACGAGTTTATCTCGGCGGCATAGCTTTCGGCGTCTGCAAGCGTCCGCTGGGTAGCCGCAACAAACTCGTCGAGCGTTACGGTCTTGCTGTATTTGGTCGTAGAATAGACGTGCACGATTTGCGCCTTGTAACGGGAATCTCGGATGCGTCCGCATATCTGCGTGAAGAGCGTGGAAATATCCAACAGCGTGTGCGCCTTTCGTCCGTCGCTGACGATGAATGTAACGCCGTCGGGGTCGAAGATGTCGCACCCCTCGAAGCAGGTCGAGGTGTAAAAGTTTATCTTCTTCGCAGGGTCGGAGGGCTGGCCGATGGGATAGGCATTGCCTAATTTGCGCTGGTTTTCCTGCCTGCTCTCCCCGCTCGTGGAACAGACTACCTTAACGGCTTCGGGAGCGAGTTTGAGTGTGTCGATGACCTTTGCGATAAATTCCACGCTGTTGACGAAGATATGCAGGTTGTAGGGCAATTCGTCGCGCAGGACTTTGGCGCACTCCGACACGATGTATTTATCGGGTTTGTTGGTCTGCCGCGAACGCACCTTAACCTCCGTAAGGTCGGGTCAGTCGATTTCGCAGGTCGGCAGGTGTCGCAGTTCCTCCAACATGTATTCCCGTTCTATGGGCGTCGCCGTCATATATGTTGCCTTATCGAATTTAGCGGCTTCTGCAAGTAAATTCTTAATGGCATTATGTCGGAACGAATAGGAGTTGAACAGTACGTGCCACTCGTCCACCAGCAGGAACAGCTCTTTGTAAGGGTCTATCCCGATGCTCTGTAAAGCGGAAACGACACGCGGCAGGGAATCGTAAGTCGTGGCTATCTTTAAGGGGGAATGGGTACGGGCGAATTGCGTGATGTCCCACTCGGTAATGTCTTCGTAAACGCCCAGCACCTCTATATCGTCGGTGCGGCAGACGGTCTTGTTCTTCACCAATGCCACGTAAGGCATGGCGATAAGGGTGGGAATGGAATTGCGGATAGCCAGTTCGGTAGCCCCGCACCCCGTCTTTTTCTTGTTAAAAAGACAATTCACGGGAATTTCGGTCATAAAGTCCCGAAGTAAGTTTGCACCTTTGGGTGCGTCGATGGTTCAGTTTTGCATAAGTAATTCGTTTTTAGTAAAATAAAATCTGTAATTATTTTTAATCTTGTAATGTTATTATTAAAGAGATAGTCCATTTCGGAATCAAAAAATATTACACTCGGAAACAAGAAAAAGAGGTGCTGAAAAACACCTCCCGATTATGGACGGACTCGACATTAGGACTATTCCTTTTTCGTATTATAAAGATAGCACCTTTTTTATTGGGAACAAAGGGCGGACAGCAATTAATCCGAACATTTTTATCTATGTCTTAGATGGCATTATAGGGCTGTTTACGGGGTGGCGGAGTGTGTTCGACGGGGAAATTAATGTGCAAAATGTAGTATTAGCGGGTATTTTACATAGTCTGTTGTTCTAAAACACCTTTCGTGTCATGCAATTCAGTACTATTAGCGGTTCGGTACATGGTGCGGCTGTTCTGAAATTCCTCTCGAACATGTGTTTTAAGTGCTAATAGCGGTTTTTGCATGGTAAATAAGTGCGATGTACATGTAAAAAGCCGTAAATTTGGGTGTAAAACGCTATTTTATGAATGAAAAGGATGTCGATGCCATCCGTGAGAGTATGTATGAATCCTTACTGATGGATGAAAACGATAAGATTGTGCATTGGGATTTCGACCCGATGCGCCGTGAGTTGCGCGAGTATGTCGATATTGCCTGCGGATGTGATGAACAGACGTATGGAATCCGCACACCGCAATTCGAATATCGCTATTGTACGGGGAAGATTAAGATGCCCTTTGCCAAGTCGGATTATCTCGCTAACGACGATATAATCGCTACGGTTATGGGATTGGGGCTGGATGTCGAGAAATTCTGGTTTGCGCTGGTCTTTATTTACGATTATGTCGAAACCTCGTTTAAGAACTGCGGCCTTGTGAAACCCGCGTCTTTGGATAAGGCGGTGCAAAATCTGTTCAAAGAGTTGGGCGAGGATTTCACGGACGATGATATTGAAATAACCCTTAAAAAGAACAGAAAGAAAGTCGAGGTTCTGCCCGTTATAAAGCGTGGGATTTTGGACTGGCTGCGGGAAACCTATGAACGGGAATGCAAAGGCAGGAAGATTCACTATTACGGGATTGACACGGGTAATTTCGACGAAACCTATCCGAGTACGTCGTTTCGGATTTATCGGACTGTGGAGATGTATCGGGATATGCTGAACACCTTATTGGGGGACAACCGCCCGAAACAACCCGATAAGAGTGTTTCATTGAATCGGCTGTTGCTGATTTCGCGTATCTGCTACCTCTATGAATTTACCTATAACGACAGCTTTTTGTATAGCGACGATTCGTTAAAAGGAATAATTAAGTCCTGCAAAGGGCGCATGCCTGCAACTTATTCCGCTGTTTATCTGTAACTTGCAGAGGGAGAGTAAAAACGCCCTTTATTTCACTCCCCGTGTTTGGGGTGCGAAAAGTCAAATCTTTGTAGTGTCGAAAGGGATAAACCCGACGACCTGCAAACGCTTGGGCAAGGGATGCAGAATAATTTTAGCCCCTCCCGTAAGGGAGTACTTAAAAGATATGGCAAATGCTATCATTCCCGCAGCCGAGGTCGCTGCAACCAACCAAGTAACGGCTCCTGCCGCAACCATCCTGACTGCCCCTGCCACCGAGCAGAAAGAGCCGCAGACAAATTCGACCTCGCGCCGTCGTGCACCGAGTGCGCCGATTTGGTCGGCATTGACCGTCGCAAGGCGGATGTTCAACAACCTGCCGTCGGCCTTGCAGAACACCGAAACAAAGCGGATGTGCCTAAAAGAGGCCGCAGAACGCACCTACGGCGACCCCAAGCGGGCAAGTTACGACATTAAGAACGAAGCCCGCAAATTGACCAACCTAATGGATTTCGGGGAGTACTGCCGAAAGAACGGATTAAAGAGCGAAAACGTGGCCGAGCACGTGGTATTCGAGGGTAAAACCGTAATGCGCCGAGTGATGGAGTACGGCGTCGAGAGCGTCCTCGGCACGAAAATCCAAATGTTCGCAGAACCGCTGACCGACGGTAAGGAAAAGTCCGCCGAGAGTGAAGCAAATGCCGAGTAACGGTAAAAACAGAGGTTGCGTCAGCACAAAAAAGAATCGCAACCTTTCTCGCTTTACTCACGCAAGCAAGAGAGAAAAGGGGTGCCACGGCGAAGCCGGGCACCTCTTTTCTCGATAACGGCAGTCACAACAAGTTCTGCATCGCCGCGTCGATTTGAGAGTTCTCGAAACTATCCAAATAGATTTGGGTAACCTTTTCAGAACTATGGCCTAATGATTCACAAATTATCGACGTGCTTACACCCTCTCGTTTTAAGACTGTGGCGAAACTATGCCGCGAAACATAGGTCGTTAAGTCGATAGGTATTTCCAACTCTTTCCCTACCTCTTTCAGTCGCTCGTTCACTTTGGAAATGACTTTGTGAACGCGGTTACGTTGCTGTTGCTCGGTTTTATGAAATGCAGAAAGTATAGGAAACAAAAAGAGCGCACCATCTTGTCGGTAACGCTCTATAATCTCCTGCGCTTTGAGCTGTAAAGGTAGCCTAATCAACTTATGCGTTTTGCGTCGGGTGTAGATTAGTCGTCCATCCACGATATTATCGGTTTTGAGGTAGGCTATGTCCACGAAATTAATCCCGCCCATAAAGTAACCGAACGCAAACAAATCGACTGCAAATTGCTTGTAGAAATCATTACTGCGGTATTCGATAATCCGCATGATGTCCGCCTTACTTATGGCTCGCTTTGCCG